>ERZ824575.1268-NODE-1268-length-24814-cov-3.857628_pt1 | contig 24814 bp, 15 predicted proteins | sample MGYA00519470_ERZ824575 | MGnify/ENA primary metagenome ERZ824575 (study PRJEB31778, sample SAMEA3449170) | human gut metagenome | biome: human gut; feature: human-associated habitat; material: faeces | place: United Kingdom | collected 2010/2012 ...
CGGAGACCGTCCAGACCCAGCACGCCGGTTCCCATGGCGAGCTGATGGGCGCTATGGAGCGTGAGATCAAGACCTTCTTCGACTATGACAACGCCCCCTTCTCCAACATGGTGCTGGGTGAGGTGCTGAACCGTCCCGGCAAGTGGTCCTCCTATCCTCCTCATCATCATCCCCAGCCGGAGGTCTATTTCTACCGTTTCGACTATCCTCACGGCTTCGGCGCCGGTTTTGCCAACGGCGATGTTTACAAGACCGAGCAGAACGGCTGCGCCGTCATCAACCACGGCTTCCACTCTCAGGTGGTGGCTCCCGGCTACGCCATGTGCTACGCCTGGGGTATCCGGCATCTGGAGGGCGATCCCTGGCTGAAGACCCGCATCGACGACAAGGAGCACGAGTGGCTGTGGAAGCCCGATGCCAATGACCACATCTATCCCAATCATTGATCGGAGGTAACAAAAGCATGAAAACTGTCCGTTTGACCATGGCCCAGGCTTTGGTCCGTTTTCTGGAAAATCAGTACATGGAGGTGGACGGTGCCCAGCACCGCTTCGTCCGCGGCGTGTTCATCATTCCCGGCCACGGCAACGTGGTAGGCCTCGGTCAGGCGCTGAGCCAGGAGGCCAAGCACCTGGAGATCTATCAGGGCAAGAACGAGCAGGGCATGGCCCAGGCCGCCGTGGCCTTCGCCAAGGACAGCACGGACTTTGAGGGCATGCTCGATGCGCTGCTCGCCGCCGCGCGCGAGGCGCTGGCCGACACGCAGAACATCAACCCCGTGCTGCGCCGCGCAGGCGTGGTCGATGCCGGCGGCGAGGGCTTCGTGCTCGTCATGGACGCCATGCTCGGCTATCTGCAGGGCCGCACCGCCGCCCCCGTGGCCTCCGCCGCTCCGGCTGCCGCGCAGGCGCCGAAAGAGGGCGCGGACTTCTCCGAGTTCGACACCGGCGAGATCACGTTCGGCTACTGCACGGAGTTTATCGTCGCGCGCGAGAACAGCAAGAGCCCGGAGCTCCTGCGCTCGTTCCTGAAGAATCTCGGCGACTGTGTCGTCGTGGTCGACGACGACGAGATCATCAAGACCCACGTCCACACCAACGAGCCGGGCAACGCCATCCAGGCGGCGGCCACGCCCCGGCTGGACCAGTTCTTTCAGGAGTTCGCCCACACCACGCTGCGGGCCTCCGGCCTGGATGTGGGCCTGCCGGACGGGCAGATGGGCAACAGCGAGGTGGGCCACACCAACATCGGCGGAGGCCGTGTGGTGTTCCAGGATCTGCCCCGCATCAGCCGCGCCATCGACGATGGCAGCTTCTTCAAAAACGATGCCTATAACAAGGCCATGGACGACTGTCTGGCCAAGGGCAGCAGCCTGCACCTGTACGGTCTGCTGTCCGACGGCGGCGTACACTCCCACATCCAGCATCTGTTCGCCCTGCTGCAGATGGCAAAGGACAAGGGCCTGACCAAGGTGTACGTCCACTGCTTCCTGGACGGCCGCGACGTGTCCCCCACCAGCGGCAAGGACTTCGTGGCGGAGCTGCGGGACAAATGCGCCCAGATCGGCGTGGGCAAGGTCGCCACGGTGATGGGCCGCTATTACGCCATGGATCGCGACAAGCGCTGGGAGCGCGTACAGATGGCCTATGACGCCATGGTCTATGGCGAGGGCATCCACAACGCCGACCCCGTGGACGCGGTGGCCAAGTCCTACGCCAACGGCGTCACCGACGAATTCGTGGAGCCGGTGGTCTGCGACAGCGAGGGCACCATCAGCGACAACGACAGCGTCATCTTCTTCAACTACCGCCCCGACCGGGCACGGGAGATCACCCGCGCCATCGTGGATCCCGATTTTGACGGTTTCCAGCGGGAGTTCTTCCCCACCACCTATGTGTGCAACACCGAGTATGACTCCTCCATGCCCAACGTGCTGGTGGCGTGGCCCCGTGTGGCGGTCAAGAACGGCCTGGGCGAATACCTCAGCAGCATGGGCATGACCCAGCTGCGCATCGCCGAGACGGAGAAGTACGCCCATGTGACCTTCTTCTTCAACGGCGGCGTGGAGAAGCAATACCCCGGCGAGGACCGGGTGTTGGTGCCCTCCCCCAAGGTGGCCACCTACGACCTCCAGCCGGAGATGAGCGCCTTCGAGGTCTGCGACAAGTGCGTGGAGCGCATCGAGTCCGGCAACTATGACGTGATCATCCTGAACTTCGCCAACTGCGACATGGTGGGCCACACCGGCGTGCTGGAGGCCGCCGTCAAGGCGGTGGAGACCGTGGACACCTGCGTGGGCAAGGTGGTGGAGGCTACCCTGAAGATGGGCGGCATCGCCATGATCACCGCCGACCACGGCAACGCCGAGGATATGAAGCAGCCCGACGGCAGCCCCATGACCGCCCACACCACCAATCTGGTACCCTTCATCCTGTGCGGCGCCGGCACAGAGCTGCGGCCCGGACGGCTGGCGGACATCGCGCCCACCATCCTTGACGTGATGGGTCTGGCCTGCCCGGAGGAGATGGACGGCAAGACGCTGATCGTGAAGTAAAGTGAACGATCCGCTTTTACGCGAAGTCCCGAAGCGCGGCTTCGGGACTTCCTTATAAGGAGACAAACCCATGAACATATTTGTCATCGGCTGCGGGCGGTGGGGCTCCCTCATCACCTGGTATCTGGATCACATCGGCCATCATGTGACGCTGTACGGGCGGCAGAGCTCGCCCCGTATGCAGTCCTTTCTGGCCACCCGGCAGAACGATCTGCTGACGCTGCCAGACTCCGTGGGGCTGACCACCGACCTGCGGGACGTGGAGCAGGCGGAGACGGTCATCATCTCCATCGGCTCCCAGAGCCTGCGTTCTCTGCTGGCAGAGGCGCCTATGCAGGCGCTGCGGAACAAGACCGTGGTGCTGTGCATGAAGGGCCTGGAGATGGGCACCGGCGAACGGCTCAGCGTTATCGCCGGATCACTGCTGCATGAGAGCAACACCGTGGCGGTCTGGCTGGGGCCGGGCCATGTGCAGGAGTTCTACCGGGGCATCCCCAACTGCATGGTCATCGACAGTGGGAACGACGCCGTGAAGCGGCGGCTGGTGCAGGAATTCTCCAGCGACCTGATCCGTTTCTACTATGGCGGCGACATGATCGGCAACGAGGTAGGCGCCGCGGCCAAGAACGTGGTAGGCATCGCGGCGGGCTTTCTGGACGGCGTGGAGATGTCCAGCCTGAAGGGCGCGCTGATGAGCCGGGGTACCCGGGAGGTGGCGCGGCTGATCAAGGCTATGGGCGGCAATGAGCTGTCAGCCTACGGGCTGTGCCATCTGGGGGACTACGAGGCCACGGTGTTCTCGCCCTACAGCCATAACCGACAGTTCGGCGAGTCCTTCATCCGCCATCAGGACTACCACCGGCTGGCGGAGGGCTATTACACAGTGGAGGCACTGATGGTGCTCCGCGAAAAGTACGGCGTGGAGCTGCCGATATGCATGGCGGTACACAACATCCTGTACGAAAGCGCCGATCCCCGGGCAGAGCTGAGTGCCCTGCTGCGGCGGGGCCTGCGGGCGGAATTCGACGACTGAATATGAATAAAACATCCTCTGTCCGGCGACAATACGGGCAGAGGATGTTTTATTTCGGCGTGCCGCCCGCCGGAAGGGGCGGCGGCGGGACTTCCCGCCAGGAAAGGGACACGCATATGAAGGACTCCCGAAACGAACGGCTGCGGGCCATGTTCGCCGGGCGGGGCTATTACATAGCCATCGCCCTGTGCCTTGTGGCCGCAGGAACGATCGGCTATTTTGCCCTGAGAGAGCGCCCGGTGACCGTGGAGCAGGCGGACACGCCGCCGGTGCTGGATATCCAGCCCGTCACCCCCACCCAGCCGGTGGTAAAGCCCGCGCCGGTGGTCATCCCCGACCCGGTGGAGGAGGCGGAGATCACCGAGCCGGCAGAGCTGCTGCCCCAGGTGGTATCCCCTCTGGACGGCACCACAGTGACGGTGTTCAGCATGACGGAGCTGCTGTATGACCCCACCATGGCCGACTGGCGCACCCACGACGGCATCGACGTGCAGGCTGACGAGGGCGCGGCGGTGAAGACCGCCGCCGCGGGGACCGTGCAGTCCGTTACCGACGACGAGCTGATGGGCACCACGGTGATCATTCAGCACGAAGGCGGCTACGCCACCCAGTACAGCAGCTTACAGGAAAATACGCCTGTGGCGCAGGGCCAGACCGTGGCCGCCGGGGAGGTCATCGGCTATGTGGGCAGCACCTCCGCCGCCGAGAGCCGCATGGGGCCGCACCTGCACTTCTCCGTCAGCCGGGACGGGGCGGTCATCGACCCCCACGACTATGTGAACGGCGGCGAATAAGCGAAAAGAACGCCCTGTCGGGCGTTCTTTTCGCTTATTTCATAGAGGTGACGGTGCCCATGAACAGGGGCACGCAGGCGTGGGTGTCCACGACCATGTAGAGGAAGGGGCGATCCAGCGTGACGGTCTTGACGTCGGTGGGCTGCGCGCTGCCGCCGTTCACCTGCACTGACGTGGCCGCGGCGGCCTTGGTGCCGTTTTCGTCCAGCTCCAGATACGTCTTGTGCAGCACAGAGGAGACGTACAGATTATTGCCGCTGGGCGCGCTGCCCATGGCCCGCAGGTCGGCTCTGGACACGTCAAACAGGTCCGTGATACCCATAGCCGTCAGCGCCTTCTCCAGCTCCAACTCCGTTTGGGCGGTAAACCGCGGGATGGACGCCTGCACATCGGCGTATTGGTGATTGGTGATCAGCTGATACAGATGCTCGCCGGTGAGGTTCTTCAGGTAGTCCTCCAGCGTCACGCCCTCGTCGGGCAGCAGCGCTACGAACGCATATTTCCCGCCGTCATAGGGCTTCAGGAAGCCGGTAACGTTGTTGCCGGACAGATAGATGCTCTCGCTGCTGGTCAGGTAATCCGCCGTCTGGCGCGCACCGGAAGCGGCGGTGAAGGTCCCGCCCTCGCGGATATCCGACGCTTCGTAGGGCGTCTCCCACCGGGCGTCAAAGCAGGCGGCGTTGACCAGATACAGCATGGTGGCCTCGCCGGGTGCCTGCTCCAGCAGACTGTCGATCAGGCCGTTTGTCTCCTTACCGACCCAGCGGTTCAGGTCGGTGACCAGACTGCCGTCGAACGCAGAACGATAGACCTCCGCGCTGTAGTAGTTGACGCAGGCGCGCAGGAAGCTGTCCTCCACCCGGAAGGTATCCCGCACCCACGCGGAGTTGGCCAGCGAAACGGCGCAGCTCTTGTACGCAGCAGGCAGGCTCATGCGGTAGGTGTACAGAAATTCATTCAGCTGGTTCAGACTCATGCCCGCCGCCGTTTCCATCTGCTTCAGGGTAGTTCCACCGGCGCCGTTGGCCGTCATGCCCAGTGCGTTCAGGATGGACACCGGTGACAGCAGCACACCCGTCTCTCCCGCCCGTTCACTGCGAAGCAGTGACAGGGCAAAGGCCGACACCGCCTCGCCTCCGGCAGTCAGGTCGGTTGTCGTGTCCAGTGCCTGGGGCACGATATCCTTGGTCAGTGCCTGCGCCTTGATGCCGCAGCCGGGCAGGGCCAGCAGCATCAGCAGCGCCAGCACCAGCGCCGCCGCACGTTTTTTCATAGGATCCGCCTCCTTTCAAAAGGCTCATCTGCTATATAGACGCAATTCCTTCGGAAAAGGTTTCCCGCCCGCAGAAAAAGCGCCGCCATCGGCGGGGATGGCGGCGCGGTATGTCACTTGCAGTATTTCTCGATGTAGGCATCCTGGCACTTGATGATGATATCCACCGCCGCCTGACGGCCCAGCACGTCGCTGACCACGGTCTCCTTGCCCTCCAGGCTCTTATAGACCCGGAAGAAGTGCTTGATCTCGCTGGCCACGTGGGCAGGCAGCTCGGAAATATCCGTATACAGATGATAGGTGGGGTCCTCGAAGGGGATGGCGATGATCTTCTCATCCAGGTCGCCGCCGTCCTCCATGGTGATGACGCCGATGGGGAAGCAGCGCACCAAACTCATGGGGCGGATGGACTCGCTGCACAGCACCAGCACGTCCAGCGGGTCGCCGTCGTCGCCGTAGGAGCGCGGGATGAAGCCGTAGTTGGCGGGATAGTGCGTCGAGGTGTACAGGATCTTGCCGGGCGTGGGATGCACACCGCAACGAACGTCGTAGTCGCTAAACTCCAGCACGTCCATGCCGGGGAAACCGCAGGTCGATGCCATGGCGCGAACACCGGGCGTCAGATAGCCCAAGTCCTCAGCGATAAAGTTGAGCGGACCCAGCTCGTCATAGGCGGTCTGGAACAGGTCCTTGCCCGCGCCCGCCAGCCAGCGGCCGTCGGCGCATGCCTTGCCCGCGGGAATGCTGTAATAGCTGTGGAATCCCAGGAAGTGATCCAGGCGCACGCGGTCGTAGAGCGAAAACGCACGACGCAGGCGATCCATCCACCAGCTATAGCCGTTCTGCTTCATGTGGTCCCAGCGGAACGTCGGGTTGCCCCACACCTGGCCCTCGGGCGCAAAGTTGTCGGGCGGCGCGCCGGAAATCTCGATTGCCTTGCCGGTATCGGACAGCCAGAAGTTCTCAGGTTCGCTCCACGCGTCTGCCGAATCGTCCGACACGTACATAGGAATATCGCCGATAACCTCGATGCCCTTCTTGTGCGCATAGTTCATGAGCTCGCACCAAGCCAAGTCAAAGCGGTACTGCATGTACGCCTGAAGCTCGGCCTCGTTGTGGAAGCGCTTGTCGTCGATCAGATGCTCGTTGTAGCGCGCGACATCTGCCGGCCAATCGTGGCGCGACTCGCCCTCAAAGTACTTTTTGACGGCCATATAGACGCAGTATTTCTCGAGCCAATCGGCATTGCGATGCTTAAACGCGGTGTAGAGCGGGTCAGCATCCTCGCCGCCGCGGGCCTTCCAGGTCTCAAAGTCGGCTGCCAGCTCCTCGTGGCTCTCGGGTAGCAGGTCGATATTGCCTGCAAAGGCCGAAGGACCGGCGTAAGGGGAGCGGAAGAAGTCCGTGGGGTTGACGGGAAGAACCTGCCAGTAGCGCATGCCCATGGCGGCCAGATGGTCGATAAAGCGACGCGTGGGCGCACCGATCGTACCGGGTTTGCCGTCGTCGGTCGGCACCGATGTGATATGGCACACAACACCCGCACCGTGATCGAGCGGCTCCTGCAGGCGCTGCTCGGCGTGGTGATAGATGATCGACGAACCCAGTGGGTACAGGTCGAGCGTGACCGTACCGTTGTGGATCTCGCACTCGTGACCGCTAATCACATCGCTCGCGCATTCGCCGAGCGCCGGAATCGTCACGCGGTGTGAATTGCGCAGGCTGCGGTTGATGATGACGGTCGCGGACTCGCCGTCTTTGCCCGTACGGTTGTAGGCCAGCACCTCGTCGTTGAGCGCGAAGGCCTTGATTTCACCGTCGATCATAAACGGCAGCGCGCGGCGCACAGCAGATGCGTTCTTGACGATTGCGAACGTATCGAAGTCGTGCAGGTTTTCCTTGGTCGGCATGGTGCGGCGATTGCCCGGATCGGTGAGTCCCTCAAGGCCGTACTCGTCGCCATAGTAAATCGAAGGCACACCCGGGAACGTCATCTGCATGAGCGTTGCAAGCCAAAAACGGCTCTTGGCCAGGCCCATCGAGTTCTCGTCCAGGCGCCACTTGCTGCGCTCGCACTCGGGTAGCTGCGACTCGTCGGGACCGCCTCCGAGTACCGAGATGATACGTGGACGGTCGTGGCTCGACAGCAGGTTGAGCGCGCAGGACAGGGCCTCGCGCGGATAATTCTCGCGCAGGGTCTCGATATCCTCGGCAGCTTGGTAGGCGTTTTTGTAGCCCATCAAAAAGCCGATGACCATGTCGCGGAAGGGGTAATCCATAGCAGAGTCCAGCTCGGAGCCCTGCAGGTAGCGACGCAGATGGCCGTAGCTGATCTTGTTGGAGGCGTCTTCCCAGACCTCGCCGAGCAGCAGCGCGTCGGGCTTTTCGGCAAGTACGGCCTTTTTGATCTCGGTCAGGAAATCGTCCGAAAGCTCGTCGGCCACATCCAGGCGCCAGCCGTGAGCGCCGGCGCGCAGCCATTTACGAATGACGCCGTCCTTGCCCAGGAGCCGCTCGCGTACCAGTTCGGAGCTCTCATTGATGGCGGGCATATTGCCCACGCCCCACCAGCAGTCGTACGAGCCGTCCTCGTGGAAATAAAACGCATCGCGCCACGGCGAATCCTCGCTCTGCCATGCGCCCACGCCGGGGTAGTTGCCGTAGCGGTTGAAGTAGATCGAATCGTCGCCCGTGTGGTTAAAGACGCCGTCCAGAATGATGGAAATGCCGAGCTTTTCGGCCGCCTCACACAGCTCAGTAAAGTCCTGCTCGGTGCCCAGAATCGGATCAATCTTGGTGTAATCGGCGGTGTCGTAGCGGTGGTTGCTTGCGGCTTCGAAAATGGGGTTGAGGTAGATGGCTGTAAAGCCCAGCTCGGCGATGCGAGGCAGGTCTTCCTGGATACCCTTGAGCGATCCGCCATAAAAGTCCCAGGTCTTGATGGAGCCGTCCTCGGCGCGCTCGTACACAGGCGGCTCGTTCCAGTCCTCGACCATCCGGCGCTGGATTCCGTTGCGCGGTTTTTCGACCTCGGCCAGCGTGCGCTCACGCCAGTGCTCGTCGCGGGCATAACGATCGGGGAAGATCTGGTAGACCATACCGCGCTCGTACCAGGTGGGACGGTTCTCACGGTGTTTGTAGACGGTGACCTGGAATGACGGCACCTCGGCATAGTCGTAGGTTACGCCCTCGCCGCCGGTGCGGCCCTGCGGTGCGCCCAGGCGAACCTCAGGCTGGCCCTCGATATTGCATATAAAGCTGTACCAGATAAGACAGGGCTCGGTGCACTCAAGCTCTACGGTGAATATGCCGTCTCCCTCGTGCGTCATGGGATACCGAGACTCACCGATCTCATCGACCCAGGTGCGGAGCGTTAGCGTTGCCTGGTTGGGGTCGGCATCCTCCAAAATCACCGATAGCGAAACGGAAGTTCCTGTGGTCACAGCGCCAAACGGAGTCCGAAACTGCGGCAGACGGCTGTTGTGTATCAATCTCATAGTACGGTCCAGTTCAATAGAATCATGGCCTGCTGGCCATGGGCTTTACGCACAGGATGTAAGTATATCTGTTGTACACAGGCTGTATAAACAACATCCGTTTATCATCGGCGAACGGTTGTCCTAGAAAATCGTTTTACCAACTACCTACAGAGAAGGGGCGCCCGGTTGGAGCGCCCCTTACTTAGGGTTTGATGAGGTTTTGAATCGTCTGTGGGCTAGCGGCGCTTGCGGGTGGCCGTTGCCTTGCGGACGGACGTCTTCTTGGTCGGAGCCTTTTTCTCTGCCGGAGCGGCGGGGGAGACCGGAGTCTCCTTGGCGGGCTCGGGCTTGGCCTCGTCCTTCGGGGCAGCCTTTACCTCGGCCTTGGGCTCCTCTTTGGCAGCAGCAGGCTTAGTCTCTGCCTTGGGAGTTGCGGCCTTTGTCGTGGTCTTCTTGACCGTCGTCGTGCGCTTTCGCGTGGTGGTCTTGGCAGCGGACTTGGCCTTGACGGTTGCCTCCGCCTTGGACTCGGCAGGCGTCTCCTCGACTTTGGCGGCTGGCTTTGCGGCTGCCTTGGTCGTGGCTGCCTTGGTGGTCGTCGACTTCGTAGCCGTGGTCTTCTTGGCTGCCGTTGTCTTCTTGGCGGTCGTGGTCGTCTTCTTGGCAGCAGTCTTTGCCGGAGCCTTGGCGGCCGGTTTGGCCTCAGCGACCTTGGCCTTTACCTCGGGAGCAGCCTCGGCTTCGGCGGCTTTCTTGGCAGCGGCGGTCGTGCGCTTGCGCGTGGTCGTTGTCTTGGTAGCGGTGGTTTTGGTTGCCGCCGCCTTGGTCGCAGTAGCCTTCTTAGCTGTCGTCTTGCGAGTCGTGGTCTTCTTTGCCACAGGCTTCGCAGCAGGCTCGGGCTCAGGAGCAACCTCAGCCTTCACCTTAGGCTCGGCCTTTGCGGGCTCAGCTTCATCCGGCTTCTCCTCGGCCTTGGGCTCCTCAGCGGCCACCGGCTCAGCAACAGCCTCTGGCTCGTCGACAACCGCCGCCGGCCTCTCAATCTCCGGGTGCATAAAGAAGTACAGGTCCAGATACTTATCGGCCGAGCGCGTCCAGCTAAAGTCCTGGCTCATGGCCTGCGTGACCAGCTGGTTCCATGCGTCGCGGTTATCCCAGAACAGACGCGCCGCGCGGAATACCGCATCGCCCATCTCGTCGCCGTTAAAGTTGCTAAACGAGAAGCCCGTGCCCTCGCCGGTAAACTCGTTGTACGGGATCACGGTGTCCTTCAGGCCGCCGGTCTCGCGCACGATGGGCAGGGTACCGTAGCGCATGGCGATGATCTGCGACAGGCCGCAGGGCTCAAACTTCGAAGGCATCAGGAACATGTCGGCGGCAGCATACATGCGCTGCGACAATGCCGGATCGAACTCGATGCGAGCCGCCATGGTGCCGGGGTACTTGTCCTGGAAGTAGCGCAGGCCGTCCTCGTAGTCGCGGTCGCCGGTGCCCAGCACCGCCACCTGCACGCCGCCGGCCAGGATGCGGTCGAGCGCGTACATGACCAGGTCTAGGCCCTTCTGGCGCGTCAGACGCGTGACCATCACCATGAGCGGACGGTCGTCGCGAACCTCGAGCCCCAGCTCTTCCTGCAGCTTGGCCTTGCATACGGCCTTGCCGGAACGGTCCTCCACGGTGTAGTTGGCGGCAATGCGCTTGTCGGTCGCCGGGTCAAAGCCCGCGACGTCGATGCCATTCAAAATGCCCTGTAGCGCGTAGGAGCGCTCGCGCAGCACACCGTCCAGGCCCTCGCCAAACTCGGGCGTCTGGATTTCGTTGGCATAGGTGGGGCTCACCGTGGTAATGGCGTCGGCATAGCGCAGCGCGCCCAGCATGTAATTGACGCTGCAGGCGTCGCAACGCAGCTGCGAGGCGGCCGCGGGAATATGCGCCACACCCAGGATGTCCTCCATCACGGTGTCGCTAAACTGGCCCTGGAACGCCACGTTGTGGATCGAGAACACGGTCTTGACGCGGTCGTACAGCGGCAGGCCCTGGTAAAACTCGCGCAAAAACACGGGCGCCAGTGCCGTCTGCCAGTCGTTGCAGTGCAGGATGTCGCACTCAAAGCCGGCCGGCAGGTGCTGCAAGCTCTCGGTGATGGCCTTGGAGAAGAACGCAAAACGCTCGCCGTCGTCAAAGAAGCCGTACGGATAGTCGCGCGCAAAGTAGCGCTCGTTGTCAATGAACATATAGGTGACGCCGTCGTGCTCGAGCTTCTCGAGACCGCAGTACTCATTGCGCCAGCCCAGACTCACATAAAAGTCGGAGAAGTGCTCCATCTGCGCCTTGTACTCGTCCTTGATGGTGGCGTACTTGGGCACCATCACGATGACTTCGGCGCCGGCGCGCACAAGCGCCGCAGGCAACGAGCCCGCTACGTCGCCCAGGCCACCGGTCTTTACAAACGGCGCGCACTCGGCCGAGGCAAACACGATCTGCATCTTTTTGCTGGAATCAGCCATATTGTCTCCCATGTTGTTATTCGAGAATAGCCGCCAGGCGCGAACCGGGCGGCTATTCTACATGTTACGAGCGATGTTGCGGTGCCAACGTTAACGTACGATGGTGGTGTCGGAAGTTAACGGAGCCTTGCCCAGCACCAGGATGTTCTCGGGCGTGCCGCGAAGCTCGGTGTTGGTGGGAACCACGTTGTTCTTGTCCAGGATGGCGTTCTCAACGCGGGCGCCGCTCTTGATGATGCAGCTCTGGTTGATGATCGAGTTGGTCACCGAGGCGCCTTCCTCGACCACGACGCCGCGCGACAGGATCGAGTTGCGCACGGTTCCCTTGATGATGCAACCGGCCGAGATGATCGAGTTACAGGCGTGGCTGCCGGTCGCGTAGCGCGAAGGCGGCACGTCGTGAGCCTTGGTCAGGATCGGACGCTCGGGGTCAAAGAGCTGGTCGGCCACGGTCTGGTCGAGCAGGTCCATGCTGCGGCGATACAGCGATTTCTCGCTAAACACGCCCACGACCTCGCCCTTGTACTCGTAGCTGCACACGTCGATGTTGCCAAAGTCGCCCTGGAGTGCCTCGAGCAGGTCCAGATAGTCGGCGGCCTGATAGTGATCGATGATCTCGAGCAACGTCTCGCGGTTGACGATGCAGCAGTCCATAGAGGCGTTGTCGCCGTACACGACGCCAGCGCTCACGCCCGTCAGGCGGCCGTTCTCGTTAATCTGCAGCTTGGTCTCGTCATCGACGTTGCGCGTGGCCTTGCAGTACACCACGGTCATCTGGGCACCGGAGTTCTCGTGCGCGTCGATGATAGTATTGAGGTCCATGTTAAAGATGATGTTGGTGCCCATCATCACAACGTAGGGCTTGTCCGAGCGCTGGAACAGTGTCTTGTTGGAGATAATGTCGCGCAGCAAGAAGCGCATTCCGCCCTTGGTGGTGCCATACGCGTTGCCGGGCACCATGAACAGGCCGCCCTTCTTGCGGTCCAGGCCCCAGTCCTTGCCCGAGCCCACGTGGTCGATCAGCGACCGGTAGTTGCCCGGCATGACGACGCCGACGGTCTTAATGCCGGCATTCATCATGTTGGACAGCGGGAAGTCGATCAGGCGGTAGCGGCCCAAAAATGGAACGGACGCGATGGGGCGGTCCTTGAGCAGCACGCTGCCGTAGGTCGAAGAGTAGTTAGCGGTGATATAACCGATGGCCTTGCGATTGATCATCGGATCATTCCCCCTTCCCGATAACGACGTCATTTCCAACGACGGCCGTATCCTTGGTGGTATCGACAGAGCCGAGCTTCACGCCCTCTTCGACCGTGGCAGATGTGTGCGCCGCTCTTAACGTGCGCACCCGGCAGCAGCACGGAGTCCTCGACCACGGCGCGCTCCTCGATGATGACATCGGTCGAAAGGATCGAGTGGCGCGCGGTGCCGTAGATCTTGCAGCCGTTGGAGACCAGGCAGTCGTCCAGGCGACCATCCGGGCCAATGTAGTGCGGCGGGCGCGTGGTGATGTTGGACATGATGGGGAAGTGCTTGTCGAACAGATCGAACTCGGGGTTGTTGCCCAGCAGGTCCATCGAGGTCTCGTGGAAGCTGGCGATGGTGCCGACATCCTTCCAAAAGCCGTGGAACTCGTAGCTGTACAGGCGCTTGCCCTCGCCGAGCAGCTTGGGGATGATGTCCTTGCCAAAGTCGTGGCTCGAGCGCTGGTCCAGAGCGTCCTCCTCGAGCGCCTCGATCAGCACGTCGGCCGAGAAGATGTAGATGCCCATGGACGCGAGGTTCGAATCGGGCTTATCGGGCTTCTCGGTGAACTTGGTGATGCGGCCGTCCTCGGGGTCGGTGGTCAGGATGCCAAAGCGGCTGGCCTCCTCCCACGGCACGGGCATAACGCTCACCGTGAGGTCGGCGTTGTTCTCAATGTGCGTCTTGAGCATCTTGCGGTAGTCCATGCGATACAGGTGATCGCCCGAAAGAATCAGGACGTACTTGGGGTCGTTGGCCTTGATGTAGTCCAGGTTCTGCGTAATGGCGTCGGCCGTGCCCGCATACCAGGCGCCACCGGTCTGCGTCTCGTACGGCGGCAGGATCGACACGCCGCCGTCGCGGCTGTCAAGATCCCACGCCTCGCCGGAGCCCACATAGGCATGCAGCAGGTAGGGGCGATACTGCGTCAGAACGCCCACCGTGTCGATGCCCGAGTTGGAGCAGTTGGACAGCGAAAAGTCGATAATGCGGAACTTGCCACCAAAGCTAACCGCCGGCTTAGCGATCTTTTGGGTGAGTGCCCCCAATCGGCTGCCCTGTCCTCCTGCGAGGAGCATCGCGATGCATTCTTTCTTACTCATCGATTTCTCCTTCTGTCATCGATGTTTCTAACCCATTAGCGACGGGCGCGGCGCTCGGTCGCGCCCGTCGAGTAATGCCGTGCTGGCATAAGGGAGCTCGCGCGCCTTTAAGCGTGCCAGATCTCGTCGCGGTACTCGCGAATGGTGCGGTCGCTCGAGAACCAGCCCGAGGAGGCGGTGTTGAGCAGCGCCTTGCGGTTCCAGGTCTCCTGGTCGCCGTAGCTGTTCGTGAGCTTCTCCCAGGCGTCGACGTAGCTGCGGAAATCGGCCATGACCAGGTCGGGGTCGTTGTTGTTCATGAGCTCGTTGTAGATGCTCTCAAAGTTGCCCGAAAGGCCGGCAAACGTGTTGTCCTTGAGTTCGTCCATCACGCGGCCCAGGCGCTCGCGGTCGCCGTTGAGGGTATCCCATGCGAAGTAGCTGTTGGATGCCCAGAGCTGCTCGACCTCGGGGGCGGTCAGGCCAAAGATGGCCTCGTTCTCGCGGCCGGCCAGGTCGGCGATCTCGATGTTTGCACCGTCGAGCGTGCCCAGCGTAATGGCGCCGTTCATCATGAGCTTCATGTTGGACGTGCCCGAGGCCTCCTTGCCGGCCGTGGAGATCTGCTCCGAGATCTCGGCGGCAGGGTAGATGAGCTGGGCGTTGCTCACGCGGAAGTTGGGGATAAAGCAGACCTTCATGACCTCGTTGACGCGGGGGTCGTTGTTGATGACCTCGGCCACCGAGTTAATGAGGCGGATGGTCTCCTTGGCGAAGGTGTAGCTCGAGGCAGCCTTGCCGCTAAAGATGAAGGTCGTCGGCGTCACGTGGAAGTTGGGATCGGCGATGCGACGGTTGTAGATGTCCATCACCTTCATGATGTTCATGAGCTGGCGCTTGTAGGCGTGGAAGCGCTTTACCTGAACATCGAAGACGGTGTTGGGGTCGATGACCAGACCGGTCTCGGCCTTAACGTAGGCGGCCAGGCGCTCCTTGTTGGCGCGCTTGGAGGCACCCACGGCCTTCAGAAACTCGGTGTCGTTCTGGAACTCCTTGAGCTTCTCCAGCTCAAAGGCGTCCTTGAGCCAGCCGTCGCCAATGGTCTCGGTCACGAGCTTGGCGTAGGTGGGGTTGGCCTCGGCAAAGAAGCGACGGTGCGAGATGCCGTTGGTCTTGTTGTTGAACTTCTCGGGCGTTAAGGCATAGAAGTCCTTGAGCACGATGTTCTTGATGATGTCGGAGTGAATCTTTGCCACGCCGTTGACGCTATGGCTGCAGATCACGGACAGGTTGGCCATGCGAATCTCGCCGTCCCACAGAATGGCGGTCTGGCGCAGGCGCTCCTGCCAACCCTCCTGCGTGGTGTCGAACGACTCATGCCAACGACGGCTGATCTCGTCGATGATCTGGTACACGCGGGGGAGGAGCTTGGAGAACGTGCCGATGGGCCACTTCTCCAGAGCCTCGGGCAGGATGGTGTGGTTGGTGTAACTCACGACCTGCGTCACGATGTTCCAGGCGTCATCCCACTCGAGCTTCTTCTCGTCGATGAGGATACGCATGAGCTCGGGGCCGCACATGGCGGGGTGGGTATCGTTGGTGTGGATGGCCACAAACTGCGGCAGCAGCTCCCAGTTCGCGCCGTGCTCCTTCTCAAAGGTGTCGAGCAGGCTGTAGATACCGGCCGAGACAAACAGGTACTCCTGCTTCAGGCGCAACAGACGGCCGTGCTCACCGGCGTCATTGGGGTAGAGGATGGCGCTGATGGCCTCGGCCTCGGCGCGTTCGGCGTCTGCCAGGGCGTAGTCGCCGCGGTTGAAGGCCTCCAGATCGAAGTGCTCCTCGACTGGCTCGGCGGCCCAAACGCGCAGCTTGTTGACGGTCTCGCCGGCATAGCCCACCACGGGGATGTCGTAGGGGACGGCCAGGATGTCCTGCGTGTCCACCGTGCGGTAGAACGTGCGGCCGTTCTCCTCAAAGCCCTCGACGTGGCCACCAAACTTGATGGTCACGGCCTTGTCCTGACGACGGACCTCCCAGGGATAGCCGTGGGTGAGCCACTCGTCGGTGGCCTCGACCTGGCTGCCGTTGACGATCTCCTGCTTAAACAGGCCGTAGCGGTAGCGCATGCCATTGCCGTAGCCGGCAATGCCCTCGGCTGCCATGGAATCCAGGAAGCATGCGGCCAGACGGCCCAAGCCACCGTTGCCCAGCGCCGGATCGGGCTCCTGGTTCTCGATGACAGACAGGTCAAAGCCCATGTCGTCGAGCGCCTCGGCGACCATGTCGCGCACGCCAAAGTTGAGCAGGTAGTTGTCAAGCAGGCGGCCGATCAAAAACTCGATCGAGAAGTAGTACACGCGCTTCTTGCCCTCGGCGGCCGCGCGGGCGTCGCTCTTGGTGGCAACGGTGCGTGCCTTCTCGGCCACAAGCTTGGCCAGAGCGTTAAAGCGGTCGAGGTCGCTGGCGGCCTCGACACTCTTGCCGCTGATGCTCATAACGGCATCGCGATAGAGCTCGGTAAACTCCTGCTTGTTTTCGAAGATCTTATTCATACGTTCCTTTCCCCCGGGGATGTTTCTCCCGGAACGGTTATGACATGTATCCTACGCCCCCGCGGGGCGGGTAATTACAGTGGTAACGCCTTTGTTACGCTTTCTTGGCAGGAGCCTTAACAGCAGCTGCCTTGGCCTTGGGAGCAGCCTTTTTGGTGGCTACCTTCTTGGCCGTGGTGGACTTGGCAGAAGCCTTGGAAGCCTTCGCCTTAACCGGAGCCTTCTTAGCAGCCGCGGTCTTGGGCTTCACCGAGGACGCACGCCTGCGCGTCGCCTTCTTGGGCTCCTCAACCACCGGCGGCTTGTAGCTACTGGGACCGCGGCGCTTAAGCACCACGCCTGCCAGGCCGGGCACCTTAATCTCGATGGAGTCCATCTGCCCGTTCCAGGGATAGGGCTCGCTCGAGCAGATGTAGGGCTCCTCACCGGCATAGCCGCTGCCGCCAAACTCGGGACGGTCGGAGTCGAAGATGACCTCCCAGTCACCCTCGCGCGGCACGCCCACGCGGAAGCTCTCGTAGCTCGCCGGGTCAAAGTTGATCAGGATCACCAGGTCGTCATCGACGTCCTCGCCCTGGCGCACAAAGCTCACGATGGACTGCTTGGAGTTGTCCGCATCGATCCAGGTAAAGCCGTCGTCGGTGTAGCCGCGCTCGTACAGAGCAGGCTCGGCGGTGTACAGATGGTTGAGTGCCTTGATAAACGCCTGATGATGACGGTGGGTCTCGTACTCCTCGGTCAGGAACCACTGGATGGACTCGTAGTAGCGCCATTCAATAAACTGCCCGATCTCGTTGCCCATAAAGTTGAGCTTGGCTCCGGGGTGCGTCATCTGGTAGAAGGCCAACGTGCGCAGGCCGGCAAACTGGCGCCACCAGTCGCCCGGCATGCGACCGATGAGCGAGCACTTGCCATGCACGACCTCGTCATGGCTGAGCGGGCAAATGAAGTTCTCGGTAAAGGCGTACATGATGGAGAACGTGAGCAGGCCGTGGTTGCCGGGGCGCCACGGAAAATCGGTCTGCATGTAGTGCAGGGTGTCGTTCATCCAGCCCATATCCCACTTGTAGTGGAAGCCCAGGCCGCCGTCCTGCGGCGGGTAGGTCACGAGCGGCCACGCGGTGGACTCCTCGGCCATCATCATCACGTCGGGGTAGTGTGCCTCCACGGCGCAGTTGACCTGGCGGATAAACGCGCTGGCGTCCAGGTCTTCCTCGGTACCGTACTTGTTGAACTTCTTTTGGCCGGGATCGTCAATGCCAAAGTTGAGGTACAGCATGCTGGACACGCCGTCCATGCGAATGCCGTCCACGTGGAAGTTCTCGAGCCAGTACAGCACGTTGGAGACCAGGAAGGAGCGAACCTCGCCGCGGGCGAAGTCAAACTTGTGCGTACCCCAGTTGGGGTGAATCTCGTGCTCAAACAGCATGTGGCCGTTAAAGGTGGCAAGGCCGTGGGAGTCGGCGCAAAAACCGCCGGGTACCCAGTCCATGATCACGCCGATGCCCGCCTCGTGGCATGCATCGATAAAGTGCATGAGCTGCTGCGGGTTGCCGTAGCGCGACGTGGCGGCGTAGTAGCCGGTCGTCTGGTAGCCCCAGGAGCCGTCGAAGGGATGCTCCATAAGCGGCATGACCTCGATATGCGTATAGCCCATGTCGCGCACGTAGTCCACGAGCTCCACCGACAGGTCGTCGTAGGTGTAAAACTCACCGCGCTGCGCGGGGAAGGGATCCATGGGGCCGGGGTAGTTGCCGTACTCGTCGGGCTCGCCCTGCGGCGCGTCGCCGTGGCGCTTCCACGAGCCAATATGTACCTCGTAGATGTTAAGCGGTTGCGACATGTGGTTGTGCCCGGCGCGGCGCTTGAGCCACGCGGCGTCGTTCCACTTGTAACCATCGAGGGTCCACAGCACGCTCGCCGTTCCCGGAGGGCACTCGGCCTTAAAAGCATACGGATCGGCCTTGTAGAGCTTTTCGCCCTCGTTGGTTTCGATGAGATATTTATAAAGCTGGCCCTGCTCGGCGCCAGGAATAAAGCCTTCCCAAATAGCGCTCGTATGCACGGGCACCAGCGGGTTGGCTTCCTCATCCCAGTCGTTAAATTCGCCAATGACATGGACACTCTTTACGTCGGGCGCCCAAACGCAAAAGCGCCAGCCGCGCGTACGGTTCTGCGTGTCGGGATGCGCGCCCATCTTTTCCCAGCTGCGCTCCCACATACCAATGCCAAACAGGTAGACATCGTCCTTGGAGAGCTCCGGTGCGTGCGGAGCCGGTTTGCGGGTTGCGGGCTTTTTAGCCGTTGGCTTTAGCTTTGAATCGCTCACGTTTGATCCCATCATGACGCGGCAGCGTGTTGCCTTGGTGACTAGATGCGAAAGGTCCAAGGCTGCACGAATCGAAGGGACGGCGAAGTTTCTGTGATTCGTTCCACCTCGCGTGCTCGGTGGAACTTTCGGCAGAAACTACGATAACACCTGTGCGTTAGTTTTATGGACGAAAGCGGATTTGCGGGGGCTTTTAATCGGTAAGCGACATGTTTATACCACTGGCAGAATTGCCGTGGTAAAACTCTTGACAGTTTTACCAATTTGGGTTTCAAAATTGTTTGGCTGACGTTTGGTAAAACGTTTTTAGCAGGATGTTTACCATTTGATATCGAAAGGTTCATTTATGCCCCATACCGCCACTCCCAAGGTTGCTTTTATTTTCGATTGCGATGGCACGCTGGTTAATAGCACCCCCGTTTGGGCTTATGCTCAGCCCGAGTTATTGCACCGCCACGGGATTGACGTGACCGTGGATGACTTTGCCCAATTTGAGCACCTGTCGCTGGAGGACGAGTGCCAGGCCTACCACGACACATGGGGCATTGGCACGAATGGCGAGGAGCTCTACCGTGAGCTGAGCGACATCCTGATCGATGGCTACTCCAAGGTGCCGCCGCGCGACGGGCTCCTGACATTTTTGGAGCAGGCGAAGGCGGCAGGCATTGCCATGTGCGTGGCTACGTCCACGCCGGCCGAGCTGGTGCAGCCTGCGCTCGCTGGCGCCGGGCTCGACGCCTACATGGAGTTTGTGACCACCACGGGCGAGGCGGGGCGCTCCAAGCAGTTCCCCGATGTGTACGAGCTGGCGCTGCGCCGTCTGGAGGAGCGCCATGGGCACAAGTTTGAGCACGCATGGGTGTTTGAGGATGCGGTCTTTGGCCTTAAGAGCTCTGGGGGCGCCGGCTTTAAGCGTGTAGGTATTTATGACCCGCACGGCCGTATGAAGCGCGACGATGTGCGCGCCAACTGCGATATCTTTATCGACAGCTATGAAGAGCTGAATCTACCCCGCGTGCTTTCGTTTGAGGGATAGGCGAGGGCTGTGGCTTGCAAGGTATTAGTTGTCTGCGGCTCGCCCGTGGTGGCGAGCACAGATCTGTTGCGGAGGCTAGCAGGGGAGTGCGACCACGTTGTCGCCGTGGACCGCGGACTCGACGCGCTGCTGGGCGCGGGACTGGGCTGCGACGTGTATGTGGGGGATGCCGACACGGTGAGTGATGCGGGCCGCGCGTTGGTCGATGCCGCCGAAGCCTTTGAGGTAGAGCGCCACGACCCGTACAAGGACTATACCGATCTGGCGTTGGCGCTCGATTCCGTCCGCCGTCGCTGGCCGGGTGCCGAAGTGGTTGCGACTTGCGCTACGGGCGGCCGCCCGGACATGGCGCTTTCCGTACTGGGGTTGCTTGCAGGCTACGATGACGCCCCAGTCTGGATTGCCGAGGACCAGGTGGTCGCACGCATCCTTCGCGCAGGCGAATCGTGGACCATCGAGGGCGCCGAGAACAAGACGTTCTCTATCATCGCCATTGCCCCCAATACAGAGGTAAGCGAACACGGCCTAGAGTGGGAGCTAGATCACACCCCCCTGGGCTTGTTAGCCGACACGGGCATCAGCAACGTCGTCAGGTCAACAGCCACGATCCAAGTCCACACCGGCACCGCTATCGCTTACCTATATCAATAGGCATTTAGAATCTGACCCAAAAAAGTCCTTGCACGCCGCGCCAACTTCCTCTATAGTATCTCCACGTCACGGGGGCGTAGCTCAGCTGGGAGAGCGCTTGACTGGCAGTCAAGAGGTCAGGGGTTCGATCCCCCTCGTCTCCACCATCGTGAATGTAAGGGCCTTCGGGATACCGAAGGCCCTTTTCATGCCAAAATACCTCGCGCCACAAACCCCACCTACGCCAACAAAAAGTTGCACAATTAATTTCCCATCTCTGTACATAGTTTGTTAGACAAGCGTAAATACCAGTGCAGCACGCTGCTCCATTTGGGCTTCAGGAACGCCCCTAATCATCGTTGTCATCCCATTAACCTGCACCAACGTGAACAACATCCTAAAACAACCCTCTTAAGCACGCTTAATGAACGATATGTTGTCCGCCACAAGCTAAATCAGTTTCACTAACAGCTTGTGCTAGGATACCTAACGTTACATGAGTTCAACTGTGCTCACGGCTCCTGTAAGTCACAAAGCACAGGGTCGATCAGCATCCGGCCGTAACGGCGGTGCCAGAAACACCACGAGCTCCAATAAAGAAGTCATGCGACGTTGTTTATTTGTATTTAGTTAATTCTCAGGTGCAAGTAATTAATAGATTGCATGCCAAAACGTAGCAGTTCTTCAGCTGTTTGCGTGCGGTCCAGTTTTGTTCCCGCTTGACTGGTTCGCACGCAGTCAGCTGGAGTCGTGGTCATTTTTGCGATACACGTCCGCGTCTCTAGCAACTGCACTCATACATACCGTTCACGGTGGGGCAGAGCCGCGTGCTTGTCTGACTGGGCTCAGGGTTTGAATATGGAGCGCCTTCGCGCACAAGCGCCCTGGCGAAGCCATACCCAAACCCCGTGAGCCACACGTAAGACAGCAAGGGGGTGGTGCTCGTGTGGTATGTGATCCAGGTCATTAACCGGTCGCGAGGACATAATGCGCGAGCGCATCGACCGCATGGTGCCGGCTAGTGCCATGCGGGAGCTCTTTTACCCTCAATTTCAAACCGAGATTAAAGTACACGGCGAATGGGTCAATACGACCAAGCCGCTCTTTCCCGGATATCTTATCTGCGATACGGCAGATCCTCGCACCGTGCAACAGTATCTGCTACGCATGGACGATTTTGCCCGGGTACTTGCCCAGGACGGTAAGTTTGTGCCGCTGGCAAAAGAAGAGGTCCAGCTTATTGGCGGCTTTACGCATGTGGGAGACCGCGTAGTGCCCATGAGCGAGGCCCTAAAAGACGGCGATCAGGTCGTGGTGACGGCAGGTCCGCTGCTGGGCCATGAAGGCCTTATCAAAACTATTAACAGACGCAAGAGCACTGCTTATTTGGAGCTCGACCTGTGCGGCCGACGCGTAACTACGCGCGTTGGCCTAGCCGTGCTTTCAGCGGAGCAGCGCGTAATGCGAAACCTTAAAAAGGCAATCGCCTAGCTGCAGGCGACTGTTTAACGGGACAGGGAGGATCCCCGGGGGCGGGGACGTAGTGTTGGAAGAGAACGTGCAAAAAAAATCAAATGCGAGATGCGGCAGCGCTTGCTGTTACGCTTGAGGACAGGCGCGAGGCTGCCAAGTTAAACAATGTTGGCAAGCATGAACCCAAGCTATCTGAGAATGGTATTCCGGTCGATGTCCTGGAAAAACTGCTGCCTGGTGACGACATCATTGAACTTGAAAAACCCATCGTAAACGGTGGGCTGTTCTACCGCTATATCAAGCGCTCTTTCGATGTTCTCTCTTGCGGGTGTGCGCTCATTATTCTCGCGATTCCGATGGTTGTTATTGCCGTTAAGATTAAGAGTGAATCCGAAGGACCCGTCATTTACGCGCAGCGTCGCGTTGGCAAAGACGGCAAGGTCTTTAATATTTATAAGTTCCGCAGCATGTACACCGATGCTGAAGCTCGTGGTGCCCAGTGGGCTCAGGACGAAGATCCGCGCGTAACGCCGTTTGGCAAGTTTATGCGTAAGACGCGTCTGGATGAGATTCCGCAGTTCTGGAACGTTTTCAGGGGCGATATGAGCCTTATTGGTCCGCGCCCTGAGCGCCCCGCGTTTTGTGATGAGTTTGAGAAACGCATTCACGGATGGCATTACCGCACTATGGTCCGTCCGGGCATTTCCGGTCTTGCCCAGGTGACTGGCGGGTACGACTTGCTTCCCAGCGAGAAGGTCATGTTTGACCTCCAGTACATTAAATCTAGAAACATCAAGATGGACCTTGAGATTATGCTCAAGACGCTTGGCGTTGTTAGTACGGGAGACGGTGCGAGATAGTGAATATTCTCGTTGTCTGCCAGCATTATTGGCCTGAGCCTTTTAATACCTCTGACGTTTGCGAAGAGCTTGTTAAGCGCGGCCATTCGGTTACTGCATTGACCGGTCTACCTAATACGGGAATGCCTAATTCCGATATTCCTTATGAGTATAGAAATGGCAAAAATCGGGTTCAAAAGCGTAACGGCGTGACTATTCTGCGCGCAGATTTAGCACCTAGAAAAACGGGTGCCGCTAACAGGGTTAAAAACTATCTTTCCTTTTGGCTCAATGCAAATAAGCTTGCACGCAATATTAAAGATGAGTTTGATGTTGTTCTTGGATACCAGTTTTCACCTGTTATGCAAGTTGATCCAGGTTTGGTTTATGCCAAGAAGCATCACAAGAAGATGCTTCTATATTGCTTTGATCTTTGGCCTATCAGTTTAACTGCGGGCGGTTTTAGCCAGGAGTCTCTTCCTTATAAATGGATGTCTTCTGTAAGTAGACGAATTTATAGTCGGGCTGACAGGATCGCTGTTACTTCGCCGTTGTTTGACGAGTATTTCTCAGGCAGTCTTTCCTTGAATAGAGAGCCGTCTGCCTACCTTCCTCAATATGCAGACGATAATTTTGGGACGGTAGGGACTTATGGTGGATGCGATGGATATGACCCGACAAAGATAAATCTAACTTTTGCGGGTAACGTTGGACAGGCTCAGTCTGTCGCAACTATTGTCCGTGCTGCCAGTCTCTGTAACAACGATCGAATTGTAGTCCATGTCGTTGGGTCGGGTTCTAGGCTCGAGGATTGCAAACGACTTGCCGAGACGTTAAAGGCTAAGAATGTTGTCTTTCATGGGCGTAAACCTATAGAGGAAATGCCTCGGTACTATGCAGCTTCCTCAGCCATGCTGGTTACGTTTGAGGATAGCCCCATGGCAACGTATACGTTGCCCAGAAAAGTTACGACATATCTTGCGGCTGGTAAGCCTGTCTTAGCTGCACTCTCCGGTGAAACTAAGCGTGTAATCGACGAAGCGCATTGCGGCCTTTGTTGCGCTATTGAGGATGCCGAAGGTTTGGCACGTATCTGCGATGAATTTGTTGAACGCGACGACAAAGAACTAATGGGCAAAAACGCCCGCTCGTATTACGAATCCCATTTCTCCAAAGAGATGTTTTTCGACAAATTGGAATCAATTCTTAAGGAACTTGCTGGGGAGAATAATAATGGTTAACACCAACGCATTTAAAGACAAGACCCTGATGATCACGGGCGGCACCGGCTCGTTCGGCAACACCGTGCTCAAGCACTTCATGAACACCGACCTGGCGGAGATCCGTATCTTCTCGCGCGACGAGAAGAAGCAGGACGACATGCGCCACCGCCTGCAGGAGAAGTCCCCCGAGCTCGCCTCCAAGGTGCGCTTTTTCATCGGCGACGTCCGCAACGCCCAGAGCGTGCGCGACGCCATGCACGGCGTGGACTACATCTTCCACGCCGCCGCCTTGAAGCAGGTGCCCTCCTGCGAGTTCTTCCCCATGGAGGCCGTGCGCACCAACGTCATCGGCACGGACAACGTCCTGCACGCCGCCATCGACGAGGGCGTCGACCGCGTCGTGTGCCTGTCCACCGACAAGGCCGCATACCCCATCAACGCCATGGGCAAGTCCAAGGCCATGATGGAGTCCATCATCTACGCCAACGCCCGCAACGTCGCCGGCCGCACCACCATCTGCTGCACCCGCTACGGCAACGTCATGTGCTCGCGCGGCAGCGTCATCCCTCTGTTCATCGACCGCATCCGCAAGGGCGAGCCGCTGACGGTCACCGACCCCAACATGACCCGCTTCCTCATGAACCTGGACGAGGCGGTCGACCTGGTGCAGTTCGCCTTCGAGCACGCCAACCCCGGCGACCTGTTCATCCAGAAGGCGCCTGCCTCCACCATCGGCGACCTCGCCGAGGCCGTGCAGGAGGT
>ERZ824575.1278-NODE-1278-length-24679-cov-3.416423_pt1 | contig 24679 bp, 19 predicted proteins | sample MGYA00519470_ERZ824575 | MGnify/ENA primary metagenome ERZ824575 (study PRJEB31778, sample SAMEA3449170) | human gut metagenome | biome: human gut; feature: human-associated habitat; material: faeces | place: United Kingdom | collected 2010/2012 ...
TTAATTTTCTTATATGGGGATGTATATCCGAAACATCATCATAAAATGCTGAAACAATTTCTTCATCGCTTATATTGTGTTCAAAACGCTTTTTCGGATAAATGAACACGGACGGTTGTTGGGACAGTTTTTTGACTTGAAGTTCCTCGTAACGCTCCCAAATAGTCACAAGCCAATCAAGACATATTTCATTCAAGTAATGTTGTTCTTCCTCTCCAGTTTTTAGATTTAGCAAAATGCAAGATCGAGAAACGGAAGGAAAATTTGCATCAACTCCAGATAGTAATTTTGTTAACAAATAGGCTTTGTACTGTGGATCTCCGTCATCATTAACTTCTTCCACGTAAACGGTATGCGGAAGTAAATCTGTCGTGTCTTTAATACGACAGATATCGTCGATAATTTCTTCCTGTATTTTATCGACTACGTTTTTGGTATTCATAGTTCTTATTTTAAGGCTTTTATAATGACTATTTAACAAGTTCAAGAATTGCATTTTTTAGATCAACGGCTTTTTCCAAACCAACATTCCCAAACGCCTGAGCGTCCACACGATTTTCGGCATTAAAAGAAAGGCAACAGCAAGATCCATCGGGATATGTAACATCTATCCGAGGAGTGCCCCAATACATATCTATGTATATTTTACACCCAATATAATTAGGGATGTCATGTTCTTCTTCCCAGACTGGAAGAATATATGTCCTTGATTTGACTTGAACTCCCGGGTAATGCCTCTTGTTTCCCCAAAACCAATGATTTTTCCCCAGAATTATACTCTCGTCTATCAAGATGTAACCATATTCCCTGGCAATTTCTTCTGCCACCGCTAACATTGCTTCGTTTATTGTCATACTTTCAATCGTTTATCCCGCAGATTTCCGGATCTATTTCAAAACTCCCGACATTAGAAAATTCGTAATTTACTTCAGTAATAATATTATCTAATTGTTCATCTGTTATTTCTTCTATTTCGGGATTTGCTATATCAAGACGAACCGTTATTATATGCTACTCTTTCAGCCATCTCCGTGATTCCAAGTTTTAATTAACAAACGTTGTATTAGGGCGATGGAATTTTCCATCCATGTAGTCATTCGCCACTCTCTTGTACGTCAATCCACACACGATCCCACCACCGTCAAGGAAACGAGCGTCATAGTCATTAGCGTTAATCACAGGGTACCCCCTAAATGTCTCGGGGAGTTCGTTCTCGAAAACAACAGAAACACGATATCCCTGTTTCAATACTTCTTCACAATCCGTCCAATTTTCGCCACTATACGAGAAAGTTAGATCATAATTGCTATATTTATCAAGTAACTTGGAATACTCGAATACCTTTGTATAATCGTAAAATTGAATATCCGGGAAAAGTTGGAGAATATTCACCCCATCCAGTTTAAACTCTTCGGGGTTTATATCCGAAGTACAATTGAGGCGTACAGCCAGTTTCATGCCTGTAGATTCCGCTTTCTTTTTGGACTGGTTTATCTCATGAATAAGGAGCTGCATGAATGTTTCTCTATCCTCAAAAAAAGTTCCCGTTCAATGCAATAAATCAGCTACTCCCGTATTTATTAAGTAGGTAACAACTTATTGTATCCCCCAAGCAAGTTATAACAATATGAAAAACCAATTAATAGTATTTATTGTCGCCGTGACAGTTCTCGCTTTTGCAAGTTGTAGGAATGAAGATGAAACGTTTCATCCTTTAACCTTAAAAGCTACCGATATTGATTTAGTCCAAGACGAAGCAAACAAATATAAATTATGTGGAGAAATAGGTTCGGATGGTATAGAATTTACTCTTCAAGGTACAGACCAATATTCAGACATGGCCTATGTGACTAATGTAATGGTAGATGGCATCGAATGTAAAATCGAGCCCAACATAAAGTATGATGATACCACAACTTACAAAGGTGACTGGGGAGAGATCGTAAATTCATCTGTGGAACAACCTTGCAAAATGTTTTTTCATATAAAGCCGAATCCTGCTGACAAGGAGCGGGTATTTGATGTGAGTGTGGGTTACGGATATTGGTATAGAGATATAAAAATAGTACAGGCTAAACGGAATTAGGATATTCATAAACCGATTCCTATAAATATAATAATTACATTTATAATAACACTATCCAAAGCCTTTCTTTTGCAGTTATTGCAGCTTACTGAATCTTTTTAAGAATAGCTACTTTATTCTGCCATAGCCAACGTCAACACACTAATACGTACTCCTTCAATCTCTGCCAGCCGGGAAGCGCACGCTACGGTAGTTGCTCCGGTCGTCAACACATCATCTACTATTAATATATGCTTTCCTGCCAAATGCTCCGAACGATGCAATTCGAAGATTCCATCTACATTCTCCCAACGTTCTAAAGCTGACTTTTGTGTTTGCGTTTCCGTATTCTTCCGGCGTATGATCGCTTCGGTATCCACCGGAATACCTGTTACGGCCGTAATTCCGCGCGATATCCATTCACTTTGATTGTAGCCACGTATCTGCTGTTTCTTCTTATGCAAAGGGATGGGAATGATTACATCAACTCCATGAAAGAAGTCGGAAGCCTGCAATTCGGATGCCATATATCGTCCCATAATAGCACCTATTTCTTTTTGTCCTCCATATTTGAGCTGGTGGAGAACTTGCCGAAAATCACTTCCTTTGCGATAAAAGAAAAAAGAAGTGGCACGTTCCAGAGGAAACTTACCCCAAAAAAGCTTTTCTACCGGATTGTCTTTCCGAAGATGATAATCGGTACGAGGCAGGTTTATATTGCACATGGTGCAAATACACTCTTCCCCTTTAGCCAACGATTCGCCACAAACGACGCAGCAACGGGGAAACCAAAGGGACAAAAAAGAATAAAGCCAATCTTTTATAAGTAATGTGTGTTTCATAGTAGTAGCTATTTATACAATCGCAGCAGTCTTACATATCCAACGGAGGAACTTCCGCCAAAAGTTTCAAGAATAAAGGATGCAGGTATCCATTGGTTGCAATAATATGATGACCTTCTATAAAATGGTCGTCACCATAGAAATTAGTCACGCGACCACCTGCTTCCTGTACAATCAGGGCAGCCGCCGAATAATCCCACTTACCGATAAACGCTTCGGCCCATGCATCAAAACGACCATTAGCTATATAACAGATTGCAGCCGCAGCCGAACCGTTCATGCGAATGCCTCCCACGGTTCCATAAAGGTTATCAATCAGATGGAGAGCCGTCGGTTTATACTGATCATAATTATAAGGTAATTCAGTAAACACAAATGCATTCTTAATATCCCGGACATCCGAAACATGAATTTCCTCACCATTCATGAAAGCCTTTCCCCCTTTCCAGGCATAGAAACATTCATTCCGGCAGACTTCATACACAACTCCCAAAAGCAATTCGGTACGACTGCGCAGAGCGACGCATACACAATAAGGAGCCTCATCATGAATATAATTCGTAGTTCCGTCCAATGGATCAATGACCCAGCAGTAAGGTTCGTCCTGATAAGTAGCAGAGCCTTCTTCCGTAATAAATCCAGCTTCGGGCAACAAGGCAGAAAGCGCTTTTACCAACCGTACTTCAGACTCTTTATCCACATACGATACATAATCATGCGCATGTTTTTCCATAACACGCTCACGACGGAAATTTTTCCGCTCTTCTTTCAGAAAATGCCCGGCTTCGGTAGCTATGCGGCATACTTCAACTGTAAGTTGCTTTAAATCCAACATTTCATCTTTATTATTAAAAAGTACATCGAAGGTATAGCTTTTCTTATGAAAAACCATCCAAAATGAGTATTATTTTCAGATAGACTATCAAACATTCAACCTTCAATAGAGAGAACAGGCCGCTTATCCCCCAAACTAGTATGTTTTTATTATCTGCCTTCGAAGCATCAACATATCTTAATGCTATCTTCCCAGAAAGCGTCGTGTTAATTTATAGTAAAGATAAAAGATTATCATATAAAAACGTTAGATTATTCATATATTTGGCAATAAAATAACACAATCCAATCAAACTAAAAAGCAAAAAAAGTATGGATAAACACATTATAGGAGAAAATGCAGGTACTTTATGGCAGTTACTGAATGAAGACAACCGGAAATGGGAACTAACAGAAATCAAAGAGGCAACCGGATTTGATGACATGGAATTAGCATCTGCCATCGGCTGGCTGGCTCGTGAAGACAAAATACAGTTTGAACTAAACAAAACCGGTGGCAAGGCTTATATTTACCTGATGCTAAACGTATATATCGGATAAGCAAAATATTATCAACCCAAAAACAATTCTGGTGATTTTTCAAATCGTCAGGATTAACAGTATGCTCAATATTTCATATATTAAATAACAAAAAGACAATTTTTCATTAATTTCAATGACAGGTAATCTTTTAATAAAAGCATAAATAGAAAACACATTCAGAACACACTGCAATATTATACAAAAGAAGCGCTTATTTATTCGTACCAACGAATACTTATACAAAAAAGACCGTATAATTTGAGAAAAACAACCGCATATTTAGAAATAAGTAACCGTATATTTACACCAAATCTTACGTTCCTTTTAAACCAATGAAGCGTTCCTTTTAAACCAACAGACCGTTCCTTTAAAAGGAACAATCCAACGGGTCAAAACACTTGCTAAAAGCGTCAAGAAAACAGAAATAATTAGCTAGATGGAGTTCAATGCCCGACATTTCAAAAAGAACAAAACGCATAGTATATTTCAGATATCAGAGCACAAACAGCTATGATTCGTACTTATACTTATCAGAAAAACATTCAATCACATTATAATATATTTTTCTGATCTGAGGAAATGAAAATTCCCTGCAATTTTCAGAACAGGCACGGCTTCTTCCCACAAATATACGCAACAAAGAGCTACAGAAAACACAAAGTGACAGAATGCCAGATTTGCTTTTTACATAAAAATTTCCGAATATTGCAATCTAATACTAATGCAAAGAGTTCCCTATGAAAAGAGTAGATTCCGTTATATCCCTGATATACTCGTTATCTAAATCAGAAAAGAAGCACTTCTCCCTACAGGTTATCAAGGATAAGGAGGAAAAAGACTATCTGGTGATTTATGATATTATCATAAAGAGTAAACAACCGAATGGAAATACTGTAAAAGAGGAATTTTACAGACGCAAGCCCAATGGTTCATTTGAAGTGTCCATTCAATACTTATATGAAAAGCTGACGGATACGCTACTCACCCTGCGTAAAAAGAAAGATATCTATTACGATCTGCTGAATGATTTGTGCAAAGCCCGAATGCTTTATGAACGTTCTCTGTTTGAAGAGTGTTTCGAAATACTATCCAATACGATAGAACAAGCACAATTCTACGAGAACAACGAAATTCTGACGATAGCTTTGAAGCTGGAACTGGAATATCTGCTCCATTTGAACTTTCCCGGCATGACCGAACAAGAATTATATCACAAGCACTTCATTCAAAATGAAGCACTGAAAAGAACACGAAAAATCACGGAACAATCATCCCTGCATAACCTTTTGAAATATCGGCTTTCACGTAAAGGGTCTATCCGGACACCTAAACAAAAACAGGATATGAATGACCTCATGGTGAATGAACTGTATATTGCGGCATCCTCTGATTCCGAAAGAAATTTTGAGTTGACGAGAAATCATAAACTGTTCCAGGCCAGTTATCTGATGGGAGTAGGTGATTATGGAAGCGCCCTCAATTCATATAAAGAACTCAATGAACTATTCGAAGAGAACCAGCAATTCTGGGCTAATCCCCCTATTTACTATTTGTCCGTACTGGAAGGCGTGTTAGATAGTTTACGTTCGATCGGTAACTATGACGAAATGCCCTATTTCCTGAATAAGTTACAGAAACTGTCAACTGATACTCCCCTTGAATTTAAAATTAATGTTATATGCCTGCTTTTTCAATATGAGTTATTCCCTCATCTCGACAAAGGGGATTTCTCCAAATGCATAGAAATCATCAGCCATTATAAAGAAAACTTATATGATAAAGAGTCCTGGCTGAATCCCATACGTAAAAGTGAGTTATTGTTATATACTGCTATTGTGCACATTGGTAACCATGACTTTAAACAAGCCAAAAAATATATCAGCAATACAATCCTCGACCATAATCTACGTTATCTCCCCATCATGCGTACAATACGGTTGGTACGCCTCATCGCCTATTATGAGATTCAAGACTTTGAGCTCATCAAACACGAATCCTTTTCTGTTTACAGAGGACTCAGCAAGAAAAAAGAACAATCTTTCAAGACAGAACACATCATACTCCATTTTCTCAATAAACGCGATCTCCCTATACTTAAAAAGGACAGAGAGACCTTATGGGAAAAGTTATCTCCGGAAATTAATAGCCTGCATAATGATAAATATGAGAATCAGTTACTGAGGATTTTCGACTTCACAGCATGGATAGAAGCTAAAATATTAAAAGAAAAGCTATCAGATGTCTTAGCACGCCATTCAGAAGTTAAAAAATACCATTCAAAGTAATCACTCTCTATCATTTTTTGTTTTGGTTTTATTAATATAGTCAACTAGAGAATTGGCTATACGGGATTTTCATGGCTTAATTCAGCAATAAATCTCTATTTGAAATTATATAATGCGAAGTTTAATGAAGAAAACGGCCTATGAATAATCGCTTAATTTGTCTCGTTCAAAATTTAATTCTATGGAGATCCCTTACATACATAAACCAAAGATTGTTGTCATCGGCAGTTGCAACACCGACATGGTGGTAAAGGCCAATCGACTACCCGTACCGGGAGAAACAATTCTGGGAGGATCATTTTATATGAATCCGGGAGGTAAAGGCGCCAATCAGGCCATTGCCGCAGCCCGGCTTGGCGCAGATGTGACATTTATATCCAAAATAGGATATGATCTCTTCGGATTGCAGGCATTGGAAATATATAAATCAGAAAGAATCAATACCGAATTCATTTTCACCGATTCAAAAAAGCCGTCAGGAGTGGCCCTCATTTCTGTAGATTCCTTTGGGGAAAACTGTATTATCGTAGCCTCCGGTGCCAATCAATCCCTGTCTCCTGAAGATATTGATAAAGCAAAAGACAAAATTCGGGAAGCGGACACCATCCTCATGCAACTGGAAATCCCGTTGGAAACTGTAGAATATGCTACAGCTCTTGCCTACGAGTATGGCAAGCGAGTCATTCTTAACCCGGCTCCGGCCTCTTCACTGAACAATGAGTTACTGAAAAAGACAAATGTCATTCTTCCTAATCGCATCGAAGCAGAGATGCTGTCAGGAATTAAAGTAACTAATCTGAAAAGTGCACATCGGGCTGTACAGGCTATCAGTTGCAAAGGTATTGAAAACGTAGTCATCACTTTAGGGAAAGAAGGAGCATTCGTCAAAGAGAAAGACAAGTACATCATGATTCCGGCTAAAGAAGTGGACACCATTGATACGACCGGGGCCGGAGATGTTTTTTCCGGAGCTTTGAGTGTCTCTTTATCCGAAGGCCGTTCTTTAATAGAGGCCGTAGAATTCGCAAACGCAGCGGCAGCAATTGCCGTAACACGTATCGGAGCACAAAGTGCCATCCCCTACCGAACAGAAATTAACGTATAATATAGACCATCTTAAAACGACAAGTATTATGAAAATCGTAGTAATCGGAAGCTCTAATATCGACATGATTGCCCAAGTCAATCATTTGCCTATGCCGGGTGAAACCGTAGGACAGGCACGCTTCATGCAGGCATACGGAGGAAAAGGAGCCAATCAGGCAGTAGCCGCAGCCCGCATGGGCGGAGAAGTGACTTTTGTCACGGCTTTAGGCAACGATATGTATGCCAGTATGCTGAAAGAGCATTATAGTAAAGAAGGGATTGCAACCGACCAAATCATTATCGACACTCAGAATCCTACAGGCACCGCCTTGATTCTCGTTGCTGAAAATGCTGAAAACTGTATTGCAGTAGCACCCGGTGCCAACGGAGCATTATCTATTGCACACATAGAACAAATTTCCAAAACACTGGAAGGTGCTGATATGGTAGTGATGCAGGCTGAAATTCCTTACGAGACGATCAAACAGGTTGCATTAATGGCACACCGGAAAGGTATTAAAATAATGTTCAATCCCGCACCGGCATGCTATATCGATTCCGAACTAATGCATATTATAGACATTCTGGTAGTAAACGAAAGTGAGGCCCAGTACATCAGCAATAGTTCCATCGAGGGAGACAACATAGACCAAATAGCACAAAAACTACGGGATGCAGGAGCCAAAGCAGTAATCATTACCCTGGGACACAGAGGTTCTTATCTGAAGACCGAATCAGAAGCTTATTTTATCCCTAGTTACCCTGTAAAAGCTGTTGATACAACTGCCGCCGGAGACGTATTCTGTGGCGCGCTTGCCGTAGCTTGTGTAAACGGATGTATCAACAGCGATGCCCTTCGCTTTGCCAGTGCGGCTGCAGCCATTGCCGTCACACGTGTAGGAGCGCAACCTTCTATTCCGATATTGTCTGAAGTTCAGGACTTCCTGAAACAATAACGCGATAAATCTAAGAACTTTGAATAACAACACTAAATGTAGAATTTATGAAAAGAAAGATGTCTTTATTGGGTTTAATATGTTTGTTCACAAGCATATTAATGGCACAGACCAAAATTTCCGGTACTGTAACAGATGTCGACAAGAACCCTCTGCCGGGAGTATCGGTAGTATGCAAAAGCACTTCACAAGGAACAGTGACTAATCTTGATGGTAAATACACCATTGAAATCAACAAGGGGAATACACTGACCTTCTCTCTCATCGGAATGCAAACACAAGATATTAAAATAGCCAGCCAGTCTATCATCAATGTGATTATGCATGAATCTACTATTGAACTCGACGAGGTAGTCGCCATCGGATATGGTACAGCCAAGAAGAGTGACCTGACCAGTTCGATCATCTCCGTCAAACCGGATGAACTGAAAAATGTGAAAGTCGGCTCTGCAGCCGATGCCTTGCAAGGTCTTGCCACAGGTGTATTGATATCGAAAGGATCATTCAAACCGGGAGGATCTTCCAACATCATCATTCGCGGAAACGGTTCATTCGGTAACGGAGGTGCCAGCACTACTCCGCTGTATATCATTGACGGGGTCATGTCGAATGCCGGACTGGATGTTATCGCTCCTTCCGATATCGAATCGATTGAGGTATTAAAAGATGCAGCTTCTACAGCAATTTACGGTTCAAGAGCCTCTAATGGTATCATCCTAGTCACTACCAAGAAGGGTAAAACAGGAAAAGCGTCTATCACCTTCAACACCAATATTGGTATTCAAAATCTTATTAACAAGCAAAAAGTACTCAATGCTTCCCAGTTTAAAGAAATACTTGATGCAGCTACAGACAATACCTATCTTTGGGATAAGGAAGAACAGCGTATGTTTGACGAAGGCCGCTCTACAGATTGGCAGGACTTGATTACACAAAGCGGAGTCTATCAAAACTACAATCTGGGCATTACCGGCGGTAGTGAGAAAACGACTTATTATTTAGGATTAGATTGGGTGGACCAGGAAGGTATTATCAAGAACACCGGATATCAAAAAGGAAATATCCGTTTTAACCTGGACTCCAAACTCAACAACTGGTTGACAATGGGTGCCAAATTCAATGTGATCCGTTCTTCTACCAACTCCAGTAACACAGACGGAGTAGCCGGCATGAACAGTCTGGACCAAGGTACTATGGGCAGTGCCATTGCCTCTAAACCAAGTGCACCAATTTTCAATGAAGACGGTACTTACTATGACAACTTACTACTCAGACCGAATCCGGTAGCAGCAGTTACCTATTTCAAGAATAACTTTACCCAGACTCGCATCAATGCGTCTTTCAACCTGGAAGCGGAAATCTTGAAAAATCTGAAATTACGAACTGAAAACGGTACGGAATACATCAACAATCAGAGTAATGTATTCCAGGATTCACGCATGACAGGTATTTATAAGAACGTTAATATCTCAGATCGTGAAAATGGAGAGCAGTTCTATCTGCAGACAGAAAACACATTAACTTACCAACTCAACAAAGGCATCCACCGTCTGACGGCTGTAGGAGGTTTCTCTGCTTCTATCTTTAACTGGACAATGATGTCTGCACAAGTTTTAAATGCGTCCAACATCACGCAGAATGATAACTTGGGAACGGGTACACCTAAATCTATAAACTCGGATAAGGTTAAGTCTACACTGGCTTCTTTCTTCGGTCGGGTCAACTACTCGCTCGCCGACAAATATCTTTTGACGGTGACTCTCCGTGCCGATGGTTCTTCCCGTTTTGCCAAAGGTCACAAATGGGGATATTTTCCTTCCGGTGGTCTTGCATGGCGAATCAATCAGGAAGACTTTCTGAAAGATGTCAATTTCCTTGATAATCTGAAACTTCGTACCAGCTATGGTATTGTAGGTAACCAGGAAATCAGTTCCTATCAGTCAATGGCACAGGTAGACGCTACCAGCAGCAGATATACCGATTATGTATTCGGAGGTACACTGGCGAATGGATCCCGTACCTCTATATTGGCACAGCCGGATCTGACCTGGGAGAAATCACGCCAGTTTGATTTAGGACTGGATTTTGCCTTCTTCAAAAACAGGTTGTCCGGTTCTATCGACGGATACTATAAATATACATATGACTTGCTCTACAATGTACCGTTACCTCTCGAATCTGGTTATCGTACAGCATTAGTAAATGTGGGAGCTATGAAAAACAGAGGTATTGAGTTAACATTAAATTCAGTGAATATTGATACTAAGGATTTTACATGGCAAACCAGTTTGAACTATTCTTTCAATAAAAACGAAATAGACAAATTATATAATGACCTGGAACGTGTAGGCAACTATTTTGTCGGTCAGTCCATCAATGTAATCTACACCAAACGCTTTGGAGGTATATGGCAAAGTGACGAAGCAGAGATTGCCAAAATCTACAATGCAGAACCGGGAGATTATAAAATTATCGACCGTAACCGTAACAACATTATAGACGATGACGACCGTGACTTTGTTGGTCAGACTACTCCGCAGTTCTTCGGAAGTTTCTCTAACACATTCAAATCCCACGGATTCGATTTAACGATCTTCCTTACTTACGCCGGAGGACATAAAATCTATAATCCGTTCGCTTATCTTGATTCGTATTCACCAAGTGCTAACATGAGCCCCGATTATTATCATAACTATTGGACACCGGAACGTCCCAGCAATAAATATCCACGACTCGGTAGTACCAACTCGCAACTGTATGAAACGGACGGGATGTATCAGAAAGGAGATTATATCCGCCTCAAAAACCTGGAGCTAGGATATACACTTCCCCGCAACATCGCCAACAAGGTATACGCCAGCAATATCAGAGTATATGCCTCTGTACAGAACTTGGTAACGTTTACCAAATATACAGGATTTGATGTAGAAACCAGCAATGCGAATCCATATCCTGCATGCCGGGTATTTATGGGCGGACTTACTGTTAACTTTTAAAATGACAACGACATGAAAAATATTCTATTTATATCCTTGCTCAGCTTTATGATGTGCAGCTGCGCAGATTTTCTGGATGAAAAAACATATAGCCAACTCACTCCCGAAAATGCCTATTTGTCAAAAGAAGGAGCCAATAAGGCTATGAACGGAGCTTACGCCATGTTACAAGATGGATTTGACTATAAATTCTCCATAGGAGTAGGTATACTGGGAACAGACGAAGCTACATCTTATAATGATACATATGGCGATCATGAAATACTGCTGGACAAATACACATACTCTTCTGAGTATGATATTTTTCAGGCTGTTTACATCGACTTGTTTGAAGGAGTAAAACGCTGCAATGTAATTGTTGACTTACTGCCTGATGATGTAGAAGACCGTGAGTTATTTGTAGCACAAGCGAAATTCCTGCGCGGCACCTATTACTTCGAACTGGTTAACCTCTTCGGCGGAGTACCTTTATGGTTGTCAGCTTCTGCCGACAAAGATAATCTTAAGAAGCCGCGCGCCAGTGTAGATGAAATATATACTCAAATAGAACAAGACTTGCTTGCTGCCGAAGAAGATCTGCCTCTCGTCAATGTATGGGAAGAAGGCCGGGCAACAAAATATGCGGCACAAGCCATGCTTGCACGTATGTACCTGCAAAGACACGACTACGAAAATGCACTGAAATATTGTAACCTGGTGATTGGCGATGGAAACAATTTCCATCTGTACAATAACTATGCGGATATCTACGATCCTGCCAACAAGAACCAAGGATACGAAAATATTTTTGAAATACAGCACCGGGCCAGTCTTAAATCTGAAGATGAAGGTTCTACGTCAACAGACTTTTTCCTTCCTATCGAGCTTCAGGGAACTATTTATACCGGATGGGCAATGTATGGACCGACTGATTATCTGTACAACAGTTACGAACCGAATGACAAACGTAAAGCTATCACTTACATCACAAGTGGCGTGAACTCTGCCGGACAGACTGTAACCTTCAAGCCCCACTGTTTCAAATACTATAATCGTACGGAAGGATTCCCTGTGAACGATGGCGAACAAAACTTCCCGCTCATCCGCTATGCCGATGTTTTATTAATGAAAGCTGAAGCAATCAACGGATTGCCAGCCGAAAACGGACAGCAAACTAAAGAAAAGTTCCAGTGCCTGAACGACGTTCGTTCAAGAGCCGGACTTGATGCCATCGAAAACACAGGAGAGAATGCAACGAAAGAAGGATTCCTTGAAACATTGCTTGAAGAGCGCCTGCACGAACTCTGTTTTGAAAAGAGCAGAAGAAAGGACCTGATACGTAATAACAAGCTTCAAAGTTACGTAGCTGCCCGCAAACCGGACAGACCTGTACCTGATAAAGCAAAAGAATACTATCCGCTGCCGCTTGCGGCAACTGATGCCAATTCTTTGCTCGAACAACTTCCGGGATATTAAACTAACCTCAATAAAATGACAGAATTATGAAAACTATAAATATCATAAGAACACTCATCCTATCCGGGATAATAGGTATCTGTTATTCTTGCATAGAAGACTATAAATATGAAGAAGTAACAGGAGCTCCACAAGTAGCTTTCTCCACCAGTGAAACAGAGTTTACCAAACAATCGGGAAGTATCCTTTCACTCAAGGCTATCGTTATTGATGGGCAGGATGTAAAACATGAATGGAAATATGACGGCGAAGTATGCAGTGAATCTGCCGAACTTGAATATGAACTGACAACCGTAGGAACCTTCAAATTAGAATATACCTGTACGGATATACACGGTTCCACTAACAAAACGTTTACTGTAAATGTAAAACCGGGCGACATCGAAGGCGTGGTTTTCTCTACTGACAAGAGCGAATTTACAAAGAGCGTCGGCGAGTCACTACGTATCTCTGTTACGGTAAAAGGTACAGATCCTGTCAATCATGAATGGAAAGTAAATGGAACTGTACATTCGACTACAGCAAACTTCGACTACCCGATTACAGAAAGCGGTGATTATGAAATTGTATATACGATTACCAAAAAGAATCAAGAGCTTAAAAAAACATTCAAACTAACGGCTATTGCCAGCGAACATGGAAGCAACTGGTTTGTATGGCAAGATATGAAGCAATATGTCATCTGCCTGAAAGACGACGAAACCAAAGTAGTGACACACCACAACGGCGGTTCACAATTCGTTATCGAAACATACAACGGAAGCAATGACCAAAAATTTATGAAAGGAGCTTACTTTGGTTACAGCGCCGGGGATACTCATCTTGAATATACTAATATTTATAATGTAGGAACTCAAATGACTATCAACGAAAAAGGAGCAGTCGTAAGTGCTGATGTTACCGCTCCGGGCAACTGTGCAGCCGATGGCTGGAGAGGCTGGTATTTCATCATTGACGAACATTCCAATGCCCGTATGATTCACTTCCTCGAAACCTGGGATTACACCGCCACCTATACTGTTGCCATCAAAGGATGCATATTAAGACCTTCCGATGATAAACGAACGGTTGTTCCAGTATTCTATGACAGATGCAAAATAGACGGCGTAAGAGATCATACTGATTATAACGCCCTTGAAGGACAATACTATGACTTTAAGATAAAAGCCGTAGAAGACATGTAAAACCTAAAAAAGAAACGATTATGAAATTTAGATTTTCCCTATTTTATTTCCTGTTTGCATTCCTAGGCTGTTCATCCAGCAATGGAGACATTGACAAGCCTGAAAACAACGGTGGTGCTGAAGAAGGAAATATAGAAGTTAGTGGTGACAAAGTAATAGTTACTCCATTGTCATATGACCAGGCGTTCCGTAATCCGATGATGGGTTGGCGTGATGTATTTTCTGTCGGTCTGGACCCTATTCCAGCCAATTATCCGCTTCCATACGGATCTGTATACAAAGAATACATTCCTTGGGATCGCATAGAAAACGTAAAGACAGACGGTGTCGAAAAAGTAATAGCCTATAGTAATCATCGATGGGAAGGCATAGAAAAAAAGAATATCAAAGTCATTCCACGAGTATATATTCACTGGATGGGAACACCGGCAGTCAGTGATCCGGACAGACTTGACGGCATTCGTTTCCCATCCGATATAGCCTATACACAAGAACCTGGTACACCTTATCCTATGATAGGAGGCTATTTTGATCCTACTTTCCAGGATCGTGTGAAAGCATTGGTAGAGAAGATTGGCAAAGCATGGGACAACGATCCGCGTGTCGCATATATCGAGATGGGTATTATTGGTCAATGGGGAGAACAGCACTCCCCAATGATCGGTACCTATTGGAAACCTCATGATGCAGACGTACATGAAGCTAATAAAACATGGATTCCGGGAATCGAAAAAACACTGGGAGATGCCTTTACTGCCGCGTTCAAGAACAAAAAAGTAATGGTACGCTATGCCTATGATTTTAAGGATTATGAATTTGGATATTATTGGGATTCATGGGGAATTGCAGAAGAAGATGTAAGAGGATACGAAGAAATGATGAAAATGGGCAACCGCTGGAAAGTGCAACCTATTGGCGGAGAGATCTGCTGGAACTGGGGAGACTTCAGCCGCTATAGCAGTCTGACAGATATACTCGCTAATGATGCAACCCGCAAAAAAATAATCAAACAGATTCGTGATCTGCATTGTAACCATCTGGGATATTTTTCTTATGCACGTCCTGAAGTTGACTTCAGTCAGGATGCTTTAATGAAGAATGCACAGACTGTCCAAAAGGCGCTAGGATACCGATACATCTTAAGCGAATTCACATATAACAAGAAAATAGAGAATGGACAAGCATTTAATATTTCTTTTAAGGTGAAAAATGAGGGCTCCTCTCCCTTTTACTACAATTGGCCTGTAGAAATCATGCTCCTAAACAAAAATACCAAAGCCAAAGTATGGAGTACTATACTCGATAATGTAAATATCAGTCAATGGTACCCCGGTGAAAACTGGGATGACACTGCCGAGAAATATACTATTGCTCCACAAACATACGAAGTGAAACGCACTTTGACTCTGGACAAGAATCTGGCAGCAGATGAGTACATTATTGCAATTGCAGTACTCGACCCTGCCGGTATGGTTCCTTCATTGCGTTTTGCCACTAAAAATTATTTCACGGGAGGTGTTCATCCAATGGGATATATAGGAGTAGGTAAAGAAATATCCAAATATGGTATTGCAACGTCTGCATTCAACAATGTGTATACAGACCTTACACTACATTATGAAGTAGATTGATAATTGACCATTAAAACAACACGAAATGACAAAAAAGTTATTGTTTATCATTCTGCCATTAATAGCTTTATTAAGCTATAGCTGTCAAAACAAGAAAAATACGCAAGTCCCGGCTTCCGACAAATCAGGAGTTATCTTTGATACGGACCTGGGGAGCGATATTGATGATGTATTTGCCCTTCAAATGATACTTAATTACGCCCATCAAGGGAAATACGATTTGCTAGGAATCGCCATCAGCAAAGACTTTCCCAGAGTAATCGATTATGTAGATGGTTATTGTCGGCTGAACGGTTTTGATGAAGTTCCATTGGGATATGCTTACAATGGTTCAGACCTGGGTTTTAACAGAGAATGTGGCAAGTATGTGTGTGCCACTTTAGATACGATTATTGATGGTAAGAAACTCTTGCCTGTCAAACGTACTATAGCAGACAGCATTCCCGAAGGTTACAAAATGATGCGCAAGGCTTTAGCAAACCGGGCGGATTCTTCTGTAGTCATTATTACTGTAGGATTTGCAACTAACTTATCCCGCCTCCTCAATTCGCAACCGGATGAGTTCAGTGAACTTAACGGTATAGACCTGATTAAGAAAAAAGTCAAATTGCTGTCCATCATGAGCGGAACCTACAATGACGATACATTTAATAACCCGGAGTGGAATGTGCTGCAAGATCTGAAAGCAGCCCAAAATGTATATAACAACTGGCCTACTGAAGTGATAGCAAGCGGTTCGGAAGTTGGAGTCAGAATCCTTTATCCGCACGAAAGCGTATTAAACGATTATCCGGGAGGCGAGAAATACCCACTCTGTGTATCTTATAAGTCGTATGAACAGATGCCTTATGATCGCCCTTGCTGGGATTTAACTTCTGTACTTTATGCAATCGAACCGGAAAACAGTCACTTAAACATCTCTCCTAAAGGGAAAATCACTATCGACGAAAAGGGATACAGCCGTTTCACATCTTCTCAGGAAGGAAAACACCGCTTCCTTATGATCGATAATGACAGTGTTGCAGCCGTAGTCAATAAATTGGTAGAAGTATCTACTAATATACCACAAAACCACTAATTATTATCATTATGTATATAGTCAATAGTTACACCTTAGCTATTATCTTCTGCTTTATCACAATGATATGCTGGGGATCGTGGGGAAATACCCAAAAACTGGCCAGTAAGAATTGGCGTTATGAACTTTATTATTGGGACTACACCATCGGCATCTTGCTGTTCGCCCTACTTCTGGTATTCACACTAGGAAGTTTCGGAGATTCGGGAAGAGGTTTTCTGGAAGACATCCAACAAGTGGAAGCGGCATATATTGCCAGTGCACTTATCGGAGGAGTTATTTTCAATGCTTCCAATATTCTTCTTTCCGCCTCTGTATCCATTGCCGGGATGGCGGTAGCTTTTCCATTGGGAGTAGGACTGGCATTGGTATTGGGAGTATTCATTAATTATTTCAGCCCTCCCAAAGGAGATCCGTTCTGGCTATTCACAGGAGTCGTGCTGATTGTTATCGCCATCATTTGCAACGGTATTGCAGCCGGTAAGAATCAGAAGGCGGGAACCAATAATAGCAAAAAGGGAATTATTCTTGCTGCTATTGCCGGTATACTGATGTCATTCTTTTACCGGTTTGTCGCCGCTGCCATGGATTTGAACAACTTTGAATCACCGACAGCAGGAATGGCAACTCCTTATACTGCATTCTTCATCTTTGCTATCGGAATCTTCCTAAGCAACTTCCTCTTCAATACACTTGTGATGAAGCGTCCGTTCGTCGGTTTACCCGTCACTTACAAAGAATACTTTACCGGAAAAGCAAGTACACACATGGTCGGAATTCTCGGAGGATGCATCTGGGGATTAGGTACGGCATTAAGCTACATTGCCGCAGGAAAAGCGGGAGCAGCCATTTCTTATGCACTTGGACAAGGAGCACCGATGATTGCTGCTCTTTGGGGTGTTTTCATCTGGAAAGAATTTACCGGTAGCTCCAAAGCGACAAACAGACTTTTGGGAGTCATGTTTATATTATTCATTTTGGGCCTGACATTCATTGTCATCTCAGGAGGAAGCTAAAATAAAAAAGAGGTAAAGGAACTATAGGTATTATCAACATAAATAAATCACCCCAAAAGTTTAGTATCTAACTTTTGGGGTGAAATTCAATTCTATGATTCAAACTATCATATACATTATTCAGACCGTTATATCCAACAAAGTTTCTCCCTTTGCATTCAACACCCTGACTCTGAGTTCTTCTTTCTTCTTCTCAAGAATCATCACGGTAGCACCCTCAACCTTATATCCTCCACCTATAATAACCGGATAATGATTCCCCAATTCACCTTTCGGGTGATAAGCATACTTATGAGTATGAGCATTCAGACAGATATCAAAAGGAGCTTTTTCCAGCAGCTTAGTCCATAGTTCAGCACAAAGATTCTTTCCATCATTACCATAAAGAGGGATATGGTGCAGAAGGATACGTTTCTTCGCTTTCTTAAATTCTTTGACAGCCAGTTCTTTCTTCAGAAAACCGACCTGTTCATTACGTAACTGGGTGAAATCATTCAAATCATAATAGACCCAATGATCGTCTGTTTTGTCTTCTCCACAGTCCAGCATGACAATACGGGTATCTCCCCAGTTGAAAGAGCCATAAGTCTTGTCACCTACATAATCGAAATGGTCACGCAAACCGATAGAATAAGCGTTCCGGATTTCGTGATTCCCCCGCATAAAGAAAGTCGGGATACAATCTCCGTGCACTCCTTCGGTCAGTTCACTGATAAAGGCAGTTGCCTGATCATGACTTGCCGGGTCGTCTACACAGTCACCGTTGAAAACAACAAAATCATAGTCAATATCTTGAATTTGCCTGCACAAAGCCCGGAAAGTATGGGTATGCTGATGCAGATCATTGAACACAACAGCAGTAAAAGAATCCGTACCGGTTACAGGCAGAGTAAATTCACTGAAAGCAGAACGGGCAGTATTTCCGAAAACTTTCTTATATGCCTGATAAAGCAACATTTCTTGTGAACAGACACGATAATAATACTTTTGACCGGGCTGCAAATCATCCAGCCGTATTTTATGTAACTTGTTATTGCAGACTACCTGTCCGTCAACAATAGTACGCGCACGCTTTAATTGAGTCGTATCCGTACCGTATTCTACCCAACAATAAGCAGGAACAGTGGTTTCCCACATCACGGTCATTCCATTTCCAACCGGATTCTGCAAATAGGGTTTAGTACGGAATATCTTATCCGCCTTTTCGGCTGTGCGCAGTTCCACAACAATAGGGCGATGATCGGATGCTACAGGTTCATTCACCACTTCCGAAGAGACGACGGCAAATCCTTTATCATTCTGCTTAAAAGCCGCCACGTAATCAATAGTCTCCTTTGGGGCGGGAGCAGGAAAAGTGTGTTGTTTGGGATTAGAGAGTATCCGAAATTCTTTCTGCAACTCTTTGATAAAATCCGATTCCGGCTCCGCATTCATGTCTCCTGCCAGAAAAAGAGGCTTTTTATAGGAAGCAGCAAAAGTTTTCAGAATCTCCAATGACTTCATCCGGTCTTCTTCCGTAAGGGATAAATGAGTGCAACAGTAAATATAATCTTCAAACTCCGCTAAGATCAATGCACGGGCTTCTTCCCTGCCGGGCAAAGCTATAGCCTGCAAGTGAAGCGGAGCTTTCTTTGACAGCAGACCGATTCCGTATTTTCCGCCATCATAATCTATAGCTGGAGCAAAGCAGGCATACATCTGTGTCCGCTCGGCTATCTCACCTAATACATATTTCTGATTACTCCGATTGGTCACGCTATCTACTTCCTGCACGGCTACCACATCAGGAGAAGCGTTATTAATCACATTTGCAATACGCTGGAAGTCACAGACACCATCCATGCCTGTTGCATTTTTAATGTTATAGGTCATCAGTCTCAACGTACGCTGAGCCTGCACCGGAACAATTAACAAGATCGCGGAAATCAGTAAGAATATCTTTTTCATGTTTCTCATTGGGGGTTAAATATTAGAATCACAAAGGTAAGAAAAAAATAAAAGCCACAAGAGACTTTTTACAATCTCTGTGGCCATTACTTATACAATCAGCCCCCGCACGCGGTCATCAAAGGCAGAAAGGGCAGCTTTCGCACCTTCGCCCATAGAAATAATAATCTGTTTGTAAGGTACGGTCGATACGTCTCCGGCTGCATAGATTCCCGTCACATTGGTACGGCAATGCGCATCGATAACGATTTCACCCGGTCGGTTTGTTTCCACAATATCACGGAAAACGCTGCTATTGGCGGAAAGTCCGATCTGCACGAATACTCCGTCCAGTTCTACCAAACGTTCTTCTTCCGTCTTACGGTCTTTGATGCGCAAGGCTGTCAGTTTATCGCCATTACCGATTACTTCTGTCGTTTGCGAACTCACGAATACTTCCACATTCGGCAGAGATTTAAGTCTTTCCTGAAGGACATTATCCGCTTTCAGTTCATCCATAAATTCAAAGACGGTGACTTTAGAACAGATACCTGCCAAGTCAATGGCTGCCTCGATGCCGGAGTTTCCACCGCCCACTACCGCAACCTGCTTTCCTTTATAGAAAGGACCGTCGCAATGAGGACAGAAAGCGACTCCACGCCCGATATAATCGTTCTCGCCGGGAACATTCAGTTTTTGCCAGCTTGCACCTGTAGCGATAATCAATGCAGGAGCAATGAATTTCTCTCCTACGGAAGTAGTTACCAGTTTATCTTTTCCGGCAAGTTCTACCTTTTCTATCTTACGCTGTTCCAACAAATCAACAGGATAACGCAGAAGATGCGTTTTCAGATTATCGGCAAGTTCGCTTCCTGTTGTTTCGGGAACCGAAATCAGATTCTCAATGCCTACCGTCTCTTTCACCTGTCCGCCGACACGCTCGGCAACAATCGCCACGCGCAAGCCTTTACGGGCAGAATAGATGGCTGCCGATACTCCGGCAGGACCGCCGCCGGCTACAATAACATCGTATTCCTTCACTTCCGTCTCCGCCTTGGTTTCATCAATGCCGTATTGCGTTTCCAGTTTAGCAAGCAATTCGCCAAATTCGCCCCGGCCGACATGAAGCAGTTTCCCATCGGCAAATACAGAAGGCACGCCTTGTATCTTCAAGGCATCCACTTCATCCTGATACAGCGCACCGTCAACCATTTCATGTGTAATGGAAGGATTCAGTGTGGTCATTGCATTCAATGCCTGGACTACATCCGGACAGTTGGTACAAGTCAGTGAGACATAGGTCACTAAGTGTATCGGCCCCTTCAAGGCTTTCACACGGTTGCAGACAGCCTCATCCGGAAAATTCTTTCCCTTTCCGTCCAGATTCAGGATGGCGAGTAATAAAGAAGTAAACTCATGTCCGTTGGGGATAGCACGGAAAGTAATTCCTGTAGGTTTACCATTCTTTCCTATCGTAAATTTAAGTCCGCTTCCTTCATTTACCATACAAGTAATGTGATCGGAACATTCGGCTACATCGCTCAGCAATTCCAGCAATTCGGCACGGCTTTCATGACTGGCTGATACGGATATATCAAAGGTAAAGTCAGCCTCCAGTCCGGCAAAAATACCCTTCAGTTGTTCTTTTAATGCAGGTTCTAACATCTCTCTTTCTCCTTTCATTCTTTTAAAAGAAGGGCCGGCAGCGTCTCCGTTACCGGCCCTTCACACACATTATCAAGATCTATCAAATCTTACCGACAAGGTCAATGCTTGGCTTCAGAGTAGATTCGCCCTTCTTCCATTTAGCCGGGCAAACTTCTCCGTCGTGCGTAGCCACAAACTGTGCAGCTTCTACTTTGCGAAGCAATTCGCTGGCGTCACGACCAATATTGTTATCATTCAGTTCCACCACTTTAATCTTTCCTTCCGGGTTTACTACGAATGTACCGCGGTAAGCCATACCTTCTTCTTCGATATATACACCCAGTGCACGGCTCAAAGCGCCTGTCGGGTCTGCCAGCATCGGGTATTTGATCTTACGGATACTTTCGGAAGCATCATGCCAGGCTTTGTGTACGAAATGCGAGTCAGTACTCACCGAGTAGATTTCCACACCCATTTCCTGGAACTGAGCATATTTGTCAGCCATGTCTACCAATTCTGTCGGACATACAAATGTAAAGTCAGCAGGGTAGAAGAAAAGGATTGCCCATTTACCTTTCAGGTCGTTGTTGGTTACTGTCTTGAAAGCTCCGTTTTGAAAAGCCTGAACACTGAATTCAGGAAGTTGAGAATTTAAAATTGGTTCCATACTCTTTATTGCTTTTATTGTTATTAATTGATTTGACTTATAACATCAGAAACATCGTTTTGTTTCTTGTTTCTGATGCAAAGATAAAGGCGGAAACCCCGCCTTTGCAAAAAAAGTCCAATCGAATAATTCTATCGGATAATAGATGAAACCAATATGCCTGCCAGTGAAGCTGCCCTCTTCTACTTCTTTGTTTTCAGCAAACGCATACTGAGAAAGCCTGCCAGAAAAATAACGATGGTTCCGAAGACAATGGTCAGGTTAGCATGAAACGGGCTTGCATATTCGCTCATGAAACCATCTTTAAAGAAGATAGGAGACAAGCTCATCCAGACGACAACGATAATGCCACAAATCACTCCCAAAACGGCGTCAACATTCCGCGCCTTCTTTGAAATATACCCCAGCAGGAAGAGTCCCAGCATACCACCGCTGAAGATGGAGGACAAAGCCCACCAGGCATCCAGCGCACTCTCTACATTCAGAAATGCCAGCGCTACGAAAATACCGATGATTCCGATCAGTACATTCGAAACATACAAGGCTCTCACCGATTGTTTTTCTGTCGGTTTTTTATTTATATAACGGGCATAATAGTCCGTCAGAATGATAGTAGCCGAACTTGTAATGCTTGTAGCCACCGTACTCATTCCCGCCGCAAAAATGGAGGCGATCAATAATCCGGTAAGTCCGGTCGGAAGCGCATGTACAATAAAATAGGGAAAGACCGCATCCCCCTCGACCCCTGCCGGAAGCAGTTCCGGAAACGTCTTGTAATATGCATACAATGCCGTACCTATCATAAAGAACACCGCAGAAACCGGAATAAACAAATAACCTCCGAAGAGAGCGGAGAACTTAGCCTGTTTATCACTCTTTGCCGTCAGATAACGCTGTACGTAGTTCTGATCGATACCATAATTCTGTAGATTGATAAATATACCGTAAATAAGGCATACCCAAAAAGTAGACTCGGTCAAGCTGCTGCCGAAACTTCCCAAACTGAATTTCTGGTCAGTAACGGCTATCTGAAATACCTGCGCAGGCCCTTCGGGCATCTTAAACATCAGCACACAAAGACAAACAACCGCACCGCCGATCAGAATAAATCCTTGAATCGCCTCCGTCCATATCACAGCTTTCAGACCACCCAGCATTGAATAGGCAATAATGGCAACGCTGGTTACTGCGATAATCATCTTGATATCCCATCCCAGCAGGGCATTCATAGGCAATGCGAGCAGATACAGAATAGAACCCATCCGGGCAACCTGCGTCAAAAGATAACACGATGACGCATACACACGCGCCCAGGGTCCAAAGCGTTCTTCCAGAAAGCTGTAAGCCGATACGCTTCCGATAGAACGATAAAAGGGTACAAAGTATTTAGCAGCAAAATACGAGGCTATCGGAATGGACAAGCTGAATACAAAAGCATTCCAATCGGACATATAGGCCTTGCCCGGATAAGCCAGATAACTGATACTACTTACATACGTTGCGAAAATAGACATTCCCACAACCCAACCCGGAAGGGAACGTCCTGCCGAAGTAAATTCCTCCGACGAACGTTTCTTGTTGAAGAAAGAGCAGCCGAAGACAACAACTCCCCCCGTGAAGAATAAAAAGATAATAATGTCGAGAATAGACATAGCCGTTCATTTTTTCTTGATTAATTACCTGAGCACTACATCAACTCCCAGATTTTGAAGCGCTTTCCATATTTTTCCTCTTTCCCGTTGTTCGAACTTATGGAAAGGCGCAGCCACATAATCGCTGCATATTCCGAGTAGACTGAGAGCACATTTCAGACCTTTCAGGTAACTGGACCCATGTTGCCCTACCGTATATATCGTAGCACTGATTTGCATTACTTTTTCCTGCAAACGTCTCACTTCTTCCATATCTGCATTCTTCGCGGCGTTGTATAAGCTCACATACAATTCGGGGAACATATTCGCACCACCGTTTACGCCGCCATGAGCCCCCAGCAGTACGGATTCCGCCATAATTTCTTCCGGTCCCACCAACATCGAGAAATCCGGATTATCTTTCATGGCATACATCACCGACTGGAAATAAACCGTATTTGCCGAACTGTCTTTAAAACCGATCACGCCGGGATTCTCCGCTATCCGCCGAATCGTAGCCGGTGCAAAGCTCACCTTTGTATGAGTCGGCATATTATACAGAAACAAGGGTAACGGCAACTGAGGCAGCAGATGCTCATAAAACTCGATCAGTTCGGGCTGACCTGTCGCAAAGTAGTAAGGAGGAGCGGAAACGACGGCATCGGCTCCATGATCTGCCGCAAGGCAGGCAAGGTTCACACTCTCCACAATCGAAGTATCGGAAATACATACCAATACCGGCAACCGTCCTTTCGCTATACGGCAGGTATTTTTAATCATTTCCACCCTCAATTTATAACTGAGGCTCTGTGATTCACCGGTAGTTCCCAACACAAAAAGAGCATGTACTCCCCCTGC
>ERZ824575.1280-NODE-1280-length-24654-cov-17.750112_pt1 | contig 24654 bp, 24 predicted proteins | sample MGYA00519470_ERZ824575 | MGnify/ENA primary metagenome ERZ824575 (study PRJEB31778, sample SAMEA3449170) | human gut metagenome | biome: human gut; feature: human-associated habitat; material: faeces | place: United Kingdom | collected 2010/2012 ...
TTGAAGTCAACTCTTACAAATGCCTTTTTGCCGGCAAAATTGAAATTGTCAATTGATTGCATAACTCTTATATTTAAGTTCTGTATTAAAATATCACGCTTAGCGGACGCAAACTTACATAAAAATATTTTATTTCGTTGTTTCATATTCTATAATTATTGGCTTGAATGTAAAACTTCCTTACGCTTCGGTCAAAACATATGGGGAAGTGGGGGAGCAGGGGGTGTAATTTTTTTTTAATACTTTTAATAGACAGTAATAAAGAAGACTTCTATATTTGTCGCCAGCTATTGATAAACAATTTTGTACTAAAATTTTTTATAGTAATGCGAACGAATCATCTTAATCTATTACTTGTACTCGTACTTGTATTATTTCCGATGAGTACACGCGCATATGGCGCTGATGAATGTGTGATGTTGTATACTCCCTACACTAAGATTGCGGTTCCGCCGGGAGAGTCTATCAATTACAGTGTTGACGTCATTAATAATTGTGACGAAGTGAAGAATGCCTCTATTTCCGTCTTAGGAATGCCGCGAGGTTGGAAGTATGAGATGAAAGCCGGAGGTTGGACAGTCGATCAGGTATCCGTTCTGCCGGGTGAAAAGAAGAATTTCTCTTTCAAGGTGGATGTCCCGTTTAAAGTAAATAAAGGAACGTACCATTTTACGCTGACTGCCCCTGGCGTGGCGGAATTGCCGTTGACTGTGACTGTCTCCGAACAGGGAACTTATCAAACTGAATTTGTGACAAAGCAACCCAATATGCAAGGCAATTCGAAATCAACCTTCAATTTTAACACGACGTTGAAAAATCAGACAGCAGACCAGCAGCTATATGCATTGATGGCAGACGTTCCGAGAGGATGGAATGTCACTTTCCGGGTAGCGGGCAAGCAAGCCACTTCTGCACAAGTGGAAGCCAATGCGACGGAAAATATCAGTATCGATATTAATCCGGCGGCTAATGTGCAGGCGGGCACTTATAAGATTCCGGTCCGTGCGACAACTAGTTCGACCTCTGCCGATATCGAGTTGGAGGTGGTTGTCACTGGTTCCTATGATATCGAGCTGACGACTCCGAGGGGATTGTTGAGCGCGGAGATTACGGCAGGAGATATGAAACGCATTGATCTGCTCGTACGCAACAATGGGTCTGCCGAACTGAAAGATGTCCAGTTGACAGCCTCTAAGCCGGTTGACTGGGAAGTTACCTTTGAACCTTCTAAAATAGAGAAACTGACGGCCGGTGGCACGACGAATGTTACTGCGACGATAAAAGCATCCGGAAAGGCCCTTCCGGGCGATTATGTGACGAAGATGACGGCCAAGACGCCTGAAGTCAATACGACTGCGGAGTTCCGCATATCCGTTCATACTCCCATGGTTTACGGTTGGTTGGGGATTTTGATTATTATGCTCGTGTTGGGCGGTGTGTATTATCTGTTCCGTAAATATGGAAGGAGGTAAATCATGTGCCAGTATGTGATCGAACTTACCGGTTTGACGAAAAAGTATGGAGACTTTACTGCCGTGAACGACTTGAACTTGCAGATTCGCAAAGGTGAGATATTCGGGTTGCTGGGGCCGAACGGGGCAGGGAAATCGACGACCATACTGATGATGCTGGGCCTGACCGAACCGACAACTGGTTCCGTAAAGGTATGTGATATCGACTCCACCACTCATCCGATAGAAGTGAAGCGCAAAGTAGGATATCTGCCGGAGGATGTGGGTTTCTACGAGGATATGACAGGAATCGAGAACCTTGTTTATACAGCCGCCCTTAATGGTATCCGGAGGAAAGAAGCGCGTGCGAAAGCAGAGCGGTTGCTTGATCGGATAGGATTGGTGAAGGAAGCGGATAAAAAGGCCGGTAAATATTCCAAAGGGATGCGTCAACGCCTCGGATTGGCTGATGTGCTGATAAAAAGCCCTGAAGTAATTATTCTGGATGAACCGACTTCCGGGATAGATCCGGCCGGTGTGCAGGAATTTATGGATCTGATCCGGCAGTTGAGCCGGGAAGAGGGATTGACCGTCCTGTTTTCTTCCCATCATCTGAACCAGGTCCAGCAAGTTTGCGACCGGGTAGGATTGTTTGGAGGGGGAAAGTTGCTGGCGGAGGTCGAACTGACAGATTTGCATAAGACTGAGCATGGGCTTGACCATATCTATAATCAATATTTCGGGGGAGGACGCGGCCATGAGTAATACGAATCATCCTTTTTGGGTTATTGTCAATAAAGAAATCTCCGATTATGTGAGAAGCTGGCGTTTTATTATCCTGATCGCTATCATTGCACTGACATGTATGGGTTCGTTGTATACGGCTCTGACAAATATCCGTGAAGCGATAAAGCCGAATGATCCTGATGGAGCGTTCCTTTTTCTGAAACTGTTTACGGTTTCGGACGGGACGTTGCCTTCTTTTGCTGTGTTTATCAGTTTTTTAGGGCCATTGTTAGGAATTTCATTAGGGTTCGATGCCATTAATTCGGAACAAAATAAAGGGACGTTGAGCCGTATATTGTCTCAGCCGATTCACCGGGATTATTTGATTAATGCGAAGTTTGTGGCGGCTTTGGCTGTAATTGGCATCATGCTGTTCATGTTGGGATTCTTGGTTATGGGATTCGGACTGATTGCGATCGGAATCCCGCCTACGGCTGAAGAGTTTATGCGTGTCGTCTTCTTTCTGTTCGTAAGCCTCTTTTATGTGGCATTCTGGTTGAACTTGTCGATATTCTTTTCAATCCGTTTTAAACAAGCGGCGACTTCGGCATTGGCTTGTGTGGCTATATGGTTGTTTTTCAGCGTGTTCTATAATATGATTATCAACCTTGTCGGAAAGGCATTGAGTCCTTCGGCTTGGGCTTCTGACTATCAGGTGATCGCTTACCAGCGGTTTATGTTGAATTTGCTGCGTTTTGCACCGAGTGAGTTGTTTAATGAAGCGACGATGACATTGCTGATGCCTTCCGTGAGGAGTTTGGGGCCGCTGACGATGGAGCAGGTGCATGGCGCGATTCCAAGCCCGTTGCCTTTAGGCCAGAGCCTTTTGGTCGTTTGGCCGCAACTGACCGGATTGATTGCTGCGACAGTTGTATGTTTTGCTTTGTCGTATGTCTCTTTTATGAGGAAAGAAGTACGGTCAAGGTAAATAATATGCCAATTCGTAAAATGTGCCGATGAATAGGAAACTCCTGTTGATCGGCACATTTTACGAATTGGCATATTCTCATTATTTATCGTTCTGTTAATTTGAAACGCAGGCGTAGCCGTCCGTCGGTGTAATCGTATGTGAGCATTTTGAAATGTCCGATTTCTGACGTGTTATTGACATGTGCTCCGATACACGCGCAAGTGTCATAGTCTCCGATGCGGACAATGCGCAATGTCTCGCTTGCGTCTTCCGGCAACTTGCTGAGATCGACGATCTTTCCGGCTTCCGCTTTCGGCACAAATTCGATTGTAACCGGCAGATGCCGGTCGATCACCTCATTTATCCGACGTTCTACTTCTTCCATCATTTCGGCGGTCGGTTCTTCCTGCAATTCGTAGTCGCATTTGCTCTTTTTGTAGTTTAATACTATTGTGCATATTAATGAAATCCGTATATTTGCCAGAAAATTAAAGATATATGAAAAGAGCAGCTATATATTTAAGAGTATCAACTTCTGATCAGAATTATGATAGACAAGAAATAGAATTAACTCAATTGGCTAATGCTTTAGGATATGAAGTGAAGTATACATATGAGGAAAAGAAATCTGCTGTCTTAAAGATGGATACCAGAGATCAATTAACGAATATGAGAAAACTAACGAATAAAGAAGTTGATAGAATTTTTATTTGGGATATTACTAGATTATCAAGAAGAGCTATAGACTTCATCAATTTGGTAAATGAGTTTGCTGAGAAAGGTATCTGCTTACATTTTAAAGATAAAAATATAATTACTCTAGATGAAGATGGATCTTTAAATACTTTAACTGGAATGTACTTATACTTGTTAGGAGTTTTTGCTCAAATGGATGCAGAAAATTTGAAGGCTAAAATGAAGTCAGGGAAAGAAGCTGCATTGTTAAAGGGTAATTCCTATACCAATATTGCTCCGTTTGGTTATGAACTAAAAAATAAACATCTTTATATAAAAGAGAGTGAAGCTAGGTATGTAAAAAGAGCATTTGAACTTTATAGAGACGGTAAGGATACTCAATACATAGCAGATATGTTTAATGCGAATGGTGTACCTTTGAAAAGTGGAAGAACTGATATTGTTTGGGTTAAAGGAACTATAAGCCAAATATTAAATAATACGGCATATTATGGAAAGGGTAAAAGAACTGCTATAGTGAAAAAAGCCACATTAGATTCTCCAGCAGAAAAAAAAGTCAGTTATTTTGATACTCCGTCTATCATAAGCAAGGAATTATTTGATGAATGTAGAAAGATTGCTAAAGCTAATAGAAGCAGGCAAGATAAGAGTAAAAGTATAGTTTGTATTCTTAGAGGTTTATTAAAATGTGGTAGGTGTGGTAGGTTCTATGTGTTAGGTAATAACAATAAACAAAGAGAGTATAGAGATGGTGATTTGAGGGCAAATATTAATCAAAGGCTAGGTTGCAAAAATGGTTCTATAAAAGCTGATATTGCTGATAATTTAGTCTGGAAGGCGATACAAGGTATATATAAATATGAGAAGTTTAAAGAAAAGTGTTTGGCAGAGAAAGAAAAATACAAAAAAGAGATAGCTAGTAATAATAATGCTATGCTGAATATTGAAAAGGATTTGAAACAGTTAGATAATCAGTCTGAAAATTTGGTGAAATTTGCAATAAAGGGATTACTTTCTGAAGATGAGTTTGCTAAGCAGAAACAAAGTTTGGATTCAGAAAAAGCTAGAAAGAACAATATGTTGGATGAATTAAAAGCTTCTAATTTCTTTTTACAGAGAAAAATAGATGCGGAATTTGATTATTCTGTGTTGAGTGGTACTTTTAACTTGTCGCAAGATGAAAAAAAACAGATTTGTAATGATTTAATAGACAATGTTTTAATATATGGATATGGCGCTTATAAGAAAATGTTACAAGTTAATTTGAAGATGGATCTCACATACAATATATTAATAAACACACATCATGTGATTAATTCATATTGTATTTTTAATGATGAGGTTGTTACATTTTGTGATCCATTCAATAATAAATCTGTTTTGAAGGGAATGAATCTTAATGTAGGAATTTCTGATTTTGAGGTAACAAGTAATAATAATGAATTGTTTGATACTGATGTATTTGGAGGATATAGTTTTGATGAAATGTGGAATATAATGAATAGATATGGATATATTAGCAAAATAGAGAGTGAAGAATAATATTATACAAAAGGTTGGTTAGGAAATTTCTTCTTAATGAAAGTATTCCAAATACATTCTGCATCTTTTCGTTTGCAGTCCTTGTATTCTAACTCCAAAAGAATGAGAATTTTTCGATTATAAATTTCTCTATAAATTCCTATTCGAATAAATGACGTTCTTGTTTTATTCTTACCTTTCAAATAGAAATTGCTATCATTAAATTGCTTATATGAAATAGATTCACCTTCAAATATGAACTCTTTAAAAAATTCAGAAATGGAATAATCATCTTCAAATACATCATAGTAAGCAATGCCAGTATTTAATACAATTGTGCTGTCCTTATTATAAAAATGATTCCCATCACAAAGAAATGCTTCTTCCCCATGAATCAACGAATCTGGATATGCCAAGAAGTAATTAAATTTCTTGTTCCAATAAAAACGTATATCTCCATACTGATAAATTTCATTCCTATAATCAATGAGTTTTATACCTTTCACTTGCAAAACAGAATCAGCATAGTGTAACACTTCTCTTTTTTCTGATTCTGTCAGTGGAAGTTCATAGTGATTGGTAAACTTATCATCTTTCTGTATTACAGGTTGGATAGATTTATCCTGTTTACTTGGCTGACTGTTACAACCAAGCAAACATAATCCAAGTAAGAGAATATAATATTTCATTTTTTAATCTCCTAATGTTCTTTTAAAAGTTTTTCCATATAAGGATTCTTTCGTAACTCCTGTGTACATGAATCTGTATGAATCGTGTCTTTATTGGCTAAATAGAGTGTGGCTAATTCTATCAACTCATATCCGTAATTCTCACTTGCTTTTCCTTCTGGTTCTTCTTGCTCAATTCTTTCACATATTTGTTTTTGCAACTCAATAGCTCTGTCGTAATCATTCAGTTTATCATAGCAATCCACCAACACTTTTACAAGTGGAATATAGTCTGGATGAGAATACCCTCCAAACAGTTCCAATCCTGTTATATGTATTAAAGAAAACTCATATAACTCTGCCAGCTTTTCCGCAAAAAAACGTTCGTTTGATGGACGATAATATTTATCATACAATGATAAAATCATATAATGCAAATCCTTCTCATGCTCTATCGTATTGGAAGGATGGGAATAAATACTCATTTTCTCTTTATCAAACAAATCCAATAACCGCTTAGGCTCATTCGACTGAACATGATTTATACATTGTTTGATAACCGAATCCACATGAAGTATATTTTGCTGTTGATAGTTCTCATCAAATTCTTCCATATCATCCAATACTTTAGAAATCAATTCCGCATTTTTATTACTGCGTTTTGCATAAGCCGTATCGACTTCCAGATAAGGAGACAATACCTCTATTAAAGAATCTTGTTCTCCTTTCGTTAGTGAGCCGTCTGGAATTTCAATACTTTCTTCCAATCTTTCGTTTGGTGTTATATTGGAATCTGTTTTTTCTTCTTGTTTAACAGATTGCCTATTGCAAGCCATCAAACACAACCCGAATAAAATCAATAAATATTTCATCACCATATTATATTTATTTATTATTTAAACTATTAACAATTTCTTTAATCACATTCCCTGCCATTACACCACCAGACGGATAATCCTTTATCTATTGGTTAGATTTGTTTTTATCAGAAAATTTATCGTCATTTTTCATAATAAATTTCTTGTAGAACTTTTCCATAACGTTGATAAACTCTTCTGGTAATCGTTTAAGGATTTCCTCTTTTATATGATCTGGAACATTTCTATAATATGCTTCTGCTATACTTCCAGTAATTGCACCCATCGTATCGGCATCTCCTCCCAAAGAAATAGCCAAACGAATGGCATCTTCAAAATCCTTACTTTCCAGAAAAGCGATGATGGATTCAGGAACAGAACCTTGACAGGTAACATCGAATTGATAAGCGATTCGTATTTCATCACAGGTTCGACTAAGATTATAGCCAAAAGTAGATTCAATATATCCTTTAATCTCTTGCTTGGATTTTCCTGTGCGAGCCAGGTAAATACATGCTGCCGTAGCCTGTGCTCCTTTAATCCCTTCTGGGTGGTTATGGGTAATTTCTGCGCTTTCTTTAGCTTTTTTCAAAGTCTCCTCTAATGTGTCTAACACCCATCCAACAGGGCTTACACGCATGGCAGAACCATTTCCAAAACTATTATATGGTTGTGGAATATCTTGTTGTAACCAATTGTAAAAAGATTTTCCATATCCTGCCCTTGGATAACGATTGCCATAGTTTAACATGATACCAGACAAGCTATCACCTGTCAATAGCCAGTCAGCATTGGCAATAGTCATTACAGTGTCATCTGTAAATCTGGAATGTTCTTTGAATAGAGGAAAGTCTATTGATTTTATAGGATTAAACTCATAAATTGAACCTATTATATCTCCTGCGATTGCTCCTATAAGAATGTTACAGTTTCTATTTATTCTTTGTGTTTTTGCCCAATACTCTAATGTACTATTATTAATTTTGTCGGAATCAGGCTTAATTTCACTTATGATAGCATGGTATAGATTGGTTGAGCATTGATTATTTCCCACTTGATTGAGAGAGTTTAGCATACGGGTAATCCTTAATTGATTATGGAATGGCAATTCATAAAGTCGTCCTGTGATTTGACATTGAATCCGTCTTTTGTTACAATGGAATCCAATATAATTCAAATATAATTGGCAGGTTTTGCAATAGTTTGACTTTGCCAAATCGTCATGTTGCAATTGTTCCTTAAAGTGTCCATCGATGGTTGGAGCCTCTGGATGAAACTGGCTTTTGTCGATAGTAGGTAGAATCCATTGTATGAAATCGTGATTATATTCTATCTGTTCATGATTGAACTGTAGAATATCTTTGTGGTAGCGACCTTTACTATCTGGTAGTTCATTTTTAAAAAAGCGGATCAAATCAATCTGCTCTTTGGGGGCAATCTTTTCTATTGGAGTAATATTGTTTATTCCAAATTCCTTATTTTTTTATCTCCAAATAAATGTTTGAGTCTATTCAGCATAATCTTAATGTATATATTTAATAATCCCTTTAACCACATCCCCAGCCATTATACCACCAGACGGATAACCATTTTTAGGATTGGAAATAATGACTAAACAGGTATATACAGCATTGTTCACCTTGAAATAACCACAGAAGGAAACTTCATGTGTTCCATCTTCTTTGATAACTGATCCTGTCTTTCCTGCGATCTTTACATTATCAGAAAATAAAGGTTTACCTGTACCTTCACTGACTACCATTTCAAAGGTCTGTTGTATCTCCTTCATTGTTTTTGCAGAACAAATAGAATGATCAGATACGGCAATGGAATGATAGAAATTCAGTATTTCCGTAGGTGAATAGGTTGTCTTGATTGTTGTATATGGAGATAATGATTTGATTACACCCACTTTTGAATCAAACAGGATTGCTTGTTGTAAGGTGATTTCTCCATATCCACCCATATCCGCATTATGATCTCTGATCTCTTTTCCATTGTGATTATATATACCATTACCCACATCAACAGTATCAGACAGTGAAACATTCCCTTTCTCTAAAACAGGAATTAAAGATACAGGGACAGAAAGTGTCCCCATATCTCTAACTGTAGTGTATACTTCATCTTCTAAAGACTTACCATTTAACAGAGAAAGACTGCTTTTGGCTATGACATTTCCTGCTGAATCCATCAACATAACTAAGCCTGAATCTGCATTGATTTCCTGCAATGTGGATTGAAAAAAAGAATTTATGATTGATTGGTATTGATTGTTGTTTATGGAGTATGAAATATGTCGTAAAATAGAAAATAGTAATAAAAATATGATTGTACGCATTATAATTTATTTTTAATGTAATCACTCATTTCTTTTATTCTGTCATTATAAATCTGATAATTTGTTAATTTGTATGCTTCATTGTAATCTGCTATTGCTTTTGCAGCATATAAATCATCGTTTGTTTGCAAATACATCCTCCAATATACAATACCTCTTATTCCTAAAATATCTGCTTTATTTTCTTTTTCTGATACTAAACTAAGTGCAATATTTAAATCAGTTAGCCCCCCTTGATAATTTTCTATATCAAGAGCGTTTATGTCACCTTTAACAAAATAAGCACGATAGTATTCAGGCTCAATTTCTATTGCTTTGTTACAATCCAATATAGCATCACCAAAATCGTTATTAAATCGAGCTTTACAACGGGCTCTACAAGTATAAGCTGATGCGGATGGATTTATTGATAATGATATTGAATACATATTAATAGCATCAGCTAATGCTTCTACTCCTATTTTATTATATGTCAAAACATATTCTTCTATAAGTCTTCCTATATTATAATAAACATGAGCGTTTAAAGAATCTAATTCTAATGCTTGTGTATATGCCTTATAAGCTAATTCAAAGGATTGTTCGTCACCACCTTTGTTATAACCTGTTGCAGCACAAGCCATTCCTAAAAGATTTAAATAATCTGAATTTTCATACAATTTACAAGCATCTAAAGATAGTCTATAACAATTTTTTATGTCATTCAAATTATACATTAATTGTGCTTTTTGTATCATGGCTAAATGATTTTGAGGATTAGCTGATAATTCATTATCTAGACGATTTAAAGCTCTTTGTGTATCTCCTGATAAAGAAAATTTGATAGCCTGTTTTATGTTTAGAGTTTCAAGTTCATTTTTTCCCATCTCATATACATCTATATTTTTTTGTTTGTTAAGATCTAATATATTTAGAGAGCTAACTGCAAAATTTAGATTTTGACCTCCTTCAAAACAGAACGTGGCAACCCCTATAACATCTCCATTTGAATTAAAAACAGGAGAACCACTACTCCCATGTGAAATGGGTGCCGTAATTTGTAGTACTTTTCCATGAGTATTGTCTTCTCTAACAGCAGAAATAATACCTGTAGAAACCGTTTGTTCTAATCCTAATGGATTACCAATATTTACTATGTTTTCCCCTTTTTTAGGTATTGATTTTGAAATTTTCGCTGCTTGAAGAGAACAGTTTTGAGTTATTACAGTAAATTTCACAAGGTCTGTATTGTGATTATAATCTAATACTTTTTCTATGTAAAATTCCTTCCCGTTTCTATGCCTTATCAAACCTTTATAAGCTCCATCTAAAACATGATAATTAGTGATAAATATACCGCTTGTGTCAATACAGAATCCACTCCCTTGTGAAAAAACTTTTCCATTCTCATCTATTGCATAAACAGTATAGATAGAGTTTTCTACTTTTTGTAAAAAGTCTGGTAGAGATGTTTTTTGTGCATGAATAGGTGTAGCAAAAAGAAATGCTAATGTTAAGAATAAATTTTTCATGATTGCTGCATATTTAATTTATTTTAATATCTCTGCTCGTTGTGCATCTAATAAGATTTGTTTGGCATGACGTATGTATGTTTTACAACTATTTATAAAACTATCAACAGTGCCATGATTCAATTCATCAAAATTTCTACTCTTAAGACCTTCTTCTATTTCAATATAAGGTATTTCTTCCTCATTTTTAATTGATAAATAAATGACCTTAATTAATCTTGCAATGTCATTTGGATGATGTAAATCATCTAAATTGGGTTGTTGATTACAAAATAGGGATACGGATTTTCTCATTTCTTCGCTCATAAAATTATGTTTTATGTTTTTCCCTGTCCCCTCTGGAAAGATTAACAAATAAAAAAGGTGTGGGAACACTATTGGCTTTATCCTATTATCAGGTTCTCGCATACCTATTCTGTGGATAAAGCAACAGCAACCCACACCAATAGGTATATAAACCATCCTCACAGATAGTTGTACATATCAATGATGCGGGTGCTATTGCTATCACCTTCACAGAATATTCAAATTTGCGAGATTTGATAATAGAAGATAATATCAATAACACCTTTCGTTAAACGTATGTCCTTCTATAGAGGTTCAACGCTATGAACTTGTAGAATTGCCACAAAGTTACGAAAAGCGTTTTATGTGTCAATGATTTAAGTTGAAATATTAACCATTTAAAAGGAAAGACTGTCATAAGTCTGCAATATTTCTTCCTGTCTCAATCCCAAATACCTTTTTGTGATCGCCACGCTTGAATGATTGAACAACTCCATCAACTTGACTAAAGCCAGTTCTGCGTTTTCTGCATTTTGGTTGTACACCTGCCTGCCAAATGTTTTTCGTAGGCTATGACAACTAAAATGTTGAACTTTCAGTTTGTATTTGGCTTTGATCTCTTTTAAGATCACATTGATTCTTTGTACTGAGTATGTTGTCCCCTTCTGGCTTACCAGTATAGGCGAATTAATCCCTATTGGCTGAATGTGATCGTAGCATTCTGCAATATGTCTTTTCAGTTGGGGATTAATCCTGATTGTACGGTTCTTCTTTGTTTTCTTTTCCTGCAAGGTAAACTCATCCACATTCAGAATATCTTTCCAACGTAATGACAATATATCAGAGATACGCAATCCCCAGAAACAACCTATCGCAATCAGCAAGGACATTTTATAATCTCCGTCCCTGCTTAATCTTCTGACCAGATTTGACATTTCATCCCATCTCAGATAATCCGCTGTTGTTGTGCTGTATTTCAAACTCATAATATTCAGTTTTAATTGATTACAAATAAAAGTGATTGTTTTTTGTGTCCTCTCTTCTTCTTTGAATGGTAACTTGTTGAAAATCAAAAGAACATTCACTTTCAACAGAAGTGAACATTCTTTTTTGATTCTCATTGTTCCTTTATCGCCTTATACAAGAAGGTAAAAAGAAGGATAAACGGAATGATCGGATAGATTAACAACACTATTAGGTACACAATGGCGGCAATTAAGATATAAAGTATTATTTCCATGTCTCACAATCTTAAATCCGTCCGTTTTCTGAATAACTGTAATAAGTCTCATCCGTTATGATAAGATGATCCAGAAGGTTGATACCAATCAATTTGGCAATCTCTTTTACTCTTTTTGTCACTTGATCGTCTTGCATACTTGGTTGTATGTTCCCAGACGGATGATTGTGTGCCAATATGATGGCAGAAGCATTACCCAATATTGCAGCCTGCATAATAATGCGTATATCCGCAGAGGTTTCATTCAATCCACCTTCTGAAATATGGCAAACGCCTAATACCTTGTTGGCTCTATTCATTAAAATGACTTTGAAAAACTCTTTGTACTGTATTGTTTCAGAATCAAATACAGATAAAAGGATTTTATAAGCATTTTCAGCGGATAAGATTTTCTCTCTTTCAGAGGCTTTAATCTTTGACTTGTAAGTGAGTTTCACTTCACATACCTTGTACTGACTTTCCATAATGATATAAATTTGATTTTTGTTGATAATTCCTGTGTATCGGCTTGGTTTTAATCCTTCGTAGTGTTGAGGATTACACCATATAAAAGAGAAGAGGGGAAAATACCGCAGTCTGTTGTTGAATCTCTGTCCGTTAAAAATCTCTTTCCCTTGTTTCCAAAGTTCGATAGGCATTTATCCGTTTTCGAAAAAGAGATTCAGAGGTAGATCGCTTGCATATTTTTCACTTCTCTATCACCTACTGAGGGGGGTCTTTAAGATAAGTGCGGTTAAGCTCTCGTTTCATACATGAGAATTTGATCCATAGTGCTTTTTCAGAGTTGAGGTATGCTTTATCTCTGTGGTTTGATTTGAAGAGGATTTATTTTTTCTTGACTCTCAGAATGAGTAACTTTGTTATGATTCAGAAGGAGATTCTTCACCGATTAAATTCGGCGCATATATAAATTGTGTGTAATGGGTGCTTTGAGAAATCAAAGCATCCATTTTGTGTTTATGGAAAGTCAGACCATTTAAGAAGAACACTCCGGATTTGGTCGGCATATCTTTCTTTACATGGTCTAAGTCTAAGCATACGAAATAAGACATTCGGGATTTTTTCGAAAATTTCTCTTTTATATACCCAAGTCTCAAAAAATCCCGAAGTCCTTTATTAACACCTTTAAGATATACTTATAAGGCTGTTTATCTTTAGTTTCGTCAACTAAAAAATATTCCTTTATTGTATTCAGCTTCACAGTGTATAAAATATTATGTCTCTTATAGATCATTGCCAGACGATCCCTTATTTCTTCTTTTTCAATCCATACATTAAGATCGAACTCGCTCTGTATGTCTTTTATGACCTCTGGAAGGAAACGATGAATGTTTTTGTCATACTCTTTTACGGCTTTGTCTATTGTACCTTTTTTATATCCGGCTTTTTCCAATCCTTCTTTTCCTATTTTCAGGAATGCGTCAATAGTGTATGTACCTTGATCTTCTTTCCTCAAAATATCCAAGTAAAAGGAAATATCAACTTTATCCTGATTTGAATAAAGTTTGCTTAGTTGTTCAGTCAACAGCCGACGTTTTTCTATATCCGTTTTGGCTTTTCTCAATGTCAACAAATCATCTTCTCCCAAAAGTTCGATTACGGAAGCATCCGTTACATTAAAATGATTGGTGGCATTATAAGCGTTAAAAAGAGATTCCTTTGTCTTATAATATCCCTTTATCCTCTCTTCATTATACAGGTTATCAACAGAGAAATAATTGATATTTCCTTGTTCGTCCAACAAATCCGCATATTTCACAGCTTCCATATCTTGGGATATGGCTTGTTTCCTGTATTTATCTGTTGCTTGTTTATGTCTGTCTTTCAAATCAGAATGAGTAGTTTCAAATTCTTCAATCATGCCGTCAATGGCTTCTTTACTCATTATATCCAAATCAATCTTGACATTTGAGATATGAGTTAGTGAATTGAATCCATTGCGGAAACGACCTTGTATCTGAATTGCTTCCGTAAAAGGATCAATCATTGTGTAAACCGCTTCATTCAAGTCTGTAAGTATTAAAATATCCGGCTTTTGTTTTAACTTTATATCCAAAGCCGAAAAAAAACGGCAAGTAAAGAAATTATATTTAGCCAAAGGTTCAAGCATTTCATATACATTATCAAACTCCCTTTCTTTCAACTTCTTCACGCTCTGATTAGAACAAAACACTTTATAATCAGCCAAATTCAACGTGTTGATAATCTTATTTATCCCATTGGTGGAATTAATGAAGATACAAACACAAGGGCTATCCTGTAAATCATCTAATTTGCTTTTGACTGTCTTGTCATAGCTGTTAGTAACGATAACTTCCAGATTCTTTCTGTAATCATATTCAGGGACAATCTTTAATATCCTGAAATTTTGATTTACAAGTTCTTTATGTCTCATTTCCAACGGTGTTGCAGAAACCAACGCTTTCTGTTGAAATTGGAAGAACTCATATATTGGTTGAGTGATTCGCTTTCTATAATCCACGTCTTGAATGAATTTTTCGCATTCATCCATCAAACAGAAATAATCAGTGTAAATATTCAGGTTCAATTTATTGGCTGCTTTCCTGATTTTTGAAAAACTCTCAGGTGTACAAATCAGTTTCTTTCTTTTATTTGTTGATTGCAAGTATTTTTCAACTTTAGAAGGTGTACACTTCTCCCAAACTGCCAACCAGTCTGGATTATCTTTTGTTTTTTCAATGATAACGGGAACATTTGGTTCTATGATAATAGAATTACGGTTTGAGTGCAATTCCGTATGGGTAGCTCCAAGTCCTGTAAGTGTCTTGTCCAGAATTACGTTTGAGGGGATATTTTCATATCCTTGTCTTTTCAAAGCGTCTGTAAGCCATTCTCCATTATGTATTTTTATTTCCTCTGTCTGCATGATAGAAAAAATCTGAGTTAAACGTTACCTTAAGATTGAAAACTGGTAGATCCGGGATTTTTTCGAAAATTTCTCTTTTATATACCCAGTCACCAAAAAATCCCGAAAGTTAAAAATTTAAACTGGAAATACACCTTAACTCTGATTTTCTTTGAACGCATTCCTTTACAAGTAAATAAGGGATATTGGAATATTATTTTTCAATTGTGAAGGAGAGGTAGAACATTTAAAAGAGAAACAGCAATTAGATTTGGAGATTCTTCTCTTAAATGGTTTAACTTTGTACAAACAGATACAAATAGTATGAAGCCAGCAGAAGAAATAGGTATAGACGAATTAAATGAAAGTGGGATTGTCCATGTGGGATTGGAATTTTGTCCCACAATCGGTTTTGATGAGATGGGAGAGCCTTTTCTATCAGGAACGAGTGCATTCCATTTTATAGACAGGTATAACAATAAGAAAATAGCATTGCAAAATAAGTTTGGCAGCTATTTGGAGAATGAAGATATACAGTCTTGTTTGCATAGCTTAGAACTTGATCCTGTAATGTTTTGGTATCTTCTTCTGTTCGTTTATGATTACTGTGTTGATACCTGCATAGACAATATCAGAACAGAAGAAGGCACAAGTAAGCAAATTCAGAAATTTATACAGACGATAGAAGAAAGAAAAGAACAGCCTGCGGAACTGACTTTAAAGATAGGTAAAAATAAGTTTATCCTAACAGACAGTCAGACGATAGATCTGATTGGCTTTCTATGCAAAGAAGCCTATCCAAAAGTGAAAGATGCTTTTATCTTTGGCGATCGTATCATGTTGGAAGAATCCGTAGAATATAGTGATACAGCAATGGCATATTTGTTTTGCAAGATGCTCAGGTGCTATTTTGATAGTTCAAACCATGTAAAGGAAAAAAGGGCGGAAGGTGCTAATATCTCCAACAAGGAAAAAGAATTGCTTTCTTATCTGCTTTACTTTGCAGGGATAAGTAGAAATAAAAACCTGCTTACTCCAATACTTAACGAATATAATACATTGAAAGGATTGATGAACCCAAAGAAAAAACCAGAATTTAGAGGTATAGGCAATTGGTACGCCTAATTCTTTATTAAAACGTAACAAATTGATTTATAGCAGGGTTGTTAAACTCTGCTATTTTTGTACTACCCTGTAATGTGTTGAATTTCTATTGTTTATGCGTTTTATTGCTTCATCTTTGCAGTGTCAATCAATGAAGGTTGGCAATAAAAATAATTAATATATGAATCATTTAATTGACATTTCAGAGTTGTTGAAAAAAGGTAAACAAATGGCAAGATTAGTAGCAAACAGAGAACTTGATCCTAAAATCGTCAAGAAGAAAAAAGAGTCTTTGAAACAGTTTGGGTTGTTATCTCCTGCTATTATTGTAGATGGAAGTAAGTCTATAGAAGAAGGCTTAGAAATAATGGATTTTGAAACGGGTGAGGATATTTCCAAAGAGGATGCAGGTCAGTATATCGTATTGGTTGAAGGAAACCATAGATATAAAGCTCATTTGGATTTGTTGGAAGCTAATGCAGAATTGGAAGAAGAACAGAAGTATAAAAAGGAATTTTTTGTAACGTATCCTTTAGATGATAATATGTCTATTATGGATATGTTGGCAGAGATTAATACTTGTACTAACAAGTGGGGCACTAAGGATAAGGTAAAGAGCATAACTGTTAAAGAGAATTGTCCTAAGTTATTATCAGAGATCAATAAGCTAACAAACGAAGGATACTCTTTAAATGCAGCTTCTCTTTGGCTTACTTTTGGCACGAAGGTAAATACTTCTGTCATTGATGTCGCTATGCGAGGAAAATACTTAGATCCATTGAAAAATGATGCAGGAATAGAAAGAGGGTTGAAGATCTTAAATGCAGCCAAATCTAAATTAGGTGAGAATTTATGTAAAACCAGAACAACATTATCAGGTTGGATTGTAAGTAAATATGATAATACGCTTGATGCGGATAAAGCAAAGTTTACGGATAATATGATAGAGTTTATCAATTCGATTGATTCTGACAATGTCACATACCTTCAAAAGGTTAAAGGGAAAAAAGGAGGAAGCAGTAAAGAAAATTTGATTAATAAAAAATTGAATGAACTTTGGGATAGCTTTAATGTATCAGTGGAATCAGCAGAGTAATTAATTAATGGAAGGTGCGTAACAACACCTTCCGCTTAAAATTTTGAATATGATAAGAGAAGCAAAAGGAAATATGTATGAGTTTGTGAGTCATACTTGGAATCCCATTAAGGGAAAGTGCTATCACGGCTGTAGCTATTGTTATATGGATAAATTGTCTCCCAAACGGGGAGAAGCCAGATTGGATGCTGGAGAATTAGCAAATGCTTGTTTGGGCAGTGGTAATTTTATCTTTGTAGGCAGTAGCATTGATATGTTTGCTCAGGATATACCAGATAGTTGGATTAAAACCGTATTGGATTATTGCGACGAATATAATAGATATTTGTTTCAAAGTAAGAATCCAGCTAGGATATTGGAGTATTTGGATCACCCTGTGTTTAAAAGATCTGTAGTCTGTACAACCATTGAGACCAATAGAAGCTATCCTGAAATTATGCGTAATTCTCCCTTGATAGAAGATCGAGTAAAGGCAATGGCTGATATTTCTGCCAGAGGAATTAAAACGTATGTAACGACAGAACCGTTAATGGAGTTTGATTTGAATGAAATGATAGAGTGTATAAAGATGTGTAACCCTGAGCAAGTTAATATAGGAAAGAATACAAATGGAAAGGTTTGTATTCCAGAACCAACACCAGAAGAAGTGCAAGCGTTGGCTGAAGAGTTAAAGAAATTTACAAAGGTAGAAGTAAAGAAGAATGCCAAAATTTGGTTTAAGTAAGTGTAGGTAAGTACAAAATGAGTAAACCCCAGTTATCCTAGTGGTAGCTGGGGTTTGTTGTATGGGAGAAAATGAATATTTTATGAATTTGCTAACTTAAAGCGGATTCTAAATCTACCTTCTGTATAATCAGTGCTGATGATTGTGAATTTACCGATTTCAGAAGTGTTATTAACATGAGCACCAATACAAGCGCAAATGTCATAATCGCCAATTTTGACTATTCTTAGAGTTTCACTTGCATCATCAGGAAGTTTACTTAAATCAACATCTGATGGAACATTGTCTCTGGTTACAAAGAATGATGTTACAGATAAATGTTGATTTATAATTTCATTTACGGTGGCTTCTATAGCTTCTATTTGCTCTGATGTTGGAGCGATACTGATTTTATAGTCGCACTTACTTTTGCGTTTTTCTATATGGCTATTTTTAGATCTTTCGCAACCAAACATTCTAACCATAGTTTGATTAAGAATGTGTTCTACTGTGTGCATTGGTGGATATTCAACCTTGTTGTGTTCATTCAAAATTATTTCCATATTGTAAATGATTGATAGATATATGTTTAATTGAAACGTACAATAGTAATGGTGTTTTCCGTTCTATATGTGCATTCTTCGAACGGGGACAACCGAACATGCGAACCATTGTCTGGTTCAATATATGTTCAGCCGTATGCATAGGAGGATATTCCTGTTTGTTGTGCTCGTTTAATTGGATTTCCTGTTCCATTGTTCTATTTCCTTCTTTAATATACTATATACATTAACATTCACGTATTCACCGGAAGTCAGCAATTCGCCTTCCCGTTCTGTACCTTCCAGTGTGAATCCCAATCGCTTCGGGACAGCGTTGCTCGGAATGTTGCCGACGGCGCACCGGATTTGGATGCGGTTCATGTTCCGTTCGCGCACGGCCCATTGGCAGAGATAACGGACGGTATTCGTGACGATCCCTTTTCCCCGGTAGGCGGGAAGCAGCCAGTAGCCTATTTCCGTTCGCCGGTTAGGGGCATCGGAGAAGTGGAACCCGGCCAGCCCGCAAATAGCTTCTCCTTGTTCCAAAATGTAGACCGGATCGCGCTGTTCGTAAGGGACAGCCAATACGGATTGCAGGAATCCTTGTTCATCTGCAACACTCTTGAGCCCGTCGATAAAAGGCAGCCAGATGCGCAGATCTTCCCGGTTTTTATCAATCGCTTCGAAAATCAGGGTTGCATCTTCAAAAGTTGCTTCCCGAATCGTATAATCGGAAATGCCTATCGGGTGGGAGTAAGGGCGGATTGTCTTTTCGAAAGCTTTCCTTGCACTGTTGTTCCGGTAATACACTTCGCCACAGTATTTGAATCCCAACGTGTCGATCAGGCGAAGCATATAAGCATTGTCATATTTCGTATCTACGCGGAAATTGTAGACACCTTTCTTTCGGCTTACTTCTTCCGCTTGCAACATAAACTGTTTTGCCATGCCCTGCCGTTTCATCTCGTCGGCAATGGCCAGGCGGTGGACGATGACATAAGGCAGATCGTTCGACCATTTGCCTTCTATATCTTTATAGACAGGTTCACCATCGAATGAAATGACTCCGTATGCAACAACCCGGTCTTCCCGGCAAATGACGTATCCGTTTCCGTCTTGTATGTCTTGACGGATATGTTCGATTGCAGGGTAGTTCTCGTCCCATTGTTGACTTCCAAGGCGTTGCATTTGGGCTTTTGCTTGTCCGATGATTTGCCAGATTCGTTCGATATCTGTCTCTTCTGCTTTTCGGAATATGTCAGATGGTATACTTGAGATTGCCATTTGTCTTTTGATTTTATTGTAATGAATCCTCAAAGATAGTTTTTATTTTATTATTCCAAATAGAGGCAATCAGTCCTTGTCTTTACACGGGCATTTCTATATAAAGTCTTTAGCAAAACAACTATCATACTATCATAATTGAGTTTATGTGATTGTAAAACAGTATGTTATTCTATGATAGTTCTTGTTTTTAACTATCATTCATCTATCATAACCATCATGGGTGAAAAGCAATAAAGCATTATATATCAATATTTTATCAAATGAAGGATATGTTCTGAAGCTGATACAAAATAGATTAAAGAGGCTCGTTTTTTCATGAAGACAAGCTACTTTTTTGGTGAAAACAACTTGAAAAGTTTCTTCAGACCCGGGTGGAAGGGTATGGGAGATCCGGGTGTGGAGGAGGTGGAGACCCGGGTCTACGTGAAACCGAAACGGGGATGTGGAGCTGTTTATCTGCCTTGTTTGAGGAGATTTTATGCACTGTTTCTGATTATAATCCAGTGGATTACCTTGTGTATCCTCCCATGGCATGATCGCTTCCTTCTTTATTGGAAAGAGAATGTTAAAAAGATAAGTCGGTAAGGTCGTTTTCATAAACATTTGCTATTCTTAACCTGGTAATTCCAATCAAAACAGTTTAATTTTTGTTATAAAGATAGATTTAAGTCTGAAACGGTCTAAACAAATTATTAGGTATGATACGAAAACTTTTGATTCGGGATCTGACTCTCCGGGATGGTCAGCAATCTGCTTTTGCGACGCGAATGTCACAAAAACAGATAGACAAAGTGCTTCCTTTTTATAGGGAAGCCGGTTTTTATGCGATGGAAATATGGGGGGGTGCCGTGCCCGATTCTATCATGCGATATTTGGGAGAAGATCCCTGGGAGCGGTTGGAGAAAATAAAAGCTTCGGTAGGGAATACCTCTAAGTTGACGGCCCTTTCACGCGGGCGTAACTTGTTTGGTTACAATCCTTATCCCGATAAGATTATTAAAGGCTTCTGTCGCAATTCTATAGAATCCGGATTGGATATCATGCGCATATTTGATGCGCTGAATGATGTGGAGAATATAAAATCGACAGTCAAATATGTAAAACGCTTCGGAGGAATGGCTGATTGTGCCGTCTGTTACACGATTGATCCGTATCACTCGGCTGTTGAAAGAATTGTCGCAGCTTTACACGGGCATCCGTTGCATAAGCCTGTTTTTACAAATGAATACTTCTTGGATAAAGCGCTTCAAATGGAGGCTTTAGGAGCCGATATGATCACGATTAAGGATATGAGTGGCCTGATTCCACCGGGAAGAAGCGCTGAAATAGTACGTTTGTTCAAAAAACATCTCAAAGTTCCGGTAGATTTTCATACTCATTGTACGCCAGGATATGGTCTGGCTTCGGTTTTGGCCGCTATTGTCAACGGGGTGGATGTTGTCGATACCAATATCTGGTATTTCGCTGGTGGAACGGCTGCTCCGGCAATCGAACTGGTGTATGTGTTTTGTAAGAAAATGGGGATCGAGCTGGATATCAATATGGAGGCGATCGCGAAAATCAATGCTCATCTGTTGGATATCCGCAAAGAGTTGTCTGTTTTCGATATGGCAAAACAACTACCTAAGCCATTTAACCCTTTGACAGACAGAATACCGACTGAGATCGACCGTTTTTTTAACGATGCGATCGACGCAGCCCGGAAAGACAAAGAGGAAGATTTGCTTATCTTCTGCCGTGCCATAGAAGAATATTTTGGTTTCCCCGAACCGAATGAACTGGTGAAGAAGGCCCAGATACCGGGAGGTATGTATACGAATATGGTAGCTCAGTTGAAGCAATTAGGACAGTTGGACTTGTTGGAAAAAGCAATGTCGTTGATCCCCCAGGTGCGTATGGATGCAGGTTTGCCGCCTTTGGTAACGCCGACAAGCCAGATCATCGGGGCTCAAGCAGTATCGTGCGCGTTGGATCAACTGAAAGGACGTCCGATGTACAGTAATCCGTCCAACCAATTCGTCGCTCTGGTAAAAGGAGAGTATGGAAAGACGCCGGTTCCGATTGATCCGGAATTTCGTTTGAAGATTACGGGTTCGCGGGATGAGGTCCCCTATGATCCTTCCGATTATGAAATGCAGGAGAATCCCGTAATAGAAGAAGTTGGTGTCCAATTGGCTGAGAACGAAAAAGAGGTCTTGCTTCTGGAGCTTTTTCCGATGATGGCACATAATTTCCTAGCGAAGAAGAAGCATAAACAAGCACATGTTGCCACATGATATCAGATTGTTTTTATGTATTTAAGAGCTTTTCCCCGGCTATTTGTCCGGAGGAAAGCTTTTTTGTTTTACATTTGTCTGCCGGAAATAAGCTGGAGTCGAAATGGGAAAGAGGTACAGGATAATTCTGTTTTTGTTTTTTACTGCAAATATGGTTTTTGCGGAAAGTAACCTCGACTCTTTATTAGTCAATTTGGATCAAACGATTCTCCAGCATGAGATTTATAAAGACAGGAGAGAAGCCCGGATCCGTGAATTGAAAGGAAAAGCAACCAAGACAGCTCCGAACTCTATTGCCGCTTACCAGCTCAACGATAGCATTTATCGGGAATATAAATCTTATATGTGCGATTCGGCTGTCCTCTATCTGACCAAAAATATCAGGATCGCCCGTAATTTGCGTGATCAGGAGCGGGAGTACAAAAGTAAATTGCTGTTAGCCTCCCTGCATGCTGCAACTGGCATGTATCAAGAAGCGATCGATGTATTGGAGGAAGTCCGCCGTGAAGATTTGCCAGCTTCTCTTACCCGTGATTATTACGCCTGCAAAGAGCAGGTATACAGGGAGATCTCCGGTAATTCCCGTGATCCGCAAAGTATACGCCGCTATGAAGATAAATCTTTCGTCTATCGGGATTCTTTAGCGATGATGTTGCCGGAAGGTGCCGGCAAGCGGGTTGAGTTGCAGGAACTGGCTTTGAGGGCTGACGGACATACTGATGAAGCCCTTCGGATCAATGATACACGTTTGGCAAAAATTCCGTTCGGAACTCCTGAATATGCACTTACTTCTTATCAGCGTGCGATGATCTACCGCCAGAAAAAAGATCGGGAAAAAGAAAAGTATTATTTGGCCCTTTCTTCCTTGTCGGATATTCAGTCGGCTATCACAGATCATGCTTCCTTGTGGATGTTGGCTGATTTATTGCTTAAAGATGGCGATATCGAGCGTGCTTATCATTATATCCGTTTTTCTTGGGATGAGACGAACCGGTTTCGTGCCCGCTCAAGAAGTTGGCAGAGTGCGGATATCCTTTCGTTGATCGATAAGAACTACCAGGCTACGATAGAAGGGAAGAACCGGATACTGGTCGCATATCTGACGCTGATCAGTGTACTTACCTTGTTATTGATCTCTGCCATCGTCTATATATATCGGCAGATGAAGCGACTGGCGGAGGCCCGCAATCATTTGCAGGAGACAAACGAGCAGTTGAAGGTGCTGAACGGCGAATTGTATCAGATGAACGATCGTTTGCAGTCCGCCAACCTCGAACTGTCTGAATCCAACCGGATCAAGGAGGAATATATCGGGCGTTTCATGAGTCTGTGTTCTTCTTATATCGATAAACTCGACGGTTATCGCCGTATGGTTTATAAAATGGTTTCTTCCGGACAGATCGGGGAACTGGTTAAAGTTACCCGATCGTCAAAGGGTTTGGAGGCGGAGCTGAATGCACTTTATAAAAATTTTGATACTGCATTTCTCCATCTGTTCCCGAATTTTGTGACACAATTTAATTCACTTTTGCTTGAAGATGAGCAGGTGGTACTGAAAAGGGACGAGTTGCTGAATACGGAACTTCGTATTTTTGCGTTGATCCGTTTGGGGATAAACGACAGTTCTCAGATAGCCGAATTCCTTCGCTATTCGGTGAATACCATCTATAATTATCGGGCAAAAGTAAAGAACAAGGCATGCGTTTCCAGGGATGATTTCGAGAATTTAGTCCGGGAAATTCATTAATCCTTTTATATTTGATCCACTTTTTTAGTAATATAAAAGATTTGTATCTTGTTGTTAGATAAATATTTGAGTGTTTTGTCTGTCCACTTATTTATTCACCGTCTCCCTTAGCTTTCCTTTTCTTCTTAATTTTGAATCACACATTTCAGGTCAGCAGATTATTCATTAAAAAAGTAATACGCATGGAAAAGAACATAGGGGAGTATCTTTCCCGCAAAAGTACGGAAGTGATTGCTATAGTGGCTTGTATCGGTTTGATCATAACTATTATTCTGGCTGCCGGGTCAATCAGGACTGAGCAGGAGAAGGCTCATATGGTCTTGCATTCAAGCTGTCTGCAAACGAAATAGGCAGATGCTTGTTTTCTAAAAAGAGTGTTTTAATTTCTCTATATATAATTTATATCCGGTTCCTGTGCATAGTAGTAGGAATCGGATTTTTTTTATGTGTCTGATAATCAGAAATGGAGGAATGAAATACGAAAAAAGTAAAAAGAAATGAAATGAAAAACTTGCATAATTCAAATAAACCATCTACTTTTGCACCCGTCTTAGAGACAAGGAGAGATGGCAGAGTGGTCGATTGCGGCGGTCTTGAAAACCGTTGAACTGAGAGGTTCCGGGGGTTCGAATCCCTCTTTCTCCGCTGAAAGCAGCAAAAGCTGCTTTTTACGTTTTATGGAGGCAGGTTGCTTCTTGATATACATAATCAACCGAAAAGGAGAGATGCTCGAGTGGTTGAAGAGGCACGCCTGGAAAGCGTGTAAA
>ERZ824575.1282-NODE-1282-length-24634-cov-10.405427_pt1 | contig 24634 bp, 25 predicted proteins | sample MGYA00519470_ERZ824575 | MGnify/ENA primary metagenome ERZ824575 (study PRJEB31778, sample SAMEA3449170) | human gut metagenome | biome: human gut; feature: human-associated habitat; material: faeces | place: United Kingdom | collected 2010/2012 ...
CCGGATAAGTCTTCCGGCCCTGCCGGCGGTTCGTCGGGAGCTTTCCGGACTTCCCGTGCCGCCTATGCCGACATCAACCGCCAGTTAGGCAGTTTCTACGAGGACACCGCCGGTGAAACGGGGGAAGAGCGCGAGATGCAGGCCCGCATCGAGGAACTGGAACGCCGCCTGGAAGAACAGCAGGCGCAGAAAACGGCCCAGGAGGAGCAGGTGGCGCTGCTGGAGAAGTCCTACGAGATCGCCGCCCGCTACATGAACGGCGGTCAGGCCCCTGAAGCCCCGCGTCAGAAAGCCTCCGTTTCCGGCAAGGCTTCCGTGCAGCCCGTGCGCCAGGTGCGCCGTAACATCGTGTCGCTGCTCGCCGCCCCGCTGCCCGATTCGGTCTTCGCCCGTGAGTTCGTCAAGCCCCGGAACTGGGGTTTCAACACGGTGGGGAGCGACCTTCGCGAGCCCGAGCGCAACAGTATCCGTGCCGCCGTGCAGCAACCCGTGACGCTCACCGATGGCGGGGAGGTTACTTTCCGGCTGCTGGAACCGATGATGGCGGGAGATCTGCTCATCCCCTCGGGTACGCCCGTAACGGGGGCGGCGAGGATCAACGGCGAACGGCTGACGGTCAAGGTCAGCGCTGTCCAGCACGGCGGGGCGGTCGTTCCGGTCGATCTGTCGGTCTATGACACGAACGGCAACGAGGGTATTCCCGTGCCGGGGTCGGAAGAACTCAATGCCGTGAAGGAGATCGCCGCCAATATGGGTGCGGGCATGGGCAGCAGTATCACGATCACGGACGATGCCGGTTCGCAACTGCTCTCCGACCTGGGGCGCAGCGCCATCCAGGGCGTGTCGCAATACGTGAGCAAGAAGATGCGCTCGGTCAAGGTCACGCTCAAGGCCGGTTACAGCGTCCTGCTGCTCCCGCCCCTTCAATAAGGGTACAAACGACGTACTTCCGTACACCACTGAAAAAATCCATTTTTATCAACAATCAAAAAATTATCGAGTATGAAAAAGATTCTTCTGGCACTCGCTTTTATCGGGTGCATGTTCGCTGCCCACGCGCAGGAAAAGCCCTCCACGGGCGATTTGTACGACGGTCTTACCCGTCCGCTGACCTTCAACCGGGTTATCCCGCCCTACGCGCTGGAGGTGACGTTCAGCAAGACCGTTCATGTGATTTTCCCCTCGGCCATCCGTTACGTCGATCTGGGGTCTTCGGATCTTCTGGCGGCGAAAGCCGACGGCACGGAAAACGTGCTGCGTGTAAAGGCGGCCCTGCGTGATTTCTCGCGCGAGAGCAACCTTTCGGTCATTACCGAGGACGGGGCCTATTACAGCTTCAATGTCAAGTATGCCGACGAGCCGGTGAAACTGTCGGTCGAGATGGCGGACTTCCTGCATGGCGGGGAGGCGGTAAACCGCCCCAATAATGCGCTGGACATCTATTTGCAGGAGTTGGGATGCGAATCTCCGCTGCTGGTCAAACTGATCATGCAGTCCATTTACAAGAATGACCGCCGCGAGATCAAGCATATCGGTTGCAAGCGTTTCGGGGTACAATACCTCCTCAAAGGTATCTACGTGCATAACGACCTGCTTTATTTCCACCTCCAACTGAAAAACTCCTCCAACGTGCCTTTCAACGTGGACTACCTGACGTTCAAGATTACGGACAAGAAGGTGGCCAAACGCACGGCCATCCAGGAGCAGGTCGTATGGCCCGTGCGGGCGTACAACAACGTGCAGGTCATCGGCGGCAAGCGTACCGAGCGCATGGTCTTCACGCTCCCGAAGTTCACGCTGGCCGACGACAAGCAGCTGGTCGTGGAACTGCACGAGCAGGGCGGGCGACACCAGACTTTCACGGTGGAGAATGCCGACCTGGTGCGCGCACGTGTTATCAACGAGTTAAAGGTAAAGTGATATGAAACGGGCGATATTCATTCTCACGCTGGGGTTATGCCTCCTCCTTTCGGACGGGGCGCACGCCCAGCGTGCCCTGCCCGCCATGCGCGGGCTGGAAATACGGGGAGGCATGACCGACGGCTTCTATACCCGGGACAGCCGCAGCGAAACGGGCTACTGGTTCGGGCTGGCCATGAGCCGCTACGCGAAGAATGCCGACAAGTGGGTGTTCGGCGCGGAGTTCCTGAACCGTTATTACCCCTACAAGTCGGAACGTATCCCTGTGGCGCAGTTCACTGCCGAGGGCGGTTACTATTACAAGTTCCTCGCCGACCCGTCCAGGACTTTTTTCTTCTACCTCGGCGGCTCGGCGCTGGCCGGTTACGAGAGTGTGAACCGGGGCGAGAGGCGGCTCTATGACGGCTCTACGCTCCCCCACCGCGACCGTTTCCTCTATGGCGGGGCCGTCACGCTGGAGGTCGATGCGTACCTGACCGACAGGATTATCCTCTCGCTGACGGGGCGTGAGCGTATCCTATGGGGCACTACAACGGGACATTTCCACGCGCAGTTCGGCCTGGGCGTGAAATTCATAATCCATTAAACTTGCAAGCGACATGAAAAAGATGAAAAAGATATTGGCCCTGGCGGTCTGGATCGCCGCCCTGGGTCTTTTATGCGCATCCTGCGACAACGGGCTGGATATACAGCAGGCGTACACGTTCTCTCTGGAAACGATGCCCGTTCAGAAGCGAATCTCCGTTGGTGAAACCGCTGAAATCCGCTGCACGCTCGTGCGGGAGGGGAGATATGACGGCGCGCGTTACACGATCCGCTATTTCCAGCCCGACGGGCGCGGTGAGTTGAGGATGGACGACGGTACGGTGTTCCTGCCCAACGACCGCTATCCGCTCGACCGTGAGGTGTTCCGCCTCTATTACACATCGCGCAGCGATGACCAGCAGACCATCGACGTCTATGTCGAGGATAACACGGGTCAGGTCGTGAAGACCTCCTTCACGTTCCAGAGCGAGAACGGGACGGAGGAAACGGAACGATAACGGAATATGTCTAACCAAGAGAAGCGCCCGTCACCCGGGCGCTTTCCATAAATACTGAAAACCATGACAGAGCAAGAGAGAATAGATATAGCCTATCTCGATACGGGGGTGTACGAGAACCCGTGGCGCGAGAACCTTTTCGAGACGCTGCCCGAGGATCGGAAAACGGCGGAAGTCTGCCGTTTCGCCATCAAGAAATCGGCTTTCAACATCGAGTTCGTTCCCGAAGCGATGAAAACGCCGGAACTTTGTCTTGCCGCGGCCGGCCACCGGGGCGAAACACTGAAATTCGTCCCTGACCGTCTGAAGACACCGAAAATGTGCCGTGCCGCCGTCGATAGCAACAGCTACGCGCTGTATTACGTTCCGGAGGGGTTGAAGCCCCCCGAACTGTGCATGGCGGCCGTGAAGCGCAACGGCCTGGTGCTGGAGGCCGTTCCCGGGGAATTGAGGACGCCGCAAATATGCCGTGCGGCGTTGAAAGCGGTGGACAGTGCCGATTACAAGATACTCCCTTACATTCCGTATCCCGATATATGCCTGGAAGGGCTGAAAAAATTCGGGATGTCGTTCGTGGACAAGTTCGAGATTTTCGCCTCCATTGCCCCGGAGGTCATGACCGGGGAGCTGGCCCTTCACGGCGTGGGGATGGACGCGTCCTGCCTTTCGCTCGTGCCGGTGGAACTGCGCACGGAGGCAGTCTGCCTGCGTGCCGTCAGTGGGGACGGCATCCTGCTCCATGAAGTGCCGGAGGAATTACGCACGGAACGGGTCTGCGAGGCCGCCGTGTCCTCGAACTACCTGGCGCTGGAGTACGTTCCGAAGCATCTGAAAACCGACCGTCTGTGCGGGATGGCGCTGGAGCGCGATCCCCTGGCCATCCGCTTTTTCAACCCCGAACAGCTCACGCCGGAGGTCTGCAACCGGGCGTTGGCCCGTGCCGACGACCTGCGTGTCCTCCGCTATATCCCTTTCGAGGATATACACATGAAGGCGTTGGGGTTCTATTGCACGAATTACGATAAGACCTTCGATTTTTTGGAGAACATGAACCCCTGGTTCCTCACGCCGAGGGTGGCCCGGGAAATTTTCGCCCTGGAGCCGGAGCTGTTCTACAACCTTCCCGACCACGCCAAGAACGAGGAGATGTGCCGCCGGGCCGTCGGGCACGACGGGAGCTACCTGCAATATGTCCCCGAGAAGTGGAAAACGCCGGAGTTGTGCATGGAGGCCATACGGCGCAGTCCCTATGCCATCGCCCACCTGCCCGAGAGCATGAAAAGCCCGGATCTATACATGAGCCTGGTGCGGGAGAACCCGCAAAACCTGAAAGGCGTCCCCCGCGAAGCCCGGACGCCGGAGATGAGCCGGGAGGCTTTCGAGCGTACCTACGGGAAGGACAAAACCGATTTCTCGGTTATCAGCGCGTTGAGCGACCCCGCCCTGGTCTTGCAGGTGTTCCGCGAGCAGGACGACCCGCAGAAGATACACCGGTTGATGAGTGTCCTGCACCTGAACCGCCGGCTTGTAACGGAGGAGGTGGCGTTGGAGGCCGTTCGCAAGGATGCGGGGGTGCTGTACGACATTCCCCAGACGGCCATCACGCCGCTCGTGGCCGATACGGCCGTGCGGGGCGACCCGAGGATGATCCAGTGGGTTCCGAGGGAGCTTCGCACGGCGGATCTGTGCCTCTATGCCGAGGCCGCCCATCCAGAGTTGCGGGTTTACGTTCCCGACGAGATAGCGAAGGGACGTAATATCTATTCGTTCCACCGTCAGGTGGACGCGAAATTGCGGCAGCCGCTCGAATACGAACAATACAAGACCCTCTACTCGGGCGGCGCGGTGCGTGTGAACAACGTGTGGACGTCGGTTGCGGGTGAGATTGATTGCTGCGAGGTGCGTTACGACCGTAAGACGGAGAAACTCAAACTGCGGATCGTCGAACCGCCCAGGGAGAAGAAGGCGCAGCCGAAGGTCGCGCCCCGCAAACCCGCCCGGGGGCCGAAATTGTAGGACGGCGGGTAGTTCTTTGGCAGGAAGGTTGTTAAAAATCGCACGTGTTGTCGCCGATACCCGGATGAAATCGTTATATTTGCAATCGAATCCTCCGGCGGCGTGCCGCCGGGCGATTTACATACGGAAGGAACATATTATGGTGGGGCATTGAAAACAGCCAAATTTTAATCCGCTCGCAAAATAATGGGTAGTTCTCTTCTTTATCGTCGTGTCTATATGCGTCAAGCGTATGCGATAGCGGCGTGGGGAGAAATTATCTATCGAGTGGATGGGTGCTTGGCTGTACCTCAATGCCGGTATTTAACGTATTCTCACGCCTTTTTCGTATGGTATTTGTCTGAACCTAAAGAAAAGCGATATGGAAACGAAATCGACAAATGAGGTAAAGGGTGATTACGACCGGGTATCGGCGAGTGAATGCCTGGGGTCGCTAATCGAGTTGCACGGGATTGTTATGGAAGACGATCTGTTCGTCATTCCCGATGCGGATGGCACGGCAGTATTATACAATGACGGGAAGATACGTTTTGACGAGATCGCCGACATCGAGGTCGGCTCGGTGTTCGTGGGCATCCTGCTCCGCAACGGCTATCTGTTCTACCTTTCCCGTACCGAACCGCTCAAGACGTGCATATACACGCATGGCGGGTGGGGTTCAATCTCTGAAATTTCTCCCCGTGGCATTGCCGGACATATCGGGCGTGAACTGCACGGGAAGCTGGGCGACCATACGGCGGTCGATTGACGGGAAACAAAAAAATCGGACGGTTGTTATCGTCCGATTTTTTTCGCGTCGTATTTTCACGGCCGTTGCCTGCCGTGTTCCCGTTTCCGCCTTTGCAGGGCGAGCAGTTGCCGCAACATGTAGGCATGGTTTTCCCCCACGGTATGCCCCGAGGGCATCAGGTAAGGACTTGCGAGGCACTCCCGGCATTGGCGTACCGCCTCTTTTAAGTCGGTAACGGTTATTTCCGCTCCCGTGATGTCTTTAATCTTTGTTTCCATTCTTGTCCTGTTTTTTGGGTTCGTACCAACTGTCCCGGTAATTTTCTCCCACGAGCGAGAAAATTCCGCTCATGCCGCTTTCAGCGGCGAAATTTTTGGCTTCCCATATACCGGAAAACTCTCCCAGCAGCCGGTAGCCGATGAATAATTTGTACTTGCGCATGATTTTATCGTTTTTCCAGGTTGATAATCGGTGTGTTCTTTTGCAGCCATTCCTTCACGCTGTCCATGTTGTATTCGGATGTGATAACCGCCGTTCGGTCGTCGATTTCGGTGAAGCGCGTAGTTTCATACCCGTCGATCCACTGCTTCAGCGTGGCAACGCCCCACACCTGCGGGTCGTCGAACATGGTGTCGAGCCGCCCGATACCCTCGCCGAAGGTTACGAGCAGCGTTTCATAGGAGATTTCCTTGTTTACTTCATTCGTTTTCATATTCTCGCTTTTACGGGCGGCTTTTGCTGCCCCGAAATTTTTTAATCAGACAAGTTCCACTCTAACCCTGCTCATGTTCGCCCAGAACACGCCGTTGCAGTAGTAGGCGTAGCCGTTATGCCAGTTGCTCCTGCGGCGTATCACGTCCTGCTCGGGTGGTCGTATCTCGATACTCGTGGTGTAGATGTTGTGTCCCACGGTAATGACGAGGTTGCACCTTCGCCATATCTCGGAATGGGTTCTGAACCCGTTTTTCCCCTCGACGAGCGCAAGGGCCGTCTTGACTGCTTCCCGAACTTCCCAATCCCACTCCCCGAAGGGTTTGGGCGGGCGTGCCATGTAGCTTTTATAGATGATTTTCATTGTTTTGTTTTTTTTGTAGGGCGGCTTTCGCCGCCCCGATTTTTATGCTGTCATTCGTTTCCGTATAAGGGACATGTTCCCCTTCATCAGTTTCAGTATTTGCCCGTGGTACGGGGTATTCTTGTTACACACGCCACGGCTCTGCACGACCTCCATGCGTTTTAGGGACACCTCTATCGTTTCGATACGTTTGCCGTCGATTGTGGCCGAGAGTATGAGCGAGTCGGCTTTCAGATAGTATTCGTTGGTAAACACGCAATGGTGCATGGCCTCGCCCTCCTGCCGTATGGCTTCAACGCTGTCCAATACCTTGATGCAGATTTCCCCGTCGGAAAACTCCACTCCGAAAAACCGCCCTTTGGCTTTGACAAACGAGGCTTCCTGTTCCAACGCCTTGCGCCGTTCCTCCTGCCGCCGTTCCATTTGCATGTGCCGCCGTTTTTTTGCCATGTAGAGGTCATGCGCTGCGGGCAGGTCTGCGGGACACACGAAATGGGCGTTATGCAGGTCTTTCCCGAAAAATCGCAGCAGGTCGATGTAGTCGCACCATTCCGTCGGTTTCCCGATAGCGTACCCGTTACGGATGGCGATACGGATGGCCGGCCAATAGTCTGCGATATTGCGGGAGGAACGGGCGAAAAATCGCACGAGTGCCGTTTGTCCCGCTTTAAGCAGCGTTTCGGCCTTGTTCTCCGAGAGCAGCAGGTGGATAAGGTCGAAAGGGGTTACATCGGGGAGTTGTTTACCGTAGCCGCTTCGGCGCAGTTCGGGGATAAGCCGTTGTCGGGGATAGATGCGTGTGGGCGTGATGTTGTATTTCCCGTCGTTCTCCGCCCGCAGTTCCAATGCGCTCGACCAACTCCACCCGTGAACGAAGAAGCCCATCGGGCGCAGCCGTGCGAAGGTTGCGGAGCGTCCGTCGGGGGCAATCCACCGCTGTACGGCTTCGATATGGGTGTAAACGGGCGTCTGTCCCACTTTCGCCCAACACTCGATATAGACGAAGCGCAGGACTTGAAAACCCTTGCAGCGGGTTACGATGCACAAATACTCGTAATCGTTGAACTTGCGGCGCAGGGTGGTTTCCACTTTCAGCGGGGTATGGCAGTGCGGACACTCGCACCCTAACAGATTGTCCGTGAGTTCTCCGTTTTCGCTCTGCCACGTGTGGCCGCACTCGGTGCAGGTGATAAGTCCTTTCGGCGTGCGGCGTCCGATATGCTCGATGCAGTTCTTGTACCCCCATTCGATTTGTGCGGGGGTAAGCGGCGGCAGGTGTTTGCTTGCCGCCACAACGCTCTGTTGGAATTTTGTTCTCGGTTTCATAACTAAAATAGACTGGGCATTAGTTTGTTATCTTCGATTTTCTTGGGTTTGGACTTGGCTTTCGCCAACTTGGCGTAGGCTTCGCTCTCGGCCTTCCGTATGGCGTTCCGCCGTGCCTCGGCTTTTTCCTCCTCGGTCAGTTCAACGGTGTGATTGACCACTACCTTGCAACTGACGGGTTTGCCGATGTCGATGTCCTCCTCGTCGTAATAGTGGAGTGCCATAGAGTATATTTCCTCGTCGGCAAACCCGTTGCAACCGCTCTGCCGTACTTGGTTGATGATGAAAGTGCAGCAATCGTCAATGTTCTTTTTCGGGTTGGCGTATCGGGGTGCGAAAAGTTCGTCCTCCCGTGCCCGTGCGTCGAGATAGTTCTGTATCGTCAGTTTGAAATAATCTGTTCCTTGTGCCATGATTTTTTGGTATTGTGGGGCGGCTCGCCGCCCCGTGTTCAACATTTATTCGTCCTTTCCGAGAAGCCGCCGCACCTCGTCCTCTTTGGTCTTTTGGAAAATCCATCCCGCTCTCTTCTGCCCGTCATGCGTCAGCCGTGCGTTGAAGCGTCCCCCGAGTGCGTGAAGGGCGTCCTTGACGGGCTTGGTGTCCCCGAATACGGCTATCGCCTTCTCGGAATAGTCCACGATGATAAACCCGCCTTGCACGCTCGTTTCAGTGCGTTCCGCCCGTTTTTCGTCTTTCGGCTCGGGCAGACATATATTCTCCTCGTTTCCTGCGATATATGCCAGCCTGTCGATGTACCCTTCACGGGTGTAGTGGGTCAGTTTGCAGACACTCCACCCGTATTTCGGACTTTTGCCGAGCGTGAAAACGGGATAGCGGTGTTCGTTCTTGGGGTCGTATTCGGAGAGGTGAGCCGTTTGCGGGAAATTGGCCGCCGCCTTTCTCAACTCCCCGAAGCCGTTGCGGGAGGTGGCCGAAAAGCCGAGAATGACGGTACGCACGCTTCGGGTGGTCGAACACTCGTAAGAGGGGTCAGTGTATTCCGTTTCGTTGAGTTCGGCGATGATTACGCCCTGCACCCCTTCGGGCATGATGCGGCGTAACCTCTGCGCTCCTATTTCCGCTATGCGGTCATGCTCGGCTTTCTCTTTGGCGGCGGCGATGGCCTGCGCCGTGGCTTGCTCTTCCGCCTGCCCCACGAGCAAAGCCGCCTCGAAAGCGTCCATGAACTCGGGGTTCACGTCGTCGTAGTACCTGCCGATACCGAATGTTTGCGAGAGGGGTCGCAGAATGTCCGTTTGGCTGATTTCCTTTGTTTCGGTATCGACCATGTGGTACACGTAGCCACGGGCGGTGTGTTCCACCTTGTAAACGACGTAACGCTTTCTGCTCGCACCCGCACCGATACCGATGATTACCTGGTTTTCCTTGACTACCTGCACCCGTGTGTCCGTGGTAGTCGCTCCGAATAATGAAATGTACTTTGTCATACCTGTAAAAATTTAGAAGATGTGAGTGAATAGGAAATAGAAAAAGCCGGTTAGAGCCACGAGAGAAACAAGGCAGGAGAAAATGCCCCGCAGGATGTCATAACAGAACGTGAAGCCCAAAACGACCCAAATAAAGTCGATACCCCACACGTGGAAGCCCAAAGCCACCGCCCCGACCTTTACCGCCAACCCGACCTTTGCCTTTATGCCAAGTGGAAGGTTGGAGGATTTCTGTTTCCATTTATTTTTCTCTTCGTTTCTCATAACCTTTGACTTTTTTTTTATGCCGTAGCGGAGCCGGTATGGATGGAATCTGTTTCGGTAGCATCAAAAGGTGTCGGGGATAGCTGCTGCAAGATTTTGTCGGAAAATACGCTCGCCCGCAGGGAAAGAGGAAGATTTTGCGGCAAACCGCCCCGCGGCCCGATCTTGCAGCAGCGTGAGCCCCGTAACTACCTTTGCTACTGACAACAGATTTCCATACCGCGCTCCGCGGCATGAAAAAAAAGAGAGGAAAAGGTTATGGGAGAGAAACGGGGAGAAAACGATATGCCGTGAACGCTCGCGAAAGTCGGTTCACGGCTCACCCTGCATGGAATGATAAATCGCCCGCGAACATTTCCTTTCACGGGCGATTGGCGTATCGGAGCGTGCCGATCCCGTATCGGCGGAGGATTGTTTCCGCCGGACATGGCGCCACTCGCTGCCACTTTTAAGACGGATACGTCCATATACCACTGGCTGATAACAAGATACTGTTCATTTGTGTACTTTTGGGCATCCGGGAAACAAAAAATGAAACAGAACATGGAAATAATAAGTATGGACGTGAAGGCTTTCGACGCGCTGGCAGGGCACGTGGAAGCCATTGAAAGAAAAGCCGAGGCGTTATGCCGCAGGCAAGAGGACGTGAGTTTGAAAAAATGGCTGGACAACCAGGATGTCTGTGACGTACTGGGTATATCGAAACGTACCCTGCAAACCTACCGGGAGAAAGGGTTGCTGCCTTTCAGCCGCATCCGTCACAAAATCTTCTACAAACCGGAAGATGTCGGGAAACTGCTGCAATCGTCGCACTATCCTAATACCGCCGCGTTATGAGCCATTATTTCATCGACAAGCACGATCCGCGTGTGGCGGATCTCTTCCGGCGTTTGGAAAAGGCCGGCAAGGCACTGGATAAACTGGAATCCTCCGGAGGCCGGACACTCAAGGGAGAGCGGTTCGTCACCGACGAGGAATTGTCCCGGCTGCTGAAAATCAGCAGGCGTACATTGCAGGAATACCGCACGGCGCGGATCATTCCCTATTATTTGATTCAGGGCAAGGTACTATACATGGAATCCGAGATACAGAAATTCCTGGAAGATTCCCGGAAGAAATGTATCGGGGGACAGGAATGGGTATAAAAGAAGAACGGCCAAAACGTTGGCCGTTCTTCTTTTTCAGTTCAATATCGTGTTCATGTCGGGGAGCTGCCAGACGACGGCGGTCGTCGTGGCCCTTCGGACAAGCCACCGTCGGAAGGCTTCGGCATTCCCGGATTTTAAGCGGAAAGCCAGCGCGGCGATCATTTCGAGCGAATACAGCTCGACAATACCGCCGTCACGGTTGCGCTCCCGGCGGTAAACCCGCTCCTCACGGAGTATGCCGCTTTTGAGTATGGAGCGGATGTTGCTTCCCACGGCAGGAACGAAGACTCCGAACAGGTCGGCAATCTGGTGGCGCGTGAGCCATACACGGTTCTCCGGCGCGTGGATTTCCACCCGCCCGTTTTCAATGCTGATAGGTTCTCTTGTCGTCATAGTCATACAAATTTATCAATTTTTGTTATACTGTTCAACCGTTTACCGTTATAATATCTGCCGTTTCCGGTTCGTCCTCCTCGTAGAGATTTATTTTCCGGCCTTTGGTCTGTTCTTTCAGACGTTTCATGTCCTCGTCCACCTTGCGGTCGGTCACTTTGGCGTAAATCTGCGTGGTGGAAATGCTCTTGTGTCCCATCATGCGGCTGACAGTTTCGATAGGCACACCCAACGAGAGCGTGATATGTGTCCCGAAATTGTGCCTCGCCTTGTGAAAGGTCATGTCGAAGCCGTATGTCCGTCCCAGTTCTCTGGTGAGCTTGATGAGATACCCCCGGCAATAGAGGTTGAAAATCCTGTCGCTTTTACGCTCGTGGCGGTATTTCTCGATGATCTGCAACGGCACGTTCAGCAGGCGGATAGCCGAGGGCGTTTCGGTCTTCTGGCGCCGGATGTGTATCCAGTACGTTCCGTCGTCCGACTGCGTGATGTCTTTTTCGGACAAGCGTTTCAGGTCGGCGTAGGATAACCCCGTGAAGGTAGCGAAGAGAAACCAGTCCCGCACCCGCTGGAGGTTGGGTTTATCGACGGGAGTTTCCATCAGTTTTTTGAGGTCTTCGAGTTTCAAATGGCGGCTCTTGCGCCGGGGCAGTTCCGGGTGCAGCTTCCCGTAAGGGTCGCGCCGGAGTGTACCCTGACTGACAGCCCGCTTGGTCATTTTCTTCAACCGGTAAAGATGCTCGTGTACTGTCTTGGGTTTCATTTCACGATCTGTACGCAGGAATATTTCAAAATCATCGTAGAACTCCCGGTCAAGGCTCCGCAACGCTACATCCTCCTTTTCCTTCCTTTTTTTCACGAAGGAGGCTAAAATATTATAGGAGTTCTCGTAACTTTCATAGGTTTCTTCCTTGCGATCCACGCTGACACGCTTGCGGAACTCCTCGTTATGCTCGCGGAACAAGGCAAGGAGGGTGAACGGTTTCTGCCCGATTCCTTCCACGGCGTTTTTGACCAGCTCGGCCGTCACGAAACCGAGGCTTTTACGAATATGACGGTAATGTCCGGTGATTTTTTCGGTCAGTTTCTCTATTGCCAGGTTTACCGTTCGGGCGTTCTCGCTTCGTCCGTTCGCCCTTTTGGTTTCCGGATTCCAAAGCGATGGATCGACAAACGCGTTGATATTGATCGGGGCCGACTTGGTGTCGATGCTTACCTTGCATAACAATTTACATGTTCCGTCCTTGCGGACTTTCGTGCGGTTGATGTAGAACAGCAGGGAGAACGTGCTGCGACGTTTTATCTCTTTATTATTCGTTTCCATAATCGTTGTGAATTTGATTGTCAATGATAGATTAAATAGCTACGGAGAAGCGGCCGGCAATCTTTTCCTCTAAAGACCGGGTATCCATGTCGATCTTGTCATCGGTCACTTTGGCGTAAATCTGCGTCGTGGAAATGCGGCTATGCCCCAGCATTTTACTGACGGTTTCAAGCGGGACACCATGCGAAAGCGTGATCTCGGTGGCGTAGGTATGGCGTGCCACATGAAAGACGAGCTTCCGTTCAATTCCGCAAATGGCGGCAATACGTTTCAGTGTCCGGTTGAGTTCGTTGTTGCTGTACATCGGCAGCAGTTTTCCTTCCGGGGCCATATCCCGGTACTTGTCGAGGATGAGCAACGGTATGTCGAGCAACGGCACTTCATAGTCGATTTTCGTCTTCTTGCGGGCGGTCTTGATCCATACCTCACCGTCCTCGGCCACTTCCAGATCCTCCGTCGTCAGGCGGCACATGTCCCCGTAAGGGATACCCGTGTAGCAGGAGAAGAGGAACAGGTCGCGGATATGGTAGAGTTTCGGGTCGTGCAGGGGTGTGGTCATCAGCCGTTGTAACTCCGCTGCGGTAAGGTATTTCTGTTCCCGCTCGGGATGTTCGGCTTCATAACCCGCGAACGGGTCGGCAGTGATAATCCCTTCCGCGATGGCTTCCCCGACAATCGTGTTCAACCGTGTGACAAGCAACACGATAGTTCCCAGGGCAAAGCGGCGCTCCGTGCGTAGGTAGAGGTCATAGTTGTCGATGAATGAACGGTTCAGGGCCGTGAAAGGAACATCCGACAACTTGTATTTCTCCTGGATGAAAGCAGCCACACAGTTACAAGCATAGCGGTAAGATTGCGCTGTTCCCTTTTCCCGGTTCACGCCGACACGTTTTTCGAAATGTTCGATGAACGTCCGGAAATAACCCAACAGGGTTTCCTGCCCGAAAGCCGTCCCCAACAACAGATTCCTTATTTCTTCAGCCGTTACATTCTCACGGGTGGCTGACAGTTCGTCATAAATGGAAATGGCTGAAGCTCGCAAATCGTCCAGTTGCCGGTTGATTTCCCGCGCGGCGTTACTTTTACCCGTGGCACGTCCGGATGCCCACAGTGCAGCGGGTACGGACATTTTCGCACTAAAAGCCGCTTCTGAAAATTTGCCGACAACAAGTTTCGCCATGACCGGGCAATGTCCCTCGTCATTCATTTCGCTCTTTTTGAGGTAGAACGTAACCGTTACATCCGTCTGTTTCATAACTCTATTTTTTTATGTTGCAAAATTACTTGATATAGAGTTATTTACAGTTATGAAAATTATAGCGGAACAAAGAATAAAACCCCGGATGCCGGTAACATAACCTGTATTTCCATGAAAAACGGAAAAAAACGGTTATCTTTACGGGCAAAATATAGGGTTCTTTGCATGGTGAACGGTAAAACCGCGGGTGGTCAAGCGTTATTTTGCCGGATTATCCGGGGCTAAAAAAGGCAACGGATAAGTAGCAAATCTGTCTCTTAACCTTTCATTATCCTGCATTTTAGCGATTTGGAAAGGCATAGAAGAATTTGGCTTAACTCTCCTCAATACCAAACACTTACTTTATTTATCCAAATTTTGTCGTTTTTTTGCGAGTTCTTCGTATATTTGTTACGCAGGTGTTGCAGGAATGTAATATTCGGCTCTTACCTTTGCAGTGACAATAAAAGAGGAGGTTTGTATGGTTTCCGTTCAATTTAAACAAGAAAAGCATAATGCGCTGGTCAGTTTCCTGATGATTGTCATAGCGGTGTTGTTTTTGCTTTATATGGGCAGCTCGCTGGTGAACTCTACCCGGACTTTTTGGGAAAACTATTCCATAGAGAATTTATTGGAATGACATTCTGTAGGCAGGGAACAGAAAGTCGGGTTCTATCCGTTTTTTGCAATATTTATTCATATCGGGAATAAATAAAGACAGTCGGTTTATTGCAATTGGCTGTCTTTTTGTATATTTGTGAGTCCGTGTTCCAAACTTTTAATACGGACATGTTTTGTTAACCATATCATCAACTAAAAACAACCAGAATCATGGAACAAGATTTCTCAATGCATGCCAATCCGTTGGTGGCCAAGCTTCAAAAACCGGCTTCCGAATTTACAAAAGCCGACATCGTTTCTTATATAAAGGAGAATGGAATCACTATGGTGAACTTCATGTATCCTGCTGCCGACGGGCGGTTGAAAACTTTGAACTTTGTCATTAACGATGCCGCATATCTCGATGCGATACTTACGTGCGGGGAGCGTGTGGACGGTTCCAGCCTGTTTCCTTTCATTGAAGCGGGCAGCAGCGATTTATATGTAATACCCCGCTTCTGTACGGCTTTTATAGATCCGTTTGCCGAGCAGCCTACGCTTTCCATGCTCTGCTCTTTCTTCAATAAAGACGGCGAACCGCTGGAAAGTTCTCCCGAACACACTCTGCGCAAGGCGTGCCGGGCATTTACGGAAGTAACCGGTATGGAGTTTCAGGCCATGGGCGAATTGGAGTATTACGTCATTTCGGAAGACAGCGGCATGTTCCCGGCTACCGACCAGCGTGGTTATCACGAGTCTGCTCCGTATGCCAAGTTCAATGAATTCCGTACCGAGTGTATGGCGTACATCGCACAAGCCGGCGGACAAATTAAGTACGGGCATTCCGAAGTGGGTAACTTCACCCTTGACGGCAAGATATACGAGCAGAACGAAATCGAATTTCTGCCGGTACGTGCCGAGCAGGCAGCCGACCAGTTGATGATTGCCAAATGGATTATCCGTAACCTTGCTTACCAGTATGGATACGACATCACTTTCGCTCCGAAAATAACGGCAGGAAAGGCCGGTTCCGGATTGCATATTCACATGCGCATCATGAAGGACGGAAAGAATCAGATGCTGAAAGACGGCGTACTTTCCGAAACGGCCCGCAAGGCGATTGCGGGAATGATGGAGCTGGCTCCTTCCATTACCGCATTCGGCAATACGAATCCTACTTCTTATTTCCGCCTTGTTCCTCATCAGGAAGCGCCTACCAATATCTGCTGGGGCGACCGCAACCGTTCCGTATTGGTACGTGTGCCGTTGGGATGGTCGGCAAAGACCGATATGTGCATGATTGCCAATCCTCTGGAAGCGCCGAGCAATTACGACACCACTCAAAAGCAGACGGTAGAGATGCGTTCACCGGACGGTTCAGCCGATTTGTACCAACTGATTGCAGGACTGGCAGTAGCTTGCCGCTGCGGTTTTGAGATGCCGGATGCTTTGGAAATTGCGGATAAGACTTATGTGAATGTAAATATCCACAAGAAAGAAAACGAAGACAAACTGAAACAACTGGCTCAGTTGCCCGACAGTTGTGTCGCTTCTGCCGATTGTCTGGAAAAACAGCGTGCCGCTTTCGAGAAATACAATGTCTTCAGTCCTGCCATGATTGACGGAATTATCAGTAAGTTGCGTGCTTATGAGGATAGGACTTTGCGTAGCGAAGTGCAGGATAGTCCGGAAGAGATGCTGAAACTGGTTGAGAAGTATTTCCATTGCGGGTAACGGACAGAACAGATATTATAGTAAAGAACTCCTTGCCGGACGGTTGCCGGTGAGGAGTTCTTGTTTTATAGCCGGTCACCTTTGCCATTTTGTCAGCATTTATCTGCCAAACGAACAGCTTTGCCTTTTGGCACGGTTTTCGTAAGTTCTTTATCGCTTGTATAAAGCAACATTACCATTATAATAAATTGTATAACATATAAAACAAAAGAAACTATGAACATTAAACCATTAGCAGACAGAGTGCTGATACTCCCTGCACCTGCAGAAGAAAAGACAATTGGCGGTATCATTATTCCTGATACGGCAAAAGAAAAACCTTTGAAAGGTGAAGTTATCGCAGTAGGCAACGGAACTAAGGACGAAGAAATGGTGTTGAAGGTTGGTGATACGGTACTGTATGGTAAATATGCCGGTACGGAACTGGAAGTGGAAGGAACCAAGTACCTCATCATGCGTCAAAGCGACGTACTCGCTGTTTTGGGATAATCAATTTATAAATAGTAAACCTGATAAATAGTAAAAACATTATGGCAAAAGAAATATTATTCAATATCGATGCCCGCGACCAACTGAAGAAAGGTATCGATACACTGGCAAATGCAGTAAAAGTAACGCTCGGCCCGAAAGGACGTAACGTAATCATCGAAAAGAAGTTCGGCGCTCCCCACATCACAAAGGACGGTGTAACAGTAGCCAAAGAAGTGGAACTGGCCGATGCTTACCAGAATACCGGTGCACAACTGGTTAAGGAAGTTGCTTCCAAGACAGGTGACGATGCTGGTGATGGTACAACTACCGCTACCGTATTGGCTCAGGCTATCGTAGCCGAAGGCTTGAAGAACGTAACTGCCGGTGCAAGCCCGATGGATATCAAACGCGGTATCGACAAGGCTGTTGCCAAAGTGGTTGAGTCTATCAAGAGCCAGGCCGAGATGGTAGGTGACAACTATGATAAGATTGAACAGGTAGGTACGGTATCTGCCAACAACGACCCGGTTATCGGTAAGCTGATTGCAGACGCTATGCGTAAGGTTTCCAAAGACGGTGTTATCACTATCGAAGAGGCTAAGGGTACCGATACCACTATCGGTGTAGTAGAAGGTATGCAGTTCGACCGCGGTTATCTTTCTGCTTATTTCGTTACCAACACTGAAAAGATGGAATGCGAAATGGAGAAACCGTACATCCTGATTTACGATAAGAAGATTTCCAACCTGAAAGATTTCCTGCCTATCCTCGAACCGGCTGTACAGACTGGCCGTCCTCTGTTGGTAATTGCAGAAGATGTGGATAGCGAGGCTCTGACTACATTGGTTGTGAACCGTCTGCGTTCTCAGTTGAAGATATGTGCTGTGAAGGCTCCGGGCTTCGGCGACCGCCGCAAGGAAATGCTGGAAGACATTGCCGTATTGACAGGCGGTGTTGTAATCAGCGAAGAAAAAGGCTTGAAACTGGAACAGGCTACTATCGAAATGTTGGGTACTGCCGACAAGGTAACTGTTTCTAAAGACAATACGACTATCGTGAACGGTGCCGGTGCAAAAGAAAACATCAAGGAGCGTTGCGAACAAATCAAGGCTCAGATTGCTTCTACCAAGTCCGACTATGACAAGGAGAAATTGCAGGAACGTCTTGCCAAGTTGTCAGGCGGTGTGGCTGTTCTTTACGTAGGTGCTGCTTCCGAAGTGGAAATGAAAGAGAAGAAAGACCGTGTAGACGATGCTCTCCGCGCTACTCGTGCCGCTATCGAAGAAGGTATCGTAGCAGGTGGCGGTGTGGCTTACATCCGTGCGCTCGAAGCATTGGAAGGTTTGAAGGGTGACAATGCCGACGAAACTACCGGTATCGACATCATCAAACGTGCCATCGAAGAGCCTTTGCGCCAGATTGTAGCCAACGCCGGTAAGGAAGGTGCTGTTGTGGTACAGAAAGTTCGTGAAGGCAAAGCCGACTTCGGTTACAATGCACGTACCGATGTTTACGAAAACCTGCACGCTGCCGGTGTGGTAGACCCTGCAAAGGTTACTCGTGTGGCTCTGGAAAATGCCGCTTCTATCGCAGGTATGTTCCTTACTACCGAATGTGTGATTGTCGAGAAGAAAGAAGATAAGCCCGAAATGCCGATGGGTGCTCCCGGAATGGGCGGTATGGGCGGAATGATGTAATATCGTTTTCCCTTGATTTCTTAATCATATAAATTGACCGCGATGTCTTGCATAAAGGCGTCGCGGTTTTTTTATGTTGGATAATATTGTTTCCTTTGCATATTCATTTCGATAATAAAACAGAAAAGACCATGAGAAGTTTTGCTTCAGATAATAATTCGGGGGTGCATCCTTTGGTAATGGAAGCGCTGAGTAGGGCCAACCGGGACCATGCAGTGGGATATGGTGATGATGTATGGACGGAAGAGGCTGTCCGCAAAATCAGGGAAGCTTTTACTCCGGATTGCGAACCGTTGTTTGTATTCAATGGAACCGGCAGCAATGCTGTTGCCTTACAGTTATGCACGCGTCCTTATAATTCGGTAATATGTGCGGAAACTGCGCATATTTATGTAGATGAATGCGGCGCTCCTGCCCGCATGACAGGCTGTCAGATTCGTCCGGTTGCCACTCCCGACGGAAAGCTGACTCCTGAGTTGGTACGTCCTTATCTTTGTCATTTCGGCGAGCAGCATCATTCCCAGCCGGGAGCTTTTTATATCTCGCAATGTACGGAGCTGGGCACTGTCTACCGGCCCGATGAAATCCGTGCGTTGACGGAACTGGCACACCGGCACGGCATGTACGTCCATATGGACGGCGCCCGTGTGGCAAATGCCTGTGCGGCCCTTAACCTTAGCTTCAGGCAGTTGACGGTAGATTGCGGCATTGATATTCTTAGTTTTGGCGGAACGAAAAACGGGTTGATGCTTGGCGAAAGTGTAATTATCTTTAATCCGGCTTTAAAGAAAGAGGCTTGTTTTGTACGCAAGCAGTCGGCGCAGCTCGCATCGAAACTCCGTTACCTGTCCTGTCAGTTTACTGCTTATCTCACGGACGACCTTTGGTTGAAGAACGCTTCACACGCCAATCGTATGGCGCAGCTTTTATATGCTGGATTGAAAGAGCTGCCCGGAGTACGTTTTATGCAGAAAGTGGAAAGTAACCAACTGTTCCTGACAATGCCCCGTCCGGTAATTGACAACTTGTTGAAAGACTACTTCTTCTACTTCTGGAATGAAGAAGAGAATGAGATACGTTTCGTTACCTCTTTTGACACTACGGAACAGGATATAGAAGAACTGCTACACGCCATTAGACGTTATTGTCATTAAGCGGTATTCATGTTTTGCCATATAAAAAAAGCCCCCGAACCTTCACAGGCAAGGGGCTTGATTTAGACCTTTCCCTCTTTTTAGGGGGTGAGGGAAAGGCTTACTGAAAACAAACAGATTTACTTTACCTTAAAATACCTTTGATTGATAACCTTTTAACTAACCTTCTTTATAATGCTGAATTTGTCTTAATACCTATTGCTTCGAGTATGGGGGTAAAGGTATAACCTTTACGTTTCAATGTTTTTATCAATTTATCCAAATAGCTGTTGTAAAATTTATCCGTACGGCGGTTGTCTGTTCCGAAGTGTATCAGCATCAAATGTCCGTTCAGGCCCTCTTTCTTCTCTACTTCCATGATTTTGTTGTAGATGAACTTGCTGCTCCGGTATTTCTGTCCCATATCGGGGGTGGTATAATCTGCATTGCTCATGGTTCCGGGAGTATAGTTGACAACTTGTATTCCCATATTTTTTGCCCAGGCGGCTATCTCCTTGTTATAATATTCATAGGGCGGAATGTATATCGGGGCGTCTTTATATTCAATACCGGCCTTGCGCATGGTTTCGTAGCTTTTCAGCATGTCCTTTTCAAATTCCTCGCGGGTAACCAATAAGGAATCGCGGTTCTCCCACGGCATATAGAGCAGATGTCCGTAGCTATGGCTGCCTACCAGATGTCCTTCATCGAGCAGTCGTTTTACTATTTCGGGGTAAAGCTCGTAAAATTCGCCGGTAAAGAAGAAGCTTCCTTTGATACCGTGCCTTTTCAGGGTGCTGATAATGGCATCCGCGCCGTCAGCCTTATCGGCTGCTGTGAATACGAGGCTGATTTGTTTTTTAGACGGGTCGGTACGCACGATACCGCCATTGACGTATACATTTTTGTCTGCCGATGCACCTGCCTGTTTCATGCCTTCTTTCTGCATGGCAGAGAGATAATAGGTGAGGCAGGCGGTTCCGTCCATGGTCGGTTCATTGGTGGAATAGTCGTGGAGTGCATCGTGGTATACCATCAGCTCCGGTTGAAAGCGTTCGTAATCCTGTCCGGGCGTACCGGGAATGCCGGTCATGTTTACCCCTCGCAGTCCCTCGAATATGCTGCGGTATACGGGGCCGTCTACCAGTCCGCCTGTCGTATTGCCTACGCCTGCATTGAGCAGGGAGGAGTGGGGTTGCGAAGGATAATCGCCGTAAAGCGGCAGTTCCACAATCATGCTTGTTCCCCACGGATTGCAGCCGAACAGCCAGTCGCGGAGGGCTGCTTCCATTTCGGCATAAGTCTCATCGCCGGTTGTCTCGCGGTAGAGACGGCATTGCGTCAACATGGCAGTAGTCAGGTTGTTGGAACACCAGATGTAGGGAATACCGTGCAGGAAAGGACTTTCGACTGCTTTCTCGTATGTGCGCTCAATACCGGTGCGCATGTTGCGGATAAACTCTTTACTGATGCGCGGGTTGTTTACAGTGGCCAGGTGGTAGTGTCCCATGTTCATGAACGGATACCATTGGTAATGGCGGGCGCTGTCGGCACCCATCCACGGAGTGATGGGTTCGCGGCGTCCGTATTCGAGGGCTTGCGACAGGTATTCCGGCTTGCCGGTAGCGTGGTATAGCTCCATGGCTCCGAGCTCCATATCGTCCGTCCAGTTGTCTTCTTCATAGATGTAGGGTGATTTTACGGAGGCGGTCTGGCATGTTCCCGGCTTCTTTACACCTTCCTGATAGGCGGCATCGGCTTTTTCACCGATTTCAGCGGCAAATTCGGGGTAAAACTCTTTCAGTATCCTGGCTCCCAGTGCAAAACAAGCGGCAAACTTGCCGGCTGTACTTGCTACGCCGGTGGTGGCATTGGTGAATTTTCCGCGCACTTGCGGCTCTCCGCTGCAAAAGTAAACGGGGCGTCCTTTGCCCGGTCCGTAGCCATAATCCACCTCATCTTTATTGGGCAGGCGCATGCCGGCGTGGTCGCGGTCGTCGGCAATCTGGTTGTACAGTTCGCCCGGAGCGGGATTCATGCGGTTCAGCCAGTCCAGCCCCCATTTTATTTCGTCTACTATATCGGGGATGCCGTTTGCTTCCGGCAGTCCGGCTGCATTGTAGGCATCACCGAATGCCTCGGGGTTTTCCTGGTAGGCAAACATCATTTGGTATATGGCATTGGCGGAAGTCGTGGTATATTGCAGGTAGTCGGTAGCATCGTGCCAGCCGCCGCGCACATCGATGTGTTGCCCGGTTTTTGTGGGGTGGTACACTATGTAGCCGTCGTGTACGTGGCAACTGTCTTTCAAGAAAGGGTTGTAACCGCAACGTTGCTGGCGCATGTAGTTCAGCAGGAAGTCGGCTGTGCCGTTATATACCTGCGCATTGATAGGGAAGCGTGGAGAAACTGCTTTTCCCGCTTTCAGGTAATATGTGCCCGGTTCTTGAAAATTACTGAAATCCAACCGGTAAGTACTGCTCATGCTGCCTGATTGGCCGGTGGCTTTGGGCGAAGTAAAAGTGCGTACCGTTTTTCCGGTAAAAGCATCGACCAGTGCGTATTCTTGTACGTCGGTTTTTGTTTCGCTCATGAATACCGCTACTTTAATGGATTGCGGCAGATAGCCCAGTTGGTTGATTCTAATCCATTCGTCTGCCTTACACGGGAGTGCGGCAAATGCAAAAATCAGTGTTAAGAGCCGATAATAACGTTTCATAAAATGCTTTTCATTTAAGGTTGTGGGGGTACTATGTAACAAAAGGTTTTACCTAAGTGCAAATAAAGCGGTTTCTATCAATTTTAGGAAGATTTGGTGTAAATTATTAGATGATATTATTTTTCATTTACAATATTTTAGAATGAGACAAAAAGTATGGCATTAGTCGTTTTGTCAATAAACTCTTGCTTGCCATATGTTTATGTGATATTGAATATCTTTTTAGCTTTCGTTTACGCATTTTAATTTCTTAAAAACAATGTTGGTATGTTATTTGTTCTATCCATTTTAGAATACAAAACTTATAAACTATGGCTTACATTGATTATTATCAAGTCCTTGGAGTAGACAAAACGGCATCTCAGGATGACATCAAGAAGGCGTTCCGTAAGTTGGCGCGCAAATATCATCCCGACCTGAATCCGAATGACGCTACTGCCAAAGACAAGTTTCAGGCTATCAACGAGGCCAATGAGGTGCTTAGTGATCCTGAGAAAAGAAAGAAGTATGATGAATATGGCGAACACTGGAAGCATGCCGATGAATTTGAGGCTCAGAAGCGGGCACGGCAACAGGCCGGTGCAGGAGGTTTCGGCGGCTTCGGCGGTGCAGGCTTCGGTGGTCAGGGCGGTGCCGGTTTCGGTACGGACGGGAGCGGTACATACTGGTACTCTTCCGACGGGCAGGAGTTTTCCGGAGACAGTGCAGGCGGCTTCTCCGATTTCTTTGAACAGATGTTCGGACACCGTACACGCGGCGGTGGCGGGGCGAATGCAGGTTTTCGCGGACAGGATTTCCATGCCGATTTGAACCTGTCGCTTCGGGATGCCGCCCGGACTCATAAGCAGATATTGACGGTGAACGGCAAGAATGTCCGCATCACCATTCCCGCCGGTGTGGCGAACGGCCAGGTCATTAAACTGAAAGGCTATGGCGGCGAGGGTATCAACGGCGGGCCTGCGGGCGACCTGTACATTACTTTCGTGATAGCGGAAGATCCCGTCTTCAAACGCTTGGGCGATGATTTGTATGTAGATGTGGACATCGACCTCTATACAGCATTGCTGGGTGGCGAGAAGTTGGTGGATACATTGGAAGGTCAGGTGAAACTGAAAGTAAAACCCGAAACGCAGAACGGTACGAAAGTCCGTCTGAAAGGGAAGGGTTTTCCGGTATACAAGAAAGAAGGCCAGTCCGGTGACTTGATTGTGACTTATTCCGTAAAGTTGCCGGTGAATCTGACGGAACAGCAGAAAGAAATGTTCCGTAAAATTCAAAGTATGAACTAAAAAGGAGAACGAGTTATGCAGAACGAATTAATTATAGTCAGTGAGTATTGCGACAAGTGTCACATAGAGCCCTCGTTCATTGAGATGTTACAGGAAATCGGTCTGATAGATATCTGGACGGAAGGCGGGGAGCGCTGTTTGCAGTTTGCCCAGTTGCCGGATGTGGAACGTTACAGCCGTATGTATTACGACCTGTCCATCAACATTGAAGGTATTGATGCCATTCATCATTTGCTGAAGCGTATGGAAAGTATGCAGCAGGAGATTTATTCTTTACATAGCAGGTTGAGGCTGTTTGAGGATGTGTCAAGATGATTTTGTACTTTCTTTCAGGCATAGATTATACGGATTTCATTATTTCTGTTTATAAAAAACATGAAATCCGTATAGTTTGTGCCTGAAGATTTATTATCATGTAAACACTCGCGTACATTTATCAAGTTGTATGTTATGTTGGATGATTACTGCTAAACAGCAAGTGTATATTCCAGCATATATTTGCATTTGGACGGCATTTTCGGTTGTTCTCAGAATCCTTTGTATGATCTTTACACATAAGGATTTTACTTGTTTTTGTCGGAAAAATATCAAATTATAATAGTAGTATGTTTAGTTTGTTCAAAAAATAATATATATTAGCCTGATAAAATATCTTTTACGTGGTATTATAGGCAAGAACATTCTCAAAGCAATAATTTAAAGTAATGGATTTGTGGTTCTGCTTGCAAGGTTTAGTCTTTTTTGTCTATATATCCAAAACGGACTAAACTTGTTTCTATTGACGGCAATTTATATATGTGCTGGCGAAAAGAAAAACAGTATTCTTCTTTTCGCCAGCATTACTTTTATGATAGGTTAGTAATTTGAGGAAGCAATGAACTCCTTTATTTCTTCCTCGCTTGGAAGTTCTATCATGTACTTCTGTACGAAGATATTCGGATTTAATCCGGCAGTGGCATATTTCACTAATGTATCACCCTTTTCAGTACAAAGCAGAATACCGATAGGCGGATTATCATCCGGCTGCATCACTTCCGCTTTGAAATAGTTCAGATACATATTCA
>ERZ824575.1287-NODE-1287-length-24578-cov-10.562452_pt1 | contig 24578 bp, 25 predicted proteins | sample MGYA00519470_ERZ824575 | MGnify/ENA primary metagenome ERZ824575 (study PRJEB31778, sample SAMEA3449170) | human gut metagenome | biome: human gut; feature: human-associated habitat; material: faeces | place: United Kingdom | collected 2010/2012 ...
TTTTGAGTGCGTCGGTATGTGGCACTGGTAGTTTCAGTGCCCATACTGCTACGCACTCAATTAACGAGAGTGCCCACGAGACGCAAAGCTTTTCTCCTAAATCACGGAACCCAAATAAACCCCAAACACCATCTTGAATAATTCCACCAGTTGTTTTACAATAGAGTCATGAATACACAAACACGAAGAAAAATGATTGCAAGTTTCATATTTGTCATTCTCGTATGCGGCGTCCTTTTTGACCATGTGCCTGACCGCACAGTCATTTCACAGGGTTGTTCGAATACGATTTCTTCGGATACGCGGATTGATGGCTCCGGGATTAAATATGCCATCCGCGGCGAGCGGTTTTCAGAGCAGACGCCAATTGTCTGTCTGCTTCGCAGTACCGCAAGAAATACCGGATATTTATCAAGAACACCGCTTGTTTTAGCCGGTTTTGGTTCTCTTATATTTCTCGCTGTATTAACAGCACTCTTATTATACCTCTATGCGAAAGGACACGACACAGGCAGCCGCCTGCGCATTTTACGATGGCTCTTTCGGACGGACGGAAAAAAACGCACCTTCCATATTGGATAATTGAATAAAGATGGTTTGTTCTTTTGCTGTAAATCTGCTATTTTTTCATGTCATGTCTTTGATTTTTGGCAAAAGGACGGGCTTGTTATGTCGAAAATTAAATATGGAGGAAAATGATTATGTTGGGAACAATTTTTTTGAATGTAGTTATTTTTATCGGAGGCGCTTGTGGTGTACTTAGTTGTTTATACATGGTATTGTCGCTGATTGCTGTCCTGTTTTATAAGTTTTTCAGACGAATCCGTTTTGGAATTTCATTGTTTGATTAACTGAACTTGGTGAAAAACACCTTGCTTGTTCCCTCCTTTTCTATTATTATGGTATCAGGGTCGAAAAGTTAGCAATCCGGATAACATAAGTTATAAGTTCTCAAAGCCAAAAGAGCTGAAGTTAAGGAGGGAACATTTTTGAAAAAATGGATGCAATCCGTGGGAGTGCCTTTTTTAGTGGCAGGAATTTTTGGAATGATGATAGGACCAAATGTAAACGTGTCCGCCGACGAGCCAACGGTGGCTTCTGGGGCCGGCGTGACAATTGAAACACCGGCAGAAACTCCGCTTGGTGCGGCGGTTATTACAGCGGCAAAAAAAGCGTCTTCGTTAAAACAGGTTACAATTACATGGACGCAGAGCGGAGAGGCACAGGGTGCCGTCATTTTTAGAAAAAGCGAGAAAAGTGATTTTTCAGAAATTGCGCGGATTTCGGATGGTACGCCGGGAAATAAAACGTATGTGGACAAGTCGGTGAAAGCAGGAAAAACTTACATTTATCAGGTCTGCGTGTTCCGTACACGTGCGGATGGTACGACACAGGTGCAGACAGAGGCAAAAACGGCATCGGTAAAATTGGTGCCGGGGAAAATTAAAGGGCTTAAAGCGAAAAAAAGAGGAAGAAAAATTGTGGTAACCTGGAAGAAGACCAAAAGTGTTTCCGGTTATCAGGTTTATACGAAAGTGTTTGTAAAAGGCATTAAGACAAAGTACAGCAGAGCGAAAACGCAAAAAGGGCGCAGCTACAAGCGCGGCATGCTTGTTCATGGCATGAAATACGGCTTTATGGTGCGTGCTTATAAAAAGGTAAATGGCAAAAAAATCTACGGACCATTTACGGCTGTGAAAAAAAGATACTAATATGAAATGGAGATAAAAAAATGAATTATTTGAAGGATTACCGCGAGGGCGAAAAGTTTGTTGGCACGTATTTGTGTAAACAGAAACAGATTTTGAAAACAAAGGCAGGAAAAACGTATTATTCCCTGACCTTACAGGATAAAACGGGAACCGCAGACGGAAAAATTTGGGAGCTGAACAACGGCATTGCCAATTTTGAGCCGATGGATTATATTCACTGCGAAGGAATGGTGACAAGTTTTCAGGGAAATTTGCAGATGAACATTTCCCGCGTCCGCATCAGCGACGAGGGCGAATATGACCCGGCGGATTATGTGCCTTGCACGAACAAAGATGTCGGAGAAATGTTTAGCCGCATTTTGAAATATGTGGCAAGTGTGCAGAACAAATATCTGCGAAAAATTTTGGAAATGTATTTTGTGGAAAATAAAGAGTTTGTCGATGCATTTAAGAAACATTCGGCAGCGAAGAGTGTTCATCATGGATTCATGGGCGGACTTTTGGAGCATACGCTCAGCGTCACGGACATGTGCCAGTATTTTGCGGAGCATTATCCAATGATTCACAGAGATTTGCTCATCACAGCGGCGTTGTTCCACGATATGGGAAAAATTCAGGAAATTTCGGATTTTCCAATGAATGACTACACGGATGACGGCCAGCTTCTCGGACACATTTACATTGGCGCACGCTGCATGGAAAATGCGGCAGCACAGATTCCTAATTTCCCGCCAAAATTGAAAAATGAACTCGTTCATTGTATTCTTGCACATCACGGCAAGATGGAATTTGGTTCGCCGAAAGTGCCGGCGATTATGGAGGCAATGGCGTTACATATGGCGGATAACGCCGACGCGAAATTGCAGACTTTGACGGAAGTATTTACTCAGGCAGGCGACAACATGGGATGGCTTGGTTTCAACCGCATGTTTGAGAGCAATTTGAGAAAAACTTCAGAGGAGTAATGGACTTGGAAAAGAAGAAATTGCAGTTTAAGAAAAATGATGAAATTGTCATTACGATTGAAGATTTAGGAAAAGACGGAGAGGGTATCGGTCATGTAGATGGCTATGCCCTTTTTGTAAAGGGTGCGCTTCCGGGCGAAAAGATTTTGGTGCACCTGATGAAATTAAATAAAAATTATGGCTTTGCGCGCTTGGTTGAAATTTTGGAGCCGTCAAAGGAGCGCATGACGCCGTCGTGCCCTTCTGCATCTTTGTGTGGCGGCTGTACGCTGCAGCATTTTTCCTACGAAGGCCAGCTTGCCTTCAAAGAAAAGAAAGTAAAAGATTGTCTGGAAAGACTCGGCGGGGTGGATTTATCTTCTGTCACATGGCTTCCGATTTTAGGAATGACGGGCGAAAATGAATCTCCGTGGCATTACCGTAACAAAGCGCAGTTTCCGGTTCGTGAAGATGAAAATGGAATCCCGCAGACCGGATTTTTTGCCGGACGGAGCCACCGCTTAATCCCTGCTTCGTCATGTGCCATTCAGCACCCGGTAATCAATGAAGTTGTCGAAACCGTAATGGATTTTCTACGGACGTATGGCATTTCCGCTTACCGTGAGGAAAGCCACAAGGGACTCGTGCGCCATATTTACGTGCGCCGCGGCTATCACACCGGACAGATTATGATGTGTCTTGTTATAAATGGAAATGAGTTGCCACACGCCGCAGAACTCATTACAAATCTTCGCACGATTGAGGGAATGACAAGTATCTGCCTCAACCTCAACACAAAGAAAACGAATGTAATTCTCGGTCCTTCCACAAAACTTTTGTGGGGCAGCCCTGCCATCGAGGACAAAATCGGCGGCATCCGCTACCAGATTTCGCCACAGTCCTTTTATCAGGTCAATCCGGTTCAGACCGAAAAACTGTATCAGACAGCACTCGATTTCGCTGATTTGCAGGGAGATGAGCGTGTCTGGGACCTCTACTGTGGCATCGGAACCATTTCTCTATTTCTCGCAAAAGCAGTACCAAACGGTCAGGTAACCGGCGTCGAAATCGTTCCGGAAGCCATCGAAAATGCTAAGAAAAACGCAGCATTAAACGGCTTCTCCAATACGTCATTTTACTGTGGCGCAGCAGAAGACGTTGTAACAGATATGGTCGCTAAGCGCCGCACGCCGTCAAAAGAAGACACAAATGGCGCGCTCGCCGACGTCGTTGTCGTCGACCCGCCGCGTAAGGGGTGCGATGCGAAACTTTTGGATACCATTGTCACAATGAACCCTGAAAAGATTGTTTATGTCAGCTGCGACCCGGCGACACTCGCCCGTGATGTGAAGGTGCTGGGGGAGAAGGGGTATGAGGTGAAGAAGGTTCGGGCTTGCGATATGTTTCCGCAGGGGGGGCATGTGGAGACGGTTGTCAAATTATCCCTCAAAAAAGATACACCTAAGATTGAGGTTATAATGAAGCCTGATGAAGAGAGTAACTACACGCCAGAGGAAAAGGCTACTTATTCGAAGATTAAGGAATATGTGAAGAACAAGTATGGTGTGAATGTGCATACTTCTTACATTGCACAGGTTAAGCGGATGTGTGGAATGGATATGGGCGAGAATTATAATAAGTCCAAGAAAGAGAATCCAGAGGTGAAGCAGTGTCCACATGAGAAGGTGGAGTATATTAAGGATGCACTGAGGCATTTTGGTGTACTACAGTAAAAATTTATATAAGGAACTGTGTATAGAAAAAATTATAGGAACAAGGAGGATAAAAATGTCGGAAGTAATTACATTTATAAATATGAAAGGTGGCGTTGGGAAAACTACTCTTGCTGTAAATGTTGCATATACGCTATCGAAGATAGAAGGAAAAAAGGTGTTGTTAATAGATATGGACCCACAGATGAATGCGACACAATATACGCTTACAGAATCACAAATGAATGAGATATTAGAGGATAGAAATAAATCGGTTTATGGTTGTTTATCTCCAGATTATCAGGCTAATTCTGTCTTAGATGGATATGAGCAGGGGAAAGAAGAAAAGTGGATTTTTAATGTAGAAAATACATTTGACATAATTCCATCTAGTTTGGATATAATGACATTGAATTTGGCATCTAGTCCATACAAATTAAAACAGTATATACAGAATGATTTGGGAGAAAAATATGATATTGTAATAATAGATTGCCCTCCTACAATATCAGAGTATACAAAGGTTTCTTTATTAGCATCAGATATGTATTTGGTTCCAATGAAGGCAGAGCCATTGTCTGTATTTGGCTTACCTATGTTGGAAAATTATGTAAAAGAAACTATTCAAAAGCAATTTGAGCATGAAATAAAATTTGTTGGAATAGTATTGAATATGGTTATTCCTACAAGATTGCTTTACAAAAAGAACAAACCAATAATACAGAAAAAATGGAAATTAAAACTATTTCAAAATGAATTAAAGCAATGTGAAGATATAGTTAAAGGATTAGATTCTGATTTATCACATGAAAAATACATATTAAATATGAGCGATTTGAATGTTGTTAATCAGATTAAGAATATAACCAAAGAATTAGTTCAGAAAGGAAGGTTATAATTATGAAAAAAGAAACAAAAGAAGCATTATATTCTCTTTTGGATTTAATGGATATGCTTGGAAGCATTGAATTCATTAATATGGATATAGATAAAGCTAACAGCATAAGGAAAGAGGTTCTAGATGTTATAGGAGAAAAGAAGGAGGTATCAATTCTTGATAGCAATACGGAGGAATTGTTAGGAATTTTACCAATGCTTTTATTGGATGTTAATAAGTTTCCCTCAGCAAAAGAGATATTAAAATTTGCTGAGAAGTGTTTGAATATTGAAATAAAAAACTATTGGTTAAAACGTTCTAGGGCAGAAGTAGCAGGAATTGTGCTTAATGAAGTTTATGAACAAAGTCCACAGCAGTTTAATAAATTCTTGAAAGCATGGAATAAGTTTAATAGTGAATCAAATTCGTCGTCTTTAGATAATAAAAAGTTATCTGATGAAAAAGGGTTTATGGAATCGTGGTTTGAATTTTTTGACAGTTATAATGGTGTTGAGTGATGGAAACATTTGGTTATGAATTGGAAGAAGAATTTAATGCAATAACAAGGTTTGTAGAAGAGAAGTATGGTATTATTATAAAGTCTAGAGAGCAGTCTGTTGATTTTACAAAAAAAGCACTAACTTTTATGATGACTATTAAGGTTTGGAAAAAACATATGACACCAACTTTTCGAAAAGCACCTAAGACAGAAATGTATTTTCAGGAGATGTTATCAAATGCCGTTCATATTATTTTATTAGGAAATATTGATATGAAGATACCGGCATTAGTAATGTTGAGAAGAACTCAAGAATTAATATTAACATATTTGTTTTATAGTGAACATCCTGTAGAACTCTTTAAAAAGGAAATGAATGATAATTCTAGGACTGTTAGCGGTTTTAATGAGTTAAAAGATTATATTAAAAATTATCCATATTCAATGAAATATAACGTAGAAGATGCGAAAGTACAGGAAATTGTTTCTAATGTTATAGATGATTGGACTATGCAATATAGGAATTTATCTAATTTTGTTCATGGAACAAATAGCAAGTTCTTTCAAAGTGCAGAATATATTGATGAGTTTAAATTTGTAAAAAAAGATGTAAACTTTTTGACAAAACAAGTGGATATTTTATCGAGTATTGTGAATACATTACTTATAATATTTTATTTTCAAGAATATATAAAATTTGATGAAAATACAGAAAAAAGTTTGATACGCAGTGCAATATCTAATGATTTGGGATATAAAAAGAAAGTGGTTGAAGTATTAGAAGAGATATAATTTATATTCAAAACTCAAAAGTATTGACACTGATTCGTCCATGACGAAAACTCAAAAGATGAAGTAGTGTCAAAAAGTGTACATTTAGAAACTGAATAATAAGGGCATAAAATCAGTGCCAAAAAGTAGAGACTTTCCATTATGGGAGGTCTCATTTTTTATGTAAGCATTTTAAGACTAGGAAAGGAGCAAATAATCATGAAGAGATATGGTTATCACAGAACAAGTACAAGAGAGCAGCATTTAGACAGAGGTATCAAGGAGATTACAGCATACTGCGAGCAGAATGGTTTGGAACTGGAAAAGATTTTCACAGACCAGCAGACAGGCAAGAATTTTAATCGTCCGAGGTATCAGGTATTGAAAGAGGATGTATTAAGAGCTGGTGACGAGCTAATTATTACTGAGGTCGATAGACTTGGTAGAAATAAGCAGGAGACATTAAAAGAGTTGCAGTATTACAGGGATTGCAGTATTACAGGGATAATGGTATTCGTGTAAAAATACTGGAGCTTCCTACTACACTTATGGATTTATCAAAGCTAGATAATTCTATGGCTAGGATGCTTATGGAAACCATCAATAATATGTTGATTGAGTTATATGCTGCTATGGAACAGGCAGAGATTGAGAAGAAAGAAAAGCGTCAGCGTGAGGGTATTGCTGCTAAGAAGAATCGTGGAGAGTGGGATGATTATGGTCGTCCTGCGATAATGTCACAAAAAGAATTTTCAGAGCATTATGAAAAAGTGTTGTCGGGAGAACTTCGACCATTTGAATTGATGAAGCAACTTGGTATGAGTAAGAGTACGTACTACAGATATGTTAATAAAATTTCCACGATGACAAGTTGAGATAAATAAAATATTAGCTGAAATTGGAATAACGGTTTTTCTTGATATTGTTCCGATAAAAGAATATAATATAGAAAGGTAGGTGATATCATGGCAAAACAAAGATTAGAACAAACGAAAACTGAAAAAAGGGCTATTCATTTTCTTGAATCTCCAATAGTAGATTGTGATTATCTAGATAGTAGTATTAATTCTATGGACAAGGAGCTTTCATGGGATGGCTATATTTATACATATAATGACAAAATATTTAGTAATAAATCATTGGAAGATAAAATACCAATTCAAGTAAAAGGACATCGTGATGATGACCACAAAGAAATTAATAAAAAAAGCATACAGTTTTCTGTTGAGCTAGATGTCCTTAAAAACTATTATAATGACAAGGGCGTGCTGTATTTCAGAATATTGTTATCAGATACTAAAAAGGAAATTTTTTATAGCATACTTTATCCATCAAAAATAAAATATTATTTGGACGAGGCAAAAAGGAAAAAGAATAAAAAATATATAAATAATAGGTATAATTTGCCAATTATGCGAATATATATGCTATAATTGATTAAAAGAGTCTGATAAATATACAGGCGAATAGATCACAGGGAGGTTTTTAATGGAACAAGAGTTTGCGGAGGGCATTGATAGCTGGGAGACTATGATGTTTCTATACAATTCTGCACTGAAAGAGGTCAATACTAAGCTCGAGATACTAAATGACGAGTTTGTTCACATACATAATTATAATCCGATAGAGTACATAAAGTCGCGTATCAAGACTCCTGAAAGCATAGTTAAGAAGCTCAAAAAGGGTGGCTACGAGAGCACCATAGAGAATATGGTCACATATGTAAAGGATATAGCAGGTATCAGAATCGTGTGCTCGTTCACATCTGATATATACAGGCTTGCTGAGATGATTGGCAGGCAGAATGATTTGACCGTCATATCGGTAAAGGACTATATGAAGCATCCGAAGGCGAGCGGCTACAAGAGCTACCACATGATTGTTTCGGTGCCTATTTTTCTTTCAAACAAGGTGGTTGACACAAAGGTTGAGATACAGATTCGTACAATAGCTATGGATTTTTGGGCAAGCCTTGAGCACAAGATATATTACAAGTTCGAGGGCAATGCACCTGAGTATATCAGCCGCGATCTGCGTGAGTGTGCAGGTATCGTAGGACAGCTAGATGCAAAGATGCTTTCGCTTAATGAGGCAATCCTTGAGGCCAAGGAGAAGCAGGAGCATGAGAGGGAGGAGAAAATACGAGAAGATGAACATCATTAATGTCGAAAATATAACAAAGTCATATACTGGAAGGAAGCTTTTTTCTAAAGCTTCCTTTTATGTGCAGGAAAACGAAAAAATCGGTATCATAGGTATAAATGGTACAGGAAAGTCTACACTTTTAAAGATTGTGGCTGGTGATGAAGAGCCTGATGAGGGAACTGTCACCACAGCAAATCATATAGTGATAAACTATCTGCCGCAGAATCCGGAGTTTGACCCGGACGAGACAGCTCTTGAGCATGTGATGAGCCGTGTGGTTACCTCGCAGCTGGATGAGGACATGCGCTGGAGTATAGAAAGTGATGCAAAGTCACTTCTTATGAAGCTTGATATCACAGATATGACGCAAAAGACCGGTGAGCTTTCAGGAGGGCAGAGAAAGAGGCTTGCGCTTGCAACAGTCGTACTTAAGCCGTGTGATGTACTCATATTGGACGAGCCGACCAACCACTTAGACTACGAGATGGTGGAGTGGCTTGAGGATTATCTGCGCCGTTTCAGGGGTGCAATCATCATGATTACGCATGACCGCTATTTTCTAGACAGTGTCTGTAACAGAATCGTGGAGGTGGACAAGGGACAGACCTACAGCTATGATACAAACTACTCGGGCTTTCTTGAGCTTAAGGCAGCCAGAGAGGAGAGTGAGAGGGCAAGTGAGCGCAAGCGTCAGTCCATCCTTAGAAAAGAAATAGAGTGGATGCAGCGCGGAGCAAGAGCTCGTTCCACAAAGCAGAAGGCACACATACAAAGATATGAGGCTTTGCGAGACCAAAAAGGACCGCAGACAGACGGAAAAGTTGAACTTTCATCGGTTTCATCGCGTATGGGAAGGACAACCATAGAGCTTCATGATATTTCAAAGGCGTACGGAGATATCGTCTGTGTAAAGGATTTCACGTATATTTTCCTGAAAAATGACCGTATCGGTTTTGTAGGCAAAAACGGCTGTGGAAAGTCCACACTCATGAAGATAATCGCCGGTTTTATCGAGCCTGATTCAGGTGAGGTAGAGATAGGACAGACGATAAAGATAGGATATTTCGGTCAGGAAGTGGATATAGATCCTGAGCTTCGAGTGATAGATTATGTGAAAGAAGCTGCAGAGTTTGTGCGCACGGCAGACGGACTTGTGTCAGCATCTGCCATGCTTGAGAGGTTTTTATTCCCACCGGAGCAGCAGTACAGCCCGGTAGGCAAGCTCTCGGGTGGAGAGAAGAGAAGACTCTATCTGCTTCGTGTGCTGATGAGCGCACCGAATGTATTGATACTTGACGAGCCGACCAATGACCTGGATGTCGAGACACTGGCTATTTTAGAGGATTATCTGGATGGCTATGACGGAATAGTCATCACGGTATCCCATGACAGGTATTTCCTTGACAGGATCGCAAAGCGTATTTTTGCATTTGAGGGAGCCGGAAAAATCGTACAGTATGAGGGCGGATACACCGACTATATGAATAAACGCCAACAGCCTGCATCAGGAAAAACCGTATCAGAAAATGCATCATCCACAGGAGCATCCGCTTCAGGAGCACAGGGAAATACTGCATCAGATGGTACAGACTCAAAAGAAGCCCGGAAGAAGAAATCCATGGAAACCTGGGGGCATGAGAAAAAGCTCAAATTTACCTACAAAGAGCAAAAAGAGTACGAGACGATAGAGGCTGACATAGAAAAGCTGGAAAACAGGCTTTCTGAGATAGATGATGAGATGGTAAAGAATGCCACTAACTTTGGTAAGTTAAACGAACTCACAAAAGAAAAGGAAGACCTCGAGGGGCAGCTGATGGAGAAAATGGAGCGTTGGGAGTATCTCGAGGATCTGGCGCAGAAAATTGCAAATTTGACATAGTTCAAGTAATTCATTTTTTCTTAGGCTTCAACAGATTAAACAAACTCTGCGGTATGCCAAACCCGAATATGATACCGAGCACGATGGCACCCGCCACCTCAAAGGTTTCAATACCCTTTGAGGAGGAAAGTGCCCTGTCGTTAGTAAAAAGATAATATGCCGTGTAAAAAATTCCTGCTCCGGGCACAAGAGGAAAGATACCGGAAAGCAGATAAACTGTCACAGGCATAGAGCGTGCCGCAGCAAAAATGCGCGCCATTATCGTAAGGCACAGTGTCGCGATAAGCGATGGAAACACAACACCCATATCAAACTGAACCATTATATAGTAGATGATCCAGCCAAGCGCTCCTGTAAAACCGCAGTAAAACAGCTCCTTTTTTGGAGCGGAAAAAATAACTGCAAACGATAATGTGGCAAAGAGAGCCACAATAAATTGTATTATAAACTCCATAGCTTAAATCCCTCCAATATATTTCATCACAACAAATGGCAGACATGCTCCCACAGCAACACACACGGCTGTAATCAGTGCATCGAGCAGATGTATTGTACCGGACAGATAATCCCCGTTATATATATCCCTGATAGATGTTGTAAATGCTATTCCCGGAACAAGTGGCATGATAGCGCCTATAATGATTTTATCAGGTAAAAGAGAAAGCCCTGTAAGTGTACTTGCGGTGGCAAGCAGTGTCACAAAAAGACTGGCAAGGATATTGGTTATAATCCTTGTGAACTTATATTTTTTAAGACCAAACAAAAGCACCTGCTCCAGTGAGCCTATAACAAATGCAAAAACAAAGTCAAGCCAGTTTCCACCAAAAAGATAGCAAAAGCAGGCACTTCCGAGCCCACAGAAGAAAATCTGTGCGCTTTTTTTGTAATTAGGAATATTTTTGCACTGCTCAAGCTTGTCCCATGAGTCAATCAGGGAGATTTTCTGGTCACATATGTCCCTTGCGAGCTGGTTTAACGCGCTGATCTTTGCCAGATTGACAGCACCAAGCGGTACGTGGCGCACGATGCTGCAGGCATCTTCCTTGTTCTCATTTGCACTTGCAAATATTCCGTTTGACAGCACATATACGTCAAATTCCTCCACCTCATATGAACTTAGTATATGAACCACAGTGTCTTCCACTCTGTAGATTTCTGCACCGTTTCTGAGCATACAGTCGCCAATTTCCACAGCGAGAGTCAGTATTTCCTTAGTGTATGCCATTTGTTACCTCACTCTTTAGATTAATTATATTTATTTTATGATGTTTGCACGAAAAAAACAATATATCGCACGAAAAATATTGATTTAATTACATGTGTGTATTTTGTGTATAAAATCAAAATAAATGGAAATTATATACATATGAATATTAATCGAAGGGAGCATGAAGATGCCGGAGCATACTGATACCCCAAAAGAAAAAATTCTCGTGTATATACGCGCAGAAAAGCAGAAAACACTTCACCGCAGGCAGGTCTGCATCAATGACATAGCAAGTGTGTATTGTAAATATTCACGCTATGAGGGACAGATAAAGGGAATAATCGTGGATAAGATACGCGGTAAAAAGAGCGTGATATCTGTAATGAAAATAATAGAGCAAATCACGGAAAGCTATGATGATGCACAGGTTATAAGCATTGGTGAGCCGGAGGTACTTGTAGAGTATGACGACAACAGCAAAAATAAGATTCTTGAAGCACTAAAGGTTGCAGCGGTGTGTATACTTATATTTTTTGGTTCAGCTTTTACAATCATGGCTTTCAATAATGATATTTCGATATCAGGTGTGTTTGAACATTTTTATAAGCAGATAATGGGTGTGGACAAGCCACAGGTGTCGGTGCTTGAGGTGTTTTACTGCATTGGTCTGGCGGTCGGAATCATACTGTTTTTTAATCATATCGGAAAGCGTAAGCTATCCGACGATGTCACACCGATTCAGGTGGAGATGGATAAGCATAATAAAGATACGTGGAACACAATAATAGACAAGGTAAAGGAAAAGCAGGATGTTTGAATATATATTGCGTGAAATATTTTTGTCAGTGATAGCGTTTTTAGCAGGGGCAGGAGTGTCAGCCGGTGTATTTGCATTCGTGCTCGTGATAGGAGTGGTGCCGCGCATACTTCGGTGCAGCAGGATAGAAAATATAATACTTATAGAAAATGTCATGATATGTGGTGTGGTGGCAGGTAATATATCATCAGTGCTTGATACGGCATATAATCTGGGCTTTGCAAATATGCCCAAAGTACCTGTAAGCAATATCTGTGGGAATATAATTATTGCAATATATGGATTGTGTGTCGGCATATTTGTCGGCTGTATTGCAGTTGCACTCGCAGAAATACTGCACACATTCCCTATTATATATAAGCGCATGAAGCTTCGCGCCGGTCTTGGGATTATAGTGATTTCTATGGCTATTGGAAAGGCACTGGGAGCACTTTATTATTTCCTGACGGGATTTGTTGCCACTTCATAGGACTCTCTTAAGTTATCTTTAGCTATATCATGTTATACTCTTGAAACAAAAAGCAAATAGGGTATAATGGAAATAACTTGGACTTAGAGGTATTCCAGCTAACTCGGAAAGGAAATAATATGATTACATCAATAGCCAGACAAAGCATCATACTCAAATGCTTACGCCAAAAATCAGTGCTTGTAAGTAACTACGAGCTGTATTATACCGCAGGTCTTGCGAAGAAGTGCTTTGGAATCGCAGTCGATGCCGACATGGAGCCAAAGCAGCTTCTTGAGGAATTGCAAAAACACATTGATAAGGTCTCGCCGGCAGATGAGCAGGAGAAGTATCTCATACATCTTCTTGGCAACTATGAGCCTGATGATACTCATGATGAGCAGACCAAAGAGCTGTTTCACATGGGAGAGACCGAGGAGCATATGTGGCAGGTCTCAATTACATAACAGCATCCTTTAGAGAAGAAATAAAGACATGGGAAGAACATCACCAGCAGTCTAAATGCCGCCGTAGAGCTTGCTCTGCGGCGGCATTTTCGTATTCCGGGTCATATTTGAAGCAGTATAGAGGCCTGTCTGGTATCTCTAACCCATTGTAACCTCGACTGTAACATCGTGTCCGGTTCCGTTAATAGCCGGAATCATATTGCCATCAATAGTAGCGCCATCCACGATGAGCTTTGTCACACCCTTTTGTACGTGGGCAGGATTTCTGACCGTAATGTGGTAAGTATTGCCACGGAACTTACGCTTAGCTGTAAAGCCGTCCATAGTGTCAGGAATACAAGGATCTATGATAAGACCATCGTAGTCAGGACGTATACCGAGGATGTACTGTGAGACATCGAGGAAGGTCCATGCAGCAGTACCTGTCAGCCAGCTGTTCTTTGCTTCACCAAAGTTAGGAGCGTCTTTACCGGCAATCATCTGGCTGTATACATAAGGCTCGGTGCGGTGAATTTCGCTGATATCCTCAATGTATGCAGGACAGGTCCGGGTGTATACCTGCCATGCTCTGTTTCCACGGCCGATAACAGTCTCAGCTATAGAAATCCAAGGATTGTTGTGGCAGAAGATGCCGGCATTCTCCTTGTATCCCGGTGGATAAGAAGAGATTTCACCAAGCTCCACATGATATCTGTGGTAAGGCGGCTGCAAGAGCACGATGCCATATTTAGTATCAAGATATTTTTCAACAGACTGCATTGCCTTAAGGCAGAACCCTTCATCCTTTCCGATTTCAGCGATAACACAAAAGCCCTGTGGCTCAATAAAGATTTTTCCATCCTCACATTCCTTGGAACCAATCTTGTGCTTGTAGTGGTCGTAAGCACGAAGATACCACTCGCCATCCCAGCCGGCATCCATGACGGTCTTTTCCATCTGTTCAATAGCCTTTTGGGCTGTATCAGCCTCGTCGCAAAGTCCCTTGTGTCTGCAGATTTTTACATAGTCTTTTCCATATTTTACAAACATGCCTGCGATAAAAACAGATTCGGCATTAGGTCCTTCAGATGGTCCAAAGGTCTGGAAGGACTCACCAGGCTCCTCGGAGAAGCAGTTTAAGTTCAGACAATCGTTCCAGTCAGCACGTCCAATCTGTGGCAGACCATGAGGTCCGAGATGATTGATTGTATAGTTGAAGGAGCGGCGCAGATGCTCCATAAAGTCAGTTGCCTTTGAAGGATCGCTGTCATATGGTGTTGACTCGTCAAGAATAGAGTAGTCGCCTGTCTCCTTGATGTAAGCAGCGGCAGCAGCGATAAGCCACAGAGGGTCATCGTTAAAGCCTGAGCCTATGTCGGCATTGCCCTTTTTGGTGAGAGGCTGGTACTGGTGGTAAGCAGAGCCATCCTCAAACTGTGTGGCTGCAATGTCGAGTATTCTCTCTCTTGCTCTGTCCGGAATCAGATGCACGAAGCCAAGCAGATCCTGACAGGAATCCCTAAAGCCCATGCCTCGTCCGATGCCTGATTCAAAATAAGAAGCAGAGCGGCTCATGTTAAAGGTAACCATGCACTGATACTGATGCCATACATTTACCATGCGGTCAAGCTTTTCCTCCGATGAAGAGATACTAAAGTGACCAAGCAGCTTATCCCAGTAAGCCTTAAGCTCTGCTAAAGCAGCGTCGGCTTTTTCGGTGGTGTCAAATCTTGCAAGGAGTGCATCGGCAGGAGCTCGGTTTATGATTCCGTCTTCAGCGCGTCCAACCCATTTTTCGTTCACAGGGTTTTCTACATATCCAAGTACAAATATATATGTTTTTTCTTCGCCCGGCTCAAGAGCTACCTTCAGGTGATGAGAGCCGACAGGAGCCCAGCCGCTTGCAACAGAGTTCTTAGACTGATCATTTACTACAACGGAAGGCGCGCTGTTTTCGCCGTAGGCACCTAAGAATGAATCCCTGTCTGTGTCAAATCCGTCAACAGAGGCATTTACAGCATATACAGCATAGTGATTGCGGCGTTCTCTGTATTCTGTCTTGTGGAAGAGCTGTGAGCCATCGGCGTGAATCTCAACCTCTCCGGTAGAGAAGTTACGCTGGAAGTTGGTCATGTCATCCATGGCATTCCACAGACAGAACTCTACATATGAGAAAACCGAAAAGTCTTTTTTCTTATCAGATGTGTTTTTTAATGTGAGCTTATTGATCTCGCAGGTAGAGCCCATAGGAACAAAGTCGGTAAGCTGAGCCATTAAGCCGTTTTTTACTCCTGTGAAAACAGAATAGCCCATGCCATGACGGCATTCGTATGAGTCAAGCTCGGTCTTAGAAGGCATCCAGCCCGGATTCCAGATTGTGTCGCCATCCTTTATATAGTAGTAGTGTCCGTTGCTGTCGTATGGCACGTTGTTGTAGCGGTATCTGGTGAGACGCAGAAGCTTTGCATCCTTATAGAAGCTGTAGCCACCGCAGGTATTTGATACCAGAGAAAAGAAATTCTCACATCCGAGGTAGTTGATCCATGGTAACGGAGTCCTTGGAGAGGTGATGACGTACTCTTTGTTTTGATCATCGAAGTGTCCAAATTTCATATATAAAATCTCCTTTTTTATTAAATATACGCAAACGTTTAAGCTGTTTATATATAGAAGTATATAATGCGAATATCTAAAAATCAAGCATAAAACAATAAAAAATAATGCTTTTATGACATATATACAAAGAAAACTGCATATTATAGTTAAAAATGCTGATGAGATAATATCACTTAAGTAATTATAATTGTATAATAATTAAGATCAAAGGCGTAATCGTTTTAAATACATAACATAACACTATACAAAATGCATAATAAAAGATAATAAAAAGTGTTAAAAATGTTGAAAATGTAAATTAGGGGTTGCAATAATAATGAATTGTGGTATAGTGAAGATACGAAAACGATTAAGAAACCAATTCGAAATGAGGAAACGATATGGTATCACTGAAAGACATAGCACAAAGATGTGGTGTTTCGACAGCGACAGTAAGCAAGGCATTACATGACCAGAAGGATATTGGCGCTGAGACCAAAAACAGAATAAAGAAGATAGCTAAGGAAATGGGATATCTTCCTAATGCTGCGGCCAGAGTTCTTAAGACAAACGAGTCGAACAACATCGGAGTACTGTATTTCGATGAGGCGGCGATGGGGCTTACGCATGAGTATTTTGCCGGAGTGCTAAACGGAATCAAGGCACAGGCTGAGATGCTTGGATATGATATTACATTTATCAATACAAGTCCGGTCGGAAAAAAATTATCATACCTGGAGCACTGTAAGTACAGAAATTTCGATGGAGTCGTAATCGTATGTGCAAGGTTTCAGGACAATGAGGTGCAGGAACTGATGAGCAGCGACATACCGGTGGTCACAATTGACTACGTACACTATAGCTGTTCGGCAGTATGTTCCAACAATGTAAAGTGTATGGGCGAGCTGCTTGATTACATAATAAGCATGGGACATAAGAAAATCGCTTACATACATGGACAGGATTTTTCGAGTGTTACACGTGACAGGCTGGCAGCATATTACAGGGCACTTGAGAAGCATGGAATAGATATTCCTGAGGAGTATGTCAGGGAAGCAAGGTATCTGGAAACAGAGGATGTTGCAAATCAGACAGAATATTTACTCGATTTACCTGACAAACCTACATGTATCATCTATCCGGATGACACGGCGGCAATCGGAGGCATCAATGTTATAAGAAGCAGAGGCCTTAGGATTCCGGAGGATATATCCATAGCAGGATACGATGGCACAAGAGTTTCACAGATGCTAAGCCCGAAGCTCACCACTATCAGACAGGACACTGACAAGATAGGCAGGGAAGCAGCGGACAGATTGATAAGCATCATTAAAAAGCCTAAAACAGCACTTGTGGAGAGAGCTGTTGTTGAAGGAATTTTGCTGGAGGGGGAGTCCGTAGGCAGAATTTAATATATTTTACTACTTTTTTACTAACATTTACTAACAGGTTTAAACCTGAAGCGAGAAGGAGGATTTTCTATGAAAAAGAAACTCGTAAGCGCATTACTTTGCGCAACAATGGCAGCATCATTACTGGCAGGCTGTGGCAGCGGAAATACATCCGACACAGGAAGCTCTGATAAGAAGGGCGATGCAAAAACTGAAGTGACAAACGATGGCAAGACACTCAACATCTATTGCTGGAATGAAGAGTTTCAGAGCCGTCTCACAGACCACTATCCTGATTATAAGAAGGTGGATGCGACACATGGTAAAATCGGAGATATCGATGTAGTCTGGAACATTACACCTAGTGAGAACAATGCGTACCAGAACAACCTTGATGAGACACTTTTGAAGCAGGCTGATGCATCTGCAGATGACAAGATCGATCTATTCCTGGTAGAGGCTGATTACGCACCTAAGTATGTAGATTCTGATTACACAATGCCAATCAAGGATTTAGGAATCACAGACAGCGATATCTCTAAGCAGTACAAGTACACACAGGATGTCGTTACTGACTCAGATGGCAACCTAAAGGGTCTTTCATGGCAGGGCTGCCCAGGTGTTCTCTTCTACAACAGAGCAGCAGCAAAAGAGGTACTTGGAACAGATGATCCGGATGAGGTTCAGAAGTCAGTATCTGACTGGGATACCTTCAATGCTACAGCTGAGAAGATGAAAGCAGCAGGCTACAAGATGACATCTACAGCAAACGATACATACCGTGTATACTCTAACAACGTTTCAAAGAAATGGGTAAGCGATGACAAAAAGATCCAGATTGATGACAACATCATGAAGTGGGTTGATGATTCTAAGAAGCTTGTAGACGCAGGCGAGACAGGAACAGCAGATCTTTGGTCAGATGACTGGAAGAAGGGCTTCTATCCGGAAGGAAAGGTATTCTCATACTTTGGACCTGCATGGTTAGTAAACTTCTCAATGGCAGCAGATGAGTCAGGTTCTATCGGAAATCAGGGCGGCTGGGGTGCAGCTCAGGGACCACAGGGCTTCTTCTGGGGCGGTACATGGATCTGTGCAGCAGAGGGAACAGACAATGCTGACCTTGTAAAGGATATCATGCTCAAGATGACAACAGATGATGACATCATGAAGGATATCGTTGTTAAGGATGATGATTTCGTAAACAACAGCACAGTTATGGATGGTCTTGCAGACGGAACAATCATGGGCAAGGACGACAAGCCTTACACAAGTACAATACTTGGTGGACAGAATCCATTACCAATGTATATAGCAGGTGTTAAGACTCTCGACTTAAGCAACCTTTCAGCATATGACCAGGGCTGCAACGAGGAATTCCAGAAGGCTATGAAGGATTACTTCGAAGGAAACTGCGATAAGGATACAGCTATTGAGACCTTCAAGAAGGCAGTTGTTGAGAAATATCCTGACCTTTCAGAATAAGATAGTTTTTGAATTGACTATAGGGCTAACAATATAAAATAATAAATACCCTGTCTGCCTTGCGTAAGCAGGCAGGCGGGGTAATATTTTTAAAATCAATAAAATCAGTTAACAGCATTACATAACCATTGACTACAATACCAGTTGGGAGGTAGGTATTATGAGAAAGAGTGGAGGTAAAGCGGTCAGATATAACAAATGGGGCTATATCTTTCTGATTCCGTTTATCGTTGTATACGTAGTATTTCAGCTGGTACCGTTAATCACTACCATTTACAACAGCTTTTTTGAAAATTATATGTCCGGTCTTACACAGATAGGACCAAATTTCGTTGGATTTGAAAACTATGAAAAATTGTTCACATCCGGTGATATCTGGCAGTATTTCAAGAACACAATGGTTCTTTGGATCATGTGCTTCATACCGCAGATATTTTTATCACTGCTCCTTGGAGCATGGTTTTCGGATGTCAGCTTAAAGCTCAAGGGAACAAGATTTTTTAAAACAGTTATATATCTGCCGAATCTTATTATGGCTTCAGCTTTTTCACTGTTATTCTTTACATTGTTTGCTGATGGGGGACCGATAAACAATCTGCTTATACAGATAGGCTTCATCTCAGAGCCGTACAAGTTCCTGTCGCATGTTGGCAGTACAAGAGGACTCATCGCTTTGATGAACTGTCTGATGTGGTTTGGTAATACAACCATCCTGCTTATGGCAGGTATGCTTGGAATCGATACATCACTTTTTGAGGCAGCAGAGGTGGACGGAGCAACATCCACACAGGTGTTCTTTAAGATAACACTTCCGCTCCTTAGACCGATACTGATATATGTAATCATTACATCACTTATCGGTGGCTTACAGCTCTTTGATGTACCACAGATTTTGACAAACGGAACCGGTAATCCGGTCAGATCGAGCATGACACTTATCATGTACTTAAACAAACGTCTGTACAGTAAGGATTATGGAATGTCCGGTGCACTGTCAGTTATACTGTTTATCATCACAGCAATACTTAGTGTGGCGGTATTCAAGCTAAGCGGCAACGATGATAAGAGAAAGGAGTAGGTCGATATGGCAGCAAATGTAAACAAAAAAAAGAAAGGTATGGGAATCCATGCCAGACGTGCATTAGCATATATCGTGCTTGTGATAATCTCTTTCTTCTGTCTGTTCTGGTTCTACGTAATGATAATAAATGCAACCAGATCAAACGGAGAGCTTCAGTCAGGATTTACGGCAATTCCGAGTACGCACCTGCTTGACAACTGGAATTCACTCTTACATGACACACTTCCGGTCATAAGAGGTATGTTTAACAGCCTTTTTGTAGCAGCCTGCAGTGCAGTACTGTGTGTATATTTTTCGACAATGACAGCATATGCCATACATGCATATGAGTTCAAGGCAAAGAAATTCATTTCCACCTTTATACTTATGGTTATGATGATTCCTACACAGGTTACAGCTCTTGGATTTGTTAAATTGGTAACAGGCATGGGACTGATGGATTCGTTTATTCCACTTATAGTTCCGACAATTGCTTCACCTGTCACATATTTTTACATGAAGCAGTATATGGAGAGCTCACTTCCATTGTCTCTGATTGAGGCAGCGAGAATTGACGGCTCCGGAGAGTTTAGGACGTTTAATCATATCGTGCTTCCACTGATGAAGCCGGCAATAGCAGTACAGGCAATTTTCTCCTTTGTAAGCAGCTGGAACAATTACTTCACTCCGGCACTTATATTACACGAAAATAACAAGAAGACACTTCCAATCCTGTTAGCACAGCTTAGAAGTGCAGACTTCTTAAAGTTTGATATGGGAAAGGTATATATGATGATTACATTCTCTATCCTTCCTGTAATAGTTGTTTACCTTATTCTTTCAAAGCACATCGTAGGTGGTGTTGCCATGGGAAGTGTGAAGGGCTGATACAGACCATTAACTAAAACTATTTTCTTTTATATTTTTCCCTTCATCTTAAAAGGACCGCTCATCCGGGCGGTCCTTTTTTGCGGGCAAAATGGCAGACGTTTTGTTTATCCCCTCTTGACAGAATACGTTATACTATAAGTATGAATGATAAGAAACAAGGAATAATATATATCATAATGGCAGGATTCTTTTTTGCCCTGATGACATTTTTTGTGAGGATGTCGGGAGATTTGCCGACCATGCAGAAGGCCTTTTTCAGGAATGCGGTAGCAGCAGTAGCGGCTGTTATCTTACTTGCAAAAAGTGATGAAGGCTTCAAAATAAAAAAGGATAGCTGGAAGGGACTTTTTCTGCGAAGCTTCTTTGGAACAACAGGGCTTATATGCAATTTCTATGCAGTTGACCATCTGGCCATCGCAGATGCCAATATTCTAAACAAATTGTCACCGCTTTTTGCCATAATCATGTCATATTTTGTGCTTAAGGAGAAAGCAAACAAGACAGAGTGGCTGTGCGTGGTAACGGCGTTTATAGGTGCTGTTTTTGTGGTGAAGCCATCTATGAATGTGCAGTTTTTTAATGCCATGATTGGTGTAATAGGAGGTTTTGGCGCAGGTGTAGCGTATACATTTGTGCGAAAGCTCGGTAAGCAGGGAGAGAGAGGACCTGTGATAGTCATGTGCTTTTCGGTATTTTCATGTATAGTGACGGCTCCGTTTCTGCTTGTCGGAGCAAAGCCTATGAGTGTATATCAGATTGTCATGCTGCTTTTTGCAGGAGCTGCCGCTACAGGCGGACAGCTTTCAATTACAAAGGCATACACCAAGGCACCTGCAAAGGAGATATCGGTGTTCGACTATTCGCAGGTTATCTTTGCCGCTCTGCTGGGCTTTGTCTTTTTGCAACAGATACCGGACTATCTAAGTGTGATAGGATATGTTATAATAATAGGCAGTGCAATTTTCAAATGGAACTATAATCTCAGATACGAGGAAAATATATGAACTACGCAGGAATAAAATATTGTGACATAGCAAACGGACTGGGCTGCCGCACTGTGCTTTTTGTATCAGGCTGCAGAAATCACTGTAAGGGCTGTTTTCAGCCGCAGACATGGGAATTTGACTATGGAGAGCCGTTTGATGAACAGATACAAAACGAGATACTCGACTCGCTTGCGCCTGCCTATGTGCAGGGAATTACCCTTTTAGGCGGTGATCCTTTTGAGGAGGAGAATCAGGAGGCACTTGTGCCGTTTATGAGAAGAGTCAAGGAGCGCTATCCCAATAAGGATGTGTGGGCTTACACAGGCTATCTGTACGAAGAACTGTTAGAAAACGGACGCAAGCACACAGAGTATACGGATGAGCTTTTATCTATGATAGATGTCCTGGTAGATGGTCCGTTTATAGAGGAACAGAAGGATATCACGCTCAAATTCAAGGGCTCTGCAAACCAGCGTGTGATAGACATGGAGAAGACAAGAGCAACAGGAGAAGTGTCTATACTGGAATTTACGAAAATATGATTAGAGGATTTGAAATGAAGAAAAAATGCGACAAATTATTAGGAATACTGTGCTATGCGCTTGGAATTTTAGCGGCGCTTTATGTGGGAGGTTATCTTATGCTGATTAAGCCTATTCATGTGATTATCATAGCATTCGGCAATGATATGCTGACACTTCCACTCTTGCTTAAGAGTATCATAAAGATAGCATTTTCTACGACATTTGCAGGGCTTGTGTGGTGCATCGGATACATAGGCTACAACTTTTTTAAGGGAAATGAGGACCCTGACTGGGCGGCTGTAGAAGCGCGCTTCAGAAATAAGCACAGTGATACAACAAACGAAGATTTACTGAAGGAGAGAGAAGTATGATAGTCCGTGTACCTGATTATTTTTCAGAGTTTAGCTGCATAGCCGGAGACTGCAAGGATAGCTGCTGTCTGGGCTGGGAAATTGATATTGATGAGGATTCATATGAGTATTATCAGACACTGCCCGGAGAGGTCGGAGAGCGTCTGAGAAAGGGCATGTATGAGACGGAGGATGGCGGGCACGGCATCCGTACAAACAATTGCGGGCGCTGCATTATGCTAAATGACAAGAATCTATGTGATTTGTACATAGCAGCTGGTGAGGCATCGCTTAGTGAGGTGTGCACCGATTTCCCAAGGTTTGGCATAGAGTACAGAAACGTGGAGCAGAAGTGCCTGAGCCTTGCGTGCGAGGAGGTCTGCCGTATATTTTTCAGCAAAACAAAGCCTGTTAAGTTTGTAGAGCAGGAGCTTTTTGGCGACAGCGATGATGACCAGGGAGTCACAGAGGAAGAGGCAGCATTTTTTGAGGAGGTGCAGCGCGAGCTGATTGCCATACTCCAGGACAGGACAAAGCCAATCGGAGTACGCGTGGATGAGTACCTTGACAGGGCAAACGAGTACCAGAAGAAGCTGAGCCAAAACGATGTTGAAAAGCATATAGACTGGCTTTCGTTTAATGATTTCTCATTTGAGCACTTTGATATCCGCTTCGGTATCATCAATGAGATGGAACTATTGCGCCAGGTATGGCAGGATTTCAAGGATGGTATGCAGACAGTCCTCACAGAGGCTGATTATGAAAAACGCATGAAGGAGTACATGGCTAGCGGCGATTACCGTGAAAACGATATTGAGCAGCTTCTTGTATACTTTACCTTCAGATATATCATGAATGCCATCTATGACTCAAATATAATGGTTTATGCATATTTAAGCGTCATGTTTACCATGATAGTCAGGGATATGAATGCCACTCGCTTCTTTAAAAACGGTGGCAGCTTCACCATAGAGGACCAGATGGAAGTGGCAAGGATCTTCTCCAAGGAAGTGGAGCATTCCGAGGAAAATGTGGAGGCCGCCAAGGAAGAAATCATCTGGGGATAGCTGATTTAGAGATTAAATATATAATTAAAAAACAGTATAATTTTTTAGTTTTTGATTTTAGATTTTTAGTTTTTGGTTTTTAGTTTTCAAAAGAAGCTTGCACAGAAATGTGCAGGCTCTTTTTTGTGAAATAACTAAAGGCTTCCACCATTATGCCATAAGCCTCATATTTTCAGCTACTTTTCTCGCAATTTTTCCGGCTTTTGAGCTGAATTTTGGGAGCTGTTTTAAAAGATTTAGTGATTACAGCTCCCCAAGGTCTGCCTACTATGCTATCAATCCCTTGTAAACCATAAATTGGTACCTTGAAAACTTCACATTTTCAAGGTACCAACCATTTTTTATAAGGTGGTTTTGACCCTTAAATCATGTCATATAGACTTAAAAAATAATTCACAAAATTTCAAATGAAAAATTATCTATTATATCTAGGACCTTTAGTACTAAAAAGATTTCGCATATGTTACATAAAAATGAATAAATAGTAAAATTTACCAAAATTTTGTAAAGTAATTCTCTATATATCCCAATAGTCGAAAACCAACGAAAATATTATAATATAAGTACGAAAACGTGCGAAAGGGAATTTTCGTACAAACATAATAAGAAAAGGAGAGGAAATATGAGAAAGTTAAAAGAACGCTTTCACAGGAAACATGGCGTTGTAAGCCGTATCTTTAGTATGGTACTTGCACTTGCTATGATTATGACCATGGCTCCGGCAATCGGTGGTGCAACCACTGCATATGCTGCGAGCCCGACAATCCGGTTG
>ERZ824575.1292-NODE-1292-length-24483-cov-12.225274_pt1 | contig 24483 bp, 18 predicted proteins | sample MGYA00519470_ERZ824575 | MGnify/ENA primary metagenome ERZ824575 (study PRJEB31778, sample SAMEA3449170) | human gut metagenome | biome: human gut; feature: human-associated habitat; material: faeces | place: United Kingdom | collected 2010/2012 ...
CCAATCCCGCCACACGGTCGTGGCGCGTGTTGAAAGTCAGATTCTTGAACTGGTGGCTCTCATCTATGAAGATGTGGTCGATGCCCATCTGCTTGAAATCCACCACGTCGTCCGTGCGTGACTTTATGGCGTGTTCCACCTTCTCCAGCTTCGCTTCAAGGTTGTGCTTGCGCTTCTCCAATCCTTTCAGCATCGCCCGCGACACGTTCTTTCCCTGCTGCCGTAGCACTTCGAGGTTTTCCTCCACCGTGTCAAGCTCTGCTTGCAGGATGCGCTGCTGCAATTCCGGCGACTGCGGTATCTTGCCGAACTGGTCGTGCGACATGATGACGCAATCGTAGTCGTTGTTCTTTATATTATTGAAGAAGCGCACACGGTTGGCGGTCGAAAAGTCCTTCTCCGAAGCGTACAGAATACGTGCGTTGGGATATGCCGCCTGATAGGTGGCTGCAATCTCCGCAACGTTGGCTTTCAGCCCGATAATCATCGGCTTGTGTGCCAAATTCAGACGCTTCATCTCATGCGCGGCGATGCACATTATCAGCGTCTTACCGGTTCCACAGGCTAAGCGCAAAGCGCCTTGCCGTCCTTTCGGACGGTAGGTTTCTAAACGCTCGCCACCGAACCGTACGTACACGTCTCCATGTATACGGCTCTCCATGGTTATTTTCAGTCTATTTCTTTTCATGAATCTTACGATAACAATTTTCACATACTGCTATTGTTTTTCTCTGTCTGGCAATCATGAAGCGTTCCCACTCCTGTTTGCCTTTCAGGTCTTTTAGCTTGCGGACATGCACCATTCTAAGGTTGTCCTCCGCTCCGCAATATTCACATTCACGGGCTTTCAACCGAGCCATAAGGCTGGTACTTTCAGTCCCGCGATAACTGGGCATGATATGCGCATTGTCAATACGCGTGTCTTTTCTCTGCTTGAACCCTCCATGATAAATAGTACGTTCCAACATTTCGCCCTTGTTGTTTTCATACCTTACTGTAAAGACTTTATTCCGGCAATATTTACGGATTATTTTCCTTACGGTTGATTCATACTTGGATGATAATGTTTTATACATACTCTCTTTCATGTAGTAATAGAAACTATTGAGAATGTTGACATTGTTTGCAATACAGTAGTAGTTATAGATTCCCCGAATTTCCGAATTGTATCGGTTGAGTATTTCAAGGTCATCATTACTACGGAGATACGGGCGTGAGGTCGATTCCCATGCTTCCTTGCCATTCTTGATTATTATGCGCATCGCATTATAGTCAAGCAGTTTCTTTCTCATAACCTCATAAGGCAGGAGAAGAACCACTTTATGGTCAAGTGAGCGTATGGGGATTCCTCTGAAATCCTTTCTCGTCTTGTCCGTACTGCGGACTGTAACATCAAAGCCGAGAAATTTGGCTGCGTCGTGTGAGTTGGTGATTAACGTCTTTTCATCCGAAAGTTCGAGTTTCAACGTATCTTGCAGAAAGGTCTTAATGTCCCCCTTTGCTTTTACACAGTCCTCTTTACTTCCGATTACGCAAATCAGAAAATCATCGGCATAGCGTACATACCTCATGCGTTTGAAGTTTTCGTCCATGTCAAGAGTTGCAGGAAGTTGTTGCATCTCACGGTGGAGAATGGCTATCTCCCTGCGCAATGCTTCTTTCTTCTGCTCGTCTGTTTCATTCTTCAGTTTCTTTACACGTTTGTCCTTACGATTTGCAACCCTTTTATATTCGGGGTTGCGTACACGTGCTTTACCTTTATTGAAGACGTTTATGTAGTTCCGCATAAATTTATCGAGTTTGTCAAGATAAATATTCGCCAAAATCGGACTTATTATGCCTCCCTGCGGTGTTCCGATATAGGAATTTTTGTACTCCCATTGTTCCATGTAGCCTGCTTTGAGGAATTTACGTATCAGTCGCAGGAAACGCTCGTCATTGATTCTTTCAGCAAGGATTCCGATTAAAACATCATGGTTGATGTTGTCAAAGAAACCCTTGATGTCTCCCTCGATGAACCAACGTGCTCCCGTACCTCCCTTTTGTAAGGAAGCCATAGCCGTATGACAGCCACGGTGTGGTCTGAATCCATGCGAGCAGTCTTCAAAATGACCTTCGTAGATGGATTCAAGAATCATCCTTACAACTTCCTGTACAAGTTTGTCCTTAAAGGCTGGTATGCCTAAAGGACGTTGCTTGCCATTCTTTTTGGGAATGTAAATTCTCCGTGCAGGGCACGGACGGTAACTTTCGTCTTTCAACTGTCCAATGATAGAGTGAATGTGCTTTATGCTCATTCCGTCTATGGTCTGCCCGTCTGTGCCTTTCGTATAGTTGCCCGCATTCTGCGACAACTTTTGATAGGCAAGTGCGTACAGATTTTCATTGAACAGCAGTCGGTAAAGCCGTTCAAACTTGTAATTAGGGTCTTGGCTGTGCCCAGCCAGACTGTTTAATACATTTGCTGAATCTCTCATAATGTCTCACACATCATTCGTTAAACATATTAAATAATAACTCACTGTCTCCCTTCGCCATGTACAAGGCTTTCCCTTGCTCGGACTACTACGGAGACTCTGTTGTCATATAGGATATTCAGGGGGCAAACCCCATAGCCTTTCGGCATTCCTACTTAGACAATCCCCATTTAGACATATAGTAACATAGCTCAATAGATTGTCGGATGCGATTTTCGTCCTTTTCCGCTTATTGCGGCTGTTCTGCAATCGGTTTTCGGCTCTCGTACTTGAGGTAGGAAAGTAGAAGTATTGCAGCCCGACGTTTGTAACTATCTTCCGTCGGGGTTTACCAACTAACAACTCGGACTGTCGTTCAAACAGTATAGTCTTCATCCTCATATCTATCATTTCATTTAGACATTCAGTAGCAGCATGATAGTTAGCTGACTTATGCCGTTTCCAACATGCGACACTCCCCACCGCCTTTCGGCTAAGTGGATAAGTTGGCTAATGACCGGCGTTGAAAACCCTTGCCGGGTAGGTTGCTAAGCCTACATTTACTATATGCCCTTATGGGCGCAGCACCTCGTGGTCGCAAATTCCGCCGCCGTTCTGTTTCAACATCCAGACGCAATCCATCTGTGAGGGATAGACGCTCTTGATACCCCGGCTTGCCAGCCCTTTCAGGTTGAGGTCGGGAAAGGTCTGATGGGAGCCGTCGTAGCGCGGGCGCACGAAACAGTTGAACTTGCGGTTATACATCGTCACAAGCCGCTCCTTGAACTGCGGCGACTGCTCTTCGAGCCATTCGGAGAAGCCGTTTCGTATCTCGTCAATCTTGGCGTTGGCGAGTTGTATTCCCTCGCTGTCGCGCATCTTGATGTCGTTGCCATGCTCGTCCTTGCCGATGGACTTCATCATGTCAGGGCAGGTGTTGTGCAGGGCGTGTTTTAGGAGGTGCATACCGTCATAGTTCCGGTAATACCCCTTCACCAGAAACTCGTCCGTGATTTTCATGGTGCGGTAGCCGCACACCACCGAAAACTCGTCCATGCTTGCGGAATAGGCGATTTTCACCTCCGTGTCGAACAGCCGGCTCATGTAGGCGGCATAGACACCCGTCGGAATCCAGCGTTCCCCGAAATTGAAATCAAGGTCTTCAAAAGCGATGCGCGGCGGTTCGGCATCTTTCAGAGCCTCCAACGCCTGCTTCACCTCCGGCATACGTTCACTTTCGGGATTGGCATTTATCCAATTTTCGATTCGTTCCGCCTTCTCTATCACGTTTCCGGCGATGAACCTGTCCTTGATTTCGTAACCGGTTACGAGCGGGTTGTAGAAGATGCGCCCTTTCAGGGCTTGGAGCAGTTCCTCCTCCGTTCCGTCGGTTATCTCCCTCATATAATCGAGATCGACCGTTCCGAACCGGTTGAGCGATGCTGCAAGCGCTTCCTCCGGTGTCCCGGCATTCACGGCGGACTCCACTCCGAAGGATACGGGGCGTTCAAAGATGTCCGCTTTCACAAATCTGACGCCCTCCGCACGTTCCAGCGAAAGGACATCGCGTCCGCCGGCATCCATCATCACCAGTTTCACATTCTGCTTGGCATTCAGGTTGCCGTAGCGCATGACAAATTCATCGTAGCAGGTGTTCAGGTGTTCACGCCACTGGGGATTTGCCTCGTGTCTGTTCGATTCATAGCGGTACAGCCTCTCATATGCGTCACGGACTGATACATACAGCAGTGCCTTTTCTTTCTGATAACCGGTCAGTCCGAGCGGCTGGAATGTCGCACCGTAGGGAGTGATGTCTTTCAGATACCCGATGTCGCGTGCCCTGTTTGCCACCAGCGACCCTTCACGCAGGTGCATTTCAGGCGTGCGGTGATAGGGACGCGGTTTCATATCCAAGACTTTCTCCTTCTTTTTCACCTCCGTATCGTGTTCCGCCTGTTGTACGGTGGGTGCTTTCGGTTGTTCCTGCCTGTGCCGTTCCGCTTCCTGCCGAAGTTCCTTGCGCCGTTCCGGGGTCAGATTCATCATCATCTCATAGAAGCCGTTGATGGGCGGATTGTCCTCCCAGTTAATGGAAGCATAGATGTCGTCTGGGTCGCTTTGCTTATCCGCTTCCTCCACTTTCTCGTCCGTTTTCTTTTCAGCCAAAGAAACAGAGGTGGTATGCGGAGGTATATTCGTAACCTTCGGTGTAACCTGCACTTTCGGTTTGGACGCGGTACGCTTTGCGGCACTTTCCTTTTTCGCTGCCTTTTTCTTCTTGGAAGTTTCCTCCTTGCTGACTTCTTCGGTCATTCCCCAAAGGTCAAGCAGGGAGAGCTGCACACCGTCCGAATGCTTCATTGGGCGGTGTGGCTCTATCTCCGGCTTTTCGTCTGTGGACTGTGGCGTTACTTCTTCCGGTTTTGCCACCGTTTCGGAGTTTGTTACATTTTCAATATGCGGCTGTATTTCGGGAGTGGAGGCAATTTCACCTTCCGTGCTTTTACTTTGCGCAGGATGAAGACTGTGCCTGTCATACAGTTTCTTGTCAAACTTTAGCATTTCAATGCTTAAATGCTCCCGCAAGTCCTCCGCCATCTGTTCAATGTCGCCCCGGTGCATGATTTTATAGGCAGGTTTCCCGTAAGGGTCTGTACTTCTTATCAGGTCGGAATGGGGAATCATGCCGATGCTGCCGACATATCCGTTCTCGAAACTGCCGATCGGGGTCTTCCCTGTCTGTATGAACATTTCCTCATAATCATACAGTTCCCGTTTCTTTCCGCTGTTCTTTTGCAGGATGATCAGGTCACTGCCCACCTCCGTACCCGCGTTGTCCGTGAAAAGATTGTTCGGCAGGCGTGCGACACCCACCGGATTGGCATGTTTCATCATATACTCGCGTATGGGCGCGTTGGACGGGGCATCCAGCACCCCTTGCGAGGTGATGAACGCCACAATGCCGCCCTCGCGCACCGTGTCGAGGCTCTTCAGAAAGAAATAGTTGTGTATCGTCTTCGCGGCGGAACGCCTTGCAGGGTCGTGGCTACCCGTAAACTCCGGGTCGAACACCGCCACATCACCGAACGGAATGTTGGAGATGACAAGGTCGAAGTAGTCGGTAAACGGCTTTTCTATCTTCTCGAATCCCTGCACCCGCACTTTCTGATCGGGATGCAGGTGTTTCAGAATCCTGCCCGTCATCAGGTCTTTTTCAAATGCCATTATATCGGCATCCGGCTTGTAGCCCAGCACCGCATCCACGAATGCGCCCACGCCTGCCGAGGGTTCAAGCACACGGTCGGGGCGTATGCCGTGCCCGTGCAGCACATCGGCAATCGCATCGGTTATCTCCGGCGGGGTGTAGAAGGCGGTCAGTACGGACTGCTTCATCGCGTCCATGTACCGCTTGTATTCCATTTCGTCACGGCAGTTCTCCCGCACCAGTCTGTGCAGCTCCACCGTAGGGGCAAACAGTTCGAGGTCTGATTTCGCCCAATGGACGGCATCCGTCAGTTCCTTGGCGGGGTTCAGTATGCACTTCAGCCCTCCGAAGCCGCAGTAACGCTCCAGCAGCAGCCTTTCGCGTGCGGTGGGGGTACGCTGTTCCCTGTCAAGGATGAATGCTGTCCGTATCGCCTCGATGTTGTCCCGTAATCTCTGCTTGCGGTTAAACGCCATACTCTTCGATGTAAAGTACGACGGCTCCCGTCAGCTCCGTGCGAAGCAGGTCGTAGTCGGGCGACAGGGCGAAGTTGTCGTCCGAGAGGTCGTAAATGGAGAACACCGCATCGACGAGCGGAAGCAGTCCGGCAATGAAGCCTTCCTGCTTATCCTCCGGCACATCATCGGCAAACTCGCTTTCCACGACTTCGCGGAGGATGGCATGCTTGGAGTAGTGAAGCCCGCGCAGCAGGATGTTCATTGCCAGTTCCTGTGCACCCTCGGCAGGATAGCCGTCAAGCCGTGCCCGCTCATACGTTTCAGCGGCACGGTCGGCACGCTCACGGATAAAGGCGGTATCGGTTGCCTGTTCAAACCGGTTGTTGCGGAGGTAGTCAAGCAAGTACAGACCGTAATAGGAAAAGTCGGTCTGACCTTCGTTTTTCTTCTTGTTGTTCATTACTTTGGAATTTAGTGGATGAATGAATGGGATAATCATATTTGAGGAAGGAAGAAAAAAGGCACTCGGTATCCCTCCGAGTGCCACCACTAAATCCAAAGTATGAGTGTAATCCGGTATCGAAGAACAATCCATTACTCTGAACCAGTGGCAAAGTTAGCGCAAAAATCCGATTAAGCGAAACAAATGAAAATCATATTTACATTTGTGAGCGTGAGGATTTTATTCAAATCGAAGACAATACGAAATAAACCCGTTTATTTCTATTGTTGAAATGCAGCCTAACTTATCAAAAGTTAGCACTATTTCTTCCGTCCTGAAAATTTCTTTGTTGTTTTCTTTTCAGGGAACACAAAAGTCGTGTTGAACTCCCCGTCAAAGGCTATGGTGGCATCAAAGCTTTTGCCCTGCTTGCTCTTGAAGCCTTTTAGCAGTTTCGTGTGCCCTTCGGTAAGCAGGTCTTTGATCTCCTCGTCGGAGAGGGTACGGTTTGCCTTCAGACGGAAAACGGGCAGTCCGCACTCCGCATTGTCGCAACGGACGACCTTGCCGTAGAACTGCATCGTTCCCGTTCCGCACTTGGGACACTTGCAGCCGGAATCCTTGCGGGCGAAGAGCTTGTCGCATGAGAGCAGTTCCGAGGTAATCTCCCTCGTGTACGCCTCTATCTCCTTGCGGAAGGTATCGGCGGGCAGCTCCCCGCGCTCGATGCGTGCCAGTTCCTTTTCCCATTCGCCTGTCAGGGCGACATCGGCGATGCGCATCGTCTTCACTATAGAATAAAGAGCAAGCCCTTTTTCGGTAGGCACGAGCGATTTCTTGCAGCGTTCCATATAGCCGCGTTTGAAGAGTGTTTCGATAATCGCCGCACGGGTGGCGGGCGTGCCGATGCCGCAATCCTTCAATGCCTGACGGAGCGCATCGTCCTCAACCTCCTTTCCGGCGGTTTCCATAGCCGAAAGCAGGGTGGCTTCGGTATGCAACGGCTTGGGCTTGGTCTTTCCCTCCGTGATCGAGCAGCCTTTCAGTGTCAGCGTGTCGCCTTCCTGCCAGTCGGGGATGGAGATTTCCTCCTTGTCCTCCTCGCCATAGACCGCACGCCATCCGGCTTGCCTGATGACACTGCCTTTTACAGTGAACTCCGCTCCGGCACACTCCGCTGTAACGGTAGTGGTGTCCTTGACACATTTCTCCGAGAAAGCCTCTATCATGCGTCCGGCTATCATCTGATAGACGGTGTTGTCCTCTTTGGAGAGGAACAGCGGCTTCTCGCCTGTAACAAGCAGGGCATGGTGGTCGGTCACCTTGCCGCCGTCCACACTGCGTCGTGTGGGTCCGGCTTTCTCCTGCACCTTGCCTTGCCATTCGGGCATCGCACCGATGAAGGCAAGCAGTTTGGGAATTTCAGCAAACACGTCGTCGGGGATGTAGCGGCTTCCCGTTCTCGGATAGGTGACGAGTTTCTTCTCGTAGAGCTTCTGTGCGATTTCAAGCGTCTGCTCCGCCGTGAAGCCATGCTTGGCGTTGGCCTCTTTCTGGAGCGTGGTCAGGTCATACAGAAGCGGTGTGTCTTCTGTTTTCTCCTTGCGTTCGGCTTTCGTGACGGTGGCTGTGCCTGCTTCCTTTACCTTATTATATAGTGCTGTCGCAGGTTCTTTCTCTTTCCATTTCCCGGAAGAGGATAATTTCACCGTTCCGTCATTGTTTCCGTCCACGGCGATATGGAGCTGCCAGAAGGCTTCTGGAGTGAAACGGCGGTTTTCCCAATAGCGTTCGCACACCATTCCCAATGTGGGGGTCTGCACACGTCCGACGGAATATGTGCCGTGTCCGGCGGCGATGGTGAGTGCCTGCGTGCCGTTGATGCCCACGAGCCAGTCAGATTCGCTCCGTGCTTTGGCGGCAAGAAAGAGGTTGTCATACTTGCTTCCGTTTTCGAGGTTACGCAGTCCTTCACGGATGGCCTTGTCGGTAAGCGAGCTTATCCAGAGGCGGACGAACGGGGTGGAACATCCGATATAGTGGTAGAGGTATCGGAAGATAAGCTCTCCTTCGCGCCCTGCATCGGTCGCCACGACGATCTGCTCGCTTCCGTTGAAAAGGCGGGCGATGACCTTGATTTGCGCCGTCACGCCGCTGTCGGGCTTGTAGCCCTTCTCCGCCTTGGTCTGACGGGGGATGAGCATGAAGGTTTCGGGGATGACGGGCAGGTTGTCGCGGACGAATCCGCGCACACCGTAGCCGTCAGGCATGGCAAGCTGGACGAGGTGTCCGAACGCCCATGTCACGGCATAGCCGCCTCCCTCGAAATAACCTTCCTCTCTCTTTGTCGCACCCACGATGCGGGCGATTTCACGTGCCACACTGGGCTTTTCTGCAATGATTGTCTTCATGTTGAATTGTTTTTGATGATTGATACTTTGGATTGTTTGGATTTAGTGGCGGGCTTGGGGATATTACATCTTCATGCCCTTGCCCGTTCTCTTCTGCGGTTTCTCCTGCTGCCGCTGCTGGCTGTCGTCCTTGGGGGTGGTCTGTCCCTTCTGCAACGGCTCATTCAGGTTCTTGGTCGCCTCGTTGGTCTTGCCCTCGTTGTTCACGGCCACCTGCGTGCGGCTCTCGTTGCTTGGGGCGACCTGCTGCGCGTTGTCGGGATTGGTGTCGTAGCGGTACGGGCGTCCCTTTTCCGGGTTGAACTTGATGTACATCGTGGCATGGAAGCCCTGCTTGTCTGTCACGTTCTCCAGCCTCACGGCTCTGCCCGCCACGTAGTCGGCTTTCTGCTGGTCGGTAAAACTGACATTGCTCCATTTGCTGATGGGGCGGATGCTGCCGTCCTCGTTGGTCCATGTGTTGCGGCGTTGCTCCTTGTTCGTGCCGGCGGCATTTTCCGTACCTTGCGCCTGCGCTTGTGCTTGGGTGGGATTCTCCTTGGCTTCCTGCGTCTGTGCGGTACGGGGTGACCTGCCGGTGCCCGGCACGAACTCCACACCGCGCTGTTCCACGTTCACTTGCAGGGTGGTGACGAACTTCCTGCCGTCGTTGCGCTCGATGAGCTTGTCACGCACGGGCAGCCCGGCACGGAGCATGTCCTGCTCCTGCTTGGTGATTTCAGTCTTGCCGATACGTTCCGGTATGCGTACTTTGCTTGCCGGCACATCCGTGATTTCATTCGTCTTGCGGTCTATGCTGACGAATGAGGGTGTGATTTCACCCGTTTCCCTGTCCACAAGGTCCACGACCCTGCCGAGGTTGCCCGTCTCGCGGAGGTTCTTGCGGTCTTCATCGGAAAACTTGTGTTCCTTGTATTCTTCCAGTTTCTGCTCCTTGCGGATGAAGTGCGGCACAAGGCTGACATTGCCCTCGCCGTCCTTCTTGAAGGAGAGTCGCGCGTCCAATTCAAATACCTCGCCGCCGAAATTGGGCGTGACCTTCACCAAGTCTGATTTGCCGTAGTTGAGCATCTTCTGAAGGTCGCCGGACTTTTCAAGCTCGTCGCGTTTCACGCCCCAACGCTCTTCCAGCTCCTGCCAGTTGATTCTGTTCTCGTCGATGGGCTGGTAGCCCTGTCTGCCCTGCGTCTGCTGCGGGGCTTCCTGATTCTGTTCTTGTTTCTGTTCCATTTCTTCTTGATTTTTAGGTTCTTCCTGATTTTCTTTATTTTCCTGATCGGGTTGTTGTTCTTCTTGTTTTTGCTGTTGCTGTTCCTCCTGTACTTTCTGTACTTCCTGCTCGTAGCCGGAAGTGTCCACCTTGTGGGGTGCAAGCAGTTCACTGTAGGCTTCGGGGTTCTTCAGCAGCTCCTTCATCACTTCCAGCAGATTGTCGGCCTGCTCTGCCGCAACCCGGTAGAAACCGAAGCGGCTGGGTTCCTTGCACTGGCGGAAGAAGTTCCTGAAGAAGTTGTCCAGCACGTCTCCGTGCCGGTCGAATTGCAGGAAACTCTGCGCGTTCTCCGCCTTGGCGGGGGTGCGCTTGGGCGTGCCGTCCGCATTCAGTCCGGCTACCACGCTGATCTCGCCCGTCTTCTCGTCACGGACAATCAGCACGTCCTTTTCGTCTTTTTTCTTTGCCATCTGATTAAATTTTAATTGGTTATTTATTGAACATATTGCGGATGCGTGCCTTGTAGAACTCGATGTCGTTCTGCCGGAAGTCCTTCACATGTTTGGAAAGGAAGTCCAACACGTCCGTTTCGCTGTAATAGGTTTTCTTGCCCAAGGTCTTGTAGGAGAGTGCGCCCTCACTGCGGTAGCGTTGCAGGGTGCGCTTGCTGATCTGGAGGAGCATGCACAGGTCCTGATTGTCGAAAAGGCGGATGCCTTCGGACAGGGACGGCGGTTGTTGCCCCTGCGCCTTCATAGCCAGCAGCAGCTCGTCCTGACGGTCGAGGCGTTCGAGGATTTTCTGCATCCATCCCTCGAAACTGTTGCGGGTAAGCAGTTCCATAGCTCATTTCCTCCTTCCTTTGTCGGTTTTCTTGCCGCCCGTGCGTAGCGAATAGTTGTGCAGCAGGGCTTCCACCGTTTCTTCCTTGTTCCTGATGGTATTTGTTTCCAACAGTCTTTGCACTTCGGAGAGGCGGTAGCGGCAAGTGCCGCGTACTATCACATATTCTATGCGATGGTCGTCCCTCATCCGTTGCAGGGTACGGGTACTCACGTTCAGCAGTTCGGCGGCTTGTGCCGTATTGAGCAGGCGGTCTTTCGTTTCCGCCTCCTTCCGCCGTCGCTCTTCTTTCGCTTCGCGGACATATCCTGCTATCTCCGCTATCTGTTCCAGCATAGTCCGGTATGCGGAACTTTCAATCGTTATCACTTTCATATATGCGCTTGTTTTATTGTTTCTGCGGCAAAGTTCGGCAATGGAAAAGGGTGGCTTTAACAACTCACTACGTGACTCACGTAAGATTTTTATAAAAAAGGCTCCGCAACCCGGACAATCGGCGCAACAAGCTGCCATTCAGACAAAACCGATGGGCGTTTCAGCCCGTGCCGTTACCTTTGCGGCAAATTCAAAAATCGTTTTGTATATGGAAATAATATCTATCGAGAAAAAGACCTTCGAGGAAATGATGGCACAAACGGATGCCTTCGTGGAGAAGGTCGCTGCCTTGCAGCGCAAGGGGGATGCCAAAAGGCTCGGCAAGTGGCTCACGGGCGAAGAGGTTTGTGGGCAGTTGAGAATCAGCCAACGCACGTTGCAGAAACTGCGTGACAGGGGCTTTATCGGTTATTCGCAAATCGGCTTCCGTTTTTACTACAAGCCGGAAGATGTGAAAAGGCTCATCCCGCTTGTCGGTACGATTTGCCCCACTGACAGATAACTTTATCTGACTTAAAACGGATATGATTATGAACGAAGACAACAATGTTATCACGATGGATTGTGAATCAGTAGCCGTATTGCTGCAAAAGATGCGGAAGGAATCCAAATGGCTCTCCGATTTTTTAGAAAGTTACCGTCCGCCATTGGATGGGGAGCGGTATCTGACGGACAAGGAAGTGGCGGAACTGCTCCGCGTCAGCCGCCGGACTTTGCAGGAATACCGCAACAACAGGATATTGCCTTTTATCCTGCTGGCAGGAAAGGTGCTTTATCCGGAATCGGGACTGCGCGAAGTGTTGGAAGCAAATTATAGAAAACCGCTGAAAGGGTGAGATAAGGCGGCTGTATGCACAAAGAGGAAACGGACAACCCCGGTCGTGGAGCTGTCCGTTTCCTCTTTGTGTTGTCGGCATTGTCAATGTCCGTGCGTGTTCAGCAATACCCGTTGGCCTTGTGGATGAGCATCACGTATGCCTGCTGCTTTTCTTTGGCAAGAACCTTCTCCACCAGCCACCTGCGGAACACGTGCGTGCAGTAGGTGTTCAGCCGGAAGGCGATGGGGATGATGATTTCAAGGGCATACACATCGGCATACAAACCGTTTTCAAGCCGCATGTAGCGGCATACCTCGTAGTCGTTCAGCACGTCCGACTTGCGGACGGCTTTGATGGCGGCGTTCACTGCCGGAACGCCTGCGTGGAACAGCCCGGCGATTTCGGTGGCGGTCATCCATACCTCGTTACCGGTTACGCTGACCTTCTTGTCCTCTATGATAATGATTCCTCGTTTCATGGCTGTTCTGCTTTAGATGTTACATCCGGTAAATTCCTCAATGGTGTTCAACTTGGCGGCAAGACTTTCCATGTCTTGGTTGAGTTTCTCCTTGGTTATCTTCGCATAAATCTGGGTGGTCTTTATACTTTTGTGTCCTAACATGGAACTCACCGTTTCAATGGGCACGCCGTTGGAGAGGAACACTGTCGTGGCTGCCGTATGGCGGCTCTGATGCCACGTGATATGCTTCGTGATGCCGCAACGTTTGGCAACGGCACGTATTCCGTACAGACAGGTCATGTAGTGGGGAACGGGAAATATCCTTCCGTCCTCACACAATCCCCGGTATTTGTCGATAATCCGCTTGGCGATGTCAAGCAAGCGGATATTCGAAACGACACCCGTCTTCTGACGGTTGATGTTGATCCACTCGTGGTCGTCGAAGTAGGTTCGGATATTTTCCTCTGTGAGATTGCGCATATCGGCGAAGGACAAGCCCGTGAATGCGCAAAACAGGTATAGGTCGCGGTAAAGTTCCTGCTTGGCGTTCTTCAGATTCCCTTCCATCAATTGCCGTATTTCATCTTTCGTCAGGAAGCTGCGGGTCGTTTCCTCCTTTTTGATTTCATACTCCCTGAACGGGTCGCGCGTGAGCCACTCGTTGTTGATGGCGATAAACACCATCGTCCGCAGTGGGCATACGTACAGCCATACGGTATTGGTACAGCAATGCTTGTCCGTGCGGAGGAACATCTCGAAGTCGGAGATGAATGCAGGGGTAAGCTCCTTCAAGGCAATGTCCTTCACATGGTAGCGGATGTTGAGGAACTCTTGCAGATGCTTGTACACTGTCTTGTACTTGGAAAGCGTGGCTTTGGCTTTCATGCCCGCCTCCACCTGCTTCTCGTAGTCCTCATTATGCCGGTTGAATACCTGCATCAAGGTATGGTAGCGGTGTTCAAGTCCGAGAAAGGCGTTCTTGACCTTTTCTGCCGTGACGTAGTTGTCACGCTCCATGATTTCCTGATAGTGCTTGTTGATGCGCACGCGCATTTTGTCGAGCAGGCGGTTCGTTTCGAGTGCCGCTGTGCTTCTGCCCATGACACGCCCGCCTTTGGTGTCCCATAACTTCGGATCGACGGTCAGCTTGCAACTGAATTGTGTCTGGCTTCCGTCCACCGTGATACGTCCCATGACGGGCACTGTACCGTCTTTTTTCACTACCTGCCGTTTGAGGTAGAAGATAACTGAAAATGTACTCTTCATCTTTCTGAACTTTTTTGGTTTCAAAATTACTTGGTGAAGAGTCCTTCGTCGATACGCAAATCGCAGAGGAACGGTGCAACTATCATCCGTTACCGAAATTGTTGCGTGAGTTGTTAGTAACTCACTATATAATAGCGTATTTCTCTATTCTTCCAAAGTTCCGATACCACCAATTATGCAGGGTAACGAATCGGTAACGTAGCGAAGTCCTAACTTGGTTCAGACTTGGCTTTTTCCGTCATTCAGTTGCAGAAGCTATTTTCTTAAAAAGCCTATTTCTCAATAACTTTGCTCTACTTTTCCATATCTCACCGATTATTGCTACCTTTGTTCTCAGAAAAACAATGTATTCGTATAAAAAATCATGCAGCATCTTTATTTTAATCATGTAGCATGTTTGAAAAAAACATCTCAATGATTGTCTTCAAACATTGGGAAGAAAAAAAGATTCTATTAGCATGATTTTTTAGAAGGAAACGATGAAATATACTTTAATAATATCGATTATGAATTTACGAACAACTCTTTTTGTCTTTCTTTGCTTCTGTGCAACCACAGTTCTTCGTGCCGAGCGTGTAGATATGCTGAAGGCCGGTGCAAAAGCAAATGGCAAGACTCTTAATACAAAGCTAATCAATTCAACGATTGACCGTCTGAACCGTGGTGGCGGAGGTACTCTTTTCTTTCCTGCCGGAACTTACCTGACGGGGAGTATCCATCTGAAAAGTAATATTACACTGGAGTTGGAAGCCGGAGCTACCTTGCTCTTTTCCGATAACTTTGATGACTATCTTCCTTTTGTCGAGGTTCGTCATGAAGGAGTGATGATGAAAAGTTTCCAGCCTTTGATTTATGCGGTAGATGCCGAGAATATTACGATCAAAGGAGAAGGAACTTTGGACGGACAAGGAAAGAAATGGTGGATGGAGTTCTTTCGTGTCATGATTGATTTGAAAGACAATGGCATGCGTGATGTGAATAAATATCAGCCAATGTGGGATGCAGCAAATGATACGACAGCAATTTATGCTGAAACGAACAAGGATTATGTAAATACATTGCAACGTCGCTTTTTCCGTCCTCCGTTCATTCAGCCCGTTCGTTGTAAGAAAGTAAAGATTGAAGGAGTGAAAATCATAAATTCTCCCTTCTGGACGGTCAATCCGGAGTTTTGCGACAATGTAACCATAAAGGGGATCACCATAGATAATGCGCCCTCACCAAATACGGACGGAGTGAATCCGGAATCCTGCCGCAACGTACATATCAGCGACTGCCATATATCAGTAGGAGACGATTGCATCACAATCAAGTCGGGAAGAGATGCGCAGGCCCGTCGTTTGGGAGTACCTTGCGAGAATATCACTATCACCAACTGTACCATGCTTTCCGGTCATGGAGGTGTTGTTATCGGCAGCGAGATGAGTGGGAGTGTGCGTAAAGTTACTATTTCCAATTGCGTGTTTGACGGAACAGATCGTGGAATCCGTATTAAGTCGACCCGTGGAAGGGGAGGAGTCGTTGAAGATATTCGTGTCAGCAACGTCGTAATGAGCAACATTAAACAGGAAGCTGTCGTATTGAATTTGAAATACAGTAAAATGCCTGCCGAACCTAAGAGTGAACGCACTCCGATATTCCGTAACGTACATATCAGCGGAATGACTGTGACAAACGTAAAGACTCCGATCAAAATAGTGGGCTTGGAAGAAGCGCCGATATCTGACATCGTTTTGCGTGATATTCATATTCAGGGAGGGAAACAGAAATGTATCTTCGAAAATTGTGAACGTATCACGATGGATGACGTAATCGTCAATGGTGAAGTAATTAAAAGCACACAACAGATACTACAGATTAACACAGATTTTTAATTCGACTAAATTATAAGAATAATAAATCTGTGAAAATCTGTGTAATCTGTGGTGAAAAAACAACTTACATAAATTAAAAATAAATGAAACGAATCCTTTTTACTATGCTTCTTGCCGCATCTCTTTCGGCCGAAGCCCAGACGCAAACATACGAGACAGAATTTGCCCGTCCCTTGAATGAAGTACTGACGGATATACAGAACCGTTTCGGAGTCCGTTTGAAATATGACATTGATACGGTGGGAAAAGTGCTGCCTTATGCCGATTTCCGTATTCGTCCTTATTCCGTGGAAGAATCCTTGACGAATGTATTGGCACCTTTCGATTATAAATTTGTTAAGCAGAAAGGAAATATGTATAAGCTGAAAGCATACGAGTATCCACGTCGTACAGATGCAGACGGAGAGAAGATGTTGGCTTATCTGAATACACTCTATACAGACCGACAGTCTTTTCAACTTCGTGCCGATTCTCTGAAAAAAGAGGTACGTCAGCGTTTAGGTATCGATCCTTTGTTGGCTCAATGTGTCAAATCCAAACCTATTCTTTCAAAGATACGTAAGTTTGATGGCTATACCGTGCAGAATTTCGCACTTGAAACACTTCCCGGGTTATACGTTTGCGGTTCTATCTATACGCCCCAATCGAAAGGAAAACATGCGTTGATAATCTGCCCTAACGGACATTTTGGTGGCGGACGTTATCGGGAAGACCAACAACAACGTATGGGAACTTTAGCACGTATGGGAGCTGTTTGTGTAGACTATGATTTGTTCGGATGGGGAGAGTCGGCTTTGCAAGTGGGCAGTGCGGCACACCGTAGTAGTGCGGCGCACACTATTCAGGCAATGAACGGCTTACTGATTCTTGACTACATGCTTGCTTCCCGTAAGGACATTGATACCAGCCGTATCGGTACGAATGGCGGTTCGGGTGGAGGTACCCATACTGTATTGTTGAGCGTATTAGATGATCGTTTCACCGCTTCAGCTCCGGTGGTGAGCCTGGCTTCTCACTTCGACGGTGGTTGTCCCTGCGAAAGCGGAATGCCTATTCAACTATCTGCAGGAGGAACCTGTAATGCGGAATTAGCCGCTACTTTTGCTCCTCGTCCACAACTGATCGTATCGGATGGCGGCGACTGGACGGCCAGTGTTCCTACTCTTGAATTTCCTTATCTGCAACGAATTTACGGATTCTACCAGGCAAAAGATAAAGTAACGAATGTACATCTTCCCAAAGAGAAACATGACTTTGGCCCGAATAAGCGGAATGCTGTTTATGACTTCTTCGCAGAAGTATTCAAATTGGATAAAAAGATGTTGGATGAAAGCAAGGTCACCATTGAACCGGAATCCGCTATGTATAGTTTTGGTGAAAAAGGAGCTTTGCTTCCTGAAGGCGCCATCCGTTCTTTTGACAAGGTAGCTGCTTATTTTGACAAGAAGGCTTTTGCTAATTTAAAATCAGATGCTTCTCTCGAAAAGAAAGCCATCGACTGGGTAGCTTCTTTAGAGTTGAACGATGATAAAAAAGCAGGTTTTGCAGTAACTGCCATTTATAATCATCTTCGTAAAGTGCGTGACTGGCACAATGAGCACCCTTATACAACAATCCCCGAGGGTATCAATCCTCTGACAGGCAAACCGCTTTCCAAGCTCGACCGTGAAATGATTGCAGATTCTGCTATGCCGAAAGAAGTGCATGAAAGGCTAATGAAAGATTTACGCAGAGTATTGACGGAAGAACAGATTGAACAAATCCTGGATAAATACACGGTAGGTAAAGTTGCTTTTACCTTGAAAGGTTATCAGGCCATCGTGCCCAATATGACGGAGGAGGAAACGACTTTTGTTCTGGAACAGTTGAAACTGGCTCGCGAACAGGCTATTGACTACAAGAATATGAAGCAGATTTCTGCTATCTTCGAAATTTATAAAACCAAATGCGAACAGTATTTCAATGAGCATGGTCGCAACTGGCGGCAGATGTTCAAAGATTACGTGAATAAGCGAAACGCAGAAAAGAAGGCTCAAGGAAAGAAATAAATGAGGGTAAACCCTTAACCTCCTACATAACCGGAAAATCTCCGGGATAATAGAAGAATATAATAGAGCTATGCTTTGCAACTGACAAAGTATAGCTTTATCATATCTAAAGCTATGCTTTAGTTCCCCTAAAACACTGCTATAATTTATTTCTTCACGATTACTAAACATCTTTTTCGCAGAAAATGTGTTATTTTGTAGATGGCTAACAGAAATGTATATGATATGGATAAGCAAAAAGTAGCATTAGTCCTTTCCATGGGTGGAGCACGTGGAATAGCACATATAGGAGTAATTGAAGAATTACTTCGTCACAACTTTGAGATTACTTCCATTGCAGGAAGTTCCATGGGAGCAATGGTGGGAGCAATGTATGCTTCAGGAAAAATGGAAGAATGTAAAGAATGGCTGTATAGTTGGGACAAACGCAAGATGTGGGAATTGGCGGATCTTACCTTAAGCCGGGATGGATTAGTGAAAGGTGACCGTTTTATTAAAGAACTGAAACAAATTATTCCGGACATGAATATTGAAGACCTGCCTGTCCCTTATGTAGCGATGGCTACGGATATTGTCCGCGATCAGGAAGTCAGGTTTGACAGAGGGAGCTTACATGAAGCTATCCGTGCGTCTATTTCTATCCCTATGCTTTTCCGCCCATTAAGAAAAGACGGTATGGTATTGATTGATGGAGGTATTCTGAATCCTCTTCCATTGAGTCATGTGCAACGCACTGAAGGAGACATTCTGATAGCTGTCGATGTGAATGCCCCCATTGATACCGGAAAGAAAAAGAAAGTATCTCCTTATAATCTGTTGACAGAATCTTCCAGGATGATGATGCAGCAAATCACCCGTTATCAGATAGAACGTTGTCAGCCGGATATCTTAATTCAAATTTCCGGCGATACGTATGATATGTTGGAGTTCCATCATGCTGCTTCGATAGTGAAAACTGGAGTGGAAGTTGCTCGAAGAATATTAATGCAATAAATAGTATTCATTAAAGTGATAGATTTTTATTCAATATAAATCATCTTTTTCGTCATTCCCCCGTCAATCGTGATGTTTTCTCCATTGATGAAATCATTGTTTTCCTCGCAGAGAAACAAACACATGCGAGCAATATCTTCCGGTTTGCCTACCCGCCGGGAAGGATGCTGTGAATGGTCTTCCGGTCGGAGTTGATCATAATCATGAGTCTGTATCCATCCCGGAGCAATCGAGTTTACGGTGATATTCCATTCGGATAAAGACAAAGCCAATGCATGAGTCAAAGAATAGATACCACCTTTCGACGCTGCATAACCTTCACTTCCCGATTCACTCATCAGATAACGTGTAGAGCAGATATTTATAATTCGGCCGTATGGGTTGGGAGAGGGCTGCTTTTTACGATGGATGGCAAGCAGCCGGGAAGTGATGAATACAGGACGCAGGTTAATAGAAAGAATTTTGTCGAAATCCTCTACACTTGTTTCTGTGATAGAAGAAAATTTGCTGATACCGACGTTGTTGACAATAATATCAATATCGTTCCATTCGGCAAGAATGGTTTGCATACAACTTTCAAGTGCGTTTTTATCACTTACGTCGACCTTATGGAACATAGCCCCGGTTGCCTTCGCAGTCTCCTGTCCCGATGTTTCGTTTATATCACAAAAGGCAACTTGATTTCCAGCCAGGCGAAAAGCTTCTACTATTGCTTTGCCTATTCCTTCCGCTCCGCCTGTTATAAATACTCTTCTTTTTGAATCCTCCGGTTTTGAAACCGTTGAAGTGTGAGACTTCGATTCAGCCGGACGTACTGTTGTTTTCTTCTTACCATATTTTTGTGCTTGTTTCCAAGCAGCTTTTCGGGCTTCGTATTGTTCCTGTTGTCTCTCTATGTAATTATCTGCCATCGTTATTTTTTATTTATTGGCAAATGTAAAGTATAAAATGGATAAATACAAGAATCGACCGCTCTTTTGCGGACAAAGGAGCAGTCGATTTCATTCAGATGGTCGTTCAAAATTTAAAACTTTGTCAGATCTATCTCTGCATATTTAATTCGTTGACGGCGCCAAGTGTAAATGGCATGCAGTTTCCCGTCTTTCCCTTGAATAATGCTAGGGTAAGAGTATTGGCTAATCGGACTATCTTCTAATGTAAGAACAGGCTGCCAATTGATACCATCTTCTGAAACGGCCACACAGAGCGGAGTACGCGGACCTTTCGGAGTTCCGGGTAATGTAGAGAAATTATTGTAGATAAGTATATGTCTACCGTCTTTCATTGTCACAGCATCCGTTCCGGAATTATTATTTGGAACATCCAGTAGCGTTACTTTACTCCACGTATCACCATTATCGCTGCTCCACGCAGTTGCTACCTGTGCGTTACGTGTACGGCAGAGTATCTGTAATCTTCCGTCTTTATGTTTCAGAATACTGGGTTGTATTGCATAAACAGGTTTGGCTCCTTCTCCTTTGATAGCTTCTCCGCCTTCCTGGTCATCCACATTCATATCCCCCTTTTTGCGGTTTTGGGTGGGGACGGATAACTCGGCATCCAGTGGTCCGACCATCTTCCAGGTCTTGCCTTTATCATCGGAAATCTCGAAATGGACACGCCATCCGTTACTTCCTTCCGTACTGGAAGGGCAGATGATACGCCCATTGATATATTCCGGCTTATTCTTAATAGGTCCAAGAAAACCTTCCGGAAGCGGTTCGCGTTTGCTCCAGGTCTTTCCTCCGTCGCGTGAACGAACTAACCATCCTGTCCAGTCACTCACTTTCAGACCTATTTTATAGAATAAAATCAAGTCACCTCCGGGAATCTGGAAAAGAACCGGATTCCAACAAGCTTTCCGGCGGGCAATAAGTTTTCCTTGTTCATCTTTCACAGGTGTACAAGTTGAATCGATTCCAGCCAATGCAGCTTGCGAATCTTTTAGCGAGAATACACCGTCAGCGGCAAGCTTAGGGGCAGTCCATTCTTTGGAACCTTTCGGCTTACGACATACCCAAATGCAACAATCCGGATTGCGTTCTTTGGTTCCTCCGAAGAAAGAGGCTACGAGATCGCCGTTCTTCAGTTCTACAATCGTAGCTCCGTGACATTCGGGGAAAGAAGCTTTTTTGTATAGGAATTCATCACTTAGAATAGCTGTATTCCGGGTGGGTATGTCTACACTGAAGTGATATTTTCCCGATCCGATCTTTTCCTTCCGTCCATCCGGTAGGTGCACTTCACCTGTTGTGTTGGCAGGAAGCTCGATGTCCCATTCCAGATGAGTAGGAGTCTTTGCCCACCGGCTGATTATTTTCCCGTAGATACTCATGTATGAGGCATCCACATTGCTCAATTCCTGGATTTCAAAAGCCGGTTGGAAAACGATATGTTTGTAACCGGACTTCCAGCGGTCTGCACGAATACCTGCCAGATTATTGAAACACCAAGGTAATAAATCACCTAAAAGCATCACGTGATTACCGCTGTTCATTTCAGGATTGGCCGTATCACCGTTCCATAACTCCCAAATAGTGGTAGCACCTTTTTCAACCATATATCCCCAAGATGGATATGTTTTATTGGTAGCCAACAGGTAGGCTACATCGGCATGGCCACGACGGCTCAATTCGCGCAATAGCCATTGCACACCGATTACTCCGGTACTTATATGTCCCTTGTTGGTGGTGATAATAGAAGTGACGGCATTTTTAGCTACCTCATGGATGTAGTTCTTAGGTACCAGTCCAAAAGCGAGTGGCAGGATATTGGCAGTAACTGTGTTGTTGCCATAGAAAATGCTGTCGGGATATAAAGTATGTCCCGGTACGGGAGAAGTACCTTCTTTTATGTGCAGAAAACGGGCATTGAATGCATCTTTCATACGATGTTCCAAATCTTCCCATTCTTCTGCGTCGGCTTTCAGCCCTTGCAGGCTTGCAAAGCGGTGCATCAGTTGTAATACCTTCAGATAATAAGCGGTGGCGATCAAAGCTCCGTCGGTCTTGCGGGAAGGGTCCTTACTATGAATTAACTCCAGTGATTCGGGTGGAACACACCAGTCACCATATTTATCTTTGGTGATGATAAAATCCTCTGTCATGTAGTATTCACGGATATGAGATACCCACTTCTTGATAGCCGGATAATTCTCTTCGATCGGACGTTTATCTCCAAAGTTCGTGAAAAGCATATCGCAGGCCATCGGTAAGGCGGCAGGCCAGGTCACATTGTCCGAATAGTAGTTCCAGTATGCCGGGGCTACATCAGGAATACAACCGTCTTCCCGTTGCGCTTCGCGAATGTCACGCGCCCATTTGGTATACATGGCGTAATTATCGAAAAGCATACTTTCTCCCCAACAACCCATGGTACGGTCACCCAACCAGGGTTGGCGTTCATTCCGCACATGCAAGATCTCTGCCACAGGAGGATAGACAGCTAACGTGTTGTTTTTTCAGCCTTCGTCCCTATAAAGAAGGAAAAAATTTCCCGTGTCCGAAGCATATGCTTTGTAAAAGCCCTTGTCTATTATTCAAAAAAACTCTATGCTTTTATACAAGTTACAGGGTTAAAGCGTCCGGTTTCAAGCCGGGCGCGCCTTCGGCTAGGGCGGGGGAAATTTTCCGCCCCTGCCGGGAGCTCCCCAGTCACACTAGCAGCCCGCAGGGGAAATGGAGCTTGCCATGAAGGAAATCAAGAAGATTCTTTGCGCTGTGGACCTCTCCGAGCACAGCAAGGCCGTGGCCGAATACGCGGTCCTGCTTGCCAAGGGTTTGGGGGCCAGCGTCCTCGTCGTGTATACGGCTCCCTCGCTGAGCCAATATGTGGGTTTTCATGTACCGCCCAATACCATTGAGAACTTCGTGGGTGAAATTGTCACCGGCGCGGAAAAGTCCATGGAGGCCTTCGTGGCCGAGAACTTCGCCGGCGTGGAAGCCAAGGGCCAGGTGCTCATCGGCTACGCGGCCGAGGAAATTCTGAACCGCGCCCATGAGGAAAAGGTGGACATCATTGTCATGGGTACCCACGGCCGCAAGGGCATTGACCGCATCCTTTTCGGTTCCGTCGCCGAAAAGGTGGTCAAGAATGCCGACATGCCCGTGCTGACCATCCGTCCCGCAGAACCCATCGGGGAATAATCCGCCGTGACGGCGACGGGGACCTTTTCCCGCCGCCACGCAACGCCTGCCAGCCGCCGCGCCAGCGGCGGCTTTTTTTGGGGTGACCATGTCCGAGATCAGCGTGCGCCCACACATCCGGGAGCTCGACGCCTACGTGCCGGGGCTTTCCATTGCGGAAATCCAGCAGAAATACGGCCTTTCCCAGGTCATCAAAATGGCCAGCAATGAAAACCCGTTGGGGGCTTCGCCTCTGGCCCAGGAAGCCGTGCGCCGCCACGCGCCGTTTCTGTTCCGCTATCCCCAGGGCGGCAATCCGCGTCTGGTCCAGGCCCTGGCCGGACTGCACGGGGTGGACCCGTGCCGGGTAGCCGTGGGCAACGGCTCCGATGAAATCATTGATCTGCTGATCCGCATCCTGGCCGAACCGGGCAAACATTCCCTGGCCTGCTTTGAGCCCTGCTTCAGCATTTACCCCATTCAGGGCCGGATTTCCGGCGTGGAGGTCCGCCGCTGCCCGCTGGAAAAGGATTTTTCCTTCAATTTCGACGCCCTGCTCGACCTGGTGGACCAGAGCACCCGCCTGGTTTTCGTGACCACCCCGGACAATCCCTCAGGTTACTGCCCGCCGCGCGAGGCTGTGGCGGACCTGGCCCGGCGTTTGGCCGGGCTCGCGCCGGACTGCCTGCTGGTAGTGGACGAGGCCTATATGGATTTTGCCGAGGACGAGGCAAGCGCATCCCTCCTGGCCTCGGACATGCTGCCGGACAACACGGCCGTTCTGCGCACCTTCTCCAAAAGCTGGGGCCTGGCCGGGCTGCGCCTGGGCTACGGGGTGCTGCCGCCCGCTCTGGCCGAATATTTCTGGCGGGCGCGCCTGCCCTTCTCCGTCAACATCCTGGCGGAAGAGGCGGCGCTGGCCGCCCTGTCGGACACAGCCTTCCGCCGGGCGACTCTGGACGCTGTGCGCCAGGGACGCGCCACGCTGCGCGACGGCCTTACGAAGTTGGGTTGCGCTGTCTGGCCCAGCGCGGCCAATTTTCTGCTTTTCCAACTGCCTCCGGGCGCGGGTACGGCCAGGGACTGCTTTGAGGCCCTGCTCCGGCGCGGCATCATCATCCGCCCGCTGAACAGTTATCATCTGCCGGAGCACTTGCGCGTCAGCGTGGGCGACGCCAAAGAAAACGCGACCTTTCTTGCCGCCATGCGCGACATTCTGACCGGGTACGAAGGGAGACGCGCATGAGCGGACGTCTGCCGGTGGTGACGCTGGACGGCCCCGCGGGCGTAGGCAAGACCACCCTGGCCCGGTGTCTGTGCGGTTTGATGAAGGAACAAAGCGGTACAATTTTTTGGGATGGAAAGCCTCTGCGCCGAACGGAAAGAAGGCGGAAGGCGTTCCTAATCATGCAGGATGTGAACCTCCAGCTCTTTGCCGACCCTTCTGCCAGCCTGCAGAACACCACCGGCACCATGACCAACGAGATGAAGACCTTC
>ERZ824575.1314-NODE-1314-length-24140-cov-8.340046_pt1 | contig 24140 bp, 22 predicted proteins | sample MGYA00519470_ERZ824575 | MGnify/ENA primary metagenome ERZ824575 (study PRJEB31778, sample SAMEA3449170) | human gut metagenome | biome: human gut; feature: human-associated habitat; material: faeces | place: United Kingdom | collected 2010/2012 ...
TGACGGCCGTTGAAAAGGTCGCCATCAACTTCGGCAAGCCCGACCAGAAGGGTCTTGACGATCTCACCCCCGCCGACGCCCGCAAGTACATCGAGGAGAAGCAGTTCGCGCCCGGCTCCATGCTGCCCAAGGTGCAGGCCGCTCTGTCCTTCGCCGAGTCCAAGCCCGGCCGCGTTGCCCTCATCACACTGCTCGAGAAGGCCGCCGACGGCATCTCCGGCAAGACCGGCACCCGCGTCCACCAGTAAGAGCGGTTCGGATAAATCTCCAAACGTTCCGTACAACTTATACAAAAGGTTTGCCCACAAGGGCAAACCTTTTGTTTGCTTTTTCAGTCCTTTTTCCGCTTTTTCGCCGCTTTCGCTAAAAATTTTTCAGCAACTTTGGTTATGTTTTCAATTCTTTTTTTCGTTTGCCCGTTGCGTTTTGCTTGAAAATTTTGTATGATACTGTTCAAAGGTATTGTCCTCAGGGACATACCAATTTTTAAGGAGGATTTATCCAAATGAAGAAGCTTCTTGCGATCCTGCTCTCCGTCATCATGGTGCTGTCTCTCGTTGCCTGCGGCAATAAGACTCCGGACGAGACTCCCAGCAATGACGATCAGCAGCAGAACACCGAAACCGAGACCAAGACCATCAAGGTCGGCCTGATCTGCATCGGCGACGAGAACGACCAGGGCTACACCTACAACTTCATCCGCGGTAAGGAATCCGCCACCGAGGCGCTCGCCGCCAAGGGCATCAATGTTGACTGGGTCGTCAAGTACAACATCGGCGAAGACTCCACCTGCGAGGACGCCAACATCGAGCTGGCCGAAGAGGGCTGCGAGCTCATCTTCAACAACTCCTACGGCTTCGAGCCCTTCATGCTCAAGGTCGCTCCCGACTATCCCGAGATCCAGTTCGTCGGCTGCACCAACCAGGGCTCCTGGAACGATGGCCTCGACAACACCCACAATGCCTTCGCCAACATCTACGAGGGCCGCTACCTCGCCGGCGTCGCTGCCGGTATGAAGCTCCAGCAGCTCATCGACGAAGGCACCATCAAGCCCGAAGAGGCCGTCATCGGCTACGTCGGCGCGTACTCCTTCGCCGAAGTCATCTCCGGTATGACCTCCTACTTCCTGGGCGCCCGCTCCGTCTGCCCGAGCGTGACCATGAAGGTCCAGTTCGTCGGCTCCTGGTCTGACGCTACCGAAGAGTCCAACGCCGCCTCCGCTCTGTGCGACCTCGGCTGCAAGCTCATCTCCCAGCACTCCGACAACACCACCCCCGCCACCATGGCGCAGTCCAAGGGCGCGTTCCACACCGGCTACAATAACGACATGACCGGCGTTGCCCCCGATGCCTCCATCATCGGCTGCCGCATCGACTGGGCACCCTACTTTGTCTATGCCATCGAGTCCGTTGCCAACGGTCAGGCCTTCGATCAGGACTTCTGCAAGGGCTATGCTGACGGCAGCGTCGTACTGACCGAGCTCAACGAAAAGATCGCCGCCCCCGGCACCGCTGAGAAGCTCGCCGAGGTCGAGGCCGGTCTGGCTGACGGCTCCATCAAGGTCTTCGACACCTCCACCTTCACCGTGGAGGGCGAGACCCTGACCTCCGCCTTCGCTCTGGATACCGACGGCGACTTCACCCCCGACTCCGAGGAAGCCGTGTTCGACGGTGCCTTCCACGAGTCCTACTTCCAGTCCGCTCCTTACTTCGCCATCAAGATCGACGGCATCGAGTGGCTCAACTCCGCGTTCTAAGATATCCCTTACATCAAAGGAAGCCGCCTGCGGGCGGCTTCCTTTTTTCACTTTTTGCTGAAAATTTTTTAGGGAATCAAACTTTTTGTGGATTATTCCGGTTTTTTCTTCCGATTTTTGACGGATTCGACGATAGCTTTTCCATTTACATCATGCTTGAATTATGTTAGTATAGGTATTGAATAATCAGCAATTATCGGAGACGCGGTCCCCCTCTCCGGTAAGGTGGCTGCAGCCTGAACCCGACCGCCGGTCTCCCCGCCGGCCGGGTTCGAAAGAAAGGATGACAGGACCTTGGACAACAATTGTGCAGTTGAACTCAGACACATTACCAAGCGCTTTGGCAAGGTCGTCGCAAACGACAGCATCGACCTGACCATCAACCGGGGCGAGATCCTTTCCCTGCTCGGTGAAAACGGCAGCGGAAAGACGACGCTGATGAATATGCTCGCCGGCATCTACTTCCCCGACGAGGGCGAAATCTATGTCAACGGTGTGCTCACCTCCATCCGCTCGCCGAAGGATGCCTTCGACAACCACATCGGCATGATCCACCAGCACTTCAAGCTCGTGGACGTGTTCTCCGCGACGGAGAATATCGCCCTGTCGATGGGCAGCGGCGAGAAGTTCGACCTGAAAAAGGTCCACGACAAGGCCCGCGCCATCTGCGAAAAGTACGAGTTCGCCCTTGACCTCGACCAGAAGGTCTACGAGATGAGCGTCAGCCAGAAGCAGACGCTGGAGATCGTCAAGGTGCTGTACCGCGGCGCGGACATCCTGATCCTCGACGAGCCTACGGCAGTTCTGACCCCGCAGGAGACCGAGAAGCTGTTCAGCGTCATCCGCAACATGAAGGCCGACGGCAAGGCGGTCATCATCATCACCCACAAGCTGCACGAGGTCCTGTCCATCAGTGACCGTGTCGCCATCCTGCGCAAGGGCGAGTATGTCGGCGACATCGCCACAAAGGACGCTGACGAGGCCAAGCTGACCGAGATGATGGTCGGCGAGAAGGTCGAGCTGAACATTGAACGCCCCGAGCCGGTCAACCCGGTCAAGCGGCTGGACATTGAACATCTGACCGTCCGCAGCGCCGAGGGCATCACCGTGCTGGACGATGCGTCTTTCCCGGTCTACGGCGGCGAGATCCTCGGCATTGCTGGCATCTCTGGCAACGGCCAGAAGGAGCTGCTGGAGGCCATTGCCGGTTTGCAGCCCGCCGAGAGCGGCGCAAGCATCGAGTATTACGCGCCCGACGCTGCCGCACCCGTGCAGCTCGTCGGCAAAAGCCCCAAGGCCATCCGCGAGGCGGGCATCCACCTGTCCTTTGTGCCCGAGGATCGTCTGGGCATGGGTCTGGTCGGCTCGATGGGCATGACCGACAACATGATGCTGAAAAGCTACGGCAAGGGCCATTCGCCCATCGTGGACCGCAAGGCCCCGCTGGCGCTGGCCGAGACGATCAAGAAAGAGCTGGGCGTCGTCACGCCCGACCTGAACACCCCGGTCTCCCGCCTGTCGGGCGGCAACGTCCAGAAGGTGCTGGTGGGCCGTGAGCTGGCCGCCGACCCCATCGTCCTGATGACCGCCTACGCGGTGCGCGGTCTGGACATCAACACGTCCTACACGATCTATCACCTGCTCAACGAGCAGAAAAAGCGCGGTGTGGCGGTTATTTACGTCGGTGAGGACCTCGACGTGCTGCTGGAGCTGTGTGACCGCATCGTTGTGCTGTGCGGCGGCAAGGTCAACGGCATTCTCGATGGCCGCAAGACCACGAAGGAGGAGGTCGGTCTGCGAATGACCAACCTGGTAAAGGAGGAGCAGGCATGAGTCAGACTGCCACTGCGGCCCGCGAGCCGCTGCTGCGCATTGCCAAGCGTGAGGGCACGACGATGCCCCAGAAGATCGCCGTGCGCGCCATCCGCCGCGACGTCGACCGGCTCTTCGTCATCTTCCCCTTCGAGTGCGACTACTTCCCGCAGCACGGCATCCGCCCGATCTTCGAGGGCAACCCGCTGGTCGATGCCCTTGAGGCGCAGCGGGCGTCGCTCCCCTCGCCGGAGGAGTTCCGCCGCCGCCATGCGCTCGATGAGCGGCCGATCATCGCCCTGGTGGCCGGCAGCCGTCCCACGGAGATCCGCAAGAACCTCCCGCTCATGGCGCGCCTCGCGGAGCGCTTCCCCGAGAAGCAGTTCGTCGTAACCGGAGTTCCGTGGATCGACCCTGCGCTCTACGTTCAGGCCATCGGACAGAGTCCGCTGCGCTGCGTCTTCGACGAGACCTACGCCACGATCGCCGCGGCCGAAGCCGCCGTCGTCGCCTCGGGCACGGCCACGCTCGAAACCGCCCTGCTCGGCACGCCCGAAGTGGTGGTCTACCGCCTGGCCGCGATCGAATACCGCTGCATGCCGCTTGTCGTGCGCTGCCGCTGGATCTCGCTCGTGAACCTCAACCTGCAGCGCGAGGCCGTTGCCGAGATCCTGCAGTCGGACCTCGACATCACGCGCGCCGAGCGCGAGCTGCGCGCCATCCTCCCGGGCGGCGCGAAACGCACACGCATGGAGGCCGACTTCCGGGAGCTGCGCACCGTGATCGGCGGTCCGGGCGCCAGCGAGCGCATCGCCCGCCGCATGGTCGAGGAGCTGAAAACACACGCATCATGAAGATCATCTGCATAGGACGCAACTACCGCGCGCACGCCGAGGAGCTGCACCACGCGACGGGCCTTGCCGTCGAAGGTGCCGAGCCGGTCTGGTTTCTGAAGCCCGACACGGCGATGCTGCGCAACAACGACCCCTTCTACATCCCGCACTTCACGCAGGAGGTGCACTACGAGTGCGAGCTCATCGTAAGGATCAACCGCGTGGGGCGGGCCATCGCCGAGCGCTTCGCCCACCGCTACTACGACGAGGTGGGGCTCGGCATCGACTTCACGGCCCGCGACCTGCAGCGCGAGGCCATCGCCGCAGGGCTGCCGTGGGAGCGTGCCAAGGCCTTCGACTACTCGGCGGCCCTTCCGCCGCGCTACCTGCCCCTCGCGGAGCTGGGCGGCGACGTGCAGAAACTGCACTTCACGCTCGAGGTAAACGGCGAGTGCCGCCAGAGGGGCGACACCTCCGAGATGCTCTTCACGGTGGACCGGCTCATCGCCGCCGTCTCGCAGTACATGACCCTGCGCACGGGCGACCTACTCTTCACGGGAACCCCCGCCGGCGTGGGTCCCGTCCTCCCGGGCGACACGCTGCGGGCGACGCTCGAAGGCGTGGAGATGCTCCATTTCGATATCCGTTAAAAACCGTCATACCATGCTGCTGCACGAAAAACTCGCCCCATACCGCCTGCTGCTGGCCTCGCAGTCGCCGCGCCGCCGGGAGCTGATGAGCGGCTGCGGGCTTCCCTACGAGCTCGCGCCGAAATTCGACTGCGAGGAGCGCTACCCCGCGGAGCTGGCGGCCGAGGAGGTGCCGGGCTACCTCTCGCGCCTCAAGAGCGAAGCCTACCCCGCACCGCTCGCCGCACGGGACATTCTGCTGACGGCCGACACGGTCGTGGTGCTCGACGGTGAGGTCCTCGGCAAACCCCGCGGCCGCGACGAGGCCGTGGAGATGCTCGGCCGCCTCTCCGCACGCCGCCACACGGTCGTCTCGGGCGTAACGTTCCGCACACGCGAGCGGATGCACACCTTCACGGCCCGCACCTCCGTCTGGTTCCGCCGCCTCGAGCGGGAGGAGATCGACTACTACGTCGATACGTTCCGCCCCTTCGACAAGGCCGGGTCGTACGGCATCCAGGAGTGGATCGGATACGCCGCCATCGAACGCATCGAAGGATCCTTCTACAACGTCATGGGACTCCCCATACAGAAACTCTATGTCGAACTGGACCAATTCCTGAACACATGAAACACTTCCTGCTGACTCTTGCCGCCCTCCTCTGCCTGCTGCCCGCCGCGGCTGACGAGGGCATGTGGCTCCCGAGCCTCATCTCCGAACGCATCGACGAGATGCGCGCCAAAGGATTCCGCCTCACGGCCGAAGACATCTACTCGATCAACCGGGCCTCGATGAAGGATGCCGTCGTGCTCTTCGACGGCGGCTGCACCGGGGAGCTCGTCTCCGCCGAAGGGCTGCTGCTGACGAACCACCACTGCGGCTACAGCTCGATCCAGCAGCTGTCGAGCGTCGAGCACGACTACCTCAAGTACGGTTTCTGGGCCATGTCGCAGGCCGAGGAGCTGCCCGTCGAGGGGCTGGAGGTGCGTTTCGTGCGCCGCATCATGGACGTAACGCCCGAGATTGTGGGCAACGTCCCCTCGATCGCCTCGCAAGGAGAGTACGAGCGCATCACGAAGGAGAACATCGCTGCGCTGAAGGAGCGCCTCGAAAAGGAGTATCCCGCCATGGAGATCTCCGTGAAGCCCTTCTACGGCGGCAACCAGTTCTTCGCCTTCGTGCTCGAAGTCTATACCGACGTGCGTCTGGTGGGTGCGCCCCCCTCGTCGATCGGCAAGTTCGGCGGCGACACGGACAACTGGATGTGGCCCCGCCATACGGGCGACTTCTCCGTCTTCCGCGTCTATGCCGGCAAGGACAACCGTCCGGCGGCCTACTCGCCCGAAAACCGCCCCTACCGTGCCGAGAAGTTCCTCAAGATCTCGCTCAAGGGGGTCGATGAGGGCGACTTTGCCATGGTGATGGGATTCCCCGGCTCGACCGAGCGCTACATGACCTCCTACGAGATCGACAACATGCTCCGTTCGGAGAACCCCCAGCGGATCTTCATCCGCGGCGAGCGTCAGGCGATCCTCTGGGAGGACATGATGGCCGATGATGCCGTGCGCATCCAGTATGCCTCGAAATACGCCTCGTCGTCGAACTACTGGAAGAATTCGATCGGCATGTCGCGCGGCATCGAAAAACTCGGCGTAAAGGCCCGCAAGCAGGCGCAGGAGGCCTCCTTCCAGGCGTGGGCCGAGCGGAACACGCTCCCCGAGGAGGGATATGTAGATGCCCTGGAGAAGATCCGCCGCGCCGAGGAGGAGGGCGGTCCGGTCTATGCCGGCGTGCAGTACCTCTCGGAGGCCTTCCTGCGTGCCGTCGAGCTGCTGACCCCCGTGCGGTCGTTCATCGACATGCGCACGATGGCCGTTATGGACAGCATCGACAATTCGGATGCCGTCCGCGAAGCTGTGGCCGAGTGGTACAGGGACTACAACCCCTCGACCGACCGCAAGGTGGCCAAACGCATGCTCACCATCGCGCGTGAGAACATGAAGGAGCTGCCGTCGTTCTATGCCGAGGTGGTCGACAAGCGCTTCGGCGGCGACATCGACGCCTGTGTCGATTACCTCTACGACCACTCGATCTTCACCTCCGCGGAGAAGGTGCTGGCGCTCATGGCGGATTACGATCCCGCAAAGGTCGCCGCGGATCCCGCCGTGGAGCTCGCCGCATCGGTATGGACGAAGTACATGGAGCTGATGAAGAGCTACCGCGAGAAGCATGCCCCCTATGCCGAGGGACACCGCAAGTACATCGCCGGCCTGATGATGCAGCAGCCCCGCAAGGCGTGGGCCCCGGATGCCAACTTCACGATCCGCCTGACCTACGGACGCGTGCTGCCCTACTCGCCGGCCGACGGCATCGAGTACAACTGCTACACGACGCTCAAGGGGGTCATGGAGAAGGAGGATCCGAAGAATCCCGCCGAGTTCACCGTGCCCGGGCGTCTGAAGGAGCTCTACGCCGCGAAGGATTTCGGCCGCTACGCCAATGCGAAGGGCGAGATGCCCGTGGCGTTCCTCGCCGACCTCGACATTACGGGCGGCAACTCCGGATCGCCCGTGCTGAATGACCGCGGCGCGCTGATCGGCCTGGCCTTCGACGGCAACTGGGAGGCGATGTCGGGCGACGTGGCCTTCGAGCCCGAGCTGCAGCGCATGATCGCCGTCGATGTGCGTTACGTGCTCTTCATCATCGACAAGTTCGCCGGCGCCGGCTGGCTCCTCGACGAGATGCAGTTCGAGTAGCGGCGGCCTGGAAGGCTGAAACGAAGATTCCCGCACCCTACGGAAGGTGCGGGAATCTTTTTTGTGGATTTTCCGGCTGTCAGCGGGATGTTTTGCGCAGGAAGCGACCGGCAAGCCACCGCCGCAGGGGTTCGTCGTAGAGGCGCAGCAGCAGCCACGCCAGCAGGAGGTTGCCCGCAAGCAGCGCGACGGCCCACGGCCACGTTGCGGCGAAGTCGTGGATGCCGTGGCGGATCATCCAGGCGTAGAAGAGATACATGAAGGGATAGTGGATGATGTAGACCGGGAAGGATATGTCGCCCAGAAAACGGCACAGTCCCGTCGAGAAGAGGTCGGTGGTCACCCCCGAGGCGCCGATCCAGAGGATTGCGGGGAAGAGCAGGGCGATGCAGGCCACCTCGAAAAGGCCGTTGGCCGAGACGGGGAGCTCTCCCGTGATGTTCGGTACGAAGAAGAGCGCCAGGAGCAGCGCCGAGCAGATCCAGAAGGCGCCGCGGATGCGTCTCGGGCGGAAGCGGCGCGCAAGCCACATGCCCAGCGTGAAGGGGAAGAGCATGCGCACCAGGCCGCCGGGGAAGTTCACGCCCGTGAGGCTCCAGCCCACGCCGACGGAGCCGTACTGCTGGGGGTCGGCCAGGGCGAAGAAGGCCAGTCCGGCACCCGTGAGCAGCACCAGAGCGCCCAGTGCGCGCGTGCCGAGGCGGCGGATGAAGAGCGCATAGAGGATGTTGCCGATATACTCGAAGAAGAGCGACCAGCTCGGGCCGTTGAGGGGGAACATCTCGGCATTGCCCCGCACCTCATAGGGGGCTCCGGGCCATGCGGGGATAAAGAGACAGGCTGCGGCGAAGGCCAGCAGCACGGCACCCGGGGCAACAGCTGTGCCGTCCCACTGCACGGATCCCTGCAGGAGGAAGGTCGTGGCGCCCAGGAGCGCGCCGATGACAACCATCGGGTGGAGGCGGATCAGTCGCCGGCGGAAGAAGCCCCCGACCGTCAGGCCGCGGCCCCAGCGGTCGTCGTAGGCGTAGGAGATGACGAATCCCGAGAGCATGAAGAAGAAATCGACGGCCAGATAGCCGTGCGGGATGCCCTTGACGGCGCCTCCGCCGGCAAAGGCGTAGCCTTCGAAGACGTGGTACCAGATGACCGCCAGGGCGGCGACGCCGCGCAGTCCGTCGAGGATTTCGTAGTGGGGTTTCGAGTCGGCGAACGAGGCCGCCGCAGCGGGAGCGGAGGGAGCGGCGGCCGGTGCCGGGGGTGTGGCGGGTGCTTGGGAAGCGGCGGCGGAAGCGGCCGGTGCCGCGGTTTGGAGGGGTTGCATGGTTGAAGTTTTAAGGTTTGCCGGTGCGACACAAAGGTACAACCCCCCGGCGGATAAAAAAAGCCGTCGCGCCGCTTTTTTCGCACGGCAGCCCGGAAAAAAGGCGGAGATTTCCATGCGGCCGCCCGGGAGCGGGCGGAGGATTGCGTCCGGCGGCAGAGCGGCTTTTTTACGGATATTCGCAAAAACTCGCTGTTTCCTTTACGAATATCTCAAAAATTCGTATTTTTGACACAAATTAGTAAGACTGCATCTTTTTCTATGGCTAAAGAGTTCAAACGCTATCTCGTTACTTCGGCACTCCCCTACGCCAACGGCCCCGTGCATATCGGCCACCTGGCGGGAGTCTACATACCTTCGGACATCTACACGCGCTACCTGCGCCTGAAGGGCTGCGACGTCATCTCGGTCTGCGGCTCCGACGAACACGGCGTGCCCATCACCATCAAGGCCCGCAAGGAGGGCGTCTCGCCCCAGCAGATCGTCGACCGCTACCACGAGCTTATCAAGCGCTCGTTCGAGGGGCTCGGCATGTCGTTCGACATCTACTCGCGCACCTCGTCGCCCGTGCACGCCGCGACCGCCTCGGCCTTCTTCCGCAAGCTCTACGACGAGGGCAAGTTCATCGAGAAGAGCTCGATGCAGTACTACGACACCGAGGCGCAGACGTTCCTTGCCGACCGCTACATCGTGGGCACCTGCCCCCGGTGCGGCTACGAGCGCGCCTACGGCGACCAGTGCGAGAAGTGCGGATCGACCCTCTCGCCCGACGAGCTGGTTAATCCCCACAGCGCCGTCTCGGGCTCGGTGCCCGAGAAGCGCGAGACGAAGCACTGGTACCTGCCTCTGGATCAGTACGAGGGATTCCTGCGCAAGTGGATCCTCGAAGGACACAAGGAGTGGAAGACCAACGTCTACGGACAGTGCAAGAGCTGGCTGGACGGCGGCCTGCAGCCGCGTGCCGTGAGCCGCGACCTGGACTGGGGCATTCCCGTTCCGGTAGAAGGCGCCGAAGGTAAGGTGCTTTATGTATGGTTCGATGCTCCCATCGGTTATATCAGCAATACCAAAGAACTGCTGCCCGACTCTTGGGAGAAATGGTGGAAAGACCCTGAAACACGTCTGGTTCACTTCATCGGAAAAGACAACATCGTATTCCACTGCATCGTATTCCCCGCCATGCTGAAGGCGGAAGGCAGCTATATCCTGCCCGACAACGTGCCCAGCAACGAGTTCCTGAATCTGGAAGGAGACAAGATTTCCACTTCACGCAACTGGGCCGTATGGTTGCACGAGTATCTGGAAGACTTCCCCGGCAAGCAGGACGTGCTGCGCTATGTGCTCACTGCCAACGCTCCGGAAACAAAAGACAACGACTTCACTTGGAAAGACTTCCAGGCACGTAACAACAACGAGCTGGTAGCGGTATACGGCAACTTCGTAAACCGTGCCCTGCAACTCACCAAAAAATACTTCGACGGTGTAGTGCCCGCTGCCGGCGAACTGAACGACTACGACCGCGAAACACTGAAAGAGTTTGCCGACGTAAAAGAAGAAGTGGAGAAGCTGCTCGACGTATTCAAATTCCGCGATGCGCAGAAGGAAGCCATGAACCTGGCACGTATCGGTAATAAATATCTGGCAGACACCGAACCCTGGAAGCTTGCCAAGACGGACATGCCGCGTGTAGCCACCATCCTGAATATCTCCCTGCAGCTGGTTGCCAACCTTGCCATCGCTTTCGAACCGTTCCTGCCGTTCAGCAGCGAAAAGCTCCGCAAGATGCTGAACATGGACAGCTTCGACTGGGCAGAGCTCGGCCATACAGACCTGCTCCCCGCCGGACACCAACTGGCAACTCCCGAACTGCTGTTCGAGAAGATTGAGGATGATGTTATCCAGGCACAGGTAGACAAACTGCTCGCCACCAAGAAAGCAAACGAGGCAGCCGGCTACAAAGCCAATCCTGTCAAGCCCGTTATCTCATTCGAGGACTTCGAGAAACTGGATATCCGCGTAGGAACCGTATTGGAATGCGAAGCCGTACCCAAGATGAAGAAGCTGTTGAAGTTCAAGATAGCCGACGGACTGGAAAACCGTACTATCGTCAGCGGTATCGCCCAGCACTACCAACCGGAAGAGCTGGTAGGCAAGCAGGTACTGTTCATCGCCAACCTGGCTCCCCGCCAATTCAAGAACGGACTGGTGAGCGAAGGCATGATACTTTCTGCCGAAAACTATGACGGCTCACTGGCAGTAACCTCACTGTTGCGTGAAGTAAAGCCCGGCAGTGAAGTGAAATAAACCTTATGAGCGAGTCTTCACTGAAACAAAAAACAATAGGAGCATTGCTCTGGAACTTGCTGGACCGTATGGGCCAGCAAGTTCTGTTGTTTATTGTCGGTATCCTCGTAGCCAATATACTCTCCGTCGAAGACTATGCGCTGGTAGGGATGCTTGCCATTTTCAGCGCCATAGCCAATATCATACAAGATAGCGGATTCAGTGCCGCACTCATTCAGAAGAAAGAGACGACTGCAGAAGAGTTCAGTTCCGTCTTCTGGTTCAATCTGGGAATGAGTATCCTGCTGTATGGAGTGCTGATGGGCTGTTCTCCGCTGATAGCCCGCTTCTTTAACCAGCCCAGGCTGGTGGAACTGTCGGCTGTCATTTTCCTGGCACTTCCCATCAATGCGCTCACTATCATACAAAGCACCATACTGAACAAGCAAATCCGCTTCAAACCATTGACGCAAATAAACCTATACTCTATGACGGTTTCGGGCATAGCTTCGCTTGCCATGGCACTGACCGGCTGTGGAGTATGGACATTGGCCCTGCAACCGGTAATACTGGCAGGAGCGCGCGCCACCCTGCTATGGAGTCGCGAGAACTGGCGTCCGCAACGGACTTTCCGCTTCGCGGTCATACGGTCACTGTTCGGATTCGCTTCAAGCCTGTTATTGGCAAGCCTCATCAATACCTGCTTCCTGAATATCTATTCCGTTATCATCGGCAAACTGTTTCCACAAAAACAATTGGGATATTATACGCAAGGAAACAAAATGTGCGATATGGGTGTCAGCCTGATTTACGGAAGTATACAGAATGCCACCTTTCCCATATTCAGTACCATCCAGAACGAACGGGAAAGGCTGATAAGGGCTTATCGCAAGACCATCCGTTTTACGGCATTCATCACACTCCCCATCATGGCAGGTCTGTTCGTTACGGCAGGTCCCGTTATCCGTTTGCTGCTGAAAGAGGAATGGTGGCCTTCCATTCCTTTCTTCCAACTGCTCTGTCTTGGCGGTTGCTTCACCATACTGACTGCCATCAACAATAATTTCATTAAAGTAAGCGGACGTTCGGACGGCATACTTAAAATAGAATATTACAAGATAGCCTTCACCGTGGCAGTAGTGCTGCTTACCTATCGGGAAGATGTGCTGACGATGGTAGCAGGTCTTGTAGTCACCCGCCTGCTGGTATACATTATCAATATGATTTACACCGCCCATTACACGGGATACCGCTTTTCCATGCAACTTATGGATTTACTGCCATATGCAGGACTCAGCATTCTGATGACCTTATTGCTACTGCCCATTGGCGGATGGATAGAGAACCAGTTGCTACTGCTCGTCACACAAGCGGCAGCCGGCACGGTCATTTATATAGGTACGGCCTATATCACCGGTTCGAAGATACTGAAAGACTCGCTGGAATTAATACGAAAGAAAAAAGGACATGAACAATAATACCGGATTTAAAGTCAGCGTCCTGATGCTCACCTACAATCAGGAACGTTACATCAACGAGGCCATCCGCAGCGTAATGCTGCAAGAGACAAACTTCCCCTTTGAACTGGTCATAGGGAACGATGCCAGTACGGACTGTACGGGAACGATTTGCGCGGACTGGCAAAAAAAGTACCCGGAACAAATCGTCCTATTCAACCGGAAGAAAAATCTGGGACTGCAACAGAACTTCATACAAACCTACGCCCAATGTCGGGGACAATATATCGCCATCTGCGAGGGCGATGACTTCTGGACAGACAAACGGAAACTGCAAATCCAGGCAGATTTTCTGGATACGCATCCCGACTATTCCACCTGTTTTCACCGGGTTATCAACTACTACGAAGACCGCGGAACCAAGAGCCTCAGCAATGGCGGGCAGAAGCAGGATACAGACATATCAGACCTTGCACGCAGCAATTACATCTCCAACGTATCCGCTTTGTTCCGCCGGGGCTTGTTCGGCGAACTGCCCGAATGGTTTGCCCGTGTCAGCACCTACGACTATGCCATACATTTGCTGAATGCACAATTCGGGAAGATACATTATATAAAGCGTCCGATGGCCGTCTACCGCCAACACGAAAAAGCAATCTGGAGTGAAGCCGGAACAGACCGGAAACTGGACATCGCACTCATTGTCCGGGAGTTGCTAATGGATTATTTTAAAGAAAGAAGGACTGACGTATACGACAATCTCCGGCAATCCCATGCGCAGATATGCCTGAACCTCATCCGCCATTACATCGGCAAAGGACAGCAAGAACAAATAGAGCATACGGAAAAACGGCTTCTGCAATATCAACCGCAGTGGACTATGGAAGATGTGAAACGTATGGAATTGCCCCGCCCGCAATCAGCCACACAAAGGCTGGCAGGATTTGTCAAAGGCATGATGAAACGGGGAAGAGCCGCCGTTTCCAGAGTGATACCGTTACCGCACATCTGACACGTCCGGCGAAAACGACCCATCCACACGCAAAGAGGACATTACAGGAATTTCCCAACCGTCTTTTCCAGCACGCCGTTATCGCTCAGCAGCTTCTCCACAAACTCGCGAAAAGCTCCATAACCGCCATGTGCGGCCGTTACATACTTTACTTCCCGCTTCACATATTCGGGCGTATTGCTGGGAGAGGCGCTGTAACCCACCAGACGCAGTAGCGGCAAATCATTCAGGTCGTCACCGATAAAGGCAACCTCGCCCAACGAAATACCCAATTCGCGGCATAACTCCTCAGCCTGCGCCACTTTATCCTTGACCCCTAAATAACAATAGTCGATTTTCAACTTATCGGCGCGCTTCTGCACGATTTGCGTATTCTCACCGGTCATAATGGCAACGGGTATATCTAATTCGCGCAGAAAAATCACTCCCCAGCCGTCTTTCACGGAAAAGCGTTTCATAACGTCCCCTTCGGCAGTATAATACATTCCGCCGTCGGTCCATACACCGTCAATATCGGTAATAACTAATTTCGGTAACATGCCTGTTATTTCTTTTAAGATTAAGAATGTAAGAATATCTATTGCCCACGCTCTCCCAATTTACCGCGTTTTCCGTCACGATAGCCGTCCCACAGAGCTTTCCATTTGGCTATCTTCTGCTTTTCATACAACAGCACAAAGACAATCCGTTTATATAGATGGTAGCGTAAATGGGCTTTCAGGTTCAGGCTCTCAGGATAGAGTCTGTGAAGTACCATGCCATTGCGCACATTGTAATAAGTACGTGCCGGCGGATACTCGTTCGGAAAAACCTCCTTACCCAGCAAGCGGTGTTTCTTCTTCTGATACCCCAAATCGTGCTGCAACAGGATATTTTTGAAACAAACCGTCCGTACTCCTTTACGCGCTGCACGCCAGCAGTACTCGCAGTCGATGCCCCATACAAACAACTCTTCCATAAAAACGCCCAGTTCTTCGAACAAGCCGACCGGATAAACAGTACCGGAAGTCATGGCGGAAGAGACCTCATCCACCCTGTCGGCAACGGGATAAAGCGGAGCCTGCTGAGACTTTATAAAATAATTGACGGAGAAAATAACCCGCTTTTCTTCCCCGTAACTCCGGATGGCAGCCGTATAATCCCGGAAAACTCCTGGCAGGAAGTAACTGTCCTGGTCCAGCGTCAAAAGATGCGTATATCCATGCTCGCGGGCGTAAGCCACGGCATCATTCAGCGCAGTGCCGATGCCTACATTCCGTCCACACCCTCTGTATTCCAGACGCTCCGGATGAGTGACGCCCGACAAAGGCAACTGTTCCCTTCCGCCTCCGGGCGTATTATCCCACAACAGTAATCTGTCTGCCTGCGACAGATAACTGTTGATATTCCCGGCCAAATCCTTACCGGGATGATAAAGCACAACAACGGCAAGCAGTCTCATTCCTCAATCAATGACGGATAAATAATCTCGTTACGCGGTATCTCCTTCCGTACCCGACGGCCTACCACCTTATCTCGTTCCGCCCACTTAAAGCCGTCGCCCGGACTAAGCAGGTGAATATCCTCTTCCGTGATAATATCGCCGGGATGCAGCGCCTTGTTCGTAGCAATGGAACGCTCCAGTTTCACTTTGGCGGCAGAGACGGCAGGGTCGATATACAGTTCCTCCCTGCCCAGCCAATGCTCGGCAATGCGGATATCACGAATCATGCGGTTCACACCGTCCGGTCCCAGAGAACCTTGTTGGTCTGTTCCCTTCATGCGGCGGTCAATGGTGACGTGCTTCTCTATAATCTCCGCACCCATTCCTACGGCAACCACCGGAGCGGCAATGCCAATGGTGTGGTCGGAAAAGCCGATATGGTATTGTCCGTAATGCTGTTTCAGATAAGTTATCGTTCTCAGGTTCAGATTATCGGGCTGAGTGGGATACTGCGATACGCAATGCAGTATGGATATATCGTTGTGATAACGGGTAATAACCTCCAGAGCATCGTCCAGTTCCTTCTTGCCTGCCATACCGGTGGAAAGGATGATAGGAATCCTGGTTTCCGCCATCACTTCCAACAGCGGCAGGTTGGTAAGGTCGCGGCTTGCCACCTTGAGGCGGTCGGGCGTAAAGAGCTTCAATAAAGACATGCAGCCTTTTGAGCACAGTGTTTCCACGAAGTCCAGGCCCAATGACTTGGCATGCTTGTAAACTTCAAAATGCTCCTCGTCCGTCAGTTCCAGATAAGCGCGGTGCTCGCCATAGGTGCGTCCGAAAGAGTGGGGAGAGTCGTACGGACGGTTCATCTGCGAATCGGTCAGTTCTTCATTCAAATCCCGCTTGGTCATCTTTACCGCGTCCATAGGACGGAGTTCCAGATTAAAGACTTCTTCGCGTACGGGACGTGACACCAGGTCTACAATCAACTTGGCGATATCGACGGAACCGTTATGGTTCTGTCCTATTTCTCCGATAATGTATGTACTCTTCATTCGGCAACTGTTATTTTTGTTTACTATCATCAAATCTATCTTCCTTCCCTGCCCCAATACACTGTAGAAAGGGGGACAATGAGTCAGGGAGTGAAAGGCATTCAGTCAGGGAGTCATCCCCCTTTCAGTCAGTGGCTGAATGGAGTCCGGTCAGCGACTGTTTCCGGCCTCTTCCCGGCAGCATAATCTTTTCCTTTTCCAAGAAGTCTCCCTGCGATAAAGCCGGAGCTTATTTTTCGTTTTTCGCTATATTTTCCAGCATTTTGGCCCTATACTCCGGATGTGCCTCCACCAACCGGAGCAGTGCATGGATGCTATGGTCGGTCTGCTCGCAGAAAGCGGCGTAAAGTTCTTGCAACAGGGTGAAATCCTCCATTGTATCGAGCGTAAAGCGAAGATCCAACCGCCCTTCCAGCTCATCGGGCAACGGAAGCAGGCGAACGCTGAACGCTTCGGGATGTGTATAGAGATAAATCGTAACGTGCTCTATGTACAGTTTTTCCTGCGTAGCGGCGGCTGCACGGCGCAGGGCATCGGCAGTCGTCAGCTCGGCAAACAAGCCCAAATGAGATTTGATAGTGGGACGGCCGTCTGCAAAACCGTAAGCGATATAATCTGCCGGACGGGCATCGTGCTCCTCGAAGAAAGCCCGGAAGCTGTCGGGACGCAGGAAAGGATTGTCCGAACAGACACGGATAAAGCGGTCAAGGTTGAATGTTTCGGCAGCCCGGATAAAGCGGTCGAGTACATTGTCCTCGTCTCCCCGGTAGCAACAGATACCTGCTTCGCGGGCAACCTCTGCCAGTATATCATCCTGCGGACGGTCGGTAGTGGCAAGCACAATAGTCTTATCGGCGCAGGCCTGCTTGATATTTCCGATTAAAATGTCGATAATGCGCTGCCCGCCATAGAAAGGGAGCAGTATTTTATTATGCAACCGGGTAGAACCGGTACGTGCCTGAATGATGATTCCGTCTTTCATACTTTCATTCGTTTAAAAGCGTCTATATAACTGCCCGGCGTAACGTTGATCACTTCCTTGCCCAACCGGCGCGCATAGGCTTCGAGCACGAAGTAGGACTTAAAGGCCACATACATGTGGTAAAGTATCGTATAAAGCCGTGCGCTATGCAGATTCTCCTGCGTCACCGTTGCCGCCTGCGACTTATTCTGGTCATAGAAATGTTTTTGGTGCATCAGTACCACGTTGTCGTCCGTCACCGTGATTTCCGGCAACCAGGAGTGATCGGCGCCTGCCAGATAAATTTTCTTGAAAGGTAAACGCAACCCGATGGCAATAGAAGGAATCAGTACGTTGTGCGGACGGGGCACACCCCAACCCTTAGCGAATACCCAGTTGCAGAATCCCTGCACACCTTCTATCGGAGTGGTATTGTAAATACAGAGGCGAATATTCCTGTTACCCGCCAACATAGGCTGCCACTCTTTGTTCTTCAAAGCACGGGCGGGAATAAACAGACTCATCGGCCAAGCAGTTTTTTCGGCAAGCGTCCGGAACAATTGTACCCGCTTCTCGGGAACAATCCAGAACAGAGGGTCGGCTATCAGATATATCTCCGGGCGGAGCTGCTCGAACATCGGGGAAGTAACGCAGAAATTCACCGCCAGCAGCGTCTTGCCCTGTACAAAGTCCGGAGCTTCCCGAACCGTACGGTTCAATGAAGGACCGTTGGCAAGTATCAACAGCTCTTCCGGATTACTGAACGACGACGGTAGGTGCGTACGCCATTTGGATTGTAGCAGAATCTTCACCACGCTCAGGAAAGTCTGCCACAGTAGCTCCAGCTTTTTCATTCCTTTATCTCCCATATTCACATTTATTTTCTACCGATGAACTCCAGGTTTCTTCCGGCGAAAAACTCGTTTTCCACGACGTTCAATCCGTTGCTCAGTGCAACATCTCCACTGCTCCCGGCATTACGAGCTTTTAACCTCGGCAAAGATAGGGAGTTTAGCGGTTACAGACTAAAAAAATAAAAGATTTATAGAGCAGAAAGCGGCAAAAGCAGTACTTTTGTCCAAACATTCCACAAAAATGAGAGTACTATTAATCAATACATCCGAACGCATCGGCGGGGCAGCCGTAGCGGCCAGCAGACTGATGGAGTCGCTCAAGAACAACGGCATCAAGGCCAAACTTCTGGTACGCGACAAGCAGACCGACCAAATCACCGTGGTTTCATTAAACTACAACTGGCGCATGATATGGAAATTCGTATGGGAGCGTATCGTCATATGGAAAGCCAACCGCTTCAAAAAGGAGAATATCTTTGCCGTGGACATCGCCAATACAGGTACGGACATTACCTCTCTTCCGGAGTTCCAGCAGGCGGATGTCATTCATCTCCACTGGATAAACCAGGGAATGTTATCTTTAAAGAACATCGAGAAAATCCTTGCCTCAGGCAAACCCGTGGTATGGACCATGCACGACATGTGGCCGTGCACCGGCATCTGCCACCATGCCCGCGAGTGCACCCGCTATCAGCAGGAGTGTGGCAACTGTCCTTTCATCCACGGCAACGGCAGCAGAAAAGACCTCTCCTACCGGACTTTCCGCAAGAAGCAGGAGTTGTATCAGGGACGGCACATCAATTTCGTAACATGCAGCCACTGGCTGGAAGGACTGGCCAAGAAAAGCGCCCTGCTCGCCGGACACACGATTACCTGCATTCCCAACCCTATCAATACCAACCTGTTTAAGCCGCACAACAAGCAAGAAGCACGCAACAGATGCCAACTGCCGCAGGACGCCAGACTCGTACTGTTCGGTTCGGTGAAAACAACGGACAAACGGAAAGGCATCGACTACCTGGTAGAATCGTGCGCACTACTGGCGGAAAAGCACCCCGAACTGAAAACGAAGCTCGGCGTCGTCATTTTCGGCAAAGAGTCGCAGCAACTGGCCAACCTGCTGCCTTTCAAGGTCTATCCGCTGGACTTTGTGAGCAACGAACACCAGTTGGTAAACATATACAATGCGGTAGACCTCTTCGTCACCCCTTCGCTGGAAGAGAACCTGCCCAACATGATTATGGAAGCCATGGCATGCGGCATTCCCTGCGTCGGCTTCAACGTGGGCGGCATTCCCGAAATGATAGACCACCTGCACAACGGATACGTGGCGCAATACAAGTCGTCCGAGGATTTTGCCAACGGCATCTACTGGACACTTACCGACCCGGATTATCCCAGCCTCGCCGAGCAGGCCTGCCGGAAGGCCGTCACCCACTATTCGGAAAGCGCCATCGCCAAGAAATATATTGACCTGTACAACAAAGTCACTGGAAGAAATGCATAACCATCCCACCCCCAAGTTCAGCGTCATTACCGTGACCTACAATGCCGAGGCTGTATTGGAAGATACCATCCAGAGCGTTATCTCGCAAACCTACCGCCACGTGGAGTATATCATTGTGGATGGAGCGTCGAAGGATAAGACACTCTCCATCATAGACCGTTATAAGGATCACATCGCAAAGGTGACAAGCGAACCCGATAAAGGCCTGTACGATGCCATGAACAAAGGCATCCGACTGGCTACGGGCGATTACCTCTGCTTCCTTAATGCCGGCGACAGCTTCCACGAAGACGATACGCTGCAACAAATGGTACATACGCTGCCGGGAAGCGAGCTACCCGATGTGATGTACGGTGAAACGGCCCTGGTGGACAAAGAAGGGCATTTCGTACGTATGCGCCGTCTTTCCGCCCCGGAAACGCTGACATGGAAAAGCTTCAGACAAGGGATGCTTGTCTGCCATCAGGCCTTCTTTGCCAAACGCACTTTAGTAGAACCGTATAACCTGAAGTACCGCTTTTCCGCCGACTTTGACTGGTGCATCCGCATCATGAAAAAGGCACACACGCTGCACAATACCCGCCTCACGATAATAGACTATCTGGACGAGGGCATGACTACCCAAAACAGGAAAGCCTCGCTTAAAGAACGTTTCCGCATTATGGCGCAATATTACGGTCTGATAAGCACGGCAGCCTATCATGTCTGGTTCGTACTGAGGGCGGTACTGAAAAAATAATCCGTACAGCTTGAAAATTGTATGTGCCACTTCATTGGCAATCTTGTGCCAGCATATAGGCATAAGCGTGCCATTAAAGTGGCACATACATAGACTGTGAACGGCACGCCTAAGGTTTAAGCAACGAGCGCAACTCCTGCACGCCTTCCGATGCTCCTTTTTGAATTACATGTATCTGCCGCATGGAATGTACATCCACCGGCTTAGGGTCTATCAGGTACACTTCGGCATCGCGAGGCACATAGTTGAGCAATCCGGCAGCCGGATATACATTCATCGAAGTACCGATAATGACGAATATATCCGCTTTCTCCACATAATCCACAGCCGTTTCAATCTCAGGAACCGACTCGCCGAACCAAACGATAAACGGACGAAGCTGAGTACCGTCGCCGGCTTTATCTCCCAACTTCACTTCGTACTCATCCGGTTTCAGTTCCTTTATGTAGTGCGGATTATAAGGGTCGCGACTGGAACAGACCTTTGTCAGCTCGCCATGCAGATGAATCACGCGTTTGCTCCCGGCACGCTCGTGCAGATTATCGACATTCTGCGTAACGACCGTTACATTGAAGTCCTTTTCCAGCTCTGCAAGCCCGATGTGTCCGGCATTCGGCTTTACATCCAGCAATTGCTTGCGACGCTCGTTATAAAAGTTGATAACCAACTCCGGATTACGGGCATAGCCTTCGGGAGTCGCCACCTGTTCCACCGGATATTTATCCCACAGTCCGCCCGCATCGCGAAAAGTACTGATACCACTCTCGGCGCTCATACCTGCACCGGACAAAACAACCAAGTTCTTCATCTTTATATCTCCTTAAAGTTCATATAGTCATACAAATGTATGAATAATACCCCAAAAGAGGGAAGTTATTTTCACTTACTAAGATTTTTTAATCTGAAAAAAACAAAATCATTCAAATAAAAGACGTATTTTTGCCATTCATTAATTTGCAATAGGCTGGAAAAGAAATGATTTCAGCCGCCAACAAAAACATTTTATGGATAAATTCAGTTATGCTATCGGCCTTGGAATAGGTCAGAATCTTTTAAGTATGGGTGCTAAAGGCATCGCAGTAGATGACTTTGCACAAGCAATCAAAGATGTCTTGGAAGGCAACCAGACGGCTATCAGCCATACGGAAGCCCGCGAAATAGTAAATAAGTACTTCGAAGAACTGGAACAGAAAATGAATGCCGCCAATATCGAGGCCGGCAAGAAGTTCCTTGAAGAAAACAAAAAACGCCCGGGAGTGGTTACGCTGCCCAGCGGGCTCCAGTACGAAGTTATCAACGAAGGCAACACAGGCACTTATGCCAAAGCTACCGACCAGGTACAATGCCACTACGAAGGTACGCTGATTGACGGAACACTGTTCGACAGCTCCATCAAGCGCGGCCAGCCTGCCACATTCGGCGTCAGCCAGGTAATCCCGGGTTGGGTGGAAGCCCTGCAACTGATGCCCGAAGGCGCCAAATGGAAACTCTACATCCCCAGCGAGCTGGCTTACGGCGCCCAGGGAGCAGGTGAGATGATTCCACCGCACAGCACACTCATTTTTGAAGTGGAACTACTTAAAGTATTAAACAAATAATTTTAAAAGCAAAATGAAAAAAGTAACATTTATCATGGCTCTTGCAGCAGCTGCCGGTTTGGCATCCTGTACTGCACAAAGCCCGAAAGCGAACCTCAAAACAGACGTTGACTCATTATCTTACGCCATCGGTATGGCACGTACCGAAGGTCTGGATCAATATCTCGCACAGCAGGGTATCGATTCTACTCAAATGACAGACTTCCTGAAAGGTTTCAACGAAGGTGCAAGCAAAATCGACAAGAAAGACGTTGCTTACATGGCAGGTCTGCAAATCGGACAGATGGTAAGCAAACAATGGGTAGAAGGCTTCAACCAACAGATTTTCGGTGGAGACTCTACACAAACCATCAGCCGTGAAAACCTGTTGGCAGGTTTCGTTGCCGGAGTTGTAGGCAAAGGCATCATGACCAAAGAAGAAGCTCAGACTTTCATGCAGACCCAGATGGATGCAGTAAAGGCTAAAGCCATGGAAAAGAAATACGCCGACAACAAAGCTGCCGGTGAAAAATTCCTTACTGAAAACAAGACCAAAGAAGGTGTTGTAACCACTCCGAGCGGTCTGCAATATAAGATTATCACCAAAGGAACCGGTGAAATCCCCGCTGATAGCAGCAAAGTAAAAGTAAACTACAAAGGTACGCTGATTGACGGAACCGAATTCGACAGCTCTTACAAGCGTAAAGAACCTGCTACGTTCCGTGCCAACCAAGTTATCAAAGGCTGGACAGAAGCCCTCACTATGATGCCTGTAGGTTCTAAGTGGGAACTTTACATCCCACAAGAACTGGCTTACGGCGCAAGAGAAACCGGCGGCCCAATCAAACCGTTCTCTACTCTGATTTTTGAAGTGGAACTGGTAGGTATCGAAAAATAAAACGATCATGCCATAAAAGCGATAGGGCGGTGAAGCGACGATACTTCACCGCCCTATTCCATTATCCCCCTACCACTTTATCACCTTGCCATCCATTATCACTTTATCACCTTATTACCCTATCACTTTATCGTATTATCACTTTTATTCTTTTTTTCGCTCCATTCTATAGATAAATTAAAATAAAGTCCTATATTTGCTTACTATTTGATAAGAACAAGAACTTTACTTATTTACTATTATGGAAAAAATAGACAATCTTGACCGGCAGATTCTGGAAATCATTTCCCAAAATGCCCGTATTCCTTTTAAGGATGTAGCTGCTGAATGTGGTGTATCACGTGCCGCCATTCACCAACGCGTACAGCGCTTGATTGATTTGGGCGTTATTGTCGGCTCCGGCTACCATGTAAACCCTAAGTCTTTGGGCTACAGGACTTGTACTTATGTAGGAATCAAACTGGAAAAAGGCTCCATGTACAAGGCTGTTGTTACCGAGATGCAAAAGATTCCCGAAATCGTGGAATGTCATTTTACCACCGGTCCGTACACCATGCTGACCAAAGTGTATGCGCGTGACAACGAACACCTAATGGACTTGCTGAATAACAAGATGCAGGAAATCCCCGGCGTCACTGCAACAGAAACATTAATTTCACTGGAACAAAGCATCAAGAAAGAAATTCCTATTTGCCCGGAAAAGTAAGATAAATAAAACAATGGGGTTGTGCCAAAACAAAAAACACTTATTATTTGTTCTGACATAACCCCATGATTTCACCACCTTATCACTTTATATAAATATGGATTTCTTAAACGAATATCACCTGTCAGGACTTGTAATCGGTATCTGTACTTTCCTTATCATAGGCATCTTCCACCCCATAGTAGTAAAAGCCGAATATTATTGGGGAACTAAATGCTGGTGGATTTTCCTATTGTTGGGAATCGGCGGTGCCATTGCTTCACTGTGTACCGATAATATTTTGGTAGCCTCGCTGCTAGGCGTATTCGCCTTCTCCTCATTTTGGACCATCAAAGAAGTATTTGAACAAGAAGAGCGGGTAAAAAAAGGGTGGTTTCCCAAGAATCCTAAACGAACATATAAATTCTAAACAAAGAACATTCGCATTTTTATCTGAAACGCTTGCATATTTCAAGAGAAAATACTACTTTTGTCCCCGCTATCCGATATAAGGATACACCGGACTTGTAGCTCAGTTGGTTAGAGCAACAGACTCATAATCTGGAGGTCCCTGG
>ERZ824575.1318-NODE-1318-length-24076-cov-9.762416_pt1 | contig 24076 bp, 16 predicted proteins | sample MGYA00519470_ERZ824575 | MGnify/ENA primary metagenome ERZ824575 (study PRJEB31778, sample SAMEA3449170) | human gut metagenome | biome: human gut; feature: human-associated habitat; material: faeces | place: United Kingdom | collected 2010/2012 ...
CCTTGATCATGGAGAACTTGCCGTACTGGTCGGAGATGGTCTTGAACACGAAGGCGGCGGTGGTGCCGTTGGGATCATAGGCGACCTCGATGGCGTTGCCGTCGTCGTCCTGGGCAGCCTCGGCAGGCATGTCGGTGGCTACGGGGACCAGATCCACGATGGTCTGCATCAGCATGTCAACGCCCATACCGGTGACGGCGGAGCCGCACAGCACGGGGCACACGGTGCCTTCACGGACGCCGATCTTCAGACCCTTAGCCATATCCTCGGCGGACAGTTCCATGGTCTCGAAGAACTTCTCCATCAGCTCCTCATCGGCGCCGGCGGCGGCTTCCATCAGCTCAGCGCGCAGGGCCTCCACCTCGTCGGCCATGTCGGCGGGGATGGCGCACTCGCCCTTGGCGTCGTAAGCCTTGTTGTGCAGCAGATCCACGATGACGGTGACGGCCTTGTTGGCGTCAGCCTTGGTGGCCACGATGGGGGCGATAGCGGTGCCGAACTTGCCCTTGACAGCCTCGACGCAGGAGGCGTAGTCGGCGTTGGCCTCTTCCACGCGGTTGATGAACATCATGCGGGGCTTCTTGCCCAGCATCTTCCAGGTACGCTCCATACCAACGGACAGGCCATCCTTGGCGTTGCCCACGATGACGGCGCACTCGGCGGCGCGCAGGGCGCACACAGCCTCACCGGCGAAGTCGAAGTTGCCGGGGGCGTCCATCACGTTGATCTTCTTGCCCTTATACATGACGGGGGCAAAGGCCAGAGAGATGGAGATCTGGCGCTTGGTCTCCTCGGCGTCGTAGTCGCAGGTGGTGTTGCCGTCGGCGGTCTTGCCCAGACGGTCAATACCCTTGGTCATGTACAGCATCTGCTCGGCCAGAGAGGTCTTGCCGGAGCCGCCGTGGCCCAGCAGGGCAATATTGCGAATGTCGTTTGCAGTCATAATGTGTTGTGTCTCCCTTCAATTTGATCCAGCGCACGGGCGCTGCCGCGCGCAATACGCTCAACATGACGATTATAGCTCACTTTTTCAAGTCTGACAACCTTTATTTTTGATATTTGTATGAAAAATCCCGCGTACTGCGGGATTTTTCGTCAACTTATACAATGCGCATTTCCTTTTTCTGGTCAGGTCGACAAGGGCGCAAAAAGGAGCGGGCGAAACCGCCCACTCCTCGTCTGTTCTGATGCTTGCCTTACGCCTTCTGATCGTCCCCGGACGTCTCCTCTTCCGGCTTGTCGTCGGACTTTTCATCGGGCTTTTCGCCCTCCTCCGGCTTCTCGTCGAAGTCCGGCATGGGGATGGGCTGGGACACGATATTGATGTGCTTGGCGGGAGCCTCGATGGTCTCCGGCACGCTGGGGCGGAACAGCTTCTGCTCCGGCTCACGGGTGGCGCCGTAGTTGTCCACGGTCTCGGGATCCCGTCCCTCAATAATGGCCATCATCTCCTGACCGGTAATAGTCTCCTTCTTCAGCAGGTACGCGGCGATCTTGTCCAGCAGCTCACGGTTGGCCTCCAGGATCTCCTTGGCCTCCTTGTGGCACTGGCGGATGATCTTGATGGTCTCCCGGTCAGCGGCGGCGTAGGTCTCCTGGGCGCAGGACATGGAGTAGGAGCCGTCCAGATACTGGTTCTGCACGGTGCCCAGGGCCATCATGTCGAACTCCTCGCACATGCCGAACCGGGCCACCAGATTCCGTGCCATCTCCGTGGCCCGCTCGATATCGTTGGCGGCGCCGGAGGTCATGGTGTTGCACACGACCTCCTCGCTGGAGCGGCCCGCCAGCAGGGTGCGGATCTCTGCCAGGATGTCCTCCTTGGACATGAGGAACTTCTCCTCCTCCGGCAGATGCAGCGTATAGCCCAGCGCGCCCTGGGTATGGGGCACGATGGTGATCTTGCTGACCGGCTGGGCGTTCTTCTGCTTGGCCGCCACCAGGGCATGGCCCACCTCGTGATAGGCGATGATGCGCTTTTCCTGCTCGGTGATGACGGTGCCCTTCTTTTCGCTGCCGGCGATGACCAGCTCGAAGGAGACCAGCAGATCGTTCTGATTCACGGCGCGGCGGCCCTTGCGGACAGCCCGCAGGGCGGCCTCGTTCACCAGGTTGGCCAGATCCGCGCCCACGCAGCCTGCGGTGGCCTGGGCGATCTTCTCCAGATCCACGTCCTCCGCCAGCTTGATGGTACGGGTATGCACCTGCAGCGTGGCCAGACGGCCCGCCAGGTTGGGACGGTCCACGGTGATGCGCCGGTCAAAGCGGCCGGGACGCAGCAGCGCCTTGTCCAGCACCTCGGGCCGGTTGGTGGCGGCCAGGACGATGATGCCCTTGCTGGGGTCAAAGCCGTCCATCTCCGCCAGAAGCTGGTTCAGAGTCTGCTCCCGCTCGTCGTTGCCGCCGCCGAAGCGGCTGTCGCGGGTCTTGCCGATGGCGTCGATCTCGTCGATAAAGATGATGCAGGGCGCCACCTTGGCTGCCTCCTTGAACAGGTCGCGGACACGGCTGGCGCCCACGCCCACGAACATCTCCACAAAGCCGGAGCCGGAGATGGAGAAGAAGGGCACGCCCGCCTCGCCTGCCACGGCCTTGGCCAGCAGCGTCTTGCCGGTACCGGGGGAGCCCACCAGCAGCGCGCCCTTGGGCAGCTTGGCGCCGATGGCGGTATAGCGGCCGGGATTGTGCAGGAAGTCGATGATCTCCTCCAGCGACTCCTTGGCCTCGTCCTGACCGGCCACGTCCTTGAAGGTGACGCCGGTGGATTTCTCCATATACACCTTGGCGTTGGACTTGCCCACGCTGCCGATGCCGCCGAAGCCACCGCCGCCGGACTTGCTGAGGAAGCGCATCACCAGCATGAACAGTCCCACCATAATGATGATGGGCAGCACATAGCTGGCCATGAACACCAGCACCGGGTTCATCTCCGCCTTATAGTAGCCGGTATAGGCCACGTTGTGCTCCTCCAGCAGGGACAGGAGCTGGCTGTCGGACAGCTGGGCGGTGTACAGCGTCAGCTTGGCATCCTTGGACTGGGTGTAGCTCTTGGGCTTTTCGGTGCTGTTCTCCTTGGCCTCCTCCGTGTAGGTATAGCCCTCCACGGGGGTGATGTAGATGGTGCTGTCCTTGAACAGGATCTCGTCCACCTGATCCTTCTCCACCATGTCGATCATCTGGCTGTACTTGATCTCGTGGCTGGAGGTCTTGTTGGCGGTGTTGCCGGAATAGGCGCTGATGTAGTTCATCGCCACCGTCAGCACCACCGCCCACAGCACCAGCGTCAGCACGCCCCGCAGCCGGTTGCTGTTTTTGTTGTTTTTGTTGTTTTTATTGTTATCTGCCATGGAATCCTCCTTGCAAGAGTGGAAGCATTCTAAGTGTAAGTGCCAGTATACCACAAAAGCCGCCGCCTCACAAGCGGCACGTTGTCCCTTTTTCTGTAAAATTTCTATGAATCGGGCTTTATCTTGCCGCGGGGGTATGGTATAATCAATGCTGTATTGGTATCAACTGACGGAAGGAACGATCATCTATGAACGAACAAGCTGCCGCTCCCAAGCGCCGCCCCATGCCCGAGGCGGAGGCCGACGGCATTATCGAGGGCCGCAATGCGGTCATTGAAGCTCTCCGCTCCGGCACGGCCATCGACAAGATCTATCTGGCCAAGGGCGAGACCGACAAGACCCTGGGCCACATCGCCTCCAAGGCCCGCGCCGCGGGCATCGTGGTGGTGGAGGCCGACCGCCGCAAGCTGGACAACATGTCCCGCACCCACGCCCACCAGGGCGTCATCGCCCTGGCCGCCGTCCGGGAATATGTGACGGTGGACAGCATCCTGCAGGCCGCTGCCGACAAGGGCGAGGCCCCGCTGCTGGTGGTATGCGACGAGATCTCCGATCCCCACAACCTGGGCGCCATCCTCCGCACCGCCGAGTGTGCCGGTGCCCACGGCGTCATCATCCCCAAGCGCCGCAGCGCGGGACTGACCGCCATCGTGGCCAAGACCTCCGCCGGTGCCGTCAGCTATATGCCGGTGGCCCGTGTGGCCAACATCCCCTCCCTGCTGAAGGATCTGAAGAAGCAGGGCGTGTGGGTGTTCGGCACCGCCGCCGATGGCAACACCACCCTCTATAACGCCGACCTGAAGGGCCCTGCCGCCATCGTCATCGGCTCCGAGGGCGACGGCATGACCCGCCTGGCGGCGGAAAACTGTGATTTTCTGGTAAGCATCCCCATGAAGGGACACATCTCCTCCCTGAACGCCTCCGCCGCGGCAGCCATCCTGCTGTACGAGGCGGTACGCCAGCGGAGCTGAGAAAAGGACATCCATGCGCAGGCAAGACGAGGCACAACTGCATACCCCGCCCATCCCGGAGGATGAGGCGTTCACCCTGGAGTCCATCCTGGCCGAATACGGCAAGGGTGGGCGTCAGCCTGCCCAAACGGAGGAAGCCCCCGTTCCCCAGCCCGCGCCGGAGCCCATCCCGGAACCCGAACCGGAGCCTGTCCCCCCGCCGGAACCCGCGCCAGAGCCGGAACCAGAGGAGGAGATCACCACGCGGCTGCCCAGGCCGGAAAAAAAGCACAAGAAGAAAAAGCCCCGGAAGAAGCAGGACACCGCGGAATTCCCGGTGATCCGCACCTCGCCGGAGCCCACGCCGCCCCCTCCCCCAACCAAGCCTGCGCCGGAGCCGGAGGCGGAGCTGCCGCCGGATCGGGTCTCTCTGAAAAACCTTATGTACGACACGGTGGATTCCGTGCTGGCCGAGAATGACGACGGCATCCTGGAGGAGCCGCCCACCCTGCGTGAGCGGCTGCAGGAGCTGCTGAATCGCCGCCGTTCCCGGAAAAAGCCCCGCCCCCGCCACGATACCGAGCAGCTTTGGGAGGAGCCGGAGCGCCGCAGGCCCGAGCCGGAGCCGGAACCGGAGCCCGACAGTGATGAGGCGTTCCGGGCGGAAAAGCGCCGGGTAAAGCACACCCGCCGCGCACTGACCGTTCTCACCTTCCCGGTGGCGGCGCTGCTGGCCCTGGCGATCCTGGACGGCCTGGGCTACATGCCCGCCCAGTGGCTGGAAAGCCCCCTGCTGCGCGCCTATGTGCCCTGCGGCATCCTGCTGATCACAGCGCTGCTGGCGGCGGACGTGTGGAAGCACGCCATCGGCGAGCTGAAAGAACGCCATGTGGCCAGCGCCCTGGGCGCACTGCTCCTGACCCTTATCGTCGTTCTTGACGGCGTCGTGTCCGCCGCCGTCACCCAGGATAGTCACGTTCCCTTTGCCGCCACCGCCGCCCTCCTCCTGTGGATGGAGCAGTGGTCGCTGCTGCTGCGGGCCGAAGCCCGGCGTGAGGCGTTCCAACTGGTGAACGTGGGCGGCGAGCCCCCCTATGTGGCCTCCGTCACCGACGCCGGTGTCTGCAAGCAGAAGGGCCGCCTGTCCGGCTTCTATCATATGACGGACAAGCCAGACCCGGCCCGCCGCTGGCAGTGGTATCTCACCCCCCTGCTGCTCAGTGCCGCCACGGTGCTCTCCGCGGTGGTGTGCCTCTCCAACCAGTGTATGGAGCGCTTCCTGTGGGTCTGGTCGGCCCACCTGACGGTGGCGCTGCCCCTGTCCCTGCCGCTGACGGCAGCACTGCCCTTCCAGCGGCTCCAGCACCGGCTGACCCGGGGCGGCAGCGCCCTGGCCGGTTACACGGGAGCGCCTCCCCTCAGCCGTGCCCGCCAGTTGGTGGTGACGGAAAACGACCTCTTCCCCACCGGCACGGTGGCCTTCAACGGCTATAAGGTCTATGGCGAGGAGCGGGTCAAAATGCTCTCTTACGCCGCCGGGATGGCCCAGGCGGCCCACAGTCAGCTCTCTCCCCTGTTCCGCCAGCAGCTTGCGGCGGAGGGCGGCTTCTCCGCCCGGGTGGACGACCTGCGCTTCTGCGAGGAGGGCGGCGTCACCGGCATGATCCGGGGCGAGACGGTGGCCATGGGCAGCGCGTACTTCATGCGCAAGCAGAAGGTGGCCCTGCCCCACGACCTGAAGCTGCAGACCGGCGTATTCCTGGCCATCGACGGTGTGCTGGGCGCCATCTTCGTCATCAAGTACCAGCCCTCCCGCAACGTGGACTGGGCCCTGCGGGCCATGCGCCGCGCCGGACTGCGGCCCGTGCTGGCCGTCCGCAGCGGCAATGTGACCCCCGGCCTTCTCAAGCGGAAATTCGGCATAGACTGCAAGCCCCTCTACCCCAATGTCTCCGCCCGTCTGGCGCTGTCCGACGTGATGGAGCAGCAGGGGGAAGCCCCCAATGCCGTCATCTACCGGGAGGGGCTCATGCCCCTGGCCGAGGCCGCCATCGGCTCCCGCCGCCTGCGCAGCGTCGTCAGGACCGGCACCTGGCTGTGCTATGCCGGTGCGGTGGTGGGCCTGCTGCTGACCTACTATCTCACCTCTGTGGGCAGCTACGGCACCCTCTCTCCCCTGTACATGCTGGCCTTCCTGGCCCTGTGGCTGCTGCCCACGCTGCTGCTCAGCGGCCTTGCCAAGCGCTTCTGATCCAAATCGTACCGCCGCGGCGGCACACATCAGCTTTTCCCTTTCGTTTTTTATCTTTCCACCGGCAAAAAAGAACCGCCCACGGGGCGGTTCTTTTTTATACAAGCATCTTGTCGGCAAAGGCCGCCAGCCGCTCTTCGATGCCCGGCAGCTTCAACGCCGCGCCGGCGTCGTTGGCTGTCTCCAGCATGCAGAACCGGGGCGGCAGGCGGAAGGCCTTGTTCATGCACAGGGCCGAGATCAGCTGCTGGGCCACGATGTCGCCGCCGGAGTAGCCGGACACGATGATGGCGTACAGATCCTTATCGTAGAAGGGCGTGGTGCGGAACAGCGCCGTCAGCCGGTTGATGCAGGCCGTCAGGTTGGCGGCCAGGGCGTCGTTATAGTTGGGGCACAGCCACAGCACGCCGTCGGCGTGGCCGATGGCGGGATACACCTGGTCCACGATGACGCCGCCGTAGAAGCACCGTCCCTCCTCGCCGAAGTGGAGGCAGGTGCGGAACTCGCAGCCGTTGCAGTCGGCCACTGTGCCGTTCCGCAGGCTCACCACCTGGGCGTCCACCCGGCCCTCCAGCCGAGGCGCCATCCGCTCCCACAGGGCAATGGTGTTGGAGGTCTTGCGGTTGGAGGCGTGCAGCACCATCAGATGGGGATGCTGCCGCACCGGCGGCGTATCCGCCAGCAGGCGGTCCACCAGCTCACGGGTGCAGGCGGTGTAGGCACCCAGATAGTCCGTGTGCCGCAGCATGGCCCGGATGTGGAAATTCTCCAGCGACCCGGTGGCCTCCACCAGCGGCGCGCCCATAAAGGCACAGCCCGCCTGATTGGCGGCAAACACGATCTCCCGGGCAGCGGACTTGGTGTACAGCTCACCGTCGCCGTCCACCAGCACCGCACCGCAGCAGCCGTCAAAGAAGCGGCTGTCCTGCCGGATGGCGGACAGCATGGCGTACCAGCCCAGATTCACGCCGCCGTGCAGCAGTGAAACGGCGAACAGCACCCGCTGCCCCGTCACCGGATGCAGCTCATCGGGCCGCTGCACCTTTACATGGGGGCGGCCCTCCAGGGCATGGGACAGCACCGCCGAAAGGCGGGGATTCTCCTCCGCCTGGGGACAAATCACCAGCAAAGGCTCCATGATACCGGCCTCCTTTTCAAATGATCTTCCGCAGGATGTCCTGGGTCTCCGTCAGCCGGGCAAACAGCTCGTCCGGCAGGGGGATGTCCTCCGTTTCCAGTCCCGTGGGGGTGTAGCGGTTTTTCACGCCCATGAAGATATCTCCCAGACACACGCTGCCGTAGTGCCATTCACCCCGCAGCGTCAGCAGCACGCTGATGGCCGCCGAGGACAGCGCCGGGGCCACATAGGGCTTGAAGCCCAGCTCCCGCATTTTCAGGTTGGCCGTCAATGCCAGCTCCGTCAGCTCACGGGACAGGGCGTCATCATAGTGCTCGATGGAGTTGGCGATCACCAGCCCGCTGCCGTGGGGGCCAAAGGCCCGGCCCTCCGTCAGGAAGGAGGCAAAGCGTTCATCCCGCTTGGCGTAGTAGGCGGCGCGGGCGTTCATGACGCCAAGGCCGTAGCCCTGCACCTGCTGGGGCAGCAGGCCCATACCGTCGTATACGCCGTTTTCGTCCCGGTTGGAGGCCAGCAGCGCGGCACGGGACAGGGGATCCACCGGATCGGAGATCACGCAGAAGAGCCCGCGGAACTGCGCCTCCCGCGCCTTGCGGGCGTACAGCTCCACCAGTCCCCGGTTGGCCTCGAACTGGGCCATCCGCACGTCCTTCACGCCGCTGCCCACGGCGGGGATGCCCTTGGATGCCACGAACAGAAAGGCGTCACAGTCAAAGAGCGTCTCCTGCGGCACGATCTCCACAGGGGGCATGGCGTCATACTGCCACGGCAGCGTCACCTGATTCAGCTCGAACTCCCAGCGCTTGGTGGCGGCCTCGTTGATGTCGCAGATACCGATGGCGGATACCGTATCGTCGCCCAGCAGCTTCAGTCCCATGGCGATGGTGCTGCCCACGTCGCCGATGGCCAGGATGTGGACACGCTTTTTGCCCGGCTTGGGCTGCCATGCCGCCATCTCCCGCCAGCGGGGATGGTCGAAGTTTACCGCCCGCAGGCCGCCGCTCAGCCACTCCGCCGCCTCGATGGGCGGCGCCTGTGTCACGGCCACGCGGCGGCTGTCCAGCCACGATACGTCCTCCGCCCCTGCCGTCAGTTGGGCAAGCGCCGCGGCGGAAAAGGCGGCGCGGCCGCTCTCCGGCGGGCGGCGGAACAGGAAGATGGGCTGGCCCTGGGCGCTCTCCGCCGCCGTCAGGGGCAGGGGCTGACAGGACACGAAATATTGGCCGTTTTCCTCATATTGATACATGATGGTTCCTCCTTTTACCGGAACAGGTTCTTCAGCCGCCGCAGCGTCTCCAGATCGTCCCGGAGGTAGTCGGACACCGCGCCGTCGGGGTTATAGCTCATGCGTCCCTTGTCCGGGCACAGGGGCAGCACCACCGCCTCACTGAGCCGCCGCAGCGTCAGGCTGCGGGCATAGACCCGGCGATAGGCGGTCTCCAGCGCCTCGATGATATACAGCGTATTCTCGATGCAGGTGCGGGAGAAGGTATAGGCCGCGTCGGCGCCGCACTGGCGCAGATGCTCCGGATAGACGTAGGGCAATACCAGGTTCACCGACGGCTGCAGGCCGGAGCGCTCCATGGCGGGGTGCTCCACCGTATCGCCGCCGATAAAGGGGTACAGGGTGGACTCCACATACCATGCCCGCAGATTGGGCACAAAATACACATAGTCCACATCCCGGCCCAGTTGCTGGGCCAGATCCCGGCCCTGGCCGGACAGGATGCCCACCAGCACCTCCTTGATCTCCACCTGCTGCTCCCGCGCCAGGGGATCCAGCACGCCGATGCGGCGTCCGGTGTGGAGCTGATCGTCCACCAGGATCACCGGGCGGCGGAAGGAGTGCACTACCCGCATCTGATCGGCCAGCGGCGCGTAGCCGGGGAAGGCCTGGATCCACTGGGTGCGCCGGTCGGCGGCGAACACCTTGTCGGTGTGGATGGTCTTGGTGACGGTGTTGGGAATGGCGGCCCGCCGCAGCAGCTTGCCGAAGGGGACGCACATATAGGGGCCCAGCACACGGGGCTGGGTGGGCGTCATGGGCACGCCGTTCAGGGCGGTGATCTTCTCCACCAACCGGTGCAGCACCAGCTGCGAGGAGATGGTGAAAATGAGCCGTCCGGGATACAGGGCCACCAGCCCCAGCTTGAAGCGGCGTCGGGCCTGCCGGATGGCGGACAGCACCGCGCTGTCGCCGCTGAAGGGCGGCTTGATGGCGGTCTCCACATTCTGCAGGAACACCACCGGGGCGCTCATGTCCGCCAGCAGCAGCGAGGGATCGCCGGGCCGCACCGGACGCAGGCCCTGCTGCCGCAGCAGGTCATCGGCCATGGGGCTGGCCGGCGCGTCCAGCGCCGCGAACAGCGCCCACAGGCAGTCCTGCTCCATGGCCTGGGCAAAGAGCTGGGTCAGCAGTAATTGCAGGGACTCGTCGTCCCGGCCGTACATGCCCGTGATGCACAGCAGTCTGCCGGAGGCGGCGTTGCGCACGGCGTTGACCCGCACGGGGTCGCCCAGCAGGGCCAGCAGCTCACGGGTACGGCGCTGGTCGAAGGATGCGGCGGCCAGCAGCTCGTCGCCGCTGCGCAGGGTCATGATCCGCTCACCCCGGCGCTGAACGCCCTGGGCGGCGGCAGGCGGCATGCCGATGGCCTGCAGCTCCGCCAGCAGCGGTGCCTCCGGCGCAGCCTCATCAAAGCGCAGTGTGCCGGGGGACAGCAGGGGCTTGTACTGGGGCTCCCGCAGATAGAGGCCCCGCTGATAGATATACTCCTGCACCATGGGGTCGATCAGGTGGGAGATATCCCGGTTCATGTCGATATTCTCCCGGATACGGGTGGAGCTGATGTCCTCCAACTGGGAGGGGAGCTGGAGCTGCACCACCTTGCCGGTGATCATGCCCACATCGGCGTCCATGTCCTTTTCCTCGCCGTGAAGGGCGGAGACCCGACGGAACACGATGTGATTCATGCTGTGGACGGAGTCGGGACTGGGCGCCGCCTTGTAGGAGGACGCGCCGTGGATCACGTCGGAACCCACGATGAGATACAGCTCCCGTCCGGCGAACATATCCTTCAGCCGCCGCAGGTCGCCGGGGGTGGCGATGTTGACGGGGATGTTATAGGGGAACAGGTGGACGTGGAACTCATCGGCCACCGACATGGAGGCGATGCGGCGGCGGATCAGGCTGGGCTGGGTCTTTTTCGACCAGGAGAATTCGTCCACCGCCAGAAACACCTCGTACCCCATGTCCCGGATGGTGCAGGCCAGCGCCTTGTGGGACAGGGTAAAGGGGTCGAAGGTGCCGGGGAAGAAGGCCACCTTCTGCCGCTGGGTGAACCGGAAGGGGCCATTGTCGGTCTCATACCGGACGATGAACTGGTACATGCGGTACAGCGCCGCCGAGCAGTACAGATCGTTAAGGCCCTCCTCCTGATTCTCGTGCATCAGGAACAGCAGCTTGTGGGCGCACAGGGTGAACAGCCACGCCCGCCGCTCATCGGGGAACCGGGGCGAGGCGAACAGGGTGTCGCCCAGCACATACATGGCCTCCTGCTGCACCGCCTGGCGATAGGACGCCATGCCCTTCAGCAGCAGACCCGCCAGACGCCGGCGGCGGCGATCCCACACCGCTTCCTCCTCCGGGAAGCGCTGGGGATAGGTGCGGTAGCTCTCCAACGCGAAGCCCACGGTGTCCAGGGCCGAGGCCACCACGCTGTCGGCGGAGTGACTCAGCAGCTCCGCCAGATAGTCGATGACCTCGTCCAGCTCCGCCGGAGGCAGCCACAGCATAAAGGTACCCAGATACTGGGGGATATATTTGGAGAATTCGTAGTGGCCGGATTCCAGGGCCTTGGCCAGCTCCACGGCGATCTCGTTGCGCTCCTCGCTGGTGAGCCGGGGCGCGATGCCCAGCAGTGCGCGGCCCGCCCGCTGGCGCACCACCACCGCCTCGCTGACCCGGATTAGGTTGGCGAAGTGGGCGGCGATCTGCATGGCGCTGCCCATGCCGCAGGCGGCGTAGCGGGACAGCAGCTCCACATTCACCACCTTGATCATCCACGGCGTGGCAGTTTTCAGGTTGTCCAGCAGAATGTCGGACACCTCTTCATTGGTAAGGGCCTCCATGGCCTGCTCCGCCGGAACGCCGCACACGCGGGCGTACCGATAGCGCAGAGAGGGCAGGGCAAAGGTCAACTCCTCCTGCCGCAGCCGCTCCAGCGCGGAGCGGAGGGGGTGGCTCTCCGGCAGGGTCTGGCTGGCCCGGAAGAAGAATTGCAGCGCCGCCGCCTGCAGGGAGGGGCTGTGGCCCCGGCACTGGGCCAGGGCGAAGGCGGCCACCTGCTCCGCCCGCTCCTCCGTCAGCAGCTTCAGGGGCAGATAGCACAGGGTGTCCGTCAGAGCCAGCGCCGCGCCCTCGTCCTCCACATGGGGGGACTGGTAGTGGGACAGCAGCACCGACAGGAACTGCTCCGTCTCCTGGGGCGCGCAGTTTTCCAGCGTGGCGGACACCACCAGCTTGGCGGTGAAGCGGATGTGGCTGGTCTGCTGGGGCGTCAGCTTGTGGTCGGGGTAAAACAGCAGGTTCAGATACTGGGACCACAGGGCGAACTGGGTCTGCTCCACCGCCGCGCGGGGCGCGGAGGAGGGCAGCTCCTTTTTATAGCGCAGGCTGAACTTGGCCATCACCTGGCCCATCAGCGCCGCCGCCTGGCGGCGGATGTCACCCTCCGGGTGCAGCAGCAGCTCATAGAGAAAGTACACCGTCTGGATCTTCTGGTTGGTGGACAGATAGGTGAAGTAGTCCTCCAGCACGCACAGATAGGTACGCACCCGCGTCCAGTCCTTTTCGCTGCGGGCCATCTCCAGCAGATCGGAGAACAGCCCCTCGTGACTGAGGCGGCGCATCATGTCCAGGTTGTGCTCCACCGCCGTCAAGCAGAAGGCCCGGTAGTACTCATCCGGCTTCATCAGGGCGATGTCCGGCGGGGGACTGGGCTCGGTGTTCCGGCCCTGCAGCGTCACGTCCACGCCGTGGGCGATGAGGTAGTCCTCAAAGTCCCGCAGCTTGCGGTAGACGTACTCATAGCGGCGCTTTTTGGCGGCGTCTACATTGTCCAGCTTGCTGAGGATCACGTCAAAGGCGTCCTTCAGGGCGTACAGCGCCGCCGTCTCCCGGCCGTCCGCCTCCCGCCGCTGCTTGGAGCGGAAGTCGGCGTAGATCAGCAGCATGGATTCCACCGACAAATTGGCCAGCTCCAGATCCCAGGTGGAGTGATTGCCGGCCACCTGGCCCACCTGGGGAAGGCCGGAGCGGGTCAGCCACTCGTCGGTATAGTAGTAGTGGAGATAGGGCACCCGTTCGCCGGGCATGCAGCCGAATTTGCCGATGTCGTGTCCGGCGGCGGCGGCAGAGGTCAGGGCCAGATCCACCGCCGCGCCGCTGCGGCGCAGGGCGCGGCCCGCCGTCATGGCCACATGGTGGACCATGGCGATGTGCTGCAGGGTGCTGAAGGGCGTCAGCTCACTGCCCAAGCGCAGCAGCTCATAGACGAAATCCTGCCGCCATACCTGCAAAAACCGCGGATAGAAGGGGCTGCCCGCCGCCTCCTCGTCGGCGCAGAAGGCGAAGTCAATGTGCCAATCGAAGGGCAGCGCGCGGCGCTCCTCCTCCAGCAGAAGCTGTATGGCAAGCAGGGCGCACAGGGCGAAATCCTCCTGCGGCTCCGTGGCGGGACGGCGATGCTGGGGGTACAGGCGGGCAGTGGCGTCGCTGAGCACATAGCCGTCCCAGCCGCCCTCCGGCGCGGGGATGTCCGGCATGGCCTCGGCGGCGGCCTCGATCAGCGCGCGGCAGGCAAGGCGCTGCCGCACCGGCAGAAAGCCCTCGAAAAACCGGGCCTGGGCCCACCGCTGGGCCATCGCCGGGTCATGGAGCCGGGCCTGGAAGGCGGCGTCCCGGAAGGCGTCGCTCCAGTGCTGGCGGAAAATGGCTTTATGGGTCATATTGTTCCCCCTTTCCGCCTGTTTTGGCGGCGGAATTATATTCTAAATAACCATTCAGTATTGTGATCCCGTCCTGAGAGGGGACGGATATCCTCCGTTACAGCTTCTCCAGAACGAACGGCTCACCCACCTGCAGGGCATAGTGATAGATCCGGGCGCTGTCCTCGATGTACTGGGCGCGGGTGCGGGCCTCATTCAGATCCTTACCCACCGCCAACACGCCGTGATTGTTCAGCAGGCAACCTCCCCGGCCATCCTTCAGACAGGGCACCGCGTTCTCCCCCACGGCAAAGGTGCCGGGTGTGGCGTATTCGGCGCACGCCACGTCGCCGCCCAGGAAGATCCGGGTCTCGATCAGCACCGAGGGGATGGGCTTATGCACCACGGCAAAGGCCGTGGCATAGGGGGAATGGGTGTGAAAAATGGCCTTGTGCTCCGGATAGGCCCGATAGATAGCGGCGTGCATCCGCCACTCGCTGGAGGGCTGCAATTCGCCCTCGATAATGTTGCCGTCCAAATCGCACCGGACGATATCCATGGGCCGCATCACCGTATAGCGTACCGATGTGGGGGTGATCAGCATGGTACCGTCCCCCAGCGCCACGCTGAGATTGCCGCTGGTGCCGGTGAACATCCCCTCATGTAGGGATTCCAGGCACACGTCCACCATTTCCTGCCGCAGTTCCTTGTGAGAATACTCCATTCTATCGCCTCTCATAATTATTAAAGAATTATTTTGTATCTTAAATCACCATCTCATAGGGGCCCAGTTCGCTGACCTCCAGATACTTCTGCAGGTCATAGGGGGAGTAGATGCCCAGATCGGTCACCACGCCGGTGATCAACTGGGGCGGCGTGATGTCGAAGGCGGGGTAATAGCCCTTCACCCCGTCGGCCGCCGTTTTAACCCCCATGGCCTCCAGCGTATCCTGGGGGTTGCGCATCTCGATGTGGACGGTGTCCACGGTGGGATGGCCCTTGTCGGGGATGCCGCTGATGTACACCGGAACGCCCAGATAGTTGGCGGCGATGGAGATCTGGAAGGTGCCCACCTTGTTGGCGATATAGCCGTCGCAGCAGATGGCGTCGGCGGCACAGGTGAATACATCCACATGCTCGTGCTGCATCACATAGGCGGGCATGTTGTCGGTGATGACCGTCACGTCAAAGCCCATGTCATGGCACACGGTGGCCGTCAGCCGTGCCCCCTGGAAATAGGGACGGGTCTCCGGGCAGAACAGCCGGATATTTTTGCCCCGCTCCCGGCACTCCTTCAGCATCATGGCCAGGATGGTCTCGGCAAAGCACTGGGTCATAACAGTGCCGTTGTCGGGGAACTTGTCCACCAGATGCTTGGCCATCTGCCCCACCCGGTTATAGCGGCGGTTGTTGGTGGCCACGGTATAGTCCCGGATGGCCAGCGCCACATCGGGGACACCCTGGGCGATGGCGGCCTTTGCCGCCTCCAGACAGCCGCCGCAGATGAGCTGCATCCGTCCCACGGTGGTAGGCCGTGCGTGGGAGATGGTGTCCATGGCCTGCTCCAAATAGGCCACCTGCCGCTCCGCCGTCATGTCCCGGCACTCCCAGGCCGCCAGCGCCATGCCCATGGCGGCGGCGGTGAAGGGCCCGGTGGACTGGGTCACCATGTCCGTCAGCGCCTGGGCCACCTCGCCGTGGGTGCGGCAAGTGACGAACTCTACCCGCCGGGGATATACCCGGCGATCCAATATCCGCACCTGGCCGCTGTCGTACCAGGCCACGTTTTCATACTGCATCATAAAGGCAAGGCCTTTGTCCGCTCTTTCCATTTCCGTTTTCTCCTCTCTTACGCGCCGTACAGCCGCTTTGCGGCGGCGCGGGCCTCATACAACACCCGCTCCTTGTCCAGCGTCAGGTATTCTCCGTTTTCATACAGCACCCTGCCGTCCACCATGGTCATGCACACATCGGCGGCCTGGGCGCTGTATACCGCAAGGCCCGCCGTGTCCAGATGGGGACAGAGATGGGGCGCGCTCAGGTCGATGGCCATGATGTCCGCCCGCTTTCCGGCCTGGATGGCACCGGTGTCGTCCCTGCCCTGCAGTCTCGCGCCGCTGACCGTGGCCATGTCCAGCACCTGACCGGCCGGTAAGATCGCCGCGTCGTGGTGATAGCCGTTGTGAAGGATGGCCGCCAGATGCAGCTCCTCCAGCATGTTCAGGTTATTGTTGCTGGCCGCGCCGTCGGTGCCCAGCGCCACGTTGACACCCTCCGCCAGCAGCGCGGGAACCGGGGCAAAGCCGCTGCCCAGCTTCATGTTGCTGGTGGGATTGTGAACGACACTGACGCCCTTTTGCCGCAGAAGCGCCCGATCCGCTTCTGTCACCCACACACAGTGGGCCGCGGCACAGGGCACATCAAACACCCCCAGATCGTTCATCCACGCTGCCGGTGTCTTGCCGTACTTCTCCATGCAGCCGTCGTGCTCGCTCCTCGTCTCGCTGAGATGAATGTGCATCCGCGCGCCGTTCCGGCGGCACCATGCCGCCGTCCCCGCCGCCACGTCGGGATTGCAGGTGTACTCGGCGTGAAGGCAGCCCTCCACCCGGATGCGGCCGTCGGCGGCATTGTGCCAGTCATGGTAAAACCGCTCCAGCTTGCGGGCGCTCTCATTCTTTTCATAGGTATCCGTCGGGTCAAAGGCCTGCACCGGATAACAGAGGTTGGCCTTGATGCCGCACTCCGCCACCAGCTCCGCCGCCTCCCAGGGGAAGAAATACATGTCGGAAAAGCTGGTGGTGCCGCAGGCAAGCATCTCCAGCAGCGCCAGGGCCGTACCGGCCCGGATGTCCGCCGCCGTCATGCGGCCCTCCACCGGGAACACGCTGTCAAACAGCCACCTTTGCAGGGGGAGGTCGGTGCCAACGCCCCGCAGCAGCGTCATGGCGGCGTGAGTGTGGGCGTTCACCAGTCCCGGAAGCAGCAGCCTGCCGGACATGTCCTTCTCGCAGTCAAAGACGCCCTCCGGACGGGCAGCGCCCACATAGGTGATCACCGGGCCGTCAACGGCCACGAAGCCGCCCTGGATCACGCCGCCGGGCGCATAGACCCAGGCGTTTTTCAGTAATGTGGTCATGCTCTCACATCCTCGTCAGCACCTTTTTCAGGTACGCACTGAAGTTGTCGGCCACCAGATGTCCCACCTCGTTGACTTCCTCGTCGGTCAGGGGCTGATCCAGGATGCCCGCCGCCATGTTGGTGATGACGGAGAAGCCCAGGCAGGGCATGCCGCAGTGGGCCGCCGTCAGCGCCTCGGTCACGGTGGACATACCCACCGCGTCGCCGCCCAGGGTACGGATGGCGCGGATTTCCGCCGGTGTCTCGAACTGCGGGCCCTGCATGAAGAAATAGCACCCCTCATGAAAGGTCAGGCCGCTGCCCTGGGCGCACTCGCGGGCGATGGATCGCAGCTCGGGGCTGTACATCTTCTGCACGTCGAAGAACCGGGGACCGAACTCCGGGATATTGGGACCCCGCATGGGGGAGCAGCCCGGCAGCATGATCTGATCGTTGATGATCATGATGTCGCCGGGCTTGTAGCCCAGGTTCACGCCCCCGGCGGCATTGGTCAGGATCACCGCCCTGCAGCCCAGCAGCTTGAACAGCCGGATGGGCGCCGTCAACTGCGGGAAGTCATACCCCTCGTAGGAGTGGAACCTCCCGGACATGCACACCACCTTCTTGCCGGCGATGGTGCCGCAGATCAGCTTCCCGGCGTGGGTAGCCACGGTGGAGCGCAGGAAATTGGGGATGTCCTCATAAGGGATCACCACCGGGGTTTCCACCTGGGCGGCAAAGGGGCCCAGGGACGAGCCCAGGATAATGCCGATCTCCGGCTGAAAGTCCAGCTTTTCCCGGACATACCGGGCGCTTTTCTCGAAAAATTCATAGGTATATTCCATGGGATATCCTCCTATTATATATTGTATTGATTTTACCACACCGGCCACATGGTGTCAATTTCACCCGCTTCCACAATTTTCGTCGGTTTTCCTTCCAGAAAGGTCTTGCATTTTTTTATTTTCATGATACAATAGCGTTGACAAATCTTAATGGAGGTACCAAAATGGCTTATCAGATCGGTTCCGCTTGCGTCAGCTGTGGCGCTTGCGCAGACGCTTGCCCCGTGGGCGCTATCTCCCAGGGCGATTCTCAGTACGTGATCGACGCTGGCGCTTGCCTGGACTGCGGTTCCTGCGCAGACACCTGCCCCAACGGTGCTATCAATCCCGCTGAGTAAAATCCGTACATAAAAAACGGCCGGTGCAATGCACCGGTCGTTTTTTATGCGGACGGGCCGTCAGGGGTGCCAGCCCCGACAAACTCTTGCCCGAAGGCCCCGTATATGCTATACTATCCCCAGAAAAGGAGGGCTGCCCATGGAGCGCGCCGAACGCCTGTGGCCCGGTGGGCCGCGGTACATCTACGACGAACAGTGCTTCCCGCCCTCCACAGACTCGTTCCTGCTGGGCAGCTTCGCCGCGCCCCGCCGGGGCGAACGGGTCTGCGATCTGGGGGCGGGCGCGGGCTTGCTGGGCCTTCTGCTGCTGGCCCGGGAGCCGTCGCTGAGCGTGACCGGCATTGAGCGGGACGCCCACGCCTGCGCAATGCTGGCGCGCAACGCCGCCGCCAACGGCCTGCCCCTCACCCCGCTGTGCGCCGATCTGCGGCAGCGGGACGCCCTGCCCGCCGGGGCGTTTCAACTGGCCGTGTCCAACCCGCCCTACTTCGCGCCCCACACCGGCGCGGTGGCGGAGGGCGTCCGGGGCGATGCCCGGGCCGAGCTGACCGCCTCGCTGGATGACGTCTTCGCCGCGGCGAAGCGCCTGCTGCAATGGGGCGGCCGCTTCTGCCTGGTGTACCGGTCAGAGCGTCTGGCGGCGCTGATGGCCGCTGCCGCGGCCCACGGCCTGGAGCCCAAGCGCCTGCGGATGGTGCAGCACACCGCCCAGAGCGCGCCGTCCCTGCTGCTGTTGGAGTGCCGCCGGGGCGGAAAGCCCGGTCTTTCCGTGGAGCCGCCTCTGCTGCTGCATCTGCCGGACGGCGGCGAGTCCCCCGACGTGCGCCGCGCCTATTTCAGAGACAAGGAGTAACCGCTATGCCCGGAACACTATATCTGGTCGCCACCCCCATCGGCAACCTGGGGGATCTCTCCCCCCGCGCCGTGGAAACGCTGCAAAGCGCCGACTTCATCGCCGCCGAGGATACCCGCGTGTCGGTGAAGCTGTTGAACCACTTCGACATCAAAAAGCCCCTGGTCAGCTATCACGAGCACAACCGCGCCGCCGCCGGACAGGCCATCCTGGCCCGCCTGCTGGGAGGCGAGACCTGCGCCCTGGTGACCGACGCGGGCATGCCCGCCATCAGCGACCCCGGCGAGGATCTGGTGCGCCTGTGCGCCGAAAACGGCGTGGAGGTGCTGGCCATCCCCGGCTGCTGCGCCGCCGTGTACGCTTTGGCGGTGTCCGGCCTGCCCACGGGCCGCTTCACCTTCGAGGGGTTCCTGCCCTCCGGCAAGAAGGAGCGGCGGGAGCAACTCCATGAGCTGACCGGCGAGCGCCGCACCATGATCTTCCACGAAGCGCCCCACCGGCTCCGGGCCACGCTGTCCGACATGGCAGAGGCCTTCGGCGGCGACCGGCGGATCGCCCTGTGCCGTGAGCTGACCAAGCTCCACGAGGAGACCATGCGCGTCACTCTGGCGGAGGCATCGGATTACTACACCGCCAACGAGCCCCGGGGCGAATACGTTCTGGTGGTGGCGGGCCGCGAGAAGTCCGACGCCCCGGCCATGACGCTGGAGGAGGGCGTGGCGCTGGTGCTGCGCCGCCGCGAGGAGGGCATGCGTCTGAAGGACGCTGTCCGGGCCGTGGCCGACGACACGGGCCTGAGCCGCAACGCCCTGTACGACGCGGCGCTAAAAAGCCTGGCATGAAATCTGACGATTTCATTGCCAAAAAGGATTGCGGCCGACTGCGCGCGCCCTTCGGGCACACTTGCTGGCCGAGAAGAATTTTTCTGACGCACATGTCGTCAGAAAAATGATTTCATTGCTTCGCGGCGTCCGCGCCGCGAACTCTGCGAGGCCTTGCCCAGTTCCCCCTCATGTAATGCCAATTATGCCGCCTGTGGCGGCATACCGAAGTTTTTCTCTTTTCACTTTTATCTCTTATCTGCGTCCCGTCAGGGACGCAAAAAACGCTCCCCGCCATGTGGCGGGGAGCGTTTTTTTGTGCGGTTTTCAGCCGTTTTTCAGGTCTTTCAGACATTTGGGGCAGATATTCTTGTCCTTGTACACCATCAGATCTCTGCTGCTGTCGCAAAAGATACAACAGGGACGGTACTTCTTCAATACCACCGTGGAGCCATCCACATAGATCTCCAAAGCATCCCGCTCCGCAATATCCAGCGTCCTGCGCAGCTCGATGGGTAAGACGATCCGGCCCAGCTCGTCCACCTTACGCACGATACCGGTTGATTTCACTGAAACCTCTCCTCTGTTTTGCTTCTCACGCGTGTCGTGATTTCCTCTGCTCATTCATTATTCCATAATTTTACCAATTTGTCAACTGTGGTTGGACATTTTACCCAATTATTTTACAAATATTGGCATATGCTCTGTGCATATAGTCTATCGAGGTGAAACTTTTATGGCCATGTCCTATTTTTTGACCGCCTTTTTTGCGTTGGCGCTGGTGTTTGGCGGAATCAGCGGCCAGTGGGGCGCTGTGTCCGCCGCCGCCATGGAGGGCGCACGGGCCGCTGTGGAGCTGTGCATTTCCATGGCGGGCGCCATCTGCCTGTGGAGCGGCGTTATGACGCTGATGGATCGCTGCGGCCTCAGCCAGAGGCTTGCCCGGCTGCTGCGGCCGGTGCTGCGGCACATCCTGCCCCGGGCCAGCTGGGACAGTGAGACCATGGCTGCCCTCAGCGCCAACGTGTCCGCCAACCTGCTGGGGCTGGGCAACGCCGCCACGCCGCTGGGCATCCGGGCGGCCACCCGGATGGCGGAGGGCTGCGGCGGTGTGGCCAGCGACGAGCTGTGCCGCCTGGTGGTGCTGAACACCGCCTCCATCCAACTGCTGCCCACCACCGTGGCCGCCGTCCGCAGCGCCCAGGGGTGCGCCGCCTCCTTCGATATCCTCCCCGCGGTGTGGCTCTCCTCAGTGTTGTCGGTGACGGCAGGACTGCTGGCGGCACGGGGTTTGCAGGCCGTCTGGAGGCGCTGATATGGACGTGACCGCTCTGCTGATCCCCCTGCTGCTGGCCGCCGTGGCCGCCTGGGGTGTCCGGCGTAAGGTGGACGTGTACACCGCCCTTACCGACGGCGCGGCAGAGGGCCTGCGTGTGGTACTGCGGATCTGCCCCAACCTCATTGCCCTGCTGTCGGCGGTGTATATGCTCCGGGCCTCCGGGGCACTGGACTTCTTCACGACCCTCCTGGCCCCTGTCCTGACGGCCATCGGCATCCCGCCGGAGACCGCACCGCTGCTGCTGATCCGTCCCCTCAGCGGCAGCGGCGCCCTGGCGGCGGGCAGTGAGCTGATGGCCGCCTACGGCGTGGACAGCACCGTCGGCCGCACGGCGGCGGTGATGCTGGGCTGCACCGAGACCACGTTTTACACCATCGCCGTCTACTTCGGCGCGGCGGGCGTGCGGAAGATCCGCTACACCATCCCCGCCGCCCTGACGGCGGACTTCGTTGGCTTTCTGGCGGCGGCATGGTGCGTGCGGCTTTTCTTCTGAAATGTAAACTTTTTCCCAACTTCTTCCCTTTGTCAAGGTTTTAACTTGCCACCGCCGCCCTTTTACGGTATACTAAATGATATCGTTATATTTACCGTGGCGCACCGTTTTCGGCGCGCCACGATCAAACTTGAGAGAAGGAGCGTTACTTTGACCAGTCGTAAAATCATCAACAGTAAACTGAAAGAAGCCGTGGACTCCGTGCTGCCCATCACCCTGATCGTGGCGGTGCTGTGTTTCTTCTTCGTGCCGGTGGGCAGCGGACTGATGCTGGCCTTCCTGGTGGGCGCGGTAATGCTGATCATCGGCATGGGCCTGTTCACCCTGGGCGCGGAGCTGTCCATGACCCAGATGGGCAACCTGGTGGGCGCGAAGATGACCAAGTCCCGCCGCCTGTGGCTCATTCTGGTGCTGGCCTTCGTCCTAGGCGTGGTCATCACCATTGCCGAGCCCGACCTGCAGGTGCTGGCCCAGAACGTGCCGGGCATCGACAAGACTATGCTGATCCTGACGGTGTCGGTGGGCGTGGGCATTTTCCTGACCATCTGCATGCTGCGCATCCTGCTGGGCATCTCCCTGCGGACGCTGCTGCTGGTGTTCTATGCCATCGTGTTCGTGCTGGCCGCCCTGTCCGACCCGGACTTCCTGTCGGTGGCCTTTGACTCCGGCGGCGTCACCACCGGCCCCATGACGGTGCCCTTCATCATGGCCCTGGGTGTCGGCGTCGCCTCCATCCGAAGCGACGAAAAGGCCAAGTCCGACAGCTTCGGCCTGGTGGCGCTGTGCTCCATCGGCCCCATCCTGGCGGTGCTGATCCTGGGCTTCCTGTATCCGGAAAACACCGCCTCCGCCACCGAGACGGTGGTGGACAGCTTCGAGACCACCCTCACCGTGGGCTACAGCTACTTAGAGGAGCTGCCCGTCATGATGGGCGAGGTGGCCATCGCCCTGCTGCCCATCTGCGTATTCTTCCTGCTGTTCCAGGTGTTCTCCCTGCACCTGCGGAAGCTGCCGCTGCTGCGCATCCTCATCGGCGTGGGCTATACCTATGTCGGCCTGGTGCTGTTCCTGACCGGCGTCAATGTGGGCTTCTCCTCCCTGGGTTATGTGCTGGGCGGCGTCATCGTGGACGAGGGTCTGGGCCTTCTGCTGATCCCCCTGGCCACCCTGATGGGCTGGTTCATCATCAACGCCGAGCCTGCCGTCCACGTGCTGAACAAGCAGGTAGAGGAGCTGAGCGCCGGCGCCATCTCCTCCAAGGTCATGGGCATGAGCCTGTCCATCGCCGTGGCCGCCGCCATGGGACTTGCCATGGTGCGGGTGCTGACCGGCATCTCCATCCTGTGGTTCGTGCTGCCGGGCTACATCATCGCCCTGGGTCTCAGCTTCTTTGTCCCCAGCATCTTCACCGCCATCGCCTTCGACTCCGGCGGCGTGGCCTCCGGCCCGCTGACCGCCACCTTCATGCTGCCCTTTGCCATGGGCGCCACGACGGCCCTGGGCGGCAACACCATGACCGACGCCTTCGGCCTTGTGGCGCTGGTGGCCATGATGCCCCTGATCGTGGTACAGGTGATGGGCGCCATCTACGTCATCAAGACCCGCCGCAACAAGGCGCAGGAGTCCGCGCCCGTATTCAGCGACGAGGGCGTCATCGAGCTGTGGGAGGTGGCCTGACATGGAGCTTTACTACTTAATGAGCATAACCGACCGTGACCGGGCGGAGGATATGGCCGCCCTGTACCGGGACGCCGGGCTGAACCTGGTGACCACCATGATGGGCCGGGGCACCGCCACGCCCCAGCAGCTGGCGCTGTATGGCCTGTCCCGGACGGAGAAGGCCGTCACCGGCGCGGTGGTGGGAACCGACACCATGAAGCAGCTGTTCCGCACGGCCAAGCGCAAGCTGTTTATCGACATTCCCGGCAACGGCCTGATGCTGGCCGTGCCCCTGAAAAGCGTCAGCAGCGGCCGGACGCTGGCCTATCTGACAGACGGCGGCAAGGCCGCTACCGGAGGTGTACCGACTATGAACTTTGATTATGAGCTGATCGTGGTGATCCTGAACGAGGGTCACTCCGACATGGTGATGGACGCGGCCCGCAGCGCGGGCGCAGGCGGCGGCACGGTGCTGCACGCCAAGGGCACCGGCGCCATCGGCACCGAGAAATTCTTCGGTGTGACCCTGGCCAACGAGAAGGACGTGATCTACATCGTGGCCAGCGGCAAGGAGAAGGCCGCCATTATGAATGCCATCAATAAGGACGCCGGGCCCTCCACCCCGGCGGGCGCTATCAGCTTCTCCCTGCCCGTCTCCGACGTGGCGGGTCTGCGGAGGCTGGATGACGAATAAAACAAGCTGGCATGAAATCTGACGATTTCATTGTCAAAGAGGCGTGCGTTTCCAAAGTCGTGCGTAGGGGGCGGCGTCCTCGACGCCCCGCGTTTACCGGAAGCACCTATGTATACCGTGCGGGCCGTCGAGGACGCCGGCCCCTACAAAATGATAAAAGAGACCGGTTCATAGAACCGGTCTCTTCAGTCTGTCAAAAAACTATGCAAACGCCCCTGCTTCTGCTATTATAGAGGAAAC
>ERZ824575.1322-NODE-1322-length-24029-cov-3.267999_pt1 | contig 24029 bp, 24 predicted proteins | sample MGYA00519470_ERZ824575 | MGnify/ENA primary metagenome ERZ824575 (study PRJEB31778, sample SAMEA3449170) | human gut metagenome | biome: human gut; feature: human-associated habitat; material: faeces | place: United Kingdom | collected 2010/2012 ...
CAATGATGCCTGTATAGTTCCGACCCGTATCGTCATGAGAGGTAAGCATTCGCTCGTCTTCATACACGCTGGTATTAAATCTCTTGATTGCGCCTCGCTGTGCCTGCCAGTTTAAAAAGATCGCATAGGTCTCACCTTCTGTCAACTTATCAAAAGCAACCTTGCCTGCTACAGCAGCAGCGCCTACTCCTAAAACAACCTTAGCCAATCCATGTTTCTTTGCCATAGTATTATCCTCCAATTCACGCATTATAATGCAATCTACTCTTTAAATTTAATCACCACAAAATCTTGTTTTAGTATATCATACTCTCTATACAAAAATCAACGCGAATAGACACATCCGCAATAATTCTGCCTGTATAGATTATACTCATGTGAAAGCTCAATAGAACGCTTATATCCCTCTTTTTTCTTAAAATCAGATAAAAGATAAGGCATATCATATTCCTCTGAAAGCTTTAAACCTATTTCATTAAGCCTGACGCTGTTCTTTAGAGGACTTATTGTAAGCGTTGTCGTAAAATAATCACAATTTAATTTTTTCGCATACTCTGCCGCTTCCCGCAGTCTTAATTCATAGCAGCGGAAACACCGTTCGCCACCCTCCCGGATATTTTCATAACCTTTTACTGTTTCATAAAAACGCTCCGGTTCAAAGTTTCCTTCCACAAAGGTGACAGGATATTTCGTCGGAAATTCTTTAATAAAGCGTTTCTGCTCCACTGCTCTGTGATAATATTCATCCTCCGGATAAATATTGGGATTATAATACAACACCGTAATATAAAAATAGTTGGAAAGATACTCTAATACATAAGAACTGCAGGGTGCACAGCAGCTATGAAGCAAAAGTTTCGGAACTTCTCCTCTTTCTTCTAATCCGGCAATCGTTTCATCTAATATTTTCTGGTAATTTTCTTTCATCGCATTTACCTTTCCCATTCTAAACTTCTGTCAATTCTGTTCCTATTATAATCTATCCTTTTCTTCTGTCAATCCGGGTGACCAATCTCATTTTTTCACATATATTATCCTATAAACTTCTATCAGGTGAATACCATGTGCTCCATCCTTGAATTGTCCAATATAGATTATATTTATCATACGAAAGAGGGCGAAACCAAGGCTCTGTCCAATATCAGCTTTACTTTATCCAACGGAGAATTTGTTGCTATTGTAGGTCCCAGTGGATGTGGCAAATCAACACTTTTATCCCTTATCTGCGGTCTCCTTGTCCCATCCGGCGGCAGCATTTCCTTCATGGGACACCCCCTGCAGTCAAAGGATATCTTAAATATGGGATACATGCTCCAGAAAGACCATCTCTTAGAGTGGCGTACCATCGCATCCAATGTCCAATTAGGGCTGGAAATCCAGCACAAAATGACACCGGAAAATCTTGCTTATGCCAGCCGGCTGTTAGAAACTTATGGACTTGCCGATTTTGCTGCAAAACGTCCTTCTGAGCTTTCCGGCGGCATGCGGCAGCGGGCTGCCCTGATTCGTACCCTGGTACTTCGCCCGGAGCTGCTTCTCTTAGATGAACCCTTCTCGGCATTAGATTATCAGACCCGCCTTAATGTCAGCAATGACATCGGTACCATTCTGCGGCAGGAACATAAAACCGCCATTCTTGTAACCCATGATTTATCCGAAGCAATTTCCATGGGAGACCGTGTTATTGTCTTAAGCCACCGGCCGGGCACAATCCGCTCCATTATACCCATATCTTTTGATCCTGGTCTTACGCCTTTAGAGAAACGGAATGACAGCCATTTTAAATCCTATTTTAACTTAATATGGAAGGAATTTAATCAAAATGAATAACCCATCCTCTGCACAGCTTATGTACTTACGGCAATGCCGCAGGCATCAGCTTAAAATAAAAATCTTTCGCGTTCTGATTCTTGTTGTCTTTTTATTACAATGGGAGCTTTGTGCCAGATATGGAAAAATCGACCCCTTTATTTTCAGCAGTCCCACCAGACTTATCATCTGCTTCTACCAGATGATTACCGGTCAGAAGCTCCTTTATCACATTGGAATCACCCTGTTTGAAACCTTAAGCAGCTTTTTCTTTGTTATTATTTTAACATTACTGATTGCTGCAATCCTCTGGTTTTCCAAAACCTTATCCGAAACCTTAGAGCCTTATCTTGTGGTTTTAAATTCCCTGCCAAAATCTGCGCTGGCTCCGCTGCTGATTGTATGGCTGGGAGGCAATTACAAGACCATTATCATCACCGGTATGTCCGTAGCTATCTTTGGCTCTATTCTTAGTCTTTACACTGCTTTTTGTGATATGGATAAAGAAAAGATTCTTCTGATAAAGACATTAGGCGGCACCCGTAATGATGTCATGTTTAAAATTATGCTGCCGGGCTGTATTCCCACCCTGCTTTCTATTATGAAAGTCAACATCGGTCTTTGTCTGGTTGGTGTTATCATCGGTGAATTTATTGCAGCAAAAAAAGGCTTAGGCTATCTTATTATTTATGGCAGCCAGGTTTTTAAATTAGACTGGGTCATCTTATCAATTCTGATTCTCTGTCTCATTGCCATGCTGCTCTATCAGCTGATTGGAAGTTTTGAGAAGCTCTGCTTAAAGAGGAACTAAAGAAAGGCGGTATGAATTGCACCTGCTCTTCATACTGCCTTTCTCTTTCTTACTTTACAGGAAATTGCTTATGAATTTTTATGCTTCTTCGATTTCTTCAAAGTCACAGTAATCTGCTCCTGCTTCAGAAGCAAACTTAAAACTTACTTTCTCGCCCTGATATTCCACGGTAAAATCACCTTCCATATCAAGGAAAGAATGTGCCTGGGCTATATTATCCAAGAATTCTGCCATATCTGCCGGAAAGTCTTTTGCATCTGCCTCTACGCTGCACTCTTCTTCTAAGATTTCCTGCTCCACAAAGAGACGCAGGGTAAAATCATCCAAATCACTTTCATCATCAAAGTCTACACCCTGAAAATAATGATTGCCGCAATTTTTAAATAAGTTCTTTACATAAGAGGTACTGGATAAAATTCTCGACTGGGATACATCCTCTGCCTCAAGATAAATATGATAGGTTATCTTCACCTGATTTTCTGCCATGGTATCTTACCTTCCTTCTTCTGCCTTAATCTGCTCTAAGAACAGCATTTCTAATTTATAATCCCGGTCCGGTTCCAACTTTTCCATATTCTTCTTTGGAATGAAGCCGCCAGCCATTGCCGGATGTCCGCCACCGTTTCCATAATCTGCTAATGCCTTTGCTACAACTCTTCCGGCATCTACATGATTGAATGCACTCCGGACAGAAAACTTAATGCCATCAGAACGGATTGCATAAATCACGGAAATATTAACTACATCAAGAGATAAAATAAAGTCTGAAATAATTGCAATCAGCGCATCCGGACAATCAAACGGAATCGATGCAAATCCCACATCATCATAAATGTGGATATTATCGATTGCTGCACCATATGCCTTTAAATCAGAAAACTCCATTACATTTACATACATGGATTTTAACTCTTCCACATCTGCCATTGGATAGATGTATGCAAACATATCCACATCAAGCTTTGTTGTACCACGAACAAAGTCATCCGTATCCATCTTGATGCCATATGCCAGTGCTGCCGCCACATCCCGGCTCATTGGTGTATTGGTAAGATAAAAATACTCTGCAATCATTGTGGCACAGGCTCCTACACGGCGCACATCTTTATAAGCATATTCACAGGCAATTACTGTCGGATGATGGTCAATACATGCCACCTCATCCCCGATAAAATCGGTCAGATTCGTATTATATTTCTGGGAGTCTACGGTAACAATATAGTCCTCTTTCTTCATATCATCCAAATCTTCTTTAGACAAAATATCAATATGAAATGTATCAAACATCTTTCTTGTACTCAGGCGTTCAATCTTGCCATCATAACAGATATCTGCTTTAATCCCATGGTAATTTAAAAAATGCTGTAAGCCAAAGGCACTGGCAATCGCATCCGGATCTGGAAAATTATGTGTCTGAATATAAGTTCTGTGTCCTCTTAATAACTCTACTAATTGTAAGGGATCCATGTTTTATCTCCTGGTATGATTTCTTCTTATTTAAATATAGAAAGCGGATTATTTTCCTTCTGGAATTTTAAGGCAAACAAAGCTGCCCCATAAAATTCCAATCAGCATAAATATCACTTTACCGGAAATTATTCCAACGACAATCTCTGCTGCTGCAACAATTCCATGCAGCCAGACAGGAAGGTTATGCAGACATGCAGCAAGTCCCGCTTCAATCAACACTACAATACATACGCTCACTACCGGCATCTTCCATACCAGTATACCCAGCACAATTTCCAATACGGCAAGAACCACAAATACACATAACATAATCAGCGCGCTGTTTTCCTTTAATTCTGCAATCGTAAACTGACTGTTCTTCTTTGCATAATTTTTCTTTGCGCTGTTGATTTTCTTCTTCATATTCTTCTTACTGTCCTCAGTTTTCTTTCCCCCTGAAACAAATTCCTTCACTTCCATGAAAAAAACTTCCTCCTTGTAATGATTTCCCTTTTCATAAGCCGGTTCATCTTTCTCCGGTTCTTACACATCTACGCCCATTATACCAAGTAACCTTTGAAAGAACAACTTTTTTCAAAAAAACATTGCAAATTTATTTTTTTCTATATATAATATTATAGTATGATTTTAATAAATAAAGGGTTGTCTGAGAAAAATATTTTATTTCGCATATAGCCAGATTATTCTGCTTCCGTGGCTCAGTTGGTAGAGCGGCGCATTCGTAATGCGTAGGTCAGGGGTTCGAGTCCCCTCGGGAGCTTTTTTTGTTGTCTAAAAATAATCTAAAAATAGTATTGACATTTCTCTTTCAATTTCTCATAATACTCCTTAGTGAGTTTATTATTATTAAACTTCAAATACATTATTAGCTTCATTTTGTAAAAACTATGTAAAATCACTTTTCATGGAAAGGAAGTACAAAATGGATATTGGAAATAAAATCAAGGAGCTGCGGATTCTCTACGGTCTCACCCAGCAGGAACTGGCTGACCGTCTGGAATTATCCAAAGGATTTATCTCCCAGTTAGAGCGTAATCTTACGTCTCCTTCCGTGGGTACACTTTTAGATATTATCCAGTGTCTCGGCACTACGCCGGCAGAATTCTTTGCAGATGATGAACCTGCACAGCTTGTCTTTAAAAATGAAGATTATTTTGAAAAAGAAGATGCGGAACACAGGAGCTTAATCGAATGGATGGTTCCCGGTGCCCAGAAAGATATGATGGAACCGGTACGGCTGACGCTGAAGCCCGGCGGCACATCAGACATCTATCTTCCACATGAAGGAGAAGAATTCGGCTATGTGCTTAAGGGCTCCATTAAAATCATATATGGTACCCGCACTTATACTGCAAGACAGGGGGAGTCTTTTTATCTTAAGTCCAATAAAAAGCACCATATCGAAAATACCGGCAGGAAAGATGCCGTTCTTATCTGGGTTACAAACCCGCCAAGTTTTTAGGAGGTTATGATGGGCAAGAAATTAATACAATTAGAAAATATTACCAAAACTTATGACGGAAATATGATTTTGGATGACTTAAATCTTTATGTAAAGGAAAACGAATTCTTAACACTGCTGGGACCTTCCGGCTGTGGAAAGACTACTACCCTGCGTCTTATCGGTGGTTTTGAGACACCGGACACCGGACGTATTATTTTTGATGGAAAAGATATTACTTCTCTTCCGCCAAATGAGCGTAAATTAAATACCGTATTCCAGAAATACGCACTTTTTACCCATATGAGCATTGCAGATAATATTGCTTTTGGTTTAAAAATCAGCAAAAAAAGCAAGGCTTATATTCAGGATAAAATCAAATATGCCTTAAAGCTTGTAAACTTAGACGGTTATGAAAACCGCAGCATTGATTCCTTAAGCGGTGGCCAGCAGCAGCGTATCGCCATTGCCCGTGCCATTGTAAATGAACCAAAGGTGCTCCTTTTAGACGAGCCTTTGGGCGCACTGGATCTAAAAATGCGTCAGGACATGCAGTACGAACTGATCCGTCTGAAAAATGAACTTGGCATTACTTTTATCTATGTTACCCACGACCAGGAAGAAGCCCTTACCATGTCAGACACCATTGCTGTCATGAATCAGGGCTATATCCAGCAGATTGGTACTCCGGAAGATATTTATAATGAGCCGGAAAATGCATTCGTTGCCGACTTTATCGGAGACAGCAATATCATTGACGGTATCATGATTGAGGATAAATTAGTCAGCTTCTTAGGCATCAAGCACGAATGTGTCGACACCGGTTTTGGTAATAATAAACCGGTAGACGTAGTCATCCGCCCGGAAGATATTGATATTGTAGAAGCCGGCACCGGTTTTATGGATGGTGATATTACTTCTGTTATCTTCAAGGGTGTCCACTATGAAATCGAAATTATGGCTGGCGGCTATGAATGGCTTGTTCATACCACCAAATATTTTGAAACCGGAAGCCATGTAGGAATGAAGGTAATTCCTTTCAATATCCAGATTATGCATAAACCGGAATCCAGTGACGAAAAGGCGGTGGAACTCGATGCATAATGCCAGAAAAAGACTTTTAGCCGGACCTTATCTGGTCTGGATTATTGGATTTACTGTACTTCCGATTCTGATGATATTATATTACGCATTCACCAACAGTGACGGTGGTTTTACCTGGGCAAATATTGCTGCAATTGCAGACCCGGTACATATAAAAGCACTCCTGCTTTCCTTGAAGCTTGGTATCTTATGTACGGTTGTCTGTCTCCTGCTCTCCTACCCGCTTGCCATGATATTAAACAGTCTTCATATCAAGCATCAGAGCTTTGTGGTATTTATCTTCGTCCTGCCAATGTGGATGAATTTTATGCTGCGTATTTTAGCATGGCAGATGTTGCTTTCCAATAATGGAATTATCAATGGATTCCTTTCCATTTTTGGCATCCCGAAGCTTCATATGTTAAATACACAGGGAGCCGTTGTATTTGGCATGATTTATGATTTTCTTCCATTTATGATTATGCCGATTTACAATTCCATAGTACGTATCCGCAAGGAAACAATAGATGCGGCAAGGGATTTAGGTGCCAACAGTTTTATCACCTTCTTCCGTATCATTCTGCCGCTTACTGTGCCTGGAATTGTCAGTGGAATTATTATGGTATTCGTACCGGCACTTACCTCCTTTGTTATTTCAGACCTTTTAGGCGGAGGTAAAGTACTTCTCATTGGAAATGTTATTGAGCAGTCCTTCATGCAGGGTTCCTACTGGAATTTAGGTTCCGGACTTTCCATTGTACTTATGCTTTTTGTATTAATCAGTATGGCATTCATGAATCGTGCCGGTGAATCAGGAGGGCATGCAGTATGGTAAAGAAAAGTTTATCAAGAATTTATCTTGCAATTATTTTCCTGTTTCTGTATCTTCCGATTGGAGTTCTGATTGTACTTTCCTTCAACAACTCCCTCTCCCGTGTAAAATGGGGCGGATTTACGACAGAATGGTATCGCAATCTTGTTTCTGACCCGACTATTATGAATGCCTTTTATACCACGATTCTGATTACCGTTGCATCTTCTGTGATTGCTACAATAATCGGAACCATGGCAGCAATCGGAATCAGTGCCATGCGGAAAAGGAACCGTCAGATTATGCTTGGTGCAACTAACATTCCACTTCTGAATGCAGATATTGTAACCGGTATTTCCCTGATGCTGCTTTTTGTCCGCTTTACAGCGCTTGGAACATCAACCGTATTGATTGCACATATTACCTTTGACATTCCATATGTCATTTTAAATGTACTGCCTAAGCTTTCCAACACCTCCTCCCATACCTATGAAGCTGCCAGAGACTTAGGCGCAACACCACTTTATGCATTTTTCAAAATTGTATGGCCGGATATCAAGCCTGGTGTATTCTCCGGTTTTCTGATGGCTGTGACAATGTCCTTAGACGATTTTTCCATCACCTACTTTACCAAAGGTGCCGGTGTCAACACATTGTCTACCATGATTTATACCCAGCTGCGTAAAGGTATTATTCCGGAAATGTATGCACTGTCTACGATTTTATTCTTCCTTGCTCTGGTGCTTCTTCTGATTATGAATTACCGCAGTGTCAAGGATGCGAAAGGAAGGTCTTAAGAAATGAAGAAATTCTTATTTTCATTTATGCTTATTGCTGGTCTCCTTACTCTTTCCGGCTGTGGACAAAAAGAGGATGAAAATGCACTTGTTATTTTAAATTATGGAAAATATATAGAGCCGGATGTTATCCAGCAATTTGAAAAAGAAACCGGTATTACCATCAAATACGAAGAATATGAAAGTCCGGAGGAAATGTATACCAAATATAAGGCGGGTTCCATCAAATACGATTTAATCTGTACCTCCGACTATATGATCCAGAAGCTTATCAATGAAGGTGAAGTCTTAGAAATGGATTATGATAATATTCCACTTTACGAAAACATCGACCCAACCTATGTGGAATTTTCCAAGGCCTTTGACCCGGAAACGAAATACACACTACCTTATTTCTTCGGCACACTGGGTATTCTCTACAATAAAACCATGGTAGATGAAGCTGATATGGACAGCTGGAATGTTCTCTGGAATCCGAAATATAAGGGACAGATTATCATGGAAAATTCCGTCCGCGATACCTTCGTTCCTGCACTCCGGCTTTTGGACTATTCCATCAATACTACGGATGAAGATGAATTAAACGAAGCACTTTCCATGCTTTGTGACCAGAAAGATTTAGTCTACTCCTATCTGGTAGATTCTTCTGCCGATGAAATGATTGCCGGAAATGCTGCCATGGCTCTTATTTATTCCGGAGAGGCTGCCTATGCACAGGATTATAATGATGATCTTGATTATGTGGTTCCGAAAGAAGGTTCTAATATGTGGATGGACTCCTGGTTCATTCCCAAAACCTGCCAGCATAAGGATGCTGCAGAACAGTTTTTAAATTATCTCTGTCGTGAAGATATCGGTATGGAAAACTTTGACTATGTCTGGTATGCTACACCAAACACCGCTGTTTATGACGAACTGGATGAAGAGGTTCAGGAAAGTACTACTATTTTTTCTGATCAGGAAACTTTAGAAAACTGTGAAATTTTTAACAGTCTTGATGTCCCGGCTACAGAAACTTATGACTATCTCTGGAAGAAATTAAAATCTTACTAAAATATTCTGGTCTCTAAAAGATTAGAAAATTTTTAGAAAAATTTCATATTACCTTTCTTGTTATTCAAGACACAAGATGATATATTGAAAGTCCATTGGAATAATCCATGGACTTTCTTTTCTATTTATTCATTTTTACCATTTCTAACCAGGAGGTCTTTATGACATATCAACAATTTCTTACTGAAATCCAGTTACAAATTCATTCTCTGTTTGATACAGATGTTACGATTCAGCTGCATAAAATCCAAAAAAATAATGGCGTTACTTTGGATGGACTCACTATTCTGCAAAAGGGCTGCAACATTTCTCCCACTATTTATCTCAATGATTATTACAAAGAATATCAGGCAGGAAAAAGCATACATAACATTATTTTACATATCCGGGAAATTTACCGGGCTTACCGTCCCAGCAGCTCTGTCGATGTAGCATTCTTTACTAATTTTGAAAATGTACGGCACCGCATCCTCTTTAAACTGATTCACTATCAGAAAAATGAGGAACTCCTTAAAGAAATCCCTCATTTTCGTTATCTTGATTTTGCAGTTGTTTTCTATTGTCTTTTATCTAGCTCAAGTCAGGGAAACGCCACTATTCTGATTCGTTCCACTCATCTTTCCTACTGGAACGTCTCCGCAGATGCGTTATATTCTTATGCCTTAGAGAATACACCGGCACAGCTTCCTGCTGATTTTGAACCATTAATGCCATTACTCAATAAGCTTATGCCAATGCCCTTTCCTGCAGATAGCATGGAAGAAGAATCTGAAACACCGCTTTATGTATTAACCAATAAAGCCAGACTCTATGGTGCTTCCTGCATTCTCTATCCAAATCTTTTAGATTCCATTGCAGATAAGCTCACATGTGACTTCTATCTGATTCCAAGCAGTATTCATGAATTTCTGATTCTTCCTGTTCTGCCCGGAACCTGTATACAGGATTTAAATGCTATGATTCATGAAGTAAATTCCACTCAGGTTGAGGAAGAAGAAATCTTATCCGATCACGCTTATTTCTATTCCCGTTCCGAAAAGCTTCTTACTTCTATGTCAGAAGAACGGACTACAATTTAGCATATAATTTTTCATATTCCTTTGCAGAACTGGACCAGGAGAAATTCTGCTCCATGCCACGTCTTGCGATATCCAGCCACCCGGTCCGGTTCTCATGGAATACCTGATATGCATAAAGAAGACTGTCACGCATTTCATGAGCATTATAATTGGAAAAAGTAAAACCGGTTCCGGTATGCTGATACTCATTATATGGCTCTACGGTATCCTTTAAGCCACCTGTCTCGCGAACCACAGGTACTGTTCCATAACGAAGACTCATCAACTGGCTCAGACCGCAGGGTTCAAATAAAGATGGCATCAAAAAAGCATCTGATGCTGCATAAATTCTATGCGCTGCTTCTTCGGAATACATAATATTTGCCTTCAGTCTGTCCGGATACCGGCTCTCATAATAGCGGAACATATTCTCATAACGTTCCTCTCCGGTTCCTAATGCAACAATCGCAAATTTACCGGAAGAAAGCAGTTCATCCATCATATAATCTACCAGTGCAAATCCCTTCTGCTCTGTCATTCTTGAAACAATTCCAACTAACATCACATCATCCGAATACGGAAGATTCATATCCTTTAAAAGTGCCTGCTTGTTTTTCCGCTTGCCCTCTTCTAAATCATTGGCATCATATAAATAAGCAATCTTTGGATCCGCTTTCGGATTATATTCATTATAATCGATTCCATTAATAATACCGCTTAATTTATAGCTGTTACTGCGAATGAGACCATCCAAGCCTTCGCCACCATCCGGAGTTGTTATCTCATAAGCATATGTAGGACTTACCGTTGTTACAGCATCTGCATATACAATACCACCCTTCAGATAATTTCCCTCTCCATACGACTCTAATTTGTCCGGTGTAAAAATAGCATCCGGCAATCCGGTAATATCTTTTACTGCCTTTAGATTCCAGCGCCCCTGGAACTGTAGATTGTGTATCGTAAATACCGTTTTCATATTCTGGTAAAATACATTTTTCTTATAGATATTCTCCAGATATACCGGAACCAGTCCCGTCTGCCAGTCATGGCAATGAATAATATCCGGCTGGTAATTCATATGCGGCAATGCTTCTAATACTGCCTTTGAGAAAAATGCAAATTTTTCTACATCTTCGTAAATATTATTATATGGTCTTTCTCCCGCAAAATAGAATTCATTATCAATAAAATAATACTGGATTCCATCTTCCTTTGCCTCCAGTATTCCTACATATTGTTTTCGCCAGCCCAAATCTACATAAAAATGCAATATATGATGCATTTTCTTACGCATATCCTCACGGATACACATATACTTCGGCAGCATGACGCTGACTTCATATTCATTTTTTGAAAAATATTTTGGCAGTGAACCTGCAACGTCTGCAAGGCCGCCTGTTTTGATAAATGGAACTGCCTCTGATGTAACAAATAATACCCGCTTCATTTCTGTTACCCCCAAATCTGATACCCTTTTTACAAATACGCAGTGCATCTTTCGCTGTGCTTTCTTTCGCAGTGCATCTTCGAAAGCCTACGGCTTTCTCGATGTACGGGCATTCGCCCTATCAGCCAACAGAAATACGCGATACTTTGTGCAAGCACAGTATCGCGTATTTCTGTCGGCTGCACTGCTCATTGCTTACGCTCATTATACCACGTTATGGGGGAGCAGAAAATACCTAAACCGTCTAATTCAGATACTATATTTTGCTGCCATTTTGTAGAAACCACTCTTTTAATACGCTTTATATTCCAGGCGGATTCTGTCTGCAATCAGTGCTATAAATTCTGAATTCGTCGGTTTACCTTTTCCATTGTTTATCGTATACCCAAACAGCTCATCAATCGTGTCCATTTTGCCACGACTCCATGCCACCTCTATTGCGTGGCGGATAGCACGTTCTACGCGGCTGGCTGTTGTCTGATATTTTTTTGCGATTGTCGGATAAAGTATTTTTGTAATGGAGTTAAGCATTTCAATATCATTTACCGACATAATAATTGCTTCACGCAAATACTGATATCCTTTGATATGTGCCGGAACTCCTATTTCATGTATAATATTTGTCACTTTACTTTCCAGATCCTCCGGCTTTGCCGAAGGCTTTTTCTCATATGCTCCGACTTTTTTTGATTCCGCAGCATTCATTCCCCGGAGCACTCTTGTACTTTTTATCCGATTGATAATCATATCATTATCAAAGGGCTTCATAATGTAATAATCCGCCCCCAGATTAAATGCATCTTCTGTAATCCGGTCCTGTCCTACCGCACTGATAATAATAAAACTAGGACATTTTCTTATGGATTTATCTTTTTTTACTTTTTCTAACAGTGCAAGTCCGTCAAGTTTTGGCATAACTATATCCAATAAAACAACATCCGGCTGTTTATGTTTGATAATCTCATATGCTTCGACCCCGTTCTTTGCCGTACCAACCACCTGCAAATCCTTATCGCTGGCTACGATTTCATCTAAAAGCTGTACCATTCTCTCGTTATCATCTGCAATTGCTACATTTAATTTTTCCATTTCAAACCTCCTGCCGTTTCCACTCTTTTGTACAAAGATGAAACTACTTGTATTTAAACACAACTTTTCTGTCGTTTCAAGCTAAAGCGTTCATCTTATTTCGACATCAATATTGCCCGGAAGACAACGGCTGCCTTCTTCCCCTTATACATTTTGTATCATAATTATATCCTTACATAAATTATGTCGAAACATGTCGTTAAATTATAAACTGTTTTTTCTTATGGATTCGACGTTTTCTCTATCTCTAACATATCCTCAATAAAAATACCATACCCCTTCTTTGCATCATCGACGAACACATGGGTAACTGCACCTATCAGCCTTCCGTTCTGAATCACCGGGCTGCCGCTCATTCCCTGTACAATACCTCCGGTGCTCTCTAACAGTGCCGCATCCTCTACTTCAAATAAAATACTTTTGTTCTCCTTATTCTTCCGATAATTAACTTCCGTAATTCTTATCTTATAATGCGCTATCGTTCCGTCGATATCACTGATAATTTCTGCTTCTCCAGGTTCAATATCCTGCTTATAACCAACCGGATAAGCTACGGCATTTTCCAGCAAATTATTTTTTTCATGTAATATTCCATAGATTCCTCGTTCGCAGTTCTCCTCAATATCTCCCATACAATATTTTTCTTCATAATTAATGACTCCTGATAATTCACCCGGTTTACCGGATTCTCCTTTTACGATTCCCACCAGTCTGCTGTTATAAAGTTTTCCCGTCCCCACTTCCAGCATACTTCCGGTATCCATGTCTGTTACCGCATGTCCCAGTGCCCCATAGCTTCCATCCTGGCTGATATAGGTAAGTGTTCCGATTCCTGCCAGATCATCCCTTACCCAGACTCCTAATTTATACGTTTCTTCTTTTGATAATTTCGGCTGTATATATAATTCTAATGTTTCTCCATTTCGACGTATCCGAAGCACTAAAGATTTTCCTTCACATTTATCGACAACATCCATTAACGCCTCCTTATTTTCAAGCTTTTTTCCATCTACTGCACAGATATAATCTCCACTCTTTAAAACATTCTGTGCCGGTGCATACAGTACTCCATCCATCCCTTCAAAATTTCCCGTTCCGATGACAAAGATGCCATCCGTCTGCACATAAATACCAATATTTTCCCCGCTGGCATAGACCTCCTGTTCCGCTACAATATCTGCCTGCACCTCTTTTATTGGTATAATTCCAAATAGCTTCGCTCGTAAAACAACCGTATCTGAAGCCATATCTATTTCATTTCTTTCGGCACCGGCCTTGTCCATGCTGCTTTGCAGCCGCTGATTTTCCATTACCGATGTATCGATAAATCTCTTTCCGGAATCCCGGCATTCGAAGGTCACCGGCATGGAAATGTCCAGTTTACTTAAATCACCATCGATAAGTTTTACTTCATCCGGAACCATATTTAACATAAGCTGGTAAGCAAATACCAGCCAGACAATCACTATAATCTGCCATATATTTTTTATGCTTTTTCTTATTAATCTCATCCGCATTATATTTTCCTCACTACAGGCATAATAACTACAGGAAACTCTCTTTACAGCTTTCCCGCGTAAAATAAAAACAGGATATTCATTGAATATCCTGTTTTTATTATGTGTATTATTGTTTGATTCAATCGTTTATTTTTTAGCATTTTGTGCCAGGTTAAGCATTTCTCTTGCACTTTCCAATACGGTGTCTGTAATCCTCACTCCACCAAGCATTCTTGCTAATTCAGTTACCTGCTCATCCTCGGTGAGTCTTCGTATGGTAGAAATGGTTGTCTCATTTTCTACGGATTTTTCAATACTGAAATGAGCATCTGCCATTGCAGCAATCTGCGGCAGATGTGTGATGCAGATTACCTGATGATGTTCTGCAATCATATGCATTTTTTCAGATACCATCTGCGCCGTCCTTCCGCTGATTCCTGTATCAATTTCGTCAAAAATCAAGGTTTCTATTTCATCATTTTTAGCAAGCACTGTTTTTAATGCCAGCATAATTCTTGATAATTCTCCACCGGATGCTACGCTGCCAAGTGGTTTTAATGGCTCTCCCGGGTTGGTTGCAATGACAAATTCCACTTCATCAAAGCCATCTGCTCCAAAAGTCTCTTTCTGTTCAAATTTCATTTCAAAACGAACATCTAAGAAGTTCAAATCTACTAACTGCTCCCTGATTTTTTCTGCCAGTTCCTTCGCATATTTTTTGCGGATTGCAGATGCTTTTTCTGACTGCTTCTGCAATGTTTCTTTTAATGCATTTTCCTGTTGCATAAGCTTCTTATGATATACATCATAATTCTGCAGCTTCTCTGCTTTTTCCTTTTTTTCCTCTAAGGATGCTAAAATTTCATCTATCGTATGACCGTATTTTGCCTTCAGATGATTGATTTCATCCAGACGCTGCTCTGTCCCGGCAAAAGTCTCATCATCAAATTCAGCCTCATCCATATAGTCTGCAATTTCCCGGTTCAAATCATTCAAAAGATTATCAATTTCCAAAAGTTCATCTGCCATCCCACGAATTGCATCATCATAATCTGCCACAGATGACAATTCTCTATGAGCTCTTCCGGTCAGCTCCGATGCACTGCCGTCTTCCATGCTGAGTAATCCATGGGCTGCATGAATTGCTTCCATGATTTTCTTTCCGTTCAGAAGCTTCCGGTATTTTGTTTCTAAAACTTCATCTTCGCCAGCTGTTAATGCAGCTTCTTCAATTTCATGGATTTCATATTCTAAAAGAGATAATTCCCGCATCCGGCTCTCTTCATCCAGAGAAGCTTCTTCTAACTCTTTCGTAACTTCACGGTACTTTTTATAAGTTTCTTTCAACTCACTTTTGATGTCCGACAGTTCATTTCTTGCATAATCATCAAGGATTTCTAAATGCTTCTGTTTTTTAAGCAGCGACTGGTGTTCATGCTGTCCATGAATATCTATCAGCAACGCAGAAACTGCTTTCATCTTTGATGCCGGAACACTTTCCCCATTGATTTTGGCGATGCTTCTTCCTCCGGAAATCTTTCTGCTTAAAATCAGCATATCATCCTCCGGATAAACATCAAGCCCGGAAAGTGCTTTCTTTAAAGCATCTGATTCTACATCAAAAATCAGCTCCACAAAGGCATTCTCCTCATTATCCCTTAACATCTCTTTGGATACCTTTTCTCCCAGAGCCAGATTAATGGAACCAATGATAATTGATTTTCCGGCTCCCGTCTCTCCGGTCAGGATATTTAACCCTTTTTCAAAATCGACTTCCGCCTCATCAATGAGTGCCAGGTTCTTAACATGCAGGTTTCTTAACATATTTTCTCCTTCTACTCTCTCTCGTCTTCCGTTCTAATCTTCCATAATCCGGCGAAGACGTCCCATTAACGCTGTGGTATCCTCTACGGTACGGACAGCGCACATAATTGTATCATCTCCAGCAATGCTTCCTACTATTTCATGGCAATCCATGGCATCCAATGCTGCCGCAACTGCCATTGCCATTCCGGATACCGTCTTAATCACAAGAATATTCTGTGCCATATCCATAGATACAAAACCATCCCGGAATACACGGACATACTTTTCTGTCATGTCTTCCTTATTTTCAGATAAAGCTACATATTTCTGACGGCCATTGCTCAATGCTACCTTAGTCAGTTTTAACTCTCTGATATCCCGTGAAACCGTTGCCTGTGTCACATGATATCCTTCCTGCTCCAACTTTGCAGATAATTCTTCCTGTGTGCCTATCTCATTCTTCTGAATTAATTCCAGAATCTTTGCATGTCGTCCTATCTTCATTACAGTCCCTCCTGTTATGTATAATTCTGCATCTTTTTCCGCAAAATTTCTAGGAAACTAATCTTACTCAAACGAATAATCCCTACGGATTCTTCTGCCTTATGCACTACAATCTTGTCACCAACCTTAAGTTCCACTCCGGAATCTCCATCGAAGCTCACTTCCACCTGCTCATCCCGCTGGCTTCTCCGCATGCCTACTTCAATGGTAATTTCATCTTCCGGTCCGATTACAATGCTCTTGGAATTCAACGTATGTGCATTGATTGGTGTCAACAGCAAAAGGTTGGCTTTCGGGTCCACAATAGGGCCACCTGCCGACATACTGTAACCGGTGGAACCGGTTGGTGTTGCCACAATGATTCCATCCGCCTTAAAATTATAGAGATACTCTCCATTTACATAAACATTCAGATTCACAATCTGAAGTGCTCCCGTACGATGGATGACCACATCATTTAACGCAACCCTCTGAATCTTCTCTCCGCCACTTTGTACGGTATATCCATCTAAAAGCATTCTCTGCTCTATGGTATAACGGTCAGCCATCAATTCATCAATTGCCGGGAATATCGTATTCTCTTCTACCTCACACAGATATCCAAGCTTTCCTAAATTAATTCCCAGCAGCGGAATATTTTTCTTTACCAGATTGCGTGCCGCACGAATTAATGTTCCATCTCCACCAATAACAAGCACTGCCTCGGTTTCTGTTGGAATTTCTTTTTCCACTGATTCCGCTTTTTCTTCCTCAAAGCTGGCAAAATAATCACAGGTTCCACCCTTACGTCTGATGTAATCTATAATCTGATTGGTAAAAATAAGTTCACTGTCTTTTTGTGCGTTTACAATTATGAAAAAATGCTTCATATATCTAGGACAATGATGTATGTGCCGCCTCTACGATGGCCTCCACATCAATGGTCTCCTCCTTCTTGCTCTCGCTGTTTTTCTCAATATATACCAGATATTCAATATTTCCCTCCGGCCCCTTAATCGGTGAATAGGAAAGATTATGAACGGAAAATCCATTTTTCAACGCAAAATCAATTACCTTATGGATGACTTCCTCATGTACCTTTGGGTCACGGACAACACCTTTTTTTCCTACCTTTTCCCTTCCGGCCTCAAACTGTGGCTTAATCAGGCAGACCATTCTTCCGCCGTCCCTCAGCAGCTCCCTTGCCGGTACCAGTACCTTGGTAAGAGAAATAAAAGATACATCAACAGATGCAAAATCAAGGACATCTGCAATATCTTCCGGCGTCACATAACGGATATTGGTTTTCTCCATGCAGACAACCCTTGGGTCATTTCTTAATTTCCAGGCAAACTGTCCATATCCTACATCTACAGAATATACCTTCACTGCACCATTTTGCAACATACAGTCAGTAAATCCGCCGGTGGATGCGCCGATATCCATGCAGACCATTCCCTCTAAAGAAATATCAAATTCCTTCATTGCTTTCTCTAACTTCAGTCCACCACGGCTGACATATTTTAATGTATTTCCCCGGACTTCAATCTCTGCCTCTGTATCAAAATTTGTTCCTGCTTTATCCTCTCTCTGTCCATCCACAAAGACATTTCCTTCCATAATCATAGTCTTTGCTTTTTCCCTGGATTCTGCCAGTCCCTTCTGTACCAAAAGAACATCCAATCTTTCTTTCATCGTTCTTACTGTGCCTTTCTGTCTATAATCTTACCGATAATTCCATCTGCATCAATTCCTGTTTCTTTGCGGAGAAGTTCTACATTTCCATGCTCTACATACACATCCGGTATTGCAATATTTAAAACCTCCATGGAACCATCTCCATTTGTATTCATAAATTCCAATACATGCTCTCCAAAGCCTCCGGATTGCACATTTTCTTCCAGCGTAACCAGAAGCTTATGATTCTTCTGCAGCTTAAGAAGCAGTTCTTCATCAAAAGGCTTCACAAATCTTGCATTGACAAGAGAGCAGGAATAACCTTTTTCTTTTAATCGTTCCCTTACGGTAAGTGCTGTCTTTACCATGCTTCCTACTGCCAAAAGTAAAATTTCACTTTCTTCATAAAGAACTTCTGCCTTACCATATTCTAACGGTGCCCGATATTCCTTTAATTCATCAAAGGCTTCGCCTCTCGGATATCGTACTGCAATCGGTCCGGAAAAATCCACGGCATATTTTATCATATCTGATAATTCCCACTTATTCTTAGGTGCTAAAATTGTCATATTCGGCAGACAGGAAAGATAAGATAAATCAAAGATTCCCTGATGAGTCTCTCCATCACTGCCCACAAGTCCTGCACGGTCAATGGCAAATACTACATGCAATTCCTGTATACAGACATCATGCAGAATCTGGTCATATGCTCTTTGCAGGAAAGAAGAATAAACCGCTACAATCGGCTTTAAACCGGCTGCTGCCAATCCTGCAGCAAAAGTCACTGCATGTTCTTCTGCAATTCCCACATCAAAGAAACGTTCCGGGAACATATTCCGGAATCTTTTTAGTCCGGTTCCATCAGCCATTGCCGCTGTAATGGCAACCACTTTTTCATCCCGGTCACCCAATTTACGCATAACCGTAGAAAAAATATCGGTATAATTGGCTTTTACCCGTTTCACAAGAGGCAGTCCTGTCTCAACATCAAAGGCTTCCGTTCCATGAAAACGTGCCGGATGGCGTTCTGCCGGAAGGTATCCTTTTCCTTTTTCCGTAATCACATGTACCAGAACCGGTCCTTCCACCTTAGAGGCTTCTTTGAATAATTTCACCATGGCAGGAATATTATGACCATCTACCGGTCCTAAATAAAGGATTCCCATATTTTCAAAGAGCATGCCCGGAATCACAAGCTGCTTGATTCCATTTTTAGTCTTACGGATTTTCTCAACAATACGTTCTCCATATTTCGGAATGCTGTTCAGGGAATTCGTAATACCATTCTTTAATCCCTGATAAGATTCTGCGGTACGAAGTCCGCTTAAATATCTGGATACACCGCCGACATTTTCCGATATAGACATCTTATTGTCATTTAAAACAATAATCAGATTTGACTTTAATTTGGATGCATTATTCAATGCCTCATAAGCCATTCCGCCGGTCAATGCACCATCTCCGATAACAGAGATGACTTTGTACTTTTCTCCGGTAATCTCCCTTGCCATTGCATAGCCTAATCCTGCGGATATGGAAGTCGAACTGTGTCCCGTATCAAAGCAGTCGCAATCACTTTCATGACGTTTGGGGAATCCGCTCATGCCGCCGTATTTTCTCAGTTCATCAAAACCGGCTTTTCTTCCTGTCAGTAATTTATGGGTATAAGACTGATGTCCTACATCCCAGATAATTTTATCCTCTGGTAAATCAAAAGCAAGATGCAGTGCCATGGTAAGCTCTACCACGCCAAGATTGGAGGCAAGGTGCCCACCGGTTTTTGATATTTTGTCAATCAAAAAAGAGCGGATTTCCTCTGCCAGAATCGGAAGTTCGTTTTTATTTATCCTTTTTATATCGTTTTCATGCTCAATCTTTTCCAGCACCATGTATCTTTACTCCTTTGGTTTCTGAAGTTCTTATTTCTCCCTATGAATCAAATATTCCACCAGATGAATCAGGAATTCATTTTTTACCACCAGTGATTCTAATAAATTCACTGCATGTTTTGAATATCGTTTCACATCTTCCTGTGCTTTTTTCAATCCCTCATATGTAACATAAGTTGCCTTTTCGTTTTTGGCATCACTGCCAACCGGTTTTCCAAGCACTTCCTGATTACCGGTAACATCTAAAATATCATCCTGGATCTGGAATGCCAGACCAATCTCTGATGCCGCCTCTTCGATAATCTTCTGCTCGCTTTTCGTGGCTCCTGCAAGAATTGCACCGATTAACATAGATGCTTCAATCAAAGCACTGGTTTTTAATTTATAAATAAAATCTAACTGGTCTCTGGTGACAGACTGTGTTTGATCCGTTTCAACATCTACGGTCTGTCCCCCTACCATGCCATAAATTCCGGCTTTCTGTGATAATACAAGCAATGCCTTTGCCACATTAGGCGTCTGTTCCGTCTGTAATGCTGTCAATGCTGTCTCATAGGCAAAATTCAAAAGACCATCCCCGGCAAGAATTGCCATGGCTTCTCCATAGACAATATGTGTTGTCTTTCGTCCCCGTCGGTATTCATCATTATCCATTGCCGGCAGATCATCATGAATTAAAGAATAAGTATGAATCATCTCAATGGCTGCCATGAATGGTTCAATTACCTCTGATTTTCCGCCAAACATGCGGTAAGTCTCTAACATCAGCATGGGTCTTAACCGCTTTCCTCCTGCAAGAAAACTATAATTCATGGCTTCAATTACCTGCTTCTGATAGCCTTCTTCCTCCGGAAGATATTTTTTTATAATATTTTCAATCTGTTCTGTCCGCTTTGTAAGCTCTGCTGTCATATCCATTAAAATTCCTCCAGCATTCCTTGTTCATTCAGCACTAACATTTTCTTTTCAATCGAATCTATCCTCTCACTGCAGTGTTTCAGCTTCTTCATGCCCTGCTCATAACAGACAAAGGATTCATCCAGAGAAATGTCTTCCTCCATATGTGCAATCAACTGCTCCACTTCTGCAAATAAATCCTCTAAATTCTCATTTTCTTTTTTTTCCATTATATTATCTGTCTCATTTTCATTGATTGTATGATCTGTCATCTTCCGATTTCCTCCTGGCATATGATTTCTTCTACTCTTGCCTTAACAGTTCCGTCTTTTACACTGATCTGCAATTGTTCTCCTTTTGAAACCTGTGAAACACTTTTTAAACCATTCTGCCGGCTGTCAGAAACATATGCATATCCCTGTCCCAATCGTTTCAATGGCGAAATATCATCGAAATGCTGGGCTAACATCCGAAGTCTTGCCTTATTCTTATCTAACTGCTGTGTCATGCCATGCTCTAAGCGAAGCTGCAATTCCTCCAGATACTGTTTTTGACTGTTCAGACGATATACAGGACTCTGTTGCATTAATCTTGCCTTCAGTGTCTCCATGCGTCCCTGTATCACAGCAATTTTACTCTTCATGCTGCGCATCAGATGTACCCGGTCAGTCCGTATCCGCTGTAACATCTGATTCCTGTCATATACCGCAAGTTCTGCTGCTGCAGACGGAGTCGGTGCCCGCAAGTCTGCCACATAATCCGCAATGGTGTAATCCACTTCATGTCCCACTGCAGAAATAACCGGTGTTTCACATTCAAAAATTGCCCTTGCAACAATTTCTTCGTTGAATGCCCATAAATCCTCTATGGAGCCACCACCACGCCCCACAATGATAATGTCCAAATGCATGGCATCCAATGCATGAATCCCATTTACAATGCTTTCTTTGGCACCCTCACCCTGTACCAGTGCCGGATATAGAATAAGCTGCACATAAGGATTTCTTCGTGCAGCAATATTACGGATATCCTGTATTGCAGCCCCGGTAGGTGCTGTAACAATTCCAATACGTCCGGCATACTGCGGAATCGGTTTTTTATACTCTTCCGCAAACATGCCCATTTCCTCAAGTTCCTGTTTCAATTGAAGAAATCTGGCATATAAATCCCCTGCACCGGCAAGTGTAATTTCTTTTGCATATATCTGATATCTGCCGTCCCGTTCAAACACGTCGATCGTCCCTCCGACGACGACCTGCTGTCCTTCCTGCATATGAAATTTCAGTCCGCTCCGGTTGCCGGCAAACATAACACAGGCAATTGCGCCCTTTCCATCCTTCAGGGTAAAATAAATATGCCCTGAAGAATGGTATTTACAATTGCTCACTTCGCCTTTGACCAGAATGGACTGGAGTAAAAAATCCTGGGTAAACATATTTTTGATATATCCGTTTACCTGGGCTACTGTATAGACATTTTTCATGCAAATTTCGCCAGAATACCGTTTACAAATCCGGAGGAACCTTCCTGTCCGAATTTCTTTGCAAGCTCTACTGCTTCGTTGATTGCGACGCCGGTCGGAACCGTCTCGTCAAACCGAATCTCATAAACCGCAAGGCGGATGATCGTCAGTTCCACCTTTCCCATACGCTGGGTATCCCAGCCTATCGCTGTTTCATTGATCAGCTTATCAATCTCCGGCAGTTTCTCTGCAATTTTTTCATATTTGGAACGGATATAGGCAGCATCCTTTTCGGAAATCTCGGTATCTCCATCTTCCAGGAAAAGGGTACACTGCTCCGGCATATCGTCCTTCTGATTAAACTCTACCCGAAACAGCAGCATAAAAATCTGTTCTCTCAGCTCTCTTCTGTTCATCTGTTCTCCCATCCGGCTTTCTGTATCAGTGTTTTCCGGCACTCATATTCACGCCTGCAATACGGATATTAACATCCGTTACAGTCAGACCAGTCATATTTTCAATTGCATTCTTAACACGTTCCTGTACCTTCTGGCTGGTAGCAGGGATGTTGTATCCGTACTCCATCAGTACTGCCAGCTCAGCTCTTACCTGATGGTTGAATACCTCTACCTTTACGCCCTTTGTCAGACCTTTTACGCCAACCTTGCTCATCAGCTCGTTGGTAATATTGCCTGCCATGGAAGAAACACCTTCTACTTCCGTAGCGGCCAAAGATGCGATAATTGCAACAACTTCATCAGCAATCTGAACAGTGCCGATGTTTTCATCCTCCTGCAGTACATAGGTATTTTTAACGGTTTCTTTTCCCATAATGGCGCCTCCTTTACTCTCACATCTCATTATAACAAAATCCTTCTGGTTTGGCTAGACTTCGTTTCCTGTACAGGCACGAAATCTGTCCGGCATCCGTCACGAGACACCTGTAAACCAGAAATAAAACGTCCTTTCTCTGTCGGAATCAAGGTACGCTGCCGTTGTTTCCGACTCCGGCAGATATGCGAAGATCCCCTGTTCCTCAATTAACAGCCGGTACACTTCCTGATAAACGGTATCGTCCGCACACTGAAAACAAACCATCGGCGCGCCCTTTTGCGCTGCACGTGCAAAGATTTCGTCGATTTTTTCTTTGTCCGCACTCTGCAGATACAGTCCCTCATGGCGATAATACTGATCCTGCACCGCATTGCAGACCGGAAGCAGCTGGTTGTCATCCATCGAATGCGTCCGTTCGATCTCCTGTGTCGTCACGCAAAAATAATCGTAGTTGACCGTTTCCGTCAGCGTGGGTGTTTCTTCCCCTTCTTCTCTCTGATAGGAAGCGTCTCCCCAGGTCGGATCGATATAATACCAGTCCCCGTCGAGGAAAACGATATTCCAGGCATGTCCTTCCCCGTTCACATCTCCGGTAACGAGCATCGCAGGT
>ERZ824575.1330-NODE-1330-length-23961-cov-4.262947_pt1 | contig 23961 bp, 20 predicted proteins | sample MGYA00519470_ERZ824575 | MGnify/ENA primary metagenome ERZ824575 (study PRJEB31778, sample SAMEA3449170) | human gut metagenome | biome: human gut; feature: human-associated habitat; material: faeces | place: United Kingdom | collected 2010/2012 ...
GGCGGCGGAGATCGCCGCCTGCGAGAAGCAGCTCGAAGAGCTGCGCCGGAAGATGAACTTCAAGCCGATCATCGGCTGTGAAGTCTATGTTGCCCGGCGGCGCCTGCAGGACAAGGAGGGCAAGCCCGACCAGAGCGGTTACCACCTGATCCTGCTTGCGAAGAACCTCAAGGGCTACCACAACCTTATCAAGATTGTCTCGAAGGCGTGGACCGAGGGCTTCTACATGCGCCCCCGAACGGACCGTACGGAGATCGAAAAATACCACGAAGGATTGATCTGCTGCTCGGCCTGCCTGGCGGGCGAGGTGCCGCGTGCCATCACGGCCGATGATCTGGCGAAGGCCGAGGAGTCGATTCTCTGGCACAAGCGGGTCTTCGGCGATGACTATTACCTCGAACTGCAGCTGCACAAGGCGACCGTCGAGCGGGCCAACCACGAGGCCTACCCCATGCAACTGAAGGTGAACCGCCACCTGCGCGAGTTGGCGGCCAAACATCACGTCCGCCTGGTATGCACGAACGACGTGCACTTTGTGGACGAGGACAACGCCGAGGCCCACGACCGGCTGATCTGCCTCTCGACGGGCAAGGATCTCGACGATCCGAAGCGCATGCTCTACTCCAAGCAGGAGTGGCTCAAGACGACGGCCGAGATGGCCGCGATCTTCGGTGAGACGGACCCCGGGGCGATGCAGACGACCGTGGATATCTGCAACCAGGTGGAGTGCTACTCGATCGACCATGCGCCCATCATGCCGACCTTTGCGATTCCCGCGGAGTTCGGCACCGAGGAGGAGTACCGCGCCCGTTATACGGAGCAGGACCTCTACGACGAGTTCACGCGCGACGAGCACGGCAACGTGGTCATGTCCGAGGAGGAGGGCCGCAAGAAGATCGAGAAGCTGGGCGGCTACGACAAACTTTACCGCATCAAGCTCGAGGCCGACTACCTGGCCAAGCTGACCATGGAGGGGGCGCACCGCCGTTACGGCGAACAGCTTACGGACGAACAGCACGAGCGGCTGGTCTTCGAGCTGCACATCATGAAGACGATGGGTTTCCCGGGATACTTCCTCATCGTGCAGGACTTCATCCGGGCGGCCCGCGAGGAGCTCGACGTCTCGGTGGGCCCGGGCCGAGGCTCGGCGGCCGGTTCGGCCGTGGCCTACTGTCTCGGAATCACGCAGATCGACCCCATTGCCTACGACCTGCTGTTCGAGCGTTTCCTCAATCCCGACCGTATCTCGCTGCCCGATATCGATGTCGATTTCGACGATGACGGCCGCGGCCGCGTGCTCAACTGGGTTACGCAGAAGTACGGCAAGGAGAAGGTCGCCCACATCATCACCTACGGTACGATGGCCACCAAGATGGCGATCAAGGACGTGGCGCGCGTGCAGAAGTTGTTGCTCGCGGAGTCCGATCGCCTCTGCAAACTGGTGCCCGACAAGATTCCCGACAAGAAGCTCAACCTGCCGAATGCGATCGAGTATGTCCCCGAATTGAAGGCTGCGGCGGAGTCGGACAACCCCGTTCTGCGCGACACGATGCGCTATGCCCAGATGCTCGAAGGCAACGTGCGCGGTACGGGTGTTCACGCCTGCGGTACGATCATCTGCCGCGACGATATCACCGACTGGGTGCCCGTTTCGACGGCCGATGACAAGGAGACGGGGCAAAAGATGCTCGTCACGCAGTACGAAGGTTCGGTGATCGAGGATACGGGGCTCATCAAGATGGACTTCCTGGGGTTGAAGACCCTGTCGATCATCAAGGATGCCGTGGAGAACATCCGCCTCACGACGGGCAGGAAGATCGATATCGACGACTTCTCGATCATCGACGATCCGGCTACCTACAAGCTCTTCTGCGAGGGCCGTACCGTCGGGACGTTCCAGTTCGAGTCCCCCGGAATGCAGAAATACCTGCGCGAGTTGCAGCCGTCGACCTTCGAGGATCTGATCGCCATGAACGCGCTCTATCGGCCCGGCCCGATGGATTATATCCCGGATTTCATCGCCCGCAAGCACGGCCGCAGTCCGATCGTCTACGATATTCCCGTCATGGAGAAGTATCTGAAAGACACCTACGGCGTGACGGTCTACCAGGAGCAGGTCATGTTGTTGTCGCGTCTGCTGGCCAACTTCACGCGCGGCGAGTCCGACACGTTGCGCAAGGCGATGGGCAAGAAGCTCAAAGACAAGCTGGACGCCTTGAAGCCCAAGTTCATCAAGGGAGGACAGGCCAACGGCCACGACCCGAAAGTGCTCGAAAAGATCTGGGGCGACTGGGAGAAGTTCGCCTCCTATGCCTTCAATAAATCGCATGCTACCTGCTATTCGTGGGTGGCTTTCCAGACGGCCTACCTCAAAGCCAACTACCCCTCGGAGTACATGGCGGCGGTGCTGAGCCGAAACCTGGCGAACGTCGAGCAGCTGACGATCTACATGAACGAGTGCAAGCGTATGGGCATCAATGTGCTCGGCCCCGACATCAACGAGTCGATGCTGCAATTCTCGGCCAACAGGCAGGGCGACGTGCGCTTCGGGCTGGCGGCGATCAAGGGTGTCGGCGAAGCGGCCGTGGAGAGCATCATCGCCGAACGGACGAAGAACGGGCGCTTCAAGGATATTTACGACTTCATCGAACGGGTCGATTATTCGCTCGTGAACCGCAAGTGCCTGGAAAATATCGCCTATGCCGGAGGATTCGATTCGATTTCGGAGTTCAGCCGCTGCAAGTTTTTCGCCGTCGATCAGCGCGACAACAACGGCGTGACCTACATCGAGCAGCTGATGCGTTACGGACAGCGTTATCAGAGCGAAAAGAACAACGCCCAGCAGAGCCTCTTCGGCGGCGATACCGGAACGACCGACATCACGCCGCCGGTGATTCCCGCCTGCGCCGAGTGGTCGCAGCTCGAAAAGCTCAACAAGGAACGCGAGGTGATCGGACTCTATCTCTCGGCCCATCCGCTCGACGACTACAAGGTGATTATCCGCAACATGTGCAAGACGCAGGTGGGCGATCTGGATCACCTCGACGAGTTGAAGGGCAAGGAGATCGCCGTGGCGGGCATGGTCGTCGCGGTGCAGAACCTGACGACCAAGACCGGAAAGCCGTGGGGAAAGTTCAAGCTGGAGGATTACAACGGCACGCACGAGTTCGCGCTTTTCGGCAAGGATTACGAGAATTTCCGCAAATACCTTTTCAGCGACTATTTCCTCTTTATCCGGGGACGAGTACAGCCGCGCCCCTACAACGACCAGGAGCTGGAATTCCGCATCACGTCGATGATGCAGCTGTCGGAGTTGCAGGAGGCTGTCAAGGAGGTGCACGTGCAGCTGGCCGTCGAGGAGATCACGCGCGACCTGATCGCACGGATGGGCCGTTCGGTCAAGGAGGCGAAGGGCAATACCCTGCTGCGGCTGAACGTTTACGACCGGCAGGCACAGGTGTCGCTCAATCTCTTTTCGAAGAGTTACAAGGTGAGCCTTACGCAGGAATTGGTGTCGTTCTTCGAAGACAATGATATAAAGTATACTGTTATATAATCAAAACAACAAATTAAAAATCAGGTGAATTATGGCAATTGAACTGACAACTGAAAATTACGGCGAGATCGCCGCCTCGAAACTCCCTGTTTTGATCGATTTCGGTGCCGAATGGTGCGGTCCCTGCCGCATGGTGGCGCCGATTGTCGAAGAGTTGGCCGGAGAGTACGAAGGCCGCGTGTTGATCTGCACATGCGATGCGGAGAAGAGCGACGATATCGTGGCGACCTATAAGGTGCGCAACATCCCGACGCTCGTCTTTCTGAAGGAGGGACAGGAGGTCGCCAGAATCGTGGGGGCGACGACCAAGGCGGAGATCGTCGACAAATTGTCGAAACTGCTCTGAGCGATGATCCGTTCGTGCGAATGGCACGGGACGCAGGCCGTGGAGTTCACCAAGCGGGACTACACGGCCTTGCTCGTTCCGTCGGTGGGGGCGAATCTGGTGCGGCTGGCCCATACGCGATTGGGTGTGGAGGTGTTGCGCACGCCGTCGGAACGGGAGCATGACGAGTTCCTTCGGCGTCCCCATGTCTACGGCGTGCCGATCCTCTTTCCGCCCAACCGGATCGCCGACGGACGGTTTCGGTTCGACGGCCGCGAATACCGCTTCCCGATTACCCGTCCCGAGGAGAACAACTACCATCACGGCATCCTCAAAAGCCAGCCGTTCGCGGTGTCTAAGGCCGTCGAGACGCCCGACGAGGTGCTGATCGAAACACGCTGTTATTCGAATGCGGCCTCGGATGCGATCTATCGGGATTTCCCGCACGCCTTCAAGTGCAAGATCATCTACCGGCTTTCGGCCGAAGGGTTGGAGCAGGAGGTGATGTTCGGCAATAAGAGCGACCTTCCCATGCCTGTCGGCGTGGGATTCCACACGCCGCTCAACGTTCCCTTCGCCGGCGGCGATGCGGCAGACTACCGGCTCCGTATGGCCGTGGGCGAACGTTTCGAGTTGAACGGACGCAATCTCCCGACCGGACGGCTGCTGCCGCTCGACGAACGGTTTGCACGGCTGCGTGCTCCCGAAGGGTTGCAGGCGACCGGCTGCGAGGCGATCGAAGCTGGTTTTTCGGTGCGCGAGATCGAGGTCGACGGCCGGCCTTTCCGCGGTGCCGTGGTGGAGAATCGCCGTACGGGAGTGCGGGTTTTCTACGAGGTCGACTCCCAGACGCTCTATTGGACGCTCTGGAACAACGGCGGGCAGGTGCCCTACTGCTGTCCCGAGCCGCAGTCGTGGGCCACCGATGCGCCGAATCTGCCCGACCGCGAACGGTGGGGATTCCGCTCGATCCCGCCGGGCGGCAAGTGGTCGATCCGTTACCGGTTGTATGTGAAATAATTCGGAACACGGGGCGGCACGAAAACCGTACCCGTTCCCTTAGCGGATTTGAACATGGTGTATCGTTTGGAGACGGAGCGGTTGCGGCTGAGGGAGTGGCTTCCGGAGGACAGGGAGCCGCTGGCCGCGATGAATGCCGACCGGAGGGTAATGGAGTTTTTCCCGCACCCGCTGTCGCGGGCGGAGTCGGACGCTTTTTTCGATCGGATCGTCGCCGAATGGGCGGAGTCCGGTCGGGGACTGTATGCCGTCGAACGACGCGGGGACGGACGGCTGATCGGGTTGACGGGGCTGCACCGTGCGGCCTTCGAGGCGTCGTTTACACCCTGTATCGAGATCGGATGGCGGTTCGTCGCCGAGGTCTGGGGGCAGGGCTATGCCACCGAAGCGGCGCGGGCCGTGCTGCACGATGCCTTCGGCCGGTTGGGACTGCCGCGGGTGTACTCCTTTACGGCGGCGGTGAACCTTCGTTCGGAGCGGGTGATGCGGCGGCTGGGGATGCGCAACCTCGGCGGATTCGATCATCCGGCCTTGCCCGTCGGGCATCTCCTGCGGCGGCATGTGCTCTATGCGGCTGCACGGGATACTTTCGAGGGACGATTTTCCGTTAGACCTTAAAACTGCAACGATCATGGAATATATAACGCCGTTTCTTTACCTGCTCAATACGATGGCTCCCTACCTGCTGCTGGGATTCCTGCTGGCGGGAGTCATCCACGCCTACGTCCCGCGCAGGCTCTATGCGCGCTACCTTTCGCAGCCCGATTTCCGCTCGGTGGCGCTGGCTGCCCTCTTCGGCGTGCCGCTGCCCCTGTGTTCGTGCGGCGTGATTCCCACGGCGATGTCGCTGCGGCGCGAGGGGGCGTCGAAGGGTGCCGTGACGTCGTTTCTGATCGCCACGCCGCAGACCGGCGTCGATTCGATCGTGGCGACCTACTCGGTACTGGGCCTTCCCTTCGCCGTGATCCGGCCCGTCGTGGCGCTCGTGACGGCGCTGGCGGGCGGGTGGACGGTCAATCGGCTGACCCGCAGCGAGACCGACGGTATCCTTCCGGCGGCGGAAGGCGGCGAGGTTCGTCGCAGCGGCAGCCGGTTCGTGGAGGCGTTGCGCTACGGATTCGTGGATATGATCCAGGACATCGGCCGCTGGCTGGTGCTGGGATTGCTCGTCGCAGGGCTGATTACGATTCTGGTGCCCGACAACTTTTTCGCCTCGTTCGCCGACAAGCCGCTGCTGAATATGGCCGTCGTGCTGCTCTTCTCGATTCCGATGTATCTCTGTGCCACGGGATCGATTCCGATTGCGGCGGCGCTGATGCTCAAAGGGTTGTCGCCCGGTGCGGCGCTGGTACTGCTCATGGCGGGACCGGCGACCAACACGGCGTCGATTCTGGTGATCGGCAAGGTGCTGGGACGCCGCACGCTGGCGGCCTACCTGGGGGCGATCGTCGCGGGAGCCGTGGGCTTCGGGCTGGCGATCGACTATCTGCTGCCGGCAGCGTGGTTCGTCCCTTCGGGGGCGGTACATGCGGCCTGCCACGGCGAGGCGGGCTATTCGTGGGTGGAGGTCGCTTCGAGCGCGCTGCTCGCGGCTCTGCTGGCCTATGCCCTGATGAAACGGTTCATTCACAGAAAAAACGATACGAGTATGACCAAACAGATTTATCGTGTGGGCGGCATGAGCTGCAACCACTGCAAGGCCAGCGTCGAGAAGAATCTCGCGCTGCTGCCCTCCGTCACGGCCGTCGAAGTCGATCTGACGGCGGGAACGGTGGCTGTCGAGGGGACGGCGGACGCCGCCGAGATTCGGAAGGTGATCGAGGAGTTGGGCTTCGAGTACAAGGGGCGCGCATAATAGCCTCTTCCGATCGGATGAAAGGCGTCCTGCGGCAATTGCCGCAGGACGCCTTTGTTTTGGACGCAGTGTTCTACTCTGTTCCAGCCGTTCGGTTCGCAACGGCGGAATCCGCGTCGCGGAGGTCGCAGACCATGATATATTCTTCGGGTGTCCGTTTCACGGTGCGGAATCCGAGCCGGCGGTAGAGATGCACGGCCGGATTCCGGCGCTGCACCGAAAGCGAGGCTTCCGGATACCCTGCTGCGGAGAGCCGTTGCAGCATCTCGCGCATCAACCTTGTGCCGATGCCCTGCCCCCGGCAGGGAGCCGCGACCGACAGGACGAATTCGGGAATGCCTTCGCCGATATATCCGTAGGCCCGAATGCAGCGCACCCAGACCATTCCGACGACGTGCCCTTCCGCTTGCGCGACCAGGCAGCGGTCGTCGGGGAGTGTGCCGAAATCCGCGATGTAGATGCGCAGCGACGGATGTTCGACGATCTGTCGCAGCAGGGGCGACGACGGGTCGCTGCGATAGATCGCGTCGTAGAGAAAATCGGCCAACAGCGGGAATTCCTCCCTGCGAATCGGACGTATCGTGAGTTCCATGCTTCGAAGATAGCGATTTTTTGGGAGGGGGGGGGCCGAAAGCGGATTTACGTTTGGTTACCCGTGCGGTTCAACGCCGGCGGCCGGTACTGCACGAGCTTCGGCGAGTTGCAGTCCGCCGCATGGGGCGGCGGCGAACTGTCGGCATCGCTCAGCGATGCCGTGCTTTTCCGATTGTAGACACACCAAAAAGGGATATGTCCCGAAAGAACATATCCCCTTTTGATGCTGCGAGTGCCGTGCCCGCTTATTTCTCGATCAGCGAGATCGATCGCTGGATGAACTCCGTCAGGTTTTTGCCTTTGAGCATCCCGTTGGTGAGCAGTGCCAGGTCGATGATCTGCCGCACGAGCGAATCCTTCTCGCCGATCTGGCGCAGCCGTTCGTTGCGTTCGTCGCGCAGCGTGACGACCTTCTTCGACAACTCCTCGCGCTGGTTTTTCTCCTCGGCGGTGAGCTCCTCCTCCTTTTTCTTGTCGATCGTCTCCTCGAACCGCTTCTCCTCCTGCACGGCGGCATCGATCTTTTTGGTGATCGATTTGAGTTTGTCGCCGTACTCCTTCTCGACGTTTTGGAGGATGTCGATCACGATCGGGTGGTTGCCGTTGACGACGAGGGTGAAGTTGTCGGGCATCTGACCGTAGAACTGGCTCATGCCTCCGCCGCTCATGGCGGCCATCTCCTTCATGCGGCGCATGAACTCGTTCTGCGTGATGACGACGGGCGCTTCGCCGGCTGCCATCGGCTCGAAGGCGATGTTGTAGTGGATCTTCTCGTCGTGCGGCATCTGCGCTTCGAAGACGGGGCGCAGAATCTCCTGCTGCGCCTCCGAGAGCGACATTTTGAGCGAGTCCTCCTTCTGGATCAATTTGTCCACGATGTCGCTGTCGACGCGCACGAAGCGCTGCTCCTTGTGCTTCGACTCGTACCAGTTGACGTAGTGGTTGTCGAGCGGGCCGTTCATTTCGAGCACGTCGTAGCCTTTGCCCTTCGCGGCTTCGAGGGCCGCGAGTTTGGCGACGGGGTCGTCGACGTAGAGGAAGACGAGCGTCTGGTGCTTGTCGGTCTGGTTGGCCTTGACCAGCTCCTCGTATTCGGCGGGCGTGAAGTATTTGCCGTCGGTATTCTTCCACAGCATGAACGACTGCGCCTTTTCAGCGAATTTCTCATCGGTGAGGATTCCGTACTGGATGAAGATTTTCAGGTCGTCCCACTTCTTCTCGAATTCGGGGCGCATGGTGTTGAACAACTCCTGCAAGCGGTCGGCCACCTTGCGCGTGATGTAGTTCGAGATCTTCTTGACGTTCGAATCGCTTTGGAGATAGCTGCGCGAGACGTTGAGCGGGATGTCGGGCGAATCGATCACGCCGTGCAGCAGCGTGAGGTACTCCGGTACGATTCCCTCGACCTGATCCGTCACGTAGACCTGGTTGGAGTAGAGCTGGATCTTGTTCTTCTGAATCTCGAAGTTGTTGCGGATCTTCGGGAAGTAGAGAATGCCCGTCAGGTGGAACGGATAGTCGATGTTCAGGTGGATCGAGAAGAGCGGCTCTTCGCCCGTCGGGTAGAGCTCGTGGTAGAACTCCTTGTACTGCTCTTCGGTGATGTCGGCCGGCTTGCGCATCCACAGCGGATCGGTGTCGTTGACGATGTTGTCCTTGTCGGTATCGACATACTTGCCGTCCTTCCACTCCTTGACCTTGCCGAAGGCGATGGGAACGGGCAGGAACCGGCAGTATTTGCGCAGCAATTCCTCGATTTTGGCCGCTTCGGCGTACTCCTTGGCCTCTTCGGAGAGGTGCAGGACGATCGTCGTCCCGCGGTCGTGCGCCTCGTCGCTCTCCTCCATCGAGAACTCGGGCGAGCCGTTGCACTCCCAATGCACGGTTTTGCTGCCCTCCTTGTAGGATCTGGTGATGATCTCCACCTTGTCCGCGACCATGAACGAAGAGTAGAACCCCAGACCGAAGTGGCCGATGATCGCCTGATCCTTGTACTTGGCCATGAACTCCTCGGCGCCCGAGAAGGCGATCTGGTTGATGTAGCGGTCGACCTCGTCGGCCGTCATGCCGATTCCGCGGTCGGTGATCGTGAGCAGCCGCTTGTCGGTGTCCACCGCAATGCGGATCGTCAGGTCGCCCAATTCACCCTGCATTTCGCCGCGCGAAGCCAGTGCTTTGAGTTTCTGCGTGGCGTCGACTGCGTTCGACACCAATTCGCGCAGGAAGATTTCGTGGTCGGAATAGAGGAATTTCTTGATGACGGGAAAGATGTTTTCGGTCGTCACCCCGATTTTACCGTTTGTCATAGTCGTATTCTGGTTTTAGTCTGTTTTTTCCGTTCGCGGAGAGATCAAACTATGTGCCAGCGCACGTTTCCTGCCAGAATGACAGCCGGAGACTGACAAAAACAAGACTGAGCTCTTGCTCAACCTCCTGCTTAATAGTTACACTTTAAGTGAAGCGTTTCAGCGTGGATGGTGACTTGCATAGCTTGATACGGTCTATGACCTTCAAATCGAAGTATTAAATCTGTTTCCGAAGGTTTATCCGGTGCTTGAATAGTCATTTTTCCGGAGGTTATAGAATAATCGGGATTACGAATGAAATACAGACTGTTATGACCTACATAAAACCTCCACTTATCTTGCATACGTTGATATGCAAAAGCTCCAACATTCTCTTCGCTTTTGAGAGAGAAAGTGATCTCTCTCAGCTCATTGACCTTGAAATCCGTTTCGAGATTTGTTGCAGTAAATATAGGTGGTGCGGGATTGACGATGAGAGATGCCGAGACGCAGGAGGAATATGTCTCGGATAGAACGGTAATATCTATCGTCGAATAATTGCTTGCTTCTGACTTCTTAGAAGGTGCTGTGATTTCAATTGTTCCATTGTATCCACCGTCTGCGGAAGGTTCGAACTTAAGTAATTTATATTTCCAAGGTTCAGTAATAACTACCTCCAGTTTCAAATTCGTGGCTTCCGGTCCCGTTACGTTGAAATCGAATATTTTTACGTCTTTAGGAAAACAAGTGATCATCTTTTGAGAAAGATTGATGGTAAAAGGCGCAACGGGAGAATCTCCTTCCGATCCTTTTTGACAATTAGTAAGGAGCAAAAGAACGGCTAATCCGCATAAATACTTTTTCATAAGGGGCATGATTTGGGAGTTTCTCAAAAATAGTAAAATGTTTTATCATAAAAAATAAAACAAATAGTTTTTTTAGAGAAATCGCGATTCCTTCCCTACTTCATCGCCGCAGCGAGCGCCTCGACGAACCATTGCGGGGCGCGTGTCGGACGGCGCGTGTCGGCATGGAGAAAACCCAGCGCCGTCATGCCCGTGTTGAGCAGATCGCCCTGCGAGTTGTAGACCTCGTATTCGAAACGGATGCGCGCCGTAGGCATTTCGCGCAGCAGGATGCGCACCGTAAGGCAGTCGTCGAAGAAAGCCGGACGTTTGTAGACCGACTGCACCTCCAGGATCGGCATGATGATGCCCTTTCGTTCCATGTCGGCGTAGGAGAGTCCCATCGAGCGCATCAGGTCGGAGCGCGCCTCTTCGTAGTAGCAGATGTAGTTCGAGTGGTGGACGAACCCCATTTGGTCGGTATGCTTGTACCAGACCCGGATTTTGGTGTCGTGTGTAATCATAGTGCGGTAAATTCGATAATGCTCTTTTCTTTGGTAAACGGCCGGTCCAGATGCGGCGCTCCTTCGGAAGGAATGAAGAGTCTCGCCGGTACACCGTCAACCGTGACGGGATACTCGCCCGCAGGCGGCAGCAGCTTGTAGGGGTCGTCGATGCGGAGGGAGCCGCGGGCGACGTCGGCCATCAGCAGATAGGGATGTCCCAGCATACGGGCGGCGCGGGCCATCTCGGCGTGTTCGACGAGCGACCGGACGACGGTCGAACTGACCTTTTCGCCGCCGACGCTGAACGGTTCGATCCGGTACAGCCGCAACGTCGGCCGCTCCGATGAGCGCAGCGAACCGTAGTCGCCCTCCTTGTTGTGCCCGAAGTGGTGGTTATACCCCATTACGAGTGTTTCGACGCCCAGTTTTCCGATCAGGTCGCGGCGGATGAAATCGGCGGAACCCGTCCGGCTGAATTCGCGGGTGAAAGGGATGACGACCAGATTGTCGATGCCGGCCCGTTCGAGCAGCCAGGCCTTCTCGTCGAGCGTCGTGAGCAGGCGCAGATCGGTCTGTGTTTCGAGTACGATGCGCGGGTGGGGCGAGAATGTGACGACGATGCTTTCGCCGTCGCGTTCGCGGGCGAAGCGGCGCACGGCCGCGAGCAACTCGCTGTGACCGTCGTGTACGCCGTCGAACGATCCGACGGTAGCCGCCGGGTGGCGGAATGCGGGGAGCCGGTCGATTCCGTGGAAAACTTTCATCGTGCCTCGGTTCAGTCGTCGGTCGGGTTCTCCTCGTTCTCCTTGACGAAATAGGCGACCTTTTCGAGCAGCGTGGTGATGTCGTAGTTCTCGACCACGATGCCGCGCGGGAAGTTGAGCGGCCGCGAGGTGAAGTTGAGCACGCCCTTGATGCCGGCGTTGACGATCGGGACGACCAGTTCGTCGGCTACGCGCGAGGGAGACGAGACGATGACGATGTCGATGTCCTTGTCCTCGACCACCTCCTCGAATGTCTCCATATGGTGGCACGGAATGCCGTCTATCGTCTGGCCGACCTTCGCGGGGTCGATGTCGAACGCGGTGGTGATCTTCAATTTCAGGCCGCGGCCGTTGAAATACTTGGTGATGGCCTGGCCGAGGTGTCCCATGCCGATGACGGCGATGTTGGTCACCGTGTCGCTGTCGAGGATGTTGCTGATGAAATCGATGAGCACCTTCACGTCGTAGCCCTTCTTCGTGTCGCTCGAAAAGCCGATGAGCATCAGGTCGCGGCGCACCTGCACCGCCGTGATGCCGTGGATGCCGGCCAGCACGTGGGAGAAGATGTGGGTGATCCCCTGCTTGTGGCAGGAGAGCAGCGTACGGCGGTACTCGCTCAGCCGTTCGATCGTTTTTTCGGGGATATTGGAAGATGCCATGGTCGGATTATTCGAGCGTGATGGTATAGTTGTCGTTGTAGACGACACGCACCCATTCGGTGTTGACGCGGTTGCCGTCGGCCGTCCGCGTAAAGCGGTAAGGCGTCTGGAGCGGCGTGAAGGTCTCGTCGTCGAAAAAGCTGTTGATGTCGTCGAACATCGCCGAGCCGAACAGGACGGCCGCGTCGTACCCCCGATAGGAGTAGAGCGTCGGCAGCGAACCGAATGCGGAGATATAGCGGTTGTCGAAGGTGCGGATGCGTTCGTCGTCGCGTTTGGCGTGATAGGTCGAGATGAAGGTCACCCGATTCTTGAAAAAGAGGTTGCGGTCGATGTTGTCGAACCGGTTCCAGTGCGGGCCGCCGATGACGTCGTACTGCGGTGCGGAGTGGCCGCGGGCGATGATATTGCTGCTGGCCGAGGCCAGTGCGGCGAGGATCGAGTCGACCTCGGTCTCTTTGCCCGACAATACGACGAGCAGGGCGCTGTCGCGGGCCGAGAGGATGCTGCCGATGTTGCTGCCCTGCTCGTAGCGGAACGTTTCGTACCCCACGTCGGGAATCAGCGCCTTGACGGCCTGTTCGAACGCCGTGTCGGTGTGCTGGCTGTAAATCAGTACGACCCTGCGGCCGCTGTTGAGCGGCCGGGCGAGTTTCGCGTATTTCCGGGCGGGATCGGGCGCCATTTGGAAGAGGACGTCGCTGTGCGTATGGTCGATCGTCGCCAGCGGCGAAACGACCGGAATACCCTCCTGCTCGGCGATGCGCAGGACGGGTGCCAGTTCGTCTTCGTACACGGGGCCGACGATCAGTTGCGAGCGGGCGAGAGCGCTGTCGGCGACGAGTGTCGCGACCTTCGCGGGATCGTGCGCCGTGTCGAAAACGTCGAGCCGTACCGACCGGCCGTCGCGGCGGAGCCGGTCGACGCCCAGCAGGAATCCCTGATAGAATTCGGTATAGCTGGCATTGGGGCGCCCGTCGGTCGTGGCGGGCAGCAGCAGCGACAAGCGGAGCGCGGCGTCCGGCGCGAGCGTCAGGAGTTTCTCGGCGGGCGGCCGCACCGTCAGCGTGTCGGCCGGTTGCTCGGCGGTGGCGGGTGCATCGGCCGTCGGCAACTTGATGATCGCACCGGCTTTGAGCGTTGCGGACGAAAGGCCATCGTTGAGTTCCGAGAGCGTTTGCTCCGTAGTCCGGTTGGCGTGGGCGAGCGAATACATCGTATCGCCCGGTCGGACGACGTAATAGCGGAAACCGTCGGTCGGAACGCTGTTCAGCTTCTCCTTGTACTCTTCCAATTCGGCGAGATTCTCGGCGTTGCTGGTCTTGCCCACCTCCTTTTTCCGTACCAGCAGCGTGCCGCCGATCGTCAGGTGCGTAGGATCGAGATTCTCGTTATCCTCCAGCAGCGTCTCGACCGAAATGCCGTAGCGCTTCGAAATGGCGTAGAGCGTCTCGTGCGCCTCCACCGTATGCAGAATGAACTTTTTGCGGAGTTTCTTCTCCTGTCTGGCCGTGAGCGGCGCTTCGTCGGGTTGCATCTGCGGGGCGGGAACCGGAATTTTGACGTTCTGGTCGGCTTTCAACACGTCGGCCATCGTCGGATTGTACGCCACGAGCGTCTGCTCGCTCACGCCGTAGAGCCGTGCGATCGAGTAGAGCGTCTGGCCGGGCTGCACGGTGTGGATGTAGAACTTCTCGCCGCCGATATAGACGATCGTCTCCGACTTCTGCGACTGCGGAGCCGACGCCGATACGGGCGTCAACCCGATGCAGAGACATGCCGCCGTTATGAGAATCGGTCTGTACATACGCATCTAACGTTTCTTCTCCTTCGAGCCGCGCAGCCGGATTTCGGTGATGACCTTCTTGGTGTAGAGCGGGAAATCGCCGTTCATCATCCAGTTGTAGTAGCTCGGTTCCGACTCGAATATTTCGGCTACGCAACGGCCTTTGTACTTTCCGAAACCGAAGACCTCCTCCCCTTTCTCGTTATAGAGAATGCGTCCGGCGTAGTCGGCCGACTCGTTGCGCGTGGAGAATTCGGCCAGGAAATCGATGTCGTTTTCCAGGTTGTCGTAGCGGTCTAGCTGCGCTTTGAGCACCTCGTAGGTCGCCAGCGTATCGGCTTCGGCCGAATGGGCGTTCGTGAGGTCCTTGTCGCAGTAGAACTTGTAGGCGGCTACGAGCGTACGCTGCTCCATCTTGTGAAAGATGTTCTGTACGTCGACGAAGCGGCGCCGCTTGAAGTCGACGCCGATGCCGGCGCGCATGAACTCCTCGACGAGCATCGGCAGGTCGAAACGGTTGGAGTTGAATCCTCCGAAGTCGCAGCCGGCGATGAACTGTTCGAGCGACCGGGCGATCTGCGCGAAGGTCGGACACTCCTTCACATCCTCGTCGGTGATGCCGTGAATGGCGGTCGCCTCTTCGGGGATGTGTATGCCGGGGTTGATCTTGCGGGTCTTGACGATCTCCTCGCCGTCGGGCATCACCTTGACCATCGAGATCTCGACGATGCGGTCTTTGGCGGTGTCGACGCCGGTGGTTTCCAGATCGAAAAAGACGATGGGACGTTTGAGGTTCAGTTTCATGCTTCGGTCTTTTTGCGGAACAGTCCGCGGATCAGGTCGAGCGCCTCGGCGGCGTTGCTGCGGAAGGTGTCGGAGGCGTCCTTCACCTTGTCCGCGACGGCGTCGCCCAGCACCTCTTCGAACGTGTCGAGTACGCGGGTGCAGACCTCTTCGGCGTAGCCGGTGCGGCGGGCTACTTCGCCGATCAATTCACGTTTGTTCATCGTCGTCAGGCATTGATCATCATCGGCATGAGCAGCATCAGCGTGTCGCTGGACTGCTTTTCGTCATAAACGGGCTTGAAAACGCCCGCACGGGTAGAATCGGCCAGCTCGATCACCACCGTCGGCGTCTCGATGTTCGAGAGGATCTCGACGAGGAAGGTCGACTTGAACCCGATGGTGATCGACTGTCCGTCGTAACTGCACGAGATCGTCTCGTTGGCCGACATCGAGTAGTCGATGTCCTGCGCCGTGAGGTTGATCTTGTTGTCGGCGATGTCCATGCGGATGAGGTTGGTCGCCGGATTCGAGCAGACGGCCACGCGCTTGATGCCATTGACCAGTTCGATGCGGTCGATGAGCACCTTGTTGGGGTTGGCCGTCGGGATGACGGCGTTGTAGTTGGGATAGCTGCCCTCGATCAGACGGCACACCAACGTGTGGTTTTTGAGGTTGAAGAGCACGTTCTTCGAGTCGAACGACACCTTGACCGGCGCTTCCTCTTTGAGCAGCATGCCTTTGAGCAGGTTCGCCGGTTTCTTGGGCAGGATGAAAGCCGCCGTCAGCTCGCTCGGCTGCTCCGAGGAGTACTTCACCAACTTGTGGGCGTCGGTGGCCACGAACGTGATCGACACGGGCTCGATGTTGATGTAGACGCCGTTCATGATCGGACGCAGTTCGTCGTCGGCCGTGGCGAAGATCGTCTTGTTGATACCGTTGACGAGCGTGTCGACGTCGAACGTCAGCTCCTTCTTGTCCTCCGCGAGCGCGGGCAGCGCCGGATAGCTCACGGCGCTGGCGCCGGGAATCGAAAGCGAACCGCTTTTCCAGTTGAGTTTGATCTCGAAAGTCTGGTCGTTGCAGTCGATCGTCAGCGGAATTTCGGCGAACTCTTTGAGCGAGTCGAGCAGCTGCTTGGCGGGGGCGGCGATCATCCCTTCGCTCTCGACGTTGTCGACGGTGATTTGCCCGACGAGCGTGGTTTCCAGATCGGAGGTGGTCACTTTCAGTTGGTCGCCCTTCAACTCCATGAGGAAATAGTCGAGGATCGGCAGCGTGTTCTTATTGCTGATTACTTTACCGGTGGTCGCCAGCAGCGACAGAAGCGCGGAACTTGATACGGAAAATTTCATGTTGAGTCTCTATGATTTGATAATTCTTGATATGCTTGCGTTTGTACGGATCAGATCGTCGCCAGCTTGTCGAGCGCCATGCGGATCATCCGTTTGACGAACGGTTTGTAGTCGGTGCAGGCGTCCAGCGCGATGCGCTGTGCGATGATCGTGCAGATCGTCGCGGCGCGGTGCCCCATGAGCGAGGCCATGCCTGCGAGCGCCGAACTCTCCATCTCGAAGTTGGTGATGCGGCGGCCTTCGTACTCGAATGATTCGATCTTCTCGTTCAGGTGCGCGTCGGCCGGTTCGAGGCGCACCCAGCGTCCTTGCGGGGCGTAGAAACCCGGTGCGGCGATGGTGATACCTTCGCGTGTCGAGTCGCGGAACAGGTCGAACAACCCCTCGTCGGCCACGGCGAAATAGGGCTTCGGCAGCAGGTCGCTCCATCCCGTGTGGCGCATGAATGCCTGCTCGTATTCCAGATTGCAGACCTCGTTGCGGCCCTTGTAGTAGTTGAGCAGGCCGTCGAAGCCGATCGACATGCGCGAGAAGACCGCCTCGCCCACCTTGATGTCGGGCTGGATGGCCCCCGACGTGCCGAGCCGAAGGAGCGTAAGCCGCCGAAGTTCGGGCTTGACCTGTCGGGTTTCGAAGTCGACGTTGGCCAGCGCGTCGAGCTCCGTGACGGAGATGTCGATGTTGCCGATGCCGATGCCCGTTGACAGGATGGTCATACGTTTGCCTTTATAGGTGCCTGTGACGGTGTTGAACTCACGGTTGGAGACGTTGCATTCGCGCGTATCGAAAAAGGAGGCTACCAGCTCCACGCGGCCCGGATCGCCCACCAGAATGACGGTGTCGGCCAGCTGCTCGGGACGGAGGTGCAGATGGAAAATGGAACCGTCGTCGTTGATAATCAACTCGGAAGAGGGGATCGTTCTCATAATGGTCGCGTTTTAATTTTCATAATTGGCATAAAAGTAATATTTTTACCTCGAATTGCAAAACAAACCCGTCGATTTCTTTCAATTTATATAGGTGTAAAACAAGTTCAGACATGACACTCATCAAATCCATCTCGGGTATCCGCGGTACGATCGGCGGCCGCCCGGGCAACAATCTGACCCCGCTCGACATCGTGAAATTCACCACTGCCTACGTCCGTTTTCTGGGCGAGCGCAAACAGGGCCGCCTGCGGATCGTCGTCGGCCGCGACGCACGTCTTTCGGGCGAAATGGTGGGCGACCTGATCGAGGGCGCCCTGCTCGGCTGCGGCGCCGACGTGGTCAACGTGGGGCTCTGCACGACGCCCGGCGTGGAACTGGCCGTCACGGCCCACGAGGCCGACGGCGGCATCATCATTACCGCCTCGCACAATCCGCGCCAATGGAACGCGTTGAAACTGCTCGATGCCGACGGCGAGTTCCTCTCCGATGCCGAGGGCAAGCGCGTGTTGGAGTTGGCCGAACGAAGCGACTTCGAATTTCCCGAGGTCGACGCACTGGGGCATGTGCTTTCGCGCGAATCGTTCAACGACGAACATATCCGTCGGGTGCTCGCCCTGCCGCTGGTCGATGTCGACGCCGTGCGGCGCAAACGCTTCAAGGTGGTGGTCGACGCCGTCAACTCGGTGGGAGGCATCGTGATCCCGAAGCTGTTGCGCGAGTTGGGCTGCGAGGTCGTGGAACTCAACTGCGAGCCTACGGGCGAGTTCGCCCACAATCCGGAACCTCTGCCCGAGAACCTGACGGAGATCGCCGCGGCGGTCGTCCGCGAGAAGGCCGATCTGGGCGTGGTGGTCGATCCCGACGTCGACCGGCTGGCCTTCGTGAGCGAGGACGGCTCGATGTTTGTCGAGGAGTATACGCTGGTGGCCGTGGCCGACTACGTGTTGTCGCACCGCAAGGGCGATACGGTCTCGAACCTCAGTTCGTCGCGGGCGCTGCGCGATGTGACCGAGCGTCGTGGCGGCCGTTATCACGCTTCGGCCGTGGGCGAAGTCAACGTCGTGGCGAAGATGAAGGAGGTCGGCGCCGTCATCGGCGGCGAAGGCAACGGCGGCGTGATCTATCCCGAACTGCACTACGGCCGCGACGCGCTGGTGGGCGTGGCGCTGTTCCTGACCTATCTGGCGCAGACAGGGCTGACGATGACCGCATTGCGTGCCACCTACCCCGCCTACTACGCGTCGAAGAACAAGATCGCCCTGACGCCGGCCATCGATATGGATAAAGTCCTGCGTGAGATAAAGGATCGTTATGCCGGTGAACAGGTGAACGATATAGACGGCGTGAAAATCGATTTCGCGGAGAATTGGGTACACCTGCGCAAGTCCAATACCGAGCCGATCATCCGCGTCTATACCGAGGCACGGTCGATGGCCGAAGCCGATGCGCTGGCGCAGCGGTTCATCGGCGAACTGCGCGAAATTTGCAACCTGTAAAACGACATACGATTATGGAAAAGGTTCTCGATTACATCCGCTCGCACCGCGACGCCTTCGTCGAAGAGTTGTTCGAGGTGCTGCGCATCCCGTCGATCAGCGCGCAGACGGAACACCGCGGGGATATGGTGCGCTGTGCCGAACATCTGGCGGCGGCGCTCGTCAAAGCGGGTGCCGACCACGCCGAGGTGATGCCCACCGAGGGGAATCCGGTGGTCTTCGCCGAGAAGATCGTCGACCCCAAGGCCAAAACGGTGCTGGTCTACGGCCATTACGACGTGATGCCGGTCGATCCGCGCGAGGAGTGGACGACCGAGCCGTTCGAACCCGTCGTGCGCGACGGCCGCATCTGGGGGCGCGGAGCCGACGACGACAAGGGGCAGTCGTTCATGCACATCAAGGCGTTCGAGGCGATGTGCGCGACCGGACAACTGCCCTGCAACGTGAAGTTCATGCTCGAAGGCGAAGAGGAGATCGGTTCGCAGAGTCTCTACAAATTTTGCCGCGAGCAGAAGAGACTGCTGAAATCGGATGTCATTCTGGTCTCCGATACGTCGATGATTTCGATGGATACACCTTCGATTACCTGCGGGTTGCGTGGTTTAACTTATATGCAGGTAGAGGTGACGGGACCGGACAAGGATTTGCATTCTGGACTTTTCGGCGGTGCGGTGGCCAATCCGGCCAACGTGCTGGCGCGGCTGGTCGCTTCGCTGGTCGACGACGAGGGGCGCGTGACGATTCCCGGATTCTACGACGACGTGCGCGAACTGTCGGCCGCCGAACGGCGTGCGCTCAACAAGGCGCCGTTCCGTCTGGCCGACTACAAGCGGTCGCTGCACATCGGCGACGTGGCGGGCGAAGCGGGTTATACGACCATGGAGCGTACGGGCGTGCGCCCGTCGCTCGACGTGAACGGCATCTGGGGCGGTTATATCGAGGAGGGAACCAAGACGATCATTCCGGCGCGTGCGTCGGCCAAGATCTCGATGCGGCTGGTGCCGAATCAGGATTTCCGTAAGATCGCCAAGCTCTTCGAGCGGCATTTCCGCGCCATTGCGCCCCGCAGCGTGAAGGTCGACGTGCGGTTCCTGCACGGCGGCGCGCCCTACGTCTCGCCGACCGACCTGCCCGCCTATAAGGCAGCCGAGAAGGCCGTCGAAGCCACCTTCGGCAAGAAGCCCCTGCCCTTCTATTCGGGCGGTTCGATTCCGATCGTGAGTGCTTTCGAAGAGATTCTGGGTGTGAAGTCTATTTTGCTGGGCTTCGGTTTGTCGCGGGACGCGATCCACTCGCCCAACGAGAGTTTCGGATTGGATCAGTTCCAGCGCGGTATCGAGACGATCCCCTATTTTTACCGTTATTTCGCGGAAATGTAGGAGCGAACGTTTTCGACAAACACCCCCGGCCGAATCGTTCGGCCGGGGGTGTTTCGTTGAAAACGCTACCCTTTCGTCGACGGTTATTCGCCCGCGAAATTGCTGCGAATGTAGTCCTCGGCAGTGAATGTCTTGCCGCCGGGCGAGGCATTGGTGAAACGCTCCTTCGTGTCGATCATGGCCGGAAGCCGCTCGCCTACCTGTTGCGTGAGAAACTGGTCGATGGCATCGCGGTAGTTGTTCATCGGCACCGTGGCCAGTGCATGGTCGGCACCCTCCACCGAGTAGAAATAATAGGGCGATTTCATGTCGGAGAGTTGTCGTGCGATGTAGTCCGATCCGAAGATCCCTGCGCCGCCCATCCGCAGCGCCCCGTAGGGAACGTTGGAGTCGGCGTCGCCGTGGAAGAGCATGATCGGCGCAGGAGCGCGTTTCCAAGTCAAATCGTCGGCCATGTCGACGACGGCACCGGCGAAAGAGATCACGCCGGCGTAATCGAACCCGTCGGGCAGTTTGGCCGTCAGCGGATTTTCATTGGCGATAAAATAGGCTCCTTGCAGGACGGTGATCGCTCCGGCGCTCGATCCGCAGGCGACGATCCGCGCGGGATCGATCCCCCACTCCGCAGACTTCCCTGCGACGAAACTCGTCGCGTCGTATAGATCCTCGACGGCCATGAGTACCGTTTGAGGAAGCAGTTGCGGGAACGTTTCGGGCGAGAGTTTGCCGGCGGCGAGCGGCTCTTTCAGGCCGAGCCGGTAGTCGATCGAAACGACGGTGTACCCCTGTTCGCGCGCCATGTATTCGAAGAACGGGCGGTACGATTCGGCGTCGCGCGTGCCGCTGATGAAGGCGCCGCCGAAGACGAAGATCATGCAGGGCTTTTTTGCGTCGATTTCGGCTGCGGGGGTGTCGGTGTAACGGTCGAGCCGCAGCGAGTCGCCGCCCTTGACCGAATAGACGAAGGTGTCGCACGAGACCGTGTCGGTGTCGGAGACCGTGCGGCCGCATCCTGCCGGCAGCAGGCCGAGCATCGATATCAACAGAAGAATGTTTCGCATAGTTACACGTATTTGTGGATTACATCATCTCTTCGTAGGCGTACTGCACGGCACGATTGAGCTGTTGCACGAAAGGCGCGGTCTTGCGGAACTCGGCGAGCGTGTGTTCCAGCAGGTCGTCGCCCGCGAGGAAATCGTCGCCGAACGGGCGGTAGAGCGCTACTTCCTTCAATCGCAGCAGTTCGTCGTAGGGCGAGTCCGTCGGAAACCCTGCGGGCGTGCGCCTCAGTCGCTGCGACTCGTCGAGCGCGAATCCTTCGGCGCGCCGGATGTTCCCGACAAATTCCGCGCCATTGTCCAGAATCTCCTCGCGTACGCTTCGGAGCATCGTGGGATGCGGCATGTGGAGTCCGGAAAAAAGCATGTGGCTGCCGACGAGTCCCTCCTCGGCGGCGCCTTCGAGGTGGAAATAGTAGCCCGCATACCCCGCTTTTTTACCGTGCGGTGCGACATAGATGCCCTGCCAGGTCTTGTAAGGCGATTTGTCGCGGCTGAAACGCACGTCGCGGTAGATGCGATAGGTACAGTCCTTCGCGGTCAGCCCCTCGACCGAGGGGTCGAACGAGGCGATTCCCTCGATCAACCCTTCGGCGAAGCTGCGGACACGCTCCTGCAATTGCAGCCATTCGGCGCGGTGCGCCTCGAACCATGCGCGTTCGTTGTGAGCGTGCAGTTGCCGCAGGAATTCGACGACCGCCTTCATGCTACCAGGCGAAAAGCGGATATTGCGACATCAGTGCGTTGACCTCCTTGCGGACGGCGGCGATGTTGGCCTCGTTTTCGGGGTCGTGCAGCACGCGGTCGATCAACTCCACGATCAACTCCATCTTGTCTTCTTTCAGGCCGCGCGTGGTGATCGCGGGCGTACCGAAACGCAGGCCCGAGGTCTGGAACGGCGAGCGGCTGTCGAACGGCACCATATTCTTGTTGGTGGTGATGTCGGCCGCGACGAGGCATCGCTCGGCCAGCTTGCCCGTCAATTCGGGGAATTTCGTCCGCAGGTCGACCAGCATCAGGTGGTTGTCCGTACCGCCCGAAACGATTTTGTAGCCGCGTTTGACGAAGGCTTCGGCCATGGCCTTGGCATTCTTCTGCACCTGCGCCTGGTACTCCTTGTATTCGGGTGCGAGCGCTTCGCCGAAAGCGACGGCCTTGGCGGCGATCACGTGTTCGAGCGGGCCGCCCTGAATGCCGGGGAAGACGGCCGAGTTGAGCAGTTGCGACATCTTCTTGACGACGCCTTTGGGCGTGGTGTAGCCCCACGGATTGTCGAAATCCTTGCCCATGAGGATGATACCTCCGCGCGGGCCGCGCAGCGTCTTGTGCGTCGTCGAGGTGACGATATGGGCGTATTTCACGGGGTTGTCCAGCAGGCCGGCGGCGATCAGTCCGGCTGTGTGGGCCATGTCGATGAGCAGCAGCGCGCCCACCTTGTCGGCGATTTCGCGCATACGTTTGTAGTCCCATTCGCGCGAATAGGCCGAGGCGCCGCCGATGATGAGCTTCGGACGGTGTTCCAGCGCCTTGCGTTCCATGTCTTCGTAGTCGATCGTGCCGGTCTGCTCGTTGAGTTGGTACCCGACGGCGTTGAAATACATGCCCGACATGTTGACCGCCGAGCCGTGCGACAGGTGTCCGCCGTGCGCAAGATCGAGCCCCATGAAGGTGTCGCCCGGTTTGAGAACGGCGAAGAAGACCGCCATGTTGGCTTGTGCGCCCGAATGGGGCTGCACGTTGGCGTATTCGGCTCCGTAGAGACGGCAGACGCGCTCGATGGCCAGCGTCTCGACCCGATCGACGACCTCGCAGCCGCCGTAGTAACGGGCGCCGGGATAGCCTTCGGCGTATTTGTTGGTCAGCACCGACCCCATTGCCTCCATGACCTGGTCGCTGACATAGTTTTCCGAGGCGATCAGCTCGATGCCTTCCGTCTGGCGCTTGCGCTCGGCGCCGATCAAATCGAAAATCTGAGAATCTCTTTTCATAATATGTGTTAAGCGTGATTTATCTTCCGGCGGTAGCGGACGAAGTCCGGATTGCGGCGCTTTATCCTCGGGCAAAGATACGCAATCCGAATTATTTTACTACCTTTGTCAACGGAATTTTATCAACAACTCTATAACAATTACTGAAAAGAGACATGAAATTACTGGAAGGAAAAGTCGCAGTCGTGACGGGCGCCGCCCGCGGTATCGGCAAGGCGATCGCATTGCAGTTCGCCAGGGAAGGCGCGAATGTTGCATTCACCGATCTGGCGATCGACGAGAACGGAAAAGCCACCGAGGCGGAGATCGCCGCGCTGGGCGTGAAGTGCAAGGGTTACGCCTCGAACGCCGCCGATTTCGAGCAGACGCACGAAGTCGTGAAACGGATCGTCGAGGAGTTCGGCCGGATCGATATTCTGGTGAACAACGCCGGTATTACGAAAGACGGTCTGATGATGCGCATGAGCGAGGCGCAGTGGGACGCCGTGCTGACGGTCAACCTGAAATCGGCCTTCAACTTCATCCACGCCGTGACGCCGGTCATGGCCCGTCAGAAGTCGGGTTCGATCATCAACATGTCGTCGGTGGTGGGCGTGAGCGGCAACGCCGGCCAGTGCAACTACTCGGCGTCGAAGGCCGGCATGATCGGTCTGGCCAAGTCGATCGCCAAGGAGATGGGCCCGCGCGGCATCCGCGCCAACTGCATCGCTCCGGGATTCATCATCACGGACATGACCGACAAGTTGCCCGACGAGGTCAAGGAGGGCTGGTACAAGCAG
>ERZ824575.1343-NODE-1343-length-23823-cov-4.238135_pt1 | contig 23823 bp, 23 predicted proteins | sample MGYA00519470_ERZ824575 | MGnify/ENA primary metagenome ERZ824575 (study PRJEB31778, sample SAMEA3449170) | human gut metagenome | biome: human gut; feature: human-associated habitat; material: faeces | place: United Kingdom | collected 2010/2012 ...
TACTACGGAAGTATCTAATCCATTTTATGTAGATAATACGGCTCCTAGTGGTACAATTTCAATTAGTTTTAATAGTGGAACATTAAAAGGAACAGTTAGTACTACTGATATTGGTAGTGGAGTTTCTTCTTATATGTATGCTCTTACTACAAGTAGTACTTGTCCAACAAGTGGATATGTCGGATCATCAAACAATGCTTATTCATTTACTTTATCGGGTACTGGTACTTATTATATATGTACAAAGATTAAAGATAAAGTTGGAAATGTTAGTGTTGCAATTAGATCTTCAGCATATACATTATCTGATACAACAGCACCAACATGTACTATTACAGTAAGTGGTACAACAGTTACAGCAACATTCTCGGATAATGCTGGCGGAAGTGGTATTAAAGGTGAGGCTACTAAAACAGCTACTATCAATGCTGTTAAAGATTATACTTTTACAGCTGAAGACAATGCTGGTAATAGTACTAGTTGTGGAATTACAGTAACAAGTACGGATCATGATGATGGTTATGATTATTTAGGCGCTGGTAGAACTGCTACAGGTAAATGTAAATGTACAAAAGGTAGTTCAAATACAACAGTTTCTTGTAAAATGAGTGGTACTAGTGCTGTTTGTAATTCATGTCCTTCAGGATATTCAATCAGTGGTAATGCTTGTTCAGTTGTGAGAACATGTTCATCTGGATGGACTTTAGCTAGTAATGGAATTACATGTTATAAATGGCGTGGTATTAACTATTATTGTAATTCTGGAACTAAAATTAATGATAGTTATTGTTATACTAAAAAATAGTGAATGTTTTGTTAAATAGTGGGTGTAACCCAAAAAAGACAAAGAAATTTGAATAAGTGAGTGCTAATTAGTACTTGCTTTTTTCATAGCATAATTTTTACTTTAAATTTATGAAACAATCTAATGTACTTTTTATATATAAAAAAATAGTGTGATGTTTTTTCACCAACACTATTTATAATACAATCTTATTTTATTTTCTTTTTTAATTCATATAAGATATTGATGGCTTCGATTGGGGTTAATTCTAAGACGTTTAATTTTTTTAGTTCTTCTTCTACTGGAGATTCTTTATTGTCGAAGTTTAGAGGTAATGTTGTTTGGATGACAATATCTCTTTTCTTTTCTTTACTTTCATAGATAGATAATATTTCTTCGGCGCGAGTGGTTATTTCTTCAGGGAGATTAGCTAGTTTGGCAACGTTAATACCATAGCTTTTATCAACCGATCCATCTTTTACTTTATGAAGGAAGGTTATTTTACCATCTTTTTCTTCGGCACTGACGTGTTTATTTTTTAATTTGTCTAGGGTATTTTCTAGATCTGTTAATTCATGATAGTGAGTAGAGAAGAGGGTTTTACAACCTATTTTATTATTAATATATTCGAGGATAGCTTGTGCTAAGCTCATTCCATCAAATGTAGCAGTTCCTCGACCTAGTTCGTCGAATAGAATTAGACTATCAGGAGTAGCATTTTTAATAGCGTTAGCGGCTTCAGTCATTTCTACCATGAAGGTTGATTCACCGCTTACTAAGTCATCACTTGCTCCGATACGTGTAAATATTTTATCAAATATTGGTAATTGGGCTTTTTTGGCAGGAACATAGCAACCTATTTGAGCCATAATAGTAATTATGCCTAATTCTCTCATGTATGTAGATTTTCCAGCCATATTAGGACCAGTTATTAAGAGAATTGAAGTGTTATTATCCATAATAATATCATTGGGGATATAGTTTTCGTTAATAACTTTTTCTACGACAGGATGACGGCCGTCTAAAATTTCTAGATTATGATCTTTAGTTAATATAGGACGTGTATAGTTATATTTTTCACTAATTAGGGCGAATGATGATAAGACATCTATTTCGCTGATAGTTTTAGCTATTTCTTGAATGGTATGGGTATATTTATTACAAGTAGAACGAATACTCATGAATAAGTCATATTCTAGATTAATTATTTTTTCTTCAGCAGAAAGGACTAGATCTTCTTTTTCTTTTAGGATAGGGTTAATGAAACGTTCACAGTTAGTTAGGGTTTGTTTACGAATATAGCCATATTCATCTTTTACTTGTGATAGGGCTCCTTTAGATATTTCGATATAATAACCAAATACTTTGTTGAATCCTACTTTTAAGGTTTTAATACCGGTTCTTGTTCTTTCTTCTTGTTCATAATTACTGATAAAGTCTTTTCCTCCGCTACGCAAATCTTTTAATTCATCTAATTCTTTATTATAACCTTCTTTAATGAGATAGCCTTCTTTTAGTGTTTGGGGAGGATTCTCATATAAGGAAGATTCTAAGAGATTATATAATTCGCTTACATCTGGAATGGCAGTATAATTAATTTTTTTTAATATATTATTTATTTCTGGTAATATTTTTAATGATTCTTTTAATTGGATTAGGTCTTTGGCATTAGCAGAACCTAGGGCGATACGGCCACATAATCTTTCTAAATCATAGACGTCATATAGATATTTTCTTAATTCTTCATTTAGAATGAATTCGTTTAAGAGTGTTGATATGATATCATAACGATGATTTATTTTATCAATATCTAGAAGAGGAGACTCGATCCAAGATTTTAATAGACGTCCTCCCATAGCGGTTTTAGTTTCATCTAGTAGCCATAGAAGTGAATACATTCTTTCTTTGTTACGAATGCTTTCAGTTAATTCTAGGTTTCTTTTGGTATGAATATCCATTTTTAAATATTCATTGTTGATACGAATATTTAGCTTTTGAAAGTGGGAGATATTTCTTTTAAGATTTATTGTTAAGTAATATATTAAGTGTTTTGTTCCAAGCAGATATCTATTATCAGTTATATCAGTAGTTATATAATCATAATTATTTTCTTCATATAAGTTATCAGTAATAGTTAGAGGCAATTTATAGGTGTGTTTTAGAACACTTATGATATTCTTTGATACTTTAGAGGATATGATTAATTCTTTAATATTTAGATAGATAATTTTATTAATAATTATGTTATTATCATTTTCTAGTATTTCTGAATATATTTCTCCAGTAGTAATATCAGCATATGTTAATATATAACAGTATTCAAGTGAATAAAGGCTGGCAATATAGTTATTTTCTTTTTCGTTTAGGGAGTTTGAGGTAATGACAGAACCAGAAGATATTACTTCGGTGATATCTCTTTTTACGATTCCTTTAGCATTCTTGGGATCTTCTAGTTGTTCACAGATAGCTACTTTATAACCTTTTTTGATTAGTTTATCAATATAGATATCTACAGCATGATGAGGAACACCACACATTGGTACTTTTTCATCAAGACCGGCATTACGGCCAGTTAGGGTTAATTCTAATTCGTGGCTTACTAATTCAGCATCTTCGAAGAACATTTCATAAAAGTCTCCCAAACGATAGAGAATAATAGTATCCATATTTTTTTCTTTTAGTTCGACGTAATGTAACATCATTGGTGCTAATTTTGTTTTATCTACTTCACATAATTTCATATTTATCACAACTTTCATTTCATATTATAGCAAAAATTGAAGATTAAAATCAAGAAAATAATAAAAAGACACGTATTGTGTCTTAAGATTCAGTAATACTCTCTGACAATGGTACGATTTTATATCCTTTACTTAAGATATATTCAATGATACTAGGTAATTCTTGTGTGTTATTAATAAGATAGATATTTCCATTAGATAGATTGTTTTTGATAGTAAATAGGGAGATATTATTTGATAGATAGATTGAATGCATTTTATTATTAGTACAGAGTTCTAATGATTCAGTGTTTTTTTCTAAGAATAAGCAGTATGTTGATTTGTTGTTAGCTTTATTATTAATAATATTATTAGTAATTATTAGGTTATCTTTGGTATATTTACCCATTAAGCCGTAGTTATATATTTCATTATTTTTAAGGGTATCTATGATAGAGATATTATTATTTAGAAATGTACTATCGATAAAGAAGTTTATGTTTACTTTATATTTATTGATTATTGAGGAGATATTATTAATAGTGTTAGTATTATTTATAATATATACTAATGATATGTTACTATGATATTGAGAACCATTTGTAATATATAGATTATAATTGTTGTAGATAGATGTTTTAGGATAGATATCTTGATATATGAGAAGTGAAGAGTCGTAGTATCCAATTTTTTTCATGGCTTTATAGCTGGGTTCTAGGGATACTTCTTTACCTATTTTTCCGGGAATAATGGTGTCATTAGTTATAATGGCATCAGTAGGAGGAGTATTTAAATGGGTAGCTTCATCTTTAATTTTAATCATTATTTCATCTTGATCCATGGAGACATTAATTATTTTTTCAGTATATAGGAATGTAAAGCAAAAGAGACAGAAGAGGCCAATTATTTTTAGTAATTTCATGTTTAATCACCTAGTAAATGATATGAAAATAGATGTTTACTTATACATTAATTTATGGTAAGATAAGGTTAATAGAAGGTGATAGGATGAATAATAAGGGGTTTACTCTAATAGAATTATTAGCAGTAATAGTAATACTGGTAGGAATAAGCTTGACGGCTGTTATGGGGATAAGTGCATCTTTGGAGAAAAGAGATGAGAAGGAATGCCGTGAACAGATAGAATTTGCTATTAATTCAGCAAAGATATATTTTTCTTTAAATAATACTGATGTAGTAAGTATAGCTACTTTAAAGAATAATGATTATTTTGATGGAAATAAAGTTAGTAAACTTAATGATAGTGATGAGATAAGAATTCATGATAGTGGATATACTTTTAATGGGAAAAGTATTAGTGAAGTGAATTGTTCGGAATAGTAATTTTATTAGATAAGTTGTTTAGAGTAGTATTTACTTTATTTTTAAATTCTTTAGTTATGATGGGGTTATTGTTAAGAATATTTATATACTTTATAGTGGTATCTAGATATTCTTTTTCTAATGTACATAAATATAATTCATAAGATATAGTAGTAATAAGACTTTGTCCAATTATAAAATCATTTATTTTTTCTAAGAGAGAGAGGGATTTTTTTAGATCTTTGGGAATATTGATACTGGGAATACCTGGATAGTAGAAATACATAACTAAATTAATGATATTCCAAGGATAGAGAGTTCTTTTAGGGGATGATGCTCCAATACTATAATATTTATAAGCAAGGGATATATCTTTTTTTACATGGATACCTTTTCTATAATACTCGGCTACTTTATTACAAGCCCAAGATTCTTCCATATTAGCACTAATTATATAATAATCAAATGCTTTAGAGTATTCTTTTTTTTCTTCATATATTTTACCTAGATTATTATAGGCATAAATATAGTTATGTTTAATAGCTTTTTCAAAATAAGATATGGCCATATTTATGTCTTTTTTATTTTCGGGATTTAAACCATTTAGATAGCATAGGCCAAGTGTGTTTAGTGAAGAGATACTATTAAGTGATTCAGCTTTTTTTAGATACTGCCATGCTAGATTGATGTCATCTGGAGAGAGAGAGCCTACTTTTTTATTTAAAAGCATGTGGGAGATCATCCAGCAAGAAGTAGGATGATTATAGGTAGAAGCTAATTGGTGATATTTGTATGAGGATTCATAGTTAGGTGTTCCTTCGATAAGCCCCATATATTCAAGATTGCCTAGTTCATTTAGAGCATAAGGATTATTTTTTTTAGCAAGACTTTTTAATGAGGGAATGAGACTAATTCCTTCGGTAAATTTTAAAGAGAGATATTCTCTTAGACTATCAACAGAGATATTGGTATTTCTTAATATTTCTTCAATAGTGCTATTTACTAAATCCTCTTCATAGATAGGTTGCTTTTTTTCTAGAATAATATAGAAAAGAAGAGATGTGATACATTCATAATAATTATTATCTTTTAAGAGTGATAAGTAAGTTAGTTTATATTGATTAGGGACATATAGATCATTTTTTAGATAAGTATGCATGTTTTGACATAGATGTATTAGTAAATTATTTGTATTTATTGTAGATATATCTTCATAATTAGTTATAATTCCAGACATTATAGATAAGAGATTATTAATAGTAGAAATTAGTATTTGTGGATTATTCTTATATTTCTTTTGGTAATTAAGATATATTTGTTTATAATTATTACCAATAGTACGATAACCAGTGCAATAGTTGTTTACAGTAGTATCGGAGATAGAATCAATATTAAAGAGAATACAAAATATTTCTGTTTGAATAGCTGATGATTTATTTATAGATAGTTTTTTTATTTCATTGAATAAATTACCAAGTGATAAGTGATTAGGATTATTATTTAATTTTATATATGACATAAGATCAGTCCTTTCATATATATAATAACACATTATGTGGATAATGTGTGGAAAAATTTATTATTATGTGGAGTTATGTAGGTTATCATGTAATAAATAGTTTTATATAATGGTAGTAGGAGGAGAAAAATGAAAATATTTAAAAATTATAAGTCAATGCTTATTTTACTTGGTGCAATTATATTAGGCGGTTTGGTAGGAATGTTATGGGGAGAAGGAGCTAAGGTATTAAGTCCACTTGGTGATTTATTCTTAAATATGTTACTTGTGATAGTAGTACCATTAATATTTTTAACTATAACTAGTTCTATTTATAAGATGAAGCAACCTAAGAGGATAGGAAAGATTTTAGGAAATACTTTCTTAATGTTTATTATTACTTCTATAGTGGCTGTTTTAGTGGGTATTGCTGCTACTTATACTTTTAAGTTAATAGATACTCATGATGGAGAGGTTATTAAGGCTAATTTAGAAACTAATGATGATATGGTAATAGAAAATACGGAATTGAATATATTAGGAAAGACAGTGGAGGCAATATCAGTAAATGATTTTGGAAAACTTTTATCAAAAGATAATATGATTGCCTTAATTGTAGTATCAATTCTTGTAGGAATTGCTATGAGTATGAGCCGTGAGAAGGCAGAAGAGATGTATAAGTTTATTCATTCTGCTGAGGATGTGCTACAGAATTTTATAAAACTTATAATGTATTATGCTCCAATCGGTTTGTTTGCTTATTTTGCAGCTTTAGTAGGTACTTTTGGTAAACAGATAGCTGTAGGATATTTAAGAACTTTTGTGATATATTTAGTAGTATCTATAGTGTTTTATTTTGTAGTATATTCTATATATGCTTATGCTAGTGGTGGTAAGAAAGGATTTAAGAGTTTTTGGAAAAATATAATTCCTGCAACATTAACTTCTTTAGCTACTTGTTCATCAGCAGCTTCAATGCCAGTAAATATAGAATGCGCTAAGAATATTGGTGTATCAGATGATATTGCCGAGACAACAATTTCTTTAGGAACTAGTTTTCATAAGGATGGATCAGTAATTGGTAGTGTATTTAAGATAATGTTTTTGATATACTTGTTTGATGGTATGGGAGATATATCTATTTTACAAGTTATGGGAATTGCTTTAGTGGCAACATTACTTGTAACAGCGGTACCTGTAGGTGGCGGTACAATATCAGAGATGTTAATTATTACAATGCTTGGTTATCCAGTAGCAGCATTACCAATACTAACAATTATAGCGACAATAATAGATCCACCAGCTACAGTACTTAATGTAGTTGGAGATAGTGCTGGTGCTATGATTACTAATAGAATTGTAGATGGAAAAAATTGGTTAGAAAAGAAGGCATAAAAAAAGAAAAAGAATAAGTGGGTAGTAAGTACTTATTCTTTTTCTTCGATGATATCATCAAATAATTTTTTTACCTCGACATTTAGACCATTAGCAATTCTTTCAACAGCATCTAGAGAAAAAGTTGATGCCATGGTAAATGATTCTATTTCACGGATATATCCATGAGATAAACCGGCAGCGTCAGCTAATTCTTGTTGAGTCATTTTCTTTTCTTTGCGATACTTTCTAATATTATATCTTACAGTATCATAAATATTATTTGGGTTAATATTCATAGAGATCACCTCTTGTAAATATTCTCTCATAATTAAAATGAAAAATATGTAGAGGAATTGCATACAAATAAAGGGATTGTTTAACTTTTATTCGACAATTTTTTTATCTTTTTAGAGATATAATTTAGTAGGTGATAAAATGAATAAACTATATATGGGGATAGATATTGGATCAATATCTACTAAGGGGGTAATAATTGACTGTTATGATAATATAATAACTAGTTGTTATTTATATACAGAGGGTAATCCAGTTAAGGCAGTTAAGAATGTTGTTAGAAAAATGAGGGATGAAATTGATCTTAATAAGTACCAAGTAGTTGCTGTTGGTACTACTGGATCGGCAAGAAAGTTAATTGGCTTGATGTTGGGGGCAGTAATAATAAAAAATGAGATTACGGCTCATGCAATGGGAACAATTAGGTTTTATCCGGATGTTAGAACAATTATTGAAATAGGAGGGCAGGATTCTAAGATAACGCTTGTTAATAATGGAGTGGTATATGATTATGCGATGAATACTTTGTGTGCTGCTGGTACAGGGGCTTTTATATCATCACTCGCTAATAGACTTAATATTGATATAGAAGATGTATCTAGAGTGGCAATGAGTAGTAATAATAAAGTTAATATTGCTGCTAGATGTACAGTATTTGCTGAGTCTGACTTAATACATAAGATTCAAGCGGGATATAAGAAGGAAGATATAATTAGCGGAGTGTGTAGAGCAGTTGCAGTTAATTATATAAATAATGTTGCTAAAGGTAAGAAGATTGTTGCTCCGATTGTATTTAATGGAGGAGTTAGTAGAAACATTGCGGTAGTTAGGGCGTTTGAGGAAATAACAGGAGAAAAGATAATAGTTAATAAGAATTCACATTTAATGGGAGCATTTGGAATAGCATTGATGGCTAAAGATAGTAAAAAAGAGAATATAGTAGATTTTGATATAGATAAAATAAATGTAGATACAAAGATTATTAATTGTAGAAAATGCTCTAATAATTGTGAAGTGGTAGCAGTATATAAAAATAATAATTTGATAGATCATTATGGTAATAGATGTCAAAAAGGCTCTTTAGTTAAGAGTAATAGTTAATAAGAGAGGAGACTCTCTTTTAAAATTTATATGTAAAATTTATTTAAGTAGTTGTCTATAATACTTTTTTTTAGTATAATTTTAATTGGAAAGTATGGTGGATATGAAACAGAGAACAATTAGTGCAATAGTACTATTAATAATACTTATAGGTAGTTTAGTTATTAGTAGTAAGCTATTTGGAATAGTAATGCTACTATTAGCAATACTAGGATTTAATGAATTCTTTAATATTAAATATAAAAAGGATAATAAGAGGCTTAATACAATTAGAGTACTTGGAATAATTAGTCTTATATTGATTACTCTTAATGAGACATTTTATAAGATAGATTTAAAGGCTTTAATACTAATACCATTAATTACTCTTAGTATACCAGTAGTATTATATAATAATAAAGATTTATATAATATTAATGATTCTTTATATGTAATAGGAATAATATATTTTATTGGGCTTGCTTTTCAGAATATAGTATATTTAAGAAGTATAGATATAATGAAGTGTATATTTATTTTTATAATAGCTTTTATTACTGATACATATGCTTATATTGGAGGTAGTTTAGTAGGTAGACATAAATTAACTACGATATCTCCAAAGAAGACAATAGAAGGAAGTTTAATAGGAACGGTAATGGGAGTATTTATAGGAAGTGTATTTTATTATAATGTTATTGGAGATATATCTATACTTAAAGTAATAATGCTTTCTTTAGTATTAACATTATTATCTGAAATAGGAGATTTATTCTTTAGTGCAGTTAAAAGATATTTTAATAAAAAAGATTATTCTAATTTAATTCCAGGACATGGAGGAGTATTGGATAGATTTGATAGTGTAATATTTGTATCATTAGGTTTATCACTAATACTTTGTATTGTATAGTAGGAGGAAAAAATGTTATCACTTATATTATTTATATTAATTTTAGGAGCTATTGTAGCAGTACATGAATTCGGGCATTTTATATTTGCTAAGTTATCAAATATTTATGTATATGAATTTTCTATAGGTATGGGAAAAAAGATATTTGGTAAGAAGAAAAAAGGTGGAGAGACAGAATTTTGTGTTAGAGCAGTGCCACTTGGTGGATATGTAATGATTGCTGGAGAAGATGTAGAGGACGAAAATATTCCTAAAGATAGGCAGATGTGTAATAAGAATTTTATAAGAAGATTCTTAGTGCTATTTGCAGGGGCTTTTAATAATTTTGTTTTTGCTTTTCTTATTTTATTTATTAGTGCTTTAATATATGGTGCAGCATCTACGAAACCATATATTGGGGAAGTAGCTAATGGATATCCTGCTAGTGAAGTAGGTATTGAAGCTGGTGATTTGGTATTAAAGATAGATGGAAAGAAGATTCATAATTGGGATACAGCACTAGTGGAACTTCAGACTAATAAGGGAGATACGATTACTTTTGAGGTAGAAAAAAAGGATGGTTCTATCAAAACATATGATGTTAAGCCAAAAAAAGAATTAGATGAAGAAGGAAATGCTAGTTATAAGTTTGGTATAGCTACGAATAGTGTAAAAGAATATGGTTTTGGTAAATCAATAAGTTATGCATGTAATAAATTTATATCATTATTTGGTAGTATGTGGGATACATTAAAATATTTATTTACTGGGAAAGTTGGAGTAGATCAATTATCTGGTCCAGTAGGAATATATTCAATAGTTAATTCACAAGCTAAATTGGGATTAGAAGCAATATTATACTTAGTAGCATATTTATCAATAAATGTAGGTATTATTAATTTATTACCATTCCCAGCATTTGATGGAGGAAGAATATTATTCTTATTTATTGAAAAGATATTTAAAAAGCCTGTTTCTAAAAAGGCAGAGAATATTATTCATACGATAGGATTTATGCTAATAATTGGATTACTTATATATGTATCATTTAATGATATAGTTAGATTGTTTAGATAAGAATTAATTAGAGAGATAATGAGAAGAGTTATCTCTTTTTAGTTAGAATATTTACTTAGAGTAAAACTTTATAAATTGATAAATTTGACATAAAAAGCGTAAAGTAGACTTTATTTTATAACAAGATAGAATTTATGTGTTTATTTGTTTTTTTGAGAGATATAGTGGTTTTTTAAATATAATTATGATAAAATAGTTTTAGAGTAGGTGATAAGATGATACCTGTAGAGAAGAGGACTATTAGTGATAAGAAGTATATAATGTATTTACCTAATGATAAGAGTAATACTTTAGAGGTTAGATTTAGATTTAATAATAATAAAGAGTTTAATATGAAAAATAATGAAGTATTAATAGAACTTAGTAAGGATATGCAAGAGAAAGATATTTTAGATGCTATTAAGAATAGTGTTAATGAAATAGTTAATCGTGGATATAAGACTAAGAAATTAATGACTTTTGAAGTTAGTAATGTTGATGAAGCAAAGATAGTAGATGGTATTATTGATTTAGGTTTTAAAGATGTTATAGATGTTGATAAGAATAAGGAATATTATGAAGAAATATTTAATGTATATTTAACTACTAAAAGTATAATGAAGATGGATAATGGAAGAATTGTTAATTATGTTATTGCTCATGAAGATAGCAATAGTAGGGAGTTTGTTTTAGCGGGAATAGATGTTAATAAGATGGAACAGGCTTTTTTAGAGATAGTTGGTGATGAGAATAAGAGGAGTATATTAGAGGGAAAGAGTCCTCTAGATACGGCTAATATTGTTCTTAATTATATAGCAGATAGAGATAATTTAAAGAGATATATGTTAGGAGAAAATAGTAATACAGATGTGGATAGTCGTGTTGGTAATATGACACAGAATGTTGCTACTAAAGATGATAAGATAAATACTGAGTTAGGAATTATTAAGAATGATGTTAAGGATAGAGAGAGTATGTCTTATCAGACTATTAGTGTTGATGGAGATGATGTTAGGGTAGCAGGGATTAATCCAGGTACTATTTCTGCTAATGCTAGTAGTAATGGTAATAGTAGTTATAATAATGGGGGAGAAGTTTCTTCGTATGTGGAAGAATATAATAATTATTATATAGATAATGATGGTAACTTATATGATAATAATGAGAATTTGTTATGTAATATTAATAGCAGTAGAGAATATAAGATAGATGTTAATGATAATAGTGTATACTATAATGATAAGAAGGTTGGTGTGGTAGATGATTATAGAACACTCGGTACTAGTCAGGAAAAGAAGCAAGAGAATGTTCTTAAGAGGGTATTAGTACCAAATAGTAATAGTGATAATAAGGGTATTATAAAGATGTCTATTATGGGATTGTTGTTAGGAATATTTATTATGATAATGATGTATTTAATAGTTAGATAGATAGTAATTATAAATGAAAAAGAATTATATTGATAACTAATTCAATATAGTTCTTTTGTTATGATATTAAGATATTTTTTAGTGGGTTTTTATTTTGATCTTCTTTAGGGAAGGATATTAAGAGAATCCCTTCTTTGTATATGGCTTTAATATCTGATTCTTTTTTTATGCCTATGTAGAAGGAACGAGTGATTTCTCCATATAGGCGTTCTCTTCTGATATAGGTATCTGAACTGTTTGATAGAGTATTTTTAATGGCTTTAATAGTTAGATAACCGTTATCGTAGTTTATTTTAATATTTTCTTTTTTAATACCTGGGAGATCGGTTTCTAGATAGTATTTGTTATCTTTTTCATAGATATCTGTTTTCATATATTCTTTTTCTTTATTATAGGTATTATTAAAGATATCAAAATAATCATTTAGGTAATAATTTCTTGTATGATTCATGTGATCATTCCTTTCTTTTTTATTATGGTGTAATACTTAGAAATAATACGATAAATATAGTGTAAAATAGATGGAATTTATATATAAATAGGGATAAATATGATATAATTATATGGGTGGTTATATGTATAATAGAGCACTAGAAGTATTAAATATTTTATTTGATAAGGGTTATTTGGCTTATATAGTAGGAGGATATCCTAGAGATATGGTGTTAGGTATAAAGAGTAATGATATAGATATATGTACTAATGCTACTCCTAAAGAGATAATAGATATATTTGATACAGAGAATATTAGTGATACTAATTATGGATCTGTTAGGGTGATATATAAGAATTATCATTTTGATGTGACTACTTTTAGAAAAGAAATAAAGTATGAGAATAATCGTAAACCGGTAAAGGTTAAATATATTAATGATCTTAAGAAGGATTTACTTAGAAGGGACTTTACTATTAATACGATGTGTATTGATAAGGATGGTAATTTAATAGATATGCTTGGGGCTAGAGAAGATATTGATAAGAAGATTATTAAGACTGTAGGAAATCCTAGGTATAGAATTAAAGAAGATAGTTTAAGAATACTTAGAGCAATACGTTTTGCTAGTGTTCTTGATTTTGAAATTGATAGTAAAACTTTTAATTATATTAAAAAATATGGTTATTTACTTAAGGGTTTATCATATTCTAGAAAGAAGGAAGAACTTAATAAGATATTTGCTTCTGTTAATAAAGAGAAGGCTAGATGGATGATAATAGATAGTGGAATAGATAGGTATTTGGGAATTAGTAATTTGAGTGAGATAGTTCTATGTGACGATATAATAGGTATATGGAGTCAATTAGAAGTAGACGAGGAATATCCTTTTTCTAAGGTAGAAAAAGAAATGATTAAGAATATTAGAAGAATGAATATGGAAGAATTTAATGAGTATACGGTATATAAGTATGGATTATATGTGTCTTCGGTAGTGGGAAGTATTAAAGGGATTAGTTATAAGGATATTAATGATATATATCATGATTTAGTTATTACTTCTAGAAGAGATATAGATATTAAGGCTATGGATATTGCTAATGCTCTTAATAGCAAGCCGGGAAAATATATTAGTGATATTTTTAATGAGATAGAATATTTGATTGTTATGAAGAAAATTAGAAATAATAAAGAGGATATAATTAAATATATAAAGAAACATTATTAGGAGGTAATTATGGGACTGTTTGATAAGATAAAGAAAGCTTTTAGTGGAAATAAGGAAAAAGAAGAGGTTGTTAATTATGATAAGGGATTAGAGAAGAGTAGACGAGAATTTGTTAGTCAACTTAGTAATTTATCTAAGAAATATAAGAATATAAATGAAGATTATTTTGAAGAGTTAGAGAATATTTTGATTATGGCTGATATTGGTATTAATACGGTTATGACTTTTGTAGATAGACTAAAAGATAGGGTTAAGAAAGAGAAAATTACTGATAGTGGTATTTTAAAAGAGATTATAGTGGATGAGTTATTTGTAATGTATGTTGGTAATAATATTATTGATAGTAAGATTCATTTTAGTCTAGAAGGACCTACGGTTATTTTATTTGTTGGAGTTAATGGTGTTGGTAAGACTACTACTATTGGTAAGATTGGAGCAATGTATAAGAATAAGGGTAAGAAAGTTATGATGGTAGCTGGTGATACTTTTAGAGCAGGTGCTAGAGAACAGTTAGAGTTATGGGGAGAGAGAACGGGTATTAGAGTTATTAGTAATCCTTCAAGTGATCCAGGGGCTGTAATGTATGATGCTTTAGAAGTTGCTAAGAGGGAAGAATATGATTTGGTGTTAGTAGATACTGCTGGAAGACTACAAAATAAGAGTAATTTGATGGATGAACTTTCTAAGATAAATAGAGTAATTAAGAAGATTATTCCAGAGGCTCCTCATGAGACACTTTTAGTAATAGATGCTACGACTGGACAGAATGGTATTAGTCAAGCTAAGGCTTTTAAAGAAATAACTGATATAACTGGAATAGTACTTACTAAGTTAGATGGTACTGCTAAAGGGGGAATAGTATTAGCTATTAAAGAAGAAGTAAATATACCAGTTAAATATGTGGGACTTGGTGAAGGAGTAAACCAAATAGAAGCATTTGATATAGAGAAATATATTTATGGACTATTTAAAGATTTATAGAAAGGGTATAAGATATGGAAAATAAAAATGTAAGAATATTTACGATAATAGCGTTATTAGGAGCTTTAATATTATTGATACTATCATTTATTAATACGGCTTTTATATCAGCATTTATGTTATGGGTATCATTATTTATATTTAGTATTTGTTATAATATACGTGACGAAGAGGATAAGACTAAATTATATATATTATTTATAATAGGTGTATTACTTATTATAGGATCAGTAGTATATATGGTTATGAGGATTAGATAATGGGAAAAGAAGAATTATTAATTATGTTATATGATTATTATGGAGAATTATTTAGTGTACAGCAAAGAGAATATTTTGAATGGTATTATTTTGATAATTTATCATTAGCAGAAATAGCAGAGAATACTGGTAAGAGTAGAAATGCTATTCATAAAGGAATAAAAAGTGTATGTAATAAGTTATATGAATATGAAGATATATTAAAGATATATGAGAAGAGTAATAAATTAAAAGAGATAATTAGTAAGATAGATAATAATAAGATAAAAGAAGAATTAGAGGGATTATTATGAAAAATAAATTACCAGTATTAATTGAAGATAATAGTTTACCAAGAGATGAATTTAAAGAGAATGTTATAAAGAAGAATAATTCTTATGGATATGTAAGTATTTTATATATTATGTCTTTAATTATTACAGGGATTAGTGTAATAGTAGTATTAGGTTTAAGAAAGTAGATGATATTATGAATAAGAGTGAGAGTATATTAGAAAGATATGGAGAGAATTTAACTGAAGTAAAATATTTAGTTAATCCAGCAGTTGCTAGGGATAAGGAACTTAAAGAATTAGTAATGGTATTGCTTACTCCAGAGAAGTCTGCTTGTTTAGTAGGTAAACCTGGTATTGGTAAGACTGCTATAGTAGAGGGACTTGCTTATAGGATGCAACTAGGGGATATGCCTAATGCACTTAAGGGGTATTCTGTATATAAGATTAGTACACCTTCACTTGTTGGTAGTACTACTGGTGAGAATAAAGTTATGGAACTTATGAAGGAACTTAAAGATAAAGATAAGATTATTATTTTTATAGATGAGATACATATGTTAATGAGTACTAGTAGTGAAGGAATAGATTTAGCTAATATGTTTAAAGAAGGACTTGGTAGAGGTAGTGTTAAATTAATTGGAGCTACTACTGTTGATGAGTATGAGAGATATATACTTCGTGATAAGGCATTTGTTAGAAGATTTGAAAGAATTGATATAGAAGAACCTACTCAAGAGATGTGTGTACAGATACTTATGAGAACGATACCTAAGATAGAGATACAGACAGGAGTTAAATTTAATTATACGGATTTTATTAAAGAGAATGTATGTAAGTTTATAGTTAATATGACTAGTGAATATAAGAGAGTATATGAAATATCTAGTAGGTATCCGGATATATCTTTAACGGTACTTAGACAATGTTTTTCTGCTGCTTTATTTGATAATAGTAAGGAAGTAAAATTTAGACATATATATGAAGCTATTAAGTCTACTAAGGCAGTATATCCTGATGTTATAAGAAAAGAATTAATAGTATTTAAAGATAAGTTTAAAGAAGAATTAGCTAATGAAGGAGTAGAAGTAATTATTCCTGAAGAGACTAATAGATAAGAGATATTAATATAATATATAGAGGTGAATAATATATGAAATTAGATAGTTTATTTGAGAAGATTCCTAATGAAGTACTTAAAGGAAGTATGGATACAGAAGTAATAGATATAGCATATGATTCTAGGAATGTACGTGATAATTATTTATTTGTAGCAATAGTAGGTAATGAACAAGATGGGCATGATTATATAGAGTCAGCTATAGATAATGGAGCTAGTGCAATATTGGTATCTAAAGATGTTGAAGTATCTAAAGATATTACAGTTATTAAAGTAAAGGATACTAGAAGTATATTATCTAAGTTAACAATGAGATTATTTAAGTTTCCACAAAACAAGATGAAGACAATAGCTATTACTGGTACTAAAGGGAAGACTACAGTTAGTTTTATGATTAAAAAGATAATTGAATCATCTGGTAAGAAGTGTGGCCTTATAGGTACTACTGGAGTATATATAGGGAATAAGCATTATCCACTTAAAAATACTACTCCAGAATCTTATGATACATTGAAGTATATGAATGAAATGGTTCATGATAAGATAGAATATATGGTTATGGAAGTATCTAGTCAGGCTTTAAAGTATGATAGAGTTAATGATATAATATTTGATTATGGAGTATTTACTAATTTAACACAAGATCATATAGGTCCTGGGGAACACGATAGTATGGAAGACTATATTGATAGTAAGGGTAGATTATTTAAGCAATGTAATCATGGAATACTTAATATAGATGATGAACACTTTTATGATATGATTCAAAGAGGAGATAGTTCTATTAATACTTATGGATATAATGAAAAGGCTGATTTGAGAGTAGTTAATTTAGAATTATTAAGAGAAGGACACTTTGTTGGTATAAAGATGGATACTGATGGGGTAATTAAAGATAGTTTTAAAGTTAGTACTCCAGGTAAGTTTTCTTCATATAATGCAATGGCGGCAATACTAACATGTCATATGTTAGGAATAGATGTTAAATATATGAAAGAAGCTCTTAGTAATTTTTCTGTTAAAGGAAGAGTAGAACCAGTGTGGGTATCAGATGATTTTACATTATTAATAGATTATGCTCATAATGGTATTAGTACAAAGAGTATTCTTAGTACGATAAGGGAGTATGATCCTGGTAGAATAGTGACTATATTTGGTTGCGGAGGAAATAGAAGTAAGGATCGTAGATATGAAATGGGAGAGATGGCTTCTAAGTACTCAGATTTTTGTATAATTACTGAAGATAATAATCGTTATGAAGAATTTAGTGATATTGCAAATGATATTATGGAACATTTTGATAAGAAATGTAAATATATAATTATTCCTGATAGAAAAGACGCTATTAAGTATGCTATTGAGAACGGTAAAAAGGGAGATATTATTATGCTAATAGGTAAAGGCCATGAAGATTATAAAGAAATTAAAGGAGTAAGATATCCTTTTGATGAGAGAGTAGTTATTAAAGAAATATTAGAAGAGTTAGGTAGAAGTAAAAAGAAATAGTAGTAAAAAAGTACCCTTAAGCTATATGCTTAAGGGTAAAAATAATAAAGATAAAAGAAGATATAAATGTTAGTGTTTATGATCTTTCTTTTTAGTTTGAACTATATAATAAAAGAAATAATGAGATTATTTTAATTTCATTATTTCTTCTTTTGTTAGGCCGGTAATTTCTTCGATGGTAGTTATATCAAGGCTTTTATCTAGCATTTTCTTGGCAACATCAATGTTGTTTTGTTCGATGCCTTGTTCAATACCTTTTTCATGGCCTTCATTGTATCCTTTTTCATGGCCTTTGTTGTAACCTTCCTCGGTGGCTTCGGCAATATAGGTATTATATTCCATTTCACGACGGCTTAGTTTGGTATATAATTTAACCATTTCATCCTCCTCACTTAACGCACTCATATTGTTTATAAGCATGTCAGTTGATTTGTGGCTCATTATCTGGCTTGAGATATCTTTGACATTCTCTCTGTCTTTGGTAGTTAATAATTTGCACCAATTAATGAGGTAATCAACTTTTTCACTACCAGTATAACATAAATCTTTACCTTTTACTAGATTAATAATGTCAATTCTTAGTTTACTTGTTAATATTTGTCCTTCGTCATTACGTAAATACCATGTAGTTTTAAGTTCATTACCAATATTAAAGTTATTAAAGACAATTTGAATGGTAGAATTAATTTTTGAATAATTAGTGTCTCCGACTTTTAGTTGATTACCATGTATTTTACAAAGATATACAACATTACGATTAATTACACCATCGCTTTTATTGTTAGACATTTCAATATTGATTTTCTTACCCTTATAATTTAATAAGAGATCTACTTCTTTTCTTGAGTCATAACGAACTTCCTTCTTTAATCTACGGGATAATATTTTTAGATTACCAGTGACCTCTTTTAAAGGGATATCTAGGTAATTAGAAATAAACTCTTCAAGAATACAGATGTTATCAGGGTTATTAAATATTTCTGTGAACATGATATCGAATGTTAGGGGTATTAACTCATTTTCTTTTAAAGTATATTCCATCAATTTCCTCCTTTCGTAGCGTCATCATAGCAAAAAGAAAGGGGCTTGTCAAAATTAATTAGTAGTTAAAAATTCTAGGATAATTAACTAGTACTTTATATATTTTGAAAAAAATGACTAAAAAGTTATACAGGTAGTTAAAAAAATAACTTGTAGTTAGAATATTTACTTAGAGTAAAACTTTATAAATTGATAAATTTGACAAATAATGTGTAAAATTATATGAAAAGATTGTTTGTTTTTATATTGTATGATATATTTATTATGGTGATAATATTATATGGAATATGGAAAGTTAATTGTAGTAGAGGGAACAGATTGTTCTGGTAAAGAGACGCAAACTAATTTGCTTATTGAGAAACTTAGAAATGAAGGATTAAGAGTAAAAAAATATAGTTTTCCTAATTATAATAGTACTACGGGGAAAATTATTGGGGGACCTTATTTGGGTAAAGATTATATTTGTGATGGATGGTTTAATGAGGGAGCAAGTAATGTTGATCCAATGGTATCTTCTTTATATTATGCTGCTGATAGAAAATATAATATTTGGGTAATATTAGAGGATCTTAAGAATGGGTTTAATGTTATATTAGATAGATATGTATATTCAAATATGGCTCATCAAGGAGGAAAGTTAACAACTGAGGAAGAAAGAGATAAGATGTTTTCTTGGATTGATAAGTTAGAGTTTGATTTACTTGAATTACCAAGAGCAGATATTAAGGTATTTTTACATATGCCATATGAGGCTTCAATGAAACTTAAAGAAAGTAGAGTTAAGAATGAGAAGTTAGATCAATTAGAGAGTTCTAAAGATCATTTGCTACATGCAGAGAGAGCATATTTAGAGTTAGCTAAGAAGTATGATTTTTATAAGATAGAATGCACTCGTGAGGAAGAAGTTAGAACAATTGAAGATATTAATCAAGAACTTTGTAATTATGTACTGGATAAATTAAAAAAATAATACTTTAAATAGTATTATTTTTCAATATTAATATTTTTAATTATTTCATAAGAAATAAGATAATTTTTAAGGGTATTTAGAATATTTATGGGAATACTTATATTATAAGTTATATTATCTAGATATTCTTTTTTATTTATAAGTTGATCTTTTAAGAGATAATCTATTTGTTTTATGTTAGACCAAGAGAATGTAATGTTTACATTTATTCCTTCGATTAACTTAGTGAGAATATTTTCTTTTATGGCTTCTTTAACGGAACGGGAGTATGCTCTTATGAGACCGGAAGAACCTAGTTTGATACCTCCAAAGTATCTTATGACAACTGCTAAGATATAATTTAAATTATTAGATTCTAAAATATTTAAGATTGGGGTACCGGCAGTACCAGATGGTTCTCCATCATCAGAAGATTTTTTTTCATTATTTAATATATAAGCATAGCAATAATGAGTAGCATTTGGATATAAAGTTTTAACATTTACGAGGGTATTTTTTATGTCTTCTAGAGAGTATACTTTATAGAGGAGAGTAATAAACTTGGAATTTTTAATAATTATTTCTTTAATAGAATTATTTTTGATTGTATACATAGATATTCTCCTCTCTTAGTTAATTATATCATTAAGAGATAAAATACTTCAAGAGATGTTTGAAAAATAGTATTAAATATTATATAATTAGATTTGTGGAGGGATATGATGAATAAGATAGATGAACTTTTATCTACAACACCACATAAGCCTGGTTGTTATTTGATGAAGGATAAGAATGGATGTATAATATATGTTGGAAAGAGTAAGAATTTAAAGAATAGGCTTAGTTCTTATTTTAAACAAAGTCATACGGGAAAGACGATGATGCTTGTTAGAGATATTGATACTTATGAATATATTCTTACTAATAGTGAAGTAGAATCTTTGTTATTAGAACTTAATTTGATTAAGAAATATACTCCTAAATATAATATTTTATATAAAGATGATAAGTCATATCCTTATATAGAACTTACTAATGATAAGATACCTAGACTAATGATTGTAAGAAATCCTAATATGAGAAGAGGGGGTAATAGGAAGTTATTTGGTCCATACCCTAATATTACGGCTGCTAAGAAGGTAGTGGAGATGTTAAATAGACTATATCCTTTAAGGAAATGTAAGAGTATGGGTAAGAAGGAATGCTTATATTATCACATTGGAGAGTGTTTAGGATATTGTACTCATTATGTTGATGACAAGATTATTATGAAGATGAAGGAAGAGATTATTAGTTTTTTTAATGGTAATAGTGAGGATGTAATAAAGAAGATTGAAGAGAAGATGTATGATAGTAGTAATAAGTTACAATTTGAGAAAGCTATAGAATATAAGGAATTACTTGATTATATAAAGATTACTTTGGAGAAACAAAAGGTAGAACTCGATGATCATTATGATCGTGATGTAGTAGGATACTATGAAGAAGATAATTATTTAGTAGTAAATATTTTATTTATTCGTGGTGGTAAATTGATTGATAAAAAGAGTAATATATTTCCTATGATTGATGGCTTGGAGGAAGAGATCAATGGATATATAAGTAATTTTTATGATAAGCATATGACTAAGGTAAAAGAAGTAATGGTACCTGATATTGTAGATGATGAGTTACTTAGAGAGGGATTTTCTCTTAATGTAGTTAAACCTATTAAGGGTGGAAAGAAGAAGATTCTTGATTTGGCTATGGAGAATGCAAAGAATTATTATAATGAACAGATATCTTTGATAAAGAAGGATGAAGTAGAGATTAATAATAGTTTAGAAGAATTGTCTAAGATGTTAGGAATAGAGAAGTGTAGTAGGATTGAGATGTTTGATAATTCAAATATTTTTGGTAGTTTTAATGTATCTGGAATGGTAGTATTTATTGATGGAAAGAAGGAACCTAATTTATATAGAAAGTTTAAGATTACTAATGATAAGAATGATGATTATGGTACGATGAGGGAAGTAATATATCGAAGATATTTTAGGGTACTCAAAGATGGGTTAGAAAGACCAGACTTAATCTTAGTGGATGGTGGAATGGGTCAAATTAATGTGGCTAGAGAAGTTATTTCAGAGCTTGGTATGAGTATACCAGTAGCGGGACTTAAGAAGGATGATAAGCATAGTACTAATATGTTATTAGGGGGAGATCCGGTTAGAGAGATGGAAATTAGGAAGGATAGTTATTTATTCTTACTTCTTACTAGGATGCAAGATGAAGTGCATAGATATACGATAAGTTATCATAAGGATATTAGAAGTAAGGGAGCTTTAGCATCAATATTAGATAATATTCCTGGTATTGGAGAGGTTAGAAAGAAAAAGATACTTAAGAAATATCATACGATAGATAAGATGAAAATGGCTACGATAGAAGAACTTTGTAGACTTATGCCAGAGAATGTAGCAAGAGATTTTCATGAATTTTTAAATAAAAATGAATAGTCGTTAGGAAAACAAAAGTGATTGATAATCTGGATTATTGTTTGTAAAAATAATGATATTATAGTATAATTAAAATGAATAGATAGGGTGAATATTATGCATGGAAAGATATTGAAAGTAGTTAGTAATGATTTATATGGAAATGCTACTGATAAGAAGGTAGCGGTATTTGTTTGTTTTAATCATTTGAAATATATGAATAAGTATATAATGTTTACTTATATGGATGAATATGATAAGAATATATTGTATTATGGGTCTATTTATGAGAAGGGAAAGACTATTGTTATATTTAAAGTGCGTAAGGAAGAAGAAGGGTATATTAATAAATTTAGAGAAGATTATTTAAATGATATTGTTAATGATAAAGAATATCAAATATTAGATATTGGTATGATGGAAGGAGTAGAAATAGTATCTTCTACAGAAGTAGAGTATGATAAGCTAAGCTTATTAGATAAGAAGTCTATTCAACGATTAAATAATATTGAAGCAGAAGAAAATAATAATAAGAAACCAGTATTTTTATATGTTTTATTAGTTATATTGATAGTTTTACTTGGGGGAATTACGTATTTATATTTTACTGATGATGGGAGTAGTAATGATAAGAAACTTGTATGTTCTATTGATAAATATGATAATACTGTTATGGTTAATTATAAAGAAGAGAGAAATATACTATATAATAAGAAAAATAAGATAGTTAGTATTACTATTAATGATAAGTATATATTTGATGATGTGGATAAGTATAATGAATTTAAGGATAATAAAAAAGAACAAGAATACTTTAAGAAAGATGGTACTTTTAAATATGATGATAATTTACTTATGTTAATGATTAGTTATAAGGGAGATAGTGTTATAGATAATATGGGTGAAATGAAAAGTTATTTAGAGAGTGAAGGGTATAGTTGTAAGGAATGATAGGATGAAGAATAATCTATATTTAATAGTGGGTGAAGATCAAGAATTAATTAATTTTTATCTTAATAAGATAATGAAGGAAATAGGTCTTGATGAAGAGAAGAAGATTAATTATGATATGAATACTAGTAGTATTAGTGATATATTAGATGAAGTAT
>ERZ824575.1361-NODE-1361-length-23537-cov-11.722298_pt1 | contig 23537 bp, 25 predicted proteins | sample MGYA00519470_ERZ824575 | MGnify/ENA primary metagenome ERZ824575 (study PRJEB31778, sample SAMEA3449170) | human gut metagenome | biome: human gut; feature: human-associated habitat; material: faeces | place: United Kingdom | collected 2010/2012 ...
CATGGACCTTTGTCAATATCTCCCAATACATCCTTGGCATTTGCCCCGACTGGAATGGTCTGCGTATCAATCCCTGCATTCCTTCTGATTGCAGCGGATATGATATCCACAGACACTACCGCAATGCCGACTATGATATCCACATCCAGAACCCGCACCACGTGGAAAAAGGAGTTGTTTCCCTTCTTGTTGACGGAACTCCCATTGACGGCTGTGTCGTTCCTTTCACCAAAGACAAACAGCACTATGACGTTACGGTTGTGATGGGCTAAACTGCTGATCTGCCCGGAACCTGCGTAAATTACGGATGTTTCGAATATTGTAGCAGCGCTTATCCATCCAAAGTTATAAAAATCAACCCCGGACAGAGTTTGAAAAATCACTCCGTCCGGGGTTTTTGATTCATGACAATAGAATGCTCGCAGAGCGTGCATTCTATTGTTGGAATTATTTATAAGTCCATCTGCAGCTCTGCCCAGACCGGGACAGAGACCGATGCACCCTTTCTCGACACTGCAATTGCGGATGCCTGTGCAGCGATCGAAAGACACTGTTCTGCAGAAAATCCCTTTTCCTGCGCCATCAGAAAATATCCGGTAAAGGTATCTCCCGCCGCCGTGGTGTCAACTGCCTTTACTTTCTGTGCCGGGCAGAAATACCGTTCTTCCCGGTCTGCATACCATGCACCTTTTTCTCCGAGGGTCAGTACAACTGCAGCATTCGGATACTGAAACAGCATTTGCTCCAGAATGTCTTTTGGCTCGCTTTTTTGGGTCATTTGCTCGCCCTCTACCTCATTGATGAAAAACAGGGAAACCTTTTCCAGCTGCCAGCTTAAAATGCAATCTTCAAACGGCGATGGATTCAATACGATCGAAATGCCTCTGGCATAGGCCTTTTCCAGAATATCTTCGATTCCATTGATTTCATTCTGTAAGATCAGGACATCTCCTTTTTCAAAAGAATCCAGAACGCTATCGACATATTCCGCCGTCCACATCCGGTTCGTACCGCCAAACAGGACGATGCTGTTCTGTCCGTTTTTGTCCACCTGAATGATCGCATGCCCGGTTGCGTTGTCTCGTTCCTGCACGAACCTGCAGTCCACACCAAACTCCTGTGCTGTTTCCAACATCTGACCTCCGTCAGCACCCACCAGGCCTGCAAGATACACCTTTGCACCAGCCTTTGCAAGGGCTGCAGCCTGATTAAAGCCTTTTCCTCCGCAGGTCTTATCCAACTTCGCAGAAGCAATCGTTTCTCCCGGTGCGACAATATGATCCAGGGAATAAATATAGTCATAATTTAAGGAGCCCATCACAAGAAAGCGTGTCCCCAAGGACGCGCTTTCCTGACATTGTGCTTTTGATAGTTCCGTTTCCTGCCCCTTCATTCTTTGGGATTTCATGAATTACACCTCATCCGTATCGAAGAATATTTTGCATGGCTTCCGTTTCGAACAGACACGCCAACCGCGCCCTGCAGATAAGGATGGTCCGTATCCTCATATTCCAGTACAGCAGTCTCTGTCTGCAGCTGTTGGTTTTGTCTACATCCAACCGGCACTTCTTTGATCTCTGCATGCAGTCTTGCTCCCTGTGCGCAAACAGAAACCTCATAATCCCTGCCAGCTTTCCAGTCAAAGGCTGTCTCTGTCAGAACACGATATCCATTTTCATTTTTCAGGAGTGCAATTTTAGAATCCGCAAAGAGTGCAACTGCATAAGAACGGATCGCCCCCTGTACGCGCACATTTACCATATTGTTTTCGCCTGTCAGGGGAGTCATTTCAAATACCGCCGTATAGTCTTTCCAGTCATATCTGCCGGTATACGCTTCTCCAAAATCTGCGCAGGACAGATGCAATGCTCCCTGATCCAAATACAGATGTCCCTTCAGTCTGGTAAACTGGCTGACCTCTTTATGTAAGCCAGTCCACACTTCTGTCGTTTCCTGGCAAAAATCGATCCGATAATCCGGTGTTCCATCTGCCCACAGATCATCCAAAAGTCCTGCAAAGGTCTGAGTTGCTTCCGTTCCCATCAAAAGATCAAAGCAGACTCCCATCTCACCGATCAGCGCGCCCTCCCAGGACGGAATCTGGAAGCTCAGCTCCTGCCAACAGCCCTTTTTCAGATGTACACTTTTGCCGGTAAAAATTTTTCCACTCCGCAGATCCCGCACATACAGGCTGCAATCCGCTTCCCCGGCATACTCCGGAAGCATTACGCTTCCATGTACCGTCTGCCCCGGGTAAACCAGCGGGGAGAAACAGGGATCATATCTGCTGTCGTGAAAATCCTTCGGCTCATAGTAAGTTTTCTGATATACAAAAACACGTTCTCCGGAATTTACCGGAACTGCCGTCGCTTTCAGGCTTCTGCTGCCGCTATGTGCAGACTCGTCTGTATTGCAGACACAGCATTCTCTCGTGATCGGATCCTTCTCATCCGTCACGCTGTCCACCCGAATCTGCATGGAATGCGTTGATCCCGGAAATTCAAAATGACAGCTGTGAATTCTTTTCTCTGCAAGCTCCTTCCACGGCTCCGGAAGCTCTTCCCCTGCAAGCTCATATGCCATTTTCCCGATATACAATGCTCCATAGGGAATATCCATGATGTTTAAGGAGCCTATCACACTGGAGCAGACCAGCAGATCATGCACAGGTTTTCTCCAGCGGTCATAATCAATCCCCTCCAGACCATTTCGGACACCGATAATGGTTGCCACATTACCACCGTTACAATCGGTATCCCATCCACACATTGTAACGATAGCGATGGTATCTGAAAAATCGCCGTTTCCATATAGCAGCGCCAGAATCATAACTGCAATATTCGGAATAATATGGCAATTTCCCGGATATTTATCATAACCGTAGTTTGCATGAATGTAGGCAAAGCAGTCTCTCCAGTTCTGCGGATGCTCTTCATAAAACTCCATTACTGTCCGTACAATCTTCGCATATTCACAGTCTGACGGAATATAGGAAAGTCCTGTTTCCAGAATCTTTTTGATCTCTTTTTCCTCAAATGCGACACTGATGCACACAGCCACAAAAATACCGCCGTATAACGCATTGCCATCATGCGTTACACTCGCAGCCTTGCTGGCCAGCTTTGCAGCCAGCGCTGGATTGCCCGGTGCAACCAGTCCCCAGGTATCAATAAATATCTGTCCGCCGATCTGCTCCGCTATTGTACTTCCATTCTGCGCAATACTGCCGCTTCGCGGCGCAGGTATGCCGCTGCGCAGGTTCAGATATGCCGTATGCTCCGTACTCGTTCCGTAACCGCCCCACCAGAAAAAACCATGCTCATAGGGTGCGTAATTTAACAGCGCATTTGCAACATCCTGTGCTGTCATTTCTGCTCCATGTCCGCCATCCTCAAGGCCTCTCAGATAGAATAACGGTCCGTTGCTGTCGTCATCCGCTGCAAACTCCCGATAGTCCACCGGATAGTCTGTCAGCTCTCCATAGATATTTTTTATTTTCTCATATGTCCAGCCTTCTACCGGCGCTCCATAACGGATACCTATGATTTTGGCTAGCCAGCCTGCGTAAATACGCTCCAGATATTCTTTTTTCATACCTGTCCCTCTTCAGCCAAAATTCGCCAGCTTTGTAAACAGATCCGAAAAAACTTTATCCCTGTTTACATGATAAACATAACGCATCAGATGTCGCTTCGGATCCACAGAATAATGCCCGTCGTATTCCGGGATCGGGCTGGGCATCAGATAATCCTCCATGAAGCGCTCATCCAGCAGCCATGCGACGGTTGTGATATCCCAGATCACACGAGACCATGCCAGTTCGTTACTGCACCGGCGTCCCTCCGTCTTTGTCGTGCTGACCAGATAATCACAGAGTCGGTTTTTTCCCTTCAGATAGGCATCCAGCTCCGGTCCTGTCGTCGTAACCTCCGATACAACGCCGGAGCAGGGGAGCTGCACCAATGCGGCTCCGCACTCAAAAATGATCCTTGCCGCGGCAACGTCCTGATACAGATTAAATTCTTTGTTTTCCGGCCAGTGCAGTGCATTGCCGCCCAGCCATACGATCACGATCCGGTCGATAATATCCGGATTTTTCAAAATTGCAGAAGCCACATTTGTGATGGCGCCGATTGCAAGCACATACAGCGGTTTTTCCGGAGTATAGTTCATTGCACGGGCCGCCAGATCTGCCGCTGCAGGAGATTCTACCGCCGTCTCTTCATCCGGCAGGTAGCCTGTCGAGCCTTTGTATACACTTTTTTTCAGCTCGTCCTTTCCCATCAGCGTCAGAATATTTAAGATCTCCTGATAGCTTTTCTCCATTCCATCTGCAGGGCCTGTGGATTTTTCATTAAAAAACGGCGCTGCATAGATTGCCTGTAAATGGAGTTTTTCTGCAGAGCAAATCAGATACGAAACAGCGAACTGATCGTCAATTTCATTATAGGTATCGGTATCCAGGACAACATCTACCGGTCCCGTCGGTCTGCTCAGACGGGCAAGAAGTCCCGGATCCTCCTGTTTTTTGGGTACCCATTGTGTTCCTTTTTTCTGTTCCATACGTAATCTCAGCTCCTTTTTTTATTTCTGCCCGCCCTTTTTGCTCCGCAGATTTTTTTGTAAACTGTTCAGTACCCTCACAGTTACATTTTTTCCTTTATTCCTGAGGTGCCTTTTCTCCGGTTACGCGATCCATTGTATAAAGAATGGATGCCTTTTTATAAAATGCACGATATGCGATTTGATCTGACATGTGATTTTTCTCCGGTGTGCCATACAGCGGATTCTCCAGGATTTTCTCTGCACATACGATCAGCTCTTTTAAATAGGTTTTGGGAATCGGATGCACATAATGCCCCGGGAAGATCAGATCAAACTCAGCTTCTCTGCCCTCCAGATGCTTCAACGCTTTTGCGTAATGCTCCATCGTATCCGATTTGCGGGGCTCCGTGATCAGAGTCGGTGTGCTGACTACCGAATCGCCGGAAAACAGCAGACGGTTTTCAGAATCCAGCAGGCAGATCCCATCCTTCGTATGTCCGAAGGTCTCGATCACCTCCAGCTTACGTCCCCCCAGATCAAATACCTTTCCTTCCTCGATGGGATTCACACGATACTCATGAAGATAAGAAATCGTATCTGCTACAGACGCTTCTCCGTTATATTCTTCTCTATCCAGCTGTCTCTCGATAAAGGCGCGGCGTACCTCCTGACAGTTCTGCTCCTTTAAAACGCTGACCGCATTTTTATGTGCATAAACCTCATCAAACCAAACATTGCCGCCCGCATGGTCATAATGATGGTGGGAGTTTACTACCAGACAGGGCAGATCCGTCAGTTCCTTTACAACTGCATGTACATTTCCTGCACCAACGCCTGTATCCAGCAGCAGTGCCTGTGTTTTTCCGATGATCAGATACATCAGCGCAATGCCGAATTCATCAATCGCATATACTCCATCTGCTACCAGCTGAACTGTAAAACCGTTAATTTTCCGAATATTCATGTTATCCATTTTTATTTTCTCCTTTTATTATAACACTTTTTCTTTTTTCTGAAAATTTCGGAATTGATCTGTGCAAGTTATTTTCCATCCCGGCTTATGGGAATTTCCAATCCGTCATATGCCACAACGATCTGATATTCCGGCTTTGCATCCGTCATTATCCCTTGAAGCTTTTCATGAGGCGCCGTATGACACTGATTTATATGGGAAAGATATATTTTGGTATCCTGCCGGATCGTTTTATTTTTTTCAAATGTATCCAACAGCTCCAGAAAAGTATCCGCACATAAATGGGTATTCCATTCCTCCTGCAGCTTCAGATTTCCGAATGTACATTCTGAGATCCAAATGTCAAGATTCTGATTTTTCATGAAATCAAGGGTTTCTTCCTCATACAGTCCGGTATCCATTCCATACAGCATTTTTGTTCCGTCTTTTGCCTTCAGCACATAATTTGCGCTGCGCTCTTTTGCCATATTCCCACCGTGATTTCCACGGATCGGTGTAACCTCATATTCCCCTATGGAATAGGTCTCAAAATATTTCAGCTTGTGAAAAGCATAAATCCCCTTTTCTTCCATTCCCCGGAGAGTTCCTCCAAATGCGATCTCACTGTCACGCAAAAGCTCAATGAACCGATAGCCCTCTTCCGAAAAATAGAAATGCACCGGTGTTGTCCGAAGATGAGTTGCCATGCTCATAAGGCCCAATGCCGTAAAATCAAAATGATCATCATGGGTATGTGTAATCAGAACATGCTCAATGTCACACATAGAACCATATTGAAGTGCCTGGGTGAAAATATCCGGCCCCATATCAATCATAATATTCCTGCCCAGTCGAAAGCAGGAACGCTTGCGGACATCCTTTCCGCCATGCTCACGGGCATAATTGCACATCGGGCAGTCACAAAAGGGACTCGGCACACCCTCCGCTGCTCCTGTTCCATAAAAAATACCTGTGTCAGCCATAAATTCCTCCTTATAGAAATAGTTTTGTCTTTCCGTTACGGAATGCCTGTCTGCATTTTCAGAATTTCATCTGTTTACACGTTCTGACGCCATTGACATAAATATCGTTTGCCAGCTCCGTAACCAAACGAAGATCCTGCCAGGTTTCACATTTTTGCCCCATAAAGGTAATATTGTCAAAGTAAATATCATGGACACGTACTTCTTCCGTCGGCGTCTGGTATCCTCGAATCAAGGAAACCGGAATATCGCCGTTTAATACCTGAATGTTGTCAAAATGAATATCATTGATCTCCCCTTTGGCAACCTGCTGTGTATACTTGCAAAGCAATACCTTGATATCAAACAGCTTCTGCTCCGCCTGCTCTACCCGGATATTTCTGTAATGAACGTCATGCACATGACCGCCATCCGCCTGATGGATAGAAATCGCTGCGCCGCCCATATTTCCTTCGTACTGACAGTGAATGATATCACAATCCTCAAATACGAGATCGTGGATCTCACTCTGGAGCCCGTAGCCTAATTCAATTGCATTGCCCGGCTCTGCATTCCAGAGCACATTATTATGGACATATACCTTCGTCACATCCCGAACAGTCGAAGTATCCGCAATCAGCCCATGCGCCTTAATACAGATACTGTCATCCGTCGAACGGATAAAGCAATTCTTTACCTCCACATCCTGGCTGCTCGTAATATCAATACCATCTCCTGTTACAATTCTGGACATGATATTCATATCATCAATGACAACATGATCACATGCCGCCGGAACCACATGCCAGGAGGGTCCGTCTACTGCCGTAAAGCCTTTTAAGAGAACATTGTTGCACCACTTGATATAGATAAAAAACCGATGGGCATTACTGTCCGGCAGATGCCAGCAGGCTCCATTGACGATTCCGTTTCCTACAATAGATATATTATCACAATGATCCGCATAAATACAACCGGATACCACGGCACCCTCTTCGATATAAACCGTGTCGTTCGGCTTTAAGGTCAGGACGCCAACATTGTATACTTTTCCTTTTTCAAAACAGATCGTCGTATTTTCCGGTTTCTCAATTCTACGGGAACAGAACACAAACAGTGCGTCATGCAGTCCGCCGTCTGTCTCCACCGTAAATTTCTTCGGCTCGTCGAGATGAATCTGAACAGTCTCCCCTGTTACCGAAGGAACGATTCCAAAGCTGGTCGGACGAATTGCCAGCTTCTCAAAGGGTGTATGAATCGAAATTTCCAGATCATAGGCTTCGTCATCTACTACAACAACATAATCAAAGGAGTCTGTATGATATACCACGCGCTCCGTTCCATTGCAGATAACACTGTATTTTGTTGATTTTTCCAGTTCCTCTACGGAATTCAAAATAAACCGCGGCTCCTCGATCGGATCCGGATTGGGATAATAAATTAAATCGTTTTCAAAATCCTTCATGTCTTTTTTCTCCTCGTATCAATTCCTATAGTCCATCAAATTTATCCCTTAACTGCACCGGCTACCATACCGCCGATAAAATAAGAGGAACACTTCAGATACAACAAAACCACCGGAATGGTCGCGATACACAGACCTGCACACAGTACACCATAATCCGTATTGTACATGGAATTAAAGTTCATCAGACCAAGCGGAAGCGTTTTTAAGGAATCCTTTTTAATTTCAATCAGTGCCCAATAGAATTCACTCCAGGTACCTTGGAAGTTAAAAATCATTACGGTAGCGATAACCGGTTTTAACAGCGGAAGCGTAATCCGAAACAGGTTCTGCAGCAGGGAGCAGCCGTCCAGCAGTGCTGCTTCATCCAGCTCTTTCGGCAGGCCTTTTACATAGTTAATCATAATAAAGGTTGCCGTCGGAAGCCCCAGCGTAACATACGGAAGCAGCAACGCAAGCCGCGTCCCGTTCAGTCCCCACGCTTTCAGCGTCGTAAAGTTGGGGATTGTGAGCATTTCAGATGTGATAAACAGTCCGGACAAAAACAGTATTTCAATGAATCCACTGCCCCACGGTCTTAATTTCCCGAGCGCAAAGGATGCGAGTATAATAACGATCAACTGCACTGCCAGCGTCATAATCGTAATAATAACACTGTTCATGAAAAAGCTTCCAATTTTACCAATTTTCCATGCAGAAACATAGTTTTCCGGTTTAAAGGTCGTAATGCCAAAAGGGTTCGTCAAAACATCCAGATTGGATTTTATGGATGTCAGAAACATAAATGCCAGCGGATACAGCACAATCACTGCCAGAATCAGAAGAACGATCTGACTGAATATCCCTCCTATTGTGAGTTTCTTTTTTTCTTTCATTATTTTCACCCCTTCGCTTATTCGTAGTTGTACCTGCGTCCAATCAATCTGCTGATCAGCACCAGTGTCAGAATGATGATAAACAGCACAGTAGACATTGCCAGTGCCCTATAAAACTTGAAATCAACGAACGCCGTAGTATAAATCAGCTGTGCAACTACAGTCGTCGCCTTGCCGGGGCCACCGCCGGTCAGCATATAGAACAGGGCAAAGGATTTCATACCGCCGGAAATGGAAAGGATGACGTTTGTTTCCGTCGTTCCCGCAGTAAGCGGAAGGAAAAAATTGAAGAACAGATCTTTTTTGGTCGCGCCGTCAACCGCTGCGGATTCCAGAACATCTTTGGAAATATTCATCATCGCAATATAGAATAAAACCATCGTAAAACCAATATACTGCCAGGTATTTACCGCAATAACCGTGCCGAGTGCAGTGCTCTTCTCCCCGATCCACGCATGTGTCAGATTGTCAAGACCAACCAGGCGCAACAGCGTATTGACCAGACCAATATCCTTGTTCAGCATAAACTTCCACATAACCGCCACTACAGAAGCGGGGAGGACGACCGGGATATATAAAGCTACTTTATAAAACTGCTGCCACTTCGGAGTCATATAATATACTGCAAATGCAAGCAAAAAACCGAGGGTTGTCTGAATCAGTGTAGAAACCACTGCAAAAACCAGATTGACCTTGATCGCCGCCCAATATTCGTCATTATGAAACAGCTCAATGTAGTTTTTCAGTCCAACAAAACTAAAATCCGGACTGAATGCATTCCAATCCGTAAAGCTCCTGACCAAGCTCTTAAAAAACGGGAAAACAAGAAAGCATCCCAAAAATACAAAACCGGGAATCAGGAAAACATATCCCATGAGCTTTTGCCTTGTTTTATAATTCATTTTGCTCTTCATATCTTCACCCTTTCAAATAGGGCCGGCAGTCCATTTTCTGCCAGCCCTATTTCAGTTTGCCGCTATTTATTACTTACCGTTTTCTTCAAGTAATTTGACGTACGCATCTTCGATCTTCTGACCGAATTCTTCAGGAGTTTCGGAAGGATCGGAGAGAAATTCTGCTTCCAGATCACCAGTATCTGATCCGATATCGCCGGCACTGTAATCATAGTTTTTTCTGTAGCTCTCTGCGCTGGAGAAGATTTCTGCAAATTCGCTCTGGTTTGCATTGTCATAGGTGCAGTCCTTATTTGCCATTACAGACAGTGTCTCGTTACCGAATTTCTGCTGTACATCTTTGCTTGTGATATATTTTAAGAATCTTGCGGACTGTTCCGGATACTTGGTACCGGAGTAAACCATGAATCCGTCAACACCAAAGTTGTGAAGCAGGGTAGGCGTGCCTTCGGGTGCAGGGAACGCCATAACGCCAATTTCGAAACCGGCTTCTGCGGAGTTCTTTTCAAGATCTGTCAGTTCATTGTTGTTTACGAATGCAAACAGACCTTTCTGCAAATAGAACTGACCGGTAGCATCTTCTCTCGTCATAGCAAGAGAATCCGCATCAAGGTAACCTTTGTCAACCCAGTCTCTTAATCTTGCTCCTGCTTCAGCATATTCTTTGGCAACATCCGTATAGTGACCTGTCAAATAGTCATTGTTTTTAAGATATCCTGCATCGTACATGTAATGCAATGCAAAAGTCTCAACCAGGGATGCAATCTGAAAGCCATGAGGATTACCAGGCGTCAACAGAGGTGTTACTCCGGTCTTTGCAGCTTCGCCGAGCAATGTTTCAAACTCTTCCAACGTGGTGGGAACTTCCCAGCCGTTCTCTTCCATCATCGTCTTGTTATATGCAAGCACGGTACAGGTTGTTCTGAACGGTATGCAGAAGACCTGATCGTTAACAGTACCGGACTGTACAGCGGGTGCCAGCAGGGAATCTCTCCATTCATTGTTATTCTCTTCCAAATAAGGAGTGAGATCGTATGTAGCGCCTACGGAATTGAACGAACCCATCTGGTTTGCCCAGCAGCATGCTACATCAGGAGCTTCGCCAGCAGCGAAGGCTGTTGTCAGAGTCTGTGTCAGAACGTCCCAGGTGATCACCTGTGTCTCAACCTTGATATCCGGATTTGCCGCTTCGAAATCGGATATCATCTGTGTGAATTCCGCTTCGTACTCCGGCCAGTCATGCATGAAAGTGATGGTCACCTGTTCACCGTCAGTCGTCGGAGCTGCTTCCGCTGTGGTATCTTCCTTTTTTTCCGTCGTCGCAGCGGTATCCGCAGGAGCTGTTGCTCCTGTAGAGCCGCAGCCTACAAGAGCGGATGCAGCAGTCATGACTGCCATCACAATCGCCAGTACCTTTTTGTTTTTCATACCATGTCCTCCTTTTTATTACCGACACAAGAACGAATCGTTTTTGTGTCTATCTGCTTTTTGCAGATCATTCACTTCATTTTTCCCTGATGTCTTTCCCTTCCTGTCAGTCGATATCCATTTGCTGAATGTAAGCCTGCTGCCGTTTCAGCATTTTCTTAAAGGCATGATACACGCCATCTGCATTTTCTTTCAGGGTTCGTTTGGAATTCGTATGCGGATTGATGCTCGTCGCGTAATCCAGCTGGCTGATCCAGTCTGCGGGAATTGATTCACTTCCGGAAAGCGCTCCGGCAATTCCACCGGCAACTGCCGCAACACAGTCTGTATCACGTCCCATATTTACGCCTGCAAGGATCGCTTCCTTCGTATTTCCATGAACCATCTTAAAAATAACAACGCCCTTTGTGACAACTTCATTCGCATAGCTGAACGGATACGGCATTCCAAATCCGTTATAAATGGAATCAAAATGCTGTCTCAGCTGAAAAATGTCACTGCAGCCTGCCGCTTTTTTCAATTGCTCGTCAATCTCTTTCACAACGACGTCGGGATCGCAGTGATCAAAAATTGCCCCGATCACAGAATCCACGGTTGCGCCGGGCTTCGTTCCCTCCGCTATTGCTACGCCAGTGACACATGCCCATTTCAGCCCGCGGCTGTTCGTTGTCTGATACAGCTGTCCGACCTGAAGGATATCCTCTTTTGCGCCTTCTACATTGCCTGCGTTGATCAGTCCGATCGGATGACACGCCCTTGCAAAGCTGTTGAGTCCGGCGTAATCGCAATATCTGCCAAGATCAGTTGCCGGTATTCCGGTTTTTGCCATTTTCAGAAGAACCCCTTCAAACGGTTCGGATACCCAGCCTCCTGCATTCGGATTTGCATATTTATTCCAAGCAGTCCTGACATCCTCCGCTGTGACCCTTCCCTCTTTTTCCATAATCGCAGAAATCATCAACTTCTGCCGTTCCACGCCGTCCTCTGTCGTTCCGGGTTCTCTGTCCCAGCCATTTCCGTAATGCTGGTACGGAAGATACCCGTCTACATAGCCATACTTCCTGTCAATTTCTTCATAAGTCATTCCCTCAACAGGAGCTCCCATCGCTGAACCGATATGACAGCCACAGATACAACCGAAAAACTTGTCCTGTAAAATTATACTCATATCGTCCCCTTTTTAGCTGTAATTTTTATGCAATTTGTTATGAATATATATTGCTTCTACTTAGTACGTTTGTCAATATGTTGTATCATCATTTATTTCTGTCTAGTTTACTGGTAAAATCGCATCATATTCATATGCTACAAGCAAAAATACCGTCCAATCATCTTTTGACAATTGAACGGTATCAGTATTTCCTTATTCAGTTTTGTCCCTTTCCTTCCAGCTCAGCGCTGCAATTCCAAAGTTATCCTTTTTTCTCGTCAATTCTTCCTCGCTGTATTTTTCAATTGCGATCTCTGCAAGATACAGCACTCTGCAGCCTTCCTCCAGATGTCCCAGATACGAAGCCTCCGGTGTTGCCATGCAGATATGGATATGCGGCTCCCCGTCTATGATTAGTCCCTGCCCTGCTGCAACTTCAATCGGTCCTTCCACGGTATAAAAGCCGTTGGTCGGATCATCCTCGGTCGTCTGGATCATGTGATATCGCGCCTTATCCAACGTTCCAATCATAGATACGACTGCTCCGTTTTTGATCTTGTGTTCGGTAATGGCCTGATTCAGGCACTGCAGCATATCATCGCCTTTTCCCAGATGAAGCAAAATGACATCTCCTGTTTTCCTGACATGAAATGTGTTCATTTTGTCCCCTCCTGTTTTATGAAACCGTTCTTATGTTCTTTGTATCTGTTGTGTTTTCCGGTGTTTGTGTCCGGAGAACTTTCCGAAACAAAATAAAAAATGAGCTTCCGAGCATAATGCTGACGCTGATCCATGCAGAGGCTTCTGCAGCGGCAATCCCCATAAAGCTGTGCAGCAGGTACAGCATGAGGGCTTGGAGCAGCGCCGTTTCGGACTTTTCCCAGAAGGGGTCGCTGCTTTTTGAATGTGATGGTGTTGTGTTCTGAATCAGATTTTCAATCAAGGTCAGCACTTCACGGTCATCATGTACATACACAAACGGGTTGTAACAGAACGATGCAGCGGGATTTATAAGGTCAAAAACGATAACTTCATAGCCCTTTTGCTTCAACAAATTGCCGGTCTTACGCAAAATTTCAGCCTTTGGATCTGTAATTACCATAGAGCAGGCACATTCCAGTACATTCGGCACACCATAGGTGCGCGTTTTGCCTGCACCGGAGCCGCCGACAATCAGGATATTGGTGTTGTGCTTGTGCTTATAGCCGTCGATTCCAATGTGGAAATGCTGGGTCAGCAGCAGGTTCGGTCCGCGCTTGTCCATGTAGAACTTGTTTAACCGGAACACATCGCCCCAAGCCGCCGAGCCATGCTCCGCACCGGGGCGGGTGTTCTTCTGATCCGTCACGGCCACGATAACCGCTACCGCATAAACCACCGTAAACACCAGCAAAAAGCGTGGGCTGTCTTGACTCCACGCCAACGCAAACGGCTCTGCCAGTGCGCTGTTCAGCGCATCCAGCAGAGCCGTTATTTTCATACCCGGCTGCCAGCGGCAAGCCACCGCCAGCGCCGCCCACCACACAAGTGGCAGGGGCAGCAGCCAGACCCACCAAGGGTTCTTCCTTCCCGGCGTGGTAGGCTACCTTTCTTCGCCGCGATAGGGCGGGCGTTTTGTACGCTCGGCATCCCATGCCTGACGTTTTCTCCACAACTTCGGCAAAACTGCGGAAAAGTCCTGCGGCATACGTTCCGCCTTGATTTGCGGCAGATTTGCAAACAAATCGCTTTGCAGAGTTTTCCATGCAACCTTATCCGGCATATTTTGAGTATAGAATTCGTTGTAGCTGTACGCTAGCCCACTGGTATCTATGTAGTGCTTGACTTCCGTTCGCAGCATTTGTCGTTCCCATTCGGTTTCCGGCGCACGACACGGCGCAAGCTGCTCCTGCATGATTGCCTGATGTAAATCGGCAGACGATTTCAGCAGAGCCGGATACTTTCGGAATAACTTGGCGGCAATTCCTTCCTTTTCAAAATAGGTGCGCAGCTTCTGCCCTGCATAAGCATACCACGCCACATTCCCGCATCCCATCCACTCAGTATCTCGGAACGGAATGTTGAGCGCCGCAAGGTTATCGGGGTCAATCAGCGCCTGCCGATAAGCATCGTACCCCTGCATAATCAGCCAGTTACGGAAATCGGTAAATCTGTCATCCGAACTGCCGTCATTAATGATGCAAGCCGCCGCAACCATTTTGGGAAAGTTGGCTTTATTGCGGTAGCTTTGCCATGCGCAATCAAAACCGAGCAGTTCATCCTGCGGCAATTTGATGAGTTCCGTGTAAAGGAACTGTTTCACGGACGCTTCATCCTGCATATCTGCTTGGGCGCGGACTCGGTCAATGATCGACCAGAATTTTTCCCATGTCATAGTCGGATTCACCAGATAAACAGCGGCGTGTGCGCGTGCAGCAGCCGGGTCAGTGCGTCATCCACGGCATCGGTGTAACCACCTTCGGCCAAGCGCTGGGTGCGCAGTTGGTTGAGAGCTGCTTTTGCCAGCCGATACTCTGCCGCCGTCAGCGTCAGTTTGCCGCCTGCAGGCAAATCGTTCACCCGCAGGATGAGCCGTCCGGTCACCTCGGTGCTGCCGCCGTTGGCACGCTGGCCGTAGTAGACATCGCCCAGCGCCCGGAGCAGGATGCTTTTGTTGGCGCGGTCAAGTTCAACTTTACGTTCTGTCATTGTTTTTCACCATCCTTTGCTCACAGCATATCATAGAACCGCCGCAATAGCTATCCGTCATTTGAAAACAAACGGAAAACAATCAGCCGCGTTCCTGCTGGCGAGATTGCTTCTTTGCGGGAATGGCAACGGCGTATTCTGCGGCGGTCGGTTCGCGGGTCTGTACAGCCAGCGTGCGACTCAGACTGCGCAGCAGCCCACCACCAACGGTGTTCACATCCGACAGAAAACCTCGCTGCTGTTCTGTGCCCAGATTGCGGTACAAGGCAACCACGCGGTCAAAGTTGAAAGCGGTGGTGTCAAGCCCATACCGATGTGCGACCATGTAGGCGGCACAGTAACTTGGCGCAGCGTAGGCTTGGCGGTTGTAGGTGTAATCCTTGTGAAAATCTGCCTGTGCGCACTCCCGAACGATGGCGCACAGCATCGTGCCTGCATCCATGCCGTTGCGGACATAAATCGTGCGGTTCTTGGGAACATACTGCGCTTGGATGCCGTCCGGCAGACTATCCGAGATTTGAATCGGCACTGGGCTGCTCTCGATGGAGGCGGCAATCAGTTCATCCACTTGGTATTCGGCGGGCGGTGGCACAGGCCTGCCGCGCGTCTGGGTGATGTCGAACACCTTGCCGATATTATACCCGGAAGCCTTTCGGCCGTTATTCTCGTACACCTGCCCCACAATGGCCGTGTAACCTTCCTCGCCGGTACGGATATGCCTTCCGGCATCCTTCCATTGCTGGAATGTGCGGGCGTCCGTGATGTCGGCGTTCTGGCCGGAGAGCAAAAGCTGGTTCGGCAGCGAGTTTCTGCTTTGCGACATGAAGTTGAGAAATTCCTGCAAGGCCGGGGCATCTGCCAGTACCTCACCCATGCGGGCATCCACCTGCACCCAAACCGCTTCGCGCTCTGCTTTCTTCATGGCAGCGTACTCTTCCTTGGAATACTGCGTTTCGGGCGCTGCGGTCTCGTTGAGATATTTGTTCAAGTCCATTTACAGTGTTTTCTCCTTTCTCTTGATTTTTACGGGCATCCTCGGCATTCGGTCTTTGGGCGGCTCAATCTTGCGGCGCAGGTAGGCGGTGATGTCGCTTAATTCCATGCGCACGCTGGGGCGCTCACCCTTGGCCCGAAGCTGATCGGCGCGCGGCGACGGCGAGTTTGCAAAAGATTTGCTGCTGTCTGAGAAAGGCTCGGACGGACTGGCGTTCTCCGAGCCCTGCGGAAAACCCATGTTGAACTGTTCCTCGTCTGCGCCAACCTCAAAATCTACCGCACCGTCCTCGGTCTGGACGCGCTCGGTTTCCGGAGCGGTTTCACCACGCTCCTGCTGCACAGTGTCGATAAGTTCTGCCGTGCCGGTGTCCACAATAGCCAGTTGCAGCTTATCGATGATGCGGTTGGCTTTGGAGGCATCATCCTGTAAAATGGCAATCTCAATGTGGTCGGGGTCCATCTTGTCACGGATGGGACAAAACAGCAGACCATGCGCCTTGGCGGCGCGGGCAAAATCGTGCATACGGTCTTTGTCTACCGTAAAAAATTTCAGCGGCTTCTGCTCTTTCAGCAAACGGATTAGGTGCGTTTTGCCGTGGGTCTTTTTGCTGTCGTGCAGCACTGCCTGTGCGAAAATAAAGAAGTTTTTCGCAGCGGTGCCGGAGATGCGCAGGGCAAACTCTGCACCCTCCAGCGAGTAACGGACGATCTGGTCTGCGGGTTCAGAGCCGTAATTCATCTGGCATCACCGGCCTTTTCTTTGGGCGAGGGCAAGCGGCTGAACGAGTCCACGCCGGGGATGAGGGCAAGACTGCGCCCGCAGTCCCAATTCATGTGGATTTGTCCGGCATCATCGATGAAATCAACGGTTCCCATAGAGCCGGGCGGAACGGCCATCTCATCTTCCATACAGCTGAGTTGCAGCCGCGTGCCGGGCGGGTACTTGCGGCGCAGATGTTCAATGTAGTCTTTGTTGGGGTATTTCATAGGCATTTTCCTTTCCGAATTATAGTGTTAAATCAATGTTGGGGCGGCGGTCACGCGCACGTTTCTGTTCTTGTTTTTGCTGTTCAGCGCGGTCGCGGCGGGCTTCGGTGAGGTGTTGCTGCACCTCTAGGGAGTGTTCCGCGATTTTGCGGCAGAGACGTTCTTCTTGGCGAAGCTGCTTTAGGGCGGTGTTGACCGATTCACATTGCGATTGTACATCATCGGTTTTGGGTAGTTGCTTACGCTTTGTCTGCAACTGCCCAATTTCTTTTTGTAGGGCTTTTCGGTGAGTTTCCAGCTGCTCCAGCGTGTCAATGTTGTGCTTGGATAGGAACTCCATCTGCCGGATGCGCTGGTCTAACTTGTAAGCATCCTGCCGCACGGCATAGCTGGAGCGGCTCGGCTTGCGGGGCAACGCGCCCAATTCGTACAGGTAACGATAATACAGCGCCCGCAGCCCGGTCAGCTTGCGATGGGGCTTCTTCCCGCTGTGCAGACGGCCATGTTGGATTGTTGGTGGATTTTCCACATAAGGGTGGTAGCTTTGTGGATACAGGATGCGCGTCTGGATGGCTTCCGGCGTGTACCGCTTGCCCAGCGTTTTGAAGCGAACAAAGCGCTCTTTTCCGGGCGGGCGCAACACGGGATACTTGCGCCCCATGCGGACTTCATAGCCTTTGCGGTCCAGCACAGTAAGAAATTGCCGCCATGTAAGGCTTTGTTGAATTGCTTCGTCCACATCCTGCCGGATGGCAGTGCGCCATGTGGGTTGGTTGTTTTCCTCAGCCCTCCACTTTTCATATTGCCGCTTTCCTCGCAGTGATTCCGGCGTTTCAATGATGGAAAGCCCATATTTTTGGCAGAGTGCGTCTGAAAGAGCTCGTACTTCGGTATAGTAACTTTTACTGTTGCTGTGGTACTTTTTCCCATCCTCTAAGCTGACGGCGCTCCATACAATGTGGTTGTGGTAATGCTTGGTGTTTAGGTGCGTCGTGACAATGGCTTGGTATTTCCCAAGCAATAGCTGTTCCGCAAATTCGACACCGATCTGGTGCGCCAGTTCTGGAGTCACCTCCCCTTCTGCAAAACTCTGGACAAGATGGTATCCCTGCACACCGGTTTCTTTGTGCCAGCGAAGCGTATTCAATCGCATATCTTCAAAGGCGCTGGTGGTTGTGCAGCCCAGTCCTGTTTCAAAACAGGCTGATTCGGTTTTATCCCGGTTTGCCGCATAGTCCACAGCTTCTTCCAGTGATTTCGGTGTTGTTTTTTCTTTGTTTTGTACATAGTCCACTGTGCGGTCAAGGCGGCGCACAGGGATCACGGATGTGTAAGCCATTTTTCATAGCGACTCCTTTACCAGTTTTCTTTTACTTCCCACCAGACCTCTTGAGTCAGCCGGGTCATTTCATCCACACTCCCCTGCCCCGCTGTTCCGGTACTGTTGGCACGGTGGGCAAGCTGATTTGCATTGTTGCACAGCCCTGCCACCTTGCGAAGCAGATCGGCATGGTGCGTGCAGGGGCGCGGATGGATTTCTTTGCCTACAATGAGCGTGCGCAGGTATTCCTCTCGGTTCAGACTGCTGGCCGCAACCTGCCGATTCAAGAATGATAATTCATTCTCATCGACATGGAATGAGACAACAAATCTGCGTTTACGCACGGCAGGGGTTTGGGGCATCCCAAAAATGTGCGTCTGGTCGACCAGACGCTATGCTAGCAAAACACGACACCCCGCAAAACGGTTCATGACACAAGGTCGTCACCCTCCGAAACGGCTTTTTTCAAACCGTCCAAGGTTGTGACAATACGGTTGTATTTCTGCGCCAAGCCGATCTGCGCGTTGGTGGTCGCATCCTGATTGCGGCTGCAGACCACCAGCATCGGGCAGCGCAGCAGCTTATCCCTCACAATGGCGGTGTACTCGCTGCGTTCCATGGCATCTTCCAGCACCAAATACTGGCTGTCCTGCAATTTGGGGCATACAGGCAGGTAGCCCAGCAGGTAGACTTCACGGCAATAATTGCGGAGATGTTTGGAGGTTGCGCCCTCGCTGGCGCAGATAAAAGCCCAAGGTCGTTTCATTTTCGTGTTTCCTTTCTGAATTTCGGGAGTGAATCAGATTTGATTCACTATTTTTAAGTTGGCGGTCAAAAGTGAATCAGTTCTGATTCACTTCGGATTCAAGGGCAGTTTTCAGCCGTTCGGTGCTGCGTTGGAAGTAGGCGTCCGACATTTCAATGCCGACAGCCTCATAGCCTTCCTGCACAGCGGCCAGCACGGTGGTGCCTGCCCCGGCAAAGGGGTCAAGGATGCGCCCGCCCGGTTCGCAGATCTGCACCACATCCCGCATAAGCTGCAAGGGCTTTTCGGTGACATGGATGCGGTTCTGCGGGTTCGGGTAACGGAACACGCCCGGCAGACACCCAACATTTCTCTCAAGCGGCATTTTGCCGTTCGACCCCCACACAATGTACTCAGACTGCTGGCGGAAGCGTCCTTTCTGCGGGCGGCTGGCGACCTTATCCCACACGGCTACACCGCGCCATGTCCAGCCCGCCCACTGCAAAGCCAGCGTCATGGCGGGCAACTGCCGCCAATCGATGAACAGGCAGACAGGCGCGCCGGACTTGGCAATGCGGCGGGCATCCTGCAGCCATGCCGCCGTCCAGAACATCCAACTCAGCTGATCCATCTGGTCGCTGTCAAAGTCGGGCAGTGCTTTGTCCTTACTCATGCTGCTGTACTTTTCGTTGGTGCTGCGGTTCTTGGTGGTCTGGCTGCTGCCGCCGCTGGCATAGGGCGGGTCGGTGATGATGGCATCGAAGCTGTTCGGCTCAAACTGGCGGAGGATCTGCAGGGAATCTCCGTGCAGGATCGACCAGCGGTCACCGCCGCAGTGTTCGGGCATCCGGAAATCAGGGTTGAGAATGTTGAGCGTTTCGGGAGTTTTCGTCAAAGGCATCCTTCTTTCTTATCGTTCAAAATCATGGGTACGGGGTTCTTTCGGGGGCGGGGTCCGGCTTGCCGTCTGCACAGAAACACGGTCATCTTCGAGTACAAAGCAGTCCTGCGTCCTGTTGTCCAGCTTGGTGCCAGGCAGGACAACGGCATTGCCGCGGCAAACAACATTGCCGGAGATTTCGCCATATACACGGGCGCTGCCGTCAATGATCGGTGCGCACAAGGTCTGCTCATCCTGCCGAATCACGGCATAACCGCAGACACAGCTTTTCCCCGTGAGCAGTCCGCCGCAGACGATGGCATCATCCTGCACAGTGGCATCCCCCATTACGGTGGCGTTCTTTCCGACATAGGCGCAGCCCTTTGCAACGGCGTGATCTGTAAGGACTGCATCGCCACAGACAACTGCGTTTTCACAGGCGATGGCATCCGCTGAAATCCACGCGCGACCAGCTTGGTCGAGGTTATCGCGGCTTTCCACATAGCCGCCGAGCATCCCGGCAAGGACATTCTCGGTCAAGTCTGTCACCGCGCGGATGCGGTGCAGGTTGGGATTGTCGGGATGGGCAATGTCGGTGATCTCGTATTTCTTCATCTGGCATCACCTCGGTCACGCTTGGGCGTAGGGCTGGGCGACAGTTCGGTTTCCACATACTCGGAAACGATGCTGAGTGCTTTCTGGTAGCTGTCGCAGGACATAACGCGGTCACGCATTTCTTTAGCTTTGTCACCTTGCCCGCTGCTTTTCAGCAGCCGGGATGCGCGACCCATGATGGCGAAAATGTTGCCGTCCTGCCCAATCAGCTGCATCTTGGGGCGCAGAGAACTCTTTTCCGGTTTCGGGATTTTCTCAAAAGATGGCGTCATCTTGAATCCATCTTCCTGCCAGAAATGAACAGCCAACGTGCCGTCATCCACACGAATATCTCTCTGCTCAAAGCCCTCACCCCAGCCGTCGCTGTACTGACCGGAAATGTAGTTGCACAAGACGGTCTGCTCATCATCGAGCAGAGTTTCTTTCAGTTCCACGGTCAGACACCCGCACAGTTTGTTGCCGCAAATTTCCACAGACGGCACAGCACTTACCACCTTGCTGCGGACGGAATCGTCCTCGTGGTAATACTGCATCAGGTTGCCGTTGAAATCTGCAATGTCCTTTTTCACGGCCTCATCAACAGCATCGGCATACTGCAGCAGGTCATGACCGTCCAGCGGGCAACCCTCATACTCGTCGTAGAACTCGTCCTCATAGTCAGGTTCATTTGGGAAAAAGTCCGCAGTCAAGGGAGAATAAAATTTCATCTGCAAATTGCATCACCTCAATTTCTGCCGCACAGGTCATGGTCGATCTGCGCGGCATAGTAATTTTCTATCGTCAGCGGCGCATTGTAGAGCGCCGCCAGTAAGTATTGCTTGATGTTTCGGATGCGGGGCGGGTTGTCCTTGAGGCAATCCAGAACATACTGGATGTGTTCCGCGTTCAGCTTGAGAAATCTGGATTTTACTACCTCTGCAGGCATATTTTCGCCAGCGATACGGATAGTAGCCCGTTTGGAACAAACCACATCCAGCATCAGCTCCACCAGTTCATCCAATCGCATCGTATCCATCGGGTTATTCTGCGCCAAAATCGGATACTCGATATTTTTCAGCAGCAGGGCGCGGTACTCTGCCCGCTGGCCCGCCGCGCGGATAGGATTCGATACGTTATTTGTTTCTTCTTTCTTTATTTCTTTAGTATTTAATTGTGCAGGATTTTCCTGTACAGGCTTTTCCCGTTTAGGCTCTGCCTGTTTTGGTTGGGCACACTTAGGCGTTGCTTCTTCGGGACCCTGTTCCGGGGGCTGCGGCTGCTCTAAAACCGTGTACTCCATACCGCGCATCTGACCGTTCTTGTCGCGGATGCGGCGGCGGATAATATACCCCGCCGCTTCTAACTCGCGCACGGTGGCACACACGCTGTCCACGCCCTCTTTGCAGATGGACGCCAGCCCTCGTGTGGTATAATCCCAATCTTCGGGCAGAGACAGCATCAAAGATAAAAGCCCCTTCGCCTTGAGCGAAAGAGCCTTGTTGCGCAGATGATGGTTGGACATAATGGTATAATTTTGCGTCTTTTGTACACGGAACACAGCCATAACGATTTACCTCCTGTTTATGCCCTATAAGTGGGCGAACGATTTCTAACTTTCATGTTGATTTCTCTCTATCGGCAAACTGCGCGGTGGGCGGCAGTTCTTGCCATCAGGTTGTTTTTTGCCATATCAGCGTAATCTCCATTCTCGATGTTGGGCGGAAGGTCATGCACGGCATAGCGGTCAGCGTAGATTTTCCGGATGCCGACACTCGCCATACGCCCTTTGGCATCGTTGTCCAGCCGCAGTTCTATCGTGGTGATTTCCGGATGCTGGCGCAGAAATTCCTGCAAGGCCAGCGGTTCTTTGCCGGAGGATGAAACCCCGCCCAAGGACAGGCGGTATTTGTCCGTCGCGTCGCCGCAGAGCGTCATCTCTGCCATGGCATCTATGGCGGCTTCAAACACGGCCACGGTAGTGCCGGGCTGCATCGGTGGGATGCAGAAACCGTACTGTTTCTGACTACCGGGAGCCTCCCTCTTGAACGGTTTCCCATAGTCATAAATACCGCGCAGGGCAGCATATTTCGGCACGCCCTGCGGGTCTTTGCCCAAGAAAACACAGTTGTGGTATTCTGCACTTTCGTACAGAATTTTTCTCTCAATACAGTATCGGATGGTAAGCAGAGACACACCTCTTCCCAGCAAATACCGCGTTACACGGTCATTATTCAGCGCGGGGTTCGGCAGACGGAACGGCGGGCGCTCGCGCTCCACCGCCTCATGCTGCACTGGGATGTACATCGGGCTTTCCTCACACAGCAGCTGCACCGCCTCCACAAACGGTACACCTTCCACATAAATCAAATATTTCAGCGCCGACTTGCCGCCTATGTCGCGGCTTTTCCAGTGCCACACACTGGATTCGCCGTTGATTTTGAAGCTGTCGTGTTCTGCTAGTTGATATTCACCCCGCGCACTGCTTTTTACCAGCGAGCCGGGTCTATACCGCCGCAGAAATTCTATTGCCGTCATCCGGTTGGCGGCATGGATTTGTTCCTTGCTGACGCGCGGCAATTACACAATGTAAGCGGCGAGGTCGCTCATATGTTCAACATTTTCCCACGGAAAATCCTCGCGCCCGAAGTGACCGCCCGCCGCCGTGCGGGAGTAGATGGGGTTCAGCAGGTTCAACTGCTTGATGATGCCCGCAGGGGTCAGATCATACGCCTTGCGCACCGCGGCCGACAGGCAATCATCCTCGCAGGGACCGCCTGTGCCGAACGTATTCACATCCACCATGACAGGGTCTTTCTGCCCGATGGCATACGCCAGCGTGACCTGACAACGATTGGCAAGATGGGCGGCGACCATGTTTTTGGCAATGTACCGCGCCATATATGCGCCGCTGCGGTCTACCTTGGTGGCATCCTTGCCGCTGAACGCACCGCCGCCGTGGGGCGCAAATGTGCCGTAGCTGTCCACCATGAGCTTGCGCCCGGTCAAGCCGGTATCGGCATCCGGGCCGCCCTGCA
>ERZ824575.1391-NODE-1391-length-23104-cov-4.475248_pt1 | contig 23104 bp, 23 predicted proteins | sample MGYA00519470_ERZ824575 | MGnify/ENA primary metagenome ERZ824575 (study PRJEB31778, sample SAMEA3449170) | human gut metagenome | biome: human gut; feature: human-associated habitat; material: faeces | place: United Kingdom | collected 2010/2012 ...
AAAACGCATCGGTATATTGATTGGAATCACTTTAGTCATTATCGTTCTTTGTATCCTTTTATACGTAATTTCCAATCAATTTACTCCACCTACTTACTATTTTTAGGGCTCCTTTTCTATTATTCTTTGATCGTACCGTCAATTCCAATGGTCACTACCTGCCACTGAATAAATTTACCACTTTCCTGGAGTGCTTTCTTTGCCGCCATCTCAAGACCTCCGCAGCAAGGCACTTCCATTCTCACGATTGTCACAGACCGGATGTCATTATTTGCAATGATCTGTTTCAGTTTTTCACTGTAATCCACAGCATCTAGTTTCGGACATCCAATCAGCGTCACTTTTCCCCGAATAAATTCGTGATGAAAGTTAGCGTAGGCATAGGCTGTACAATCCGCTGCAATCAGCAGCTTTGCACCATCGAAATACGGTGCATTCACAGGCGCCAGTTTAATCTGAACCGGCCAGTTGCCCAGTTGTGATACTTGTGCAGGCATGGTTACATTTTCCGGGGCATCCTCTTTATGATCCATCATATGGATTCTGGAGCCAGGACATCCCCCCTCATGCATATGCTTCATCTTTTCTTGCAGTTCCTTTTTCTTCTGCGCTTCCTTCACTGCCTCTTCATCATATTCCGGGGCTTCTCTCTCTTCAAAAGTAATTGCTCCGGTCGGACAAGCAGGAAGGCAATCTCCCAGCCCGTCACAAAAATGCTCTCTTACAAGCTTTGCTTTTCCATCTATGATATCAATTGCACCTTCATGGCAGGCATTGGCGCAGATACCACAGCCGTCGCATTTTTCTTCGTCTATATGGATAATCTTTCTAATCATGTTTGTCCTCCTCAAATATTATATTTTTGCTTTTCTGATGCAATCATATTATAATTATTGCAACATGTATGTTTGATTTCAAACAAGGAGTAAATAATGTGAAAGAAAGTTGTGCCGCCAGCCAAAGATGGCAGAATGGAGATTTTTATGGAAAAATATTTACCGATTTTGAGAAGTTGTCCGTTCTTCATGGGACTGAATGATACCGAAATTCTGTCTATACTTCATTGTGTGAATGCAGTTAAAGTATCCAAGGCTTCTAGATCCTATATTTTCAAGGCAGGAGATTCCACAGAAGTTATGGGACTTGTACTAGCCGGCTCAACACTAATCATTCAGGAGGACCTTTGGGGACATCGCAACATCCTTTCAAAATGCAATGCGGGAGATTTTTTCGGAGAACCATATGCCGCAACCCCGGGCACAATATTAAATATCAGTGTTGTCGCTGAAGAAGATTGAATAACAGCTGTAACTAAAGCTCCAACTAAAACTCCTAAAATACGATTAGAAGTTAATTTTTCTAAAATAGATTTCATTTTATTTCCGGCAGCAAGCTCTAATCCATTAGACATCATATTCATTCCATAAAGGAAAAGCGCTAAACCACCTAACATAGAAAAAATATTTGTTAGTTTCATATATAATCCCTCACAATCCGTAAGTAGATTAACACTTTCTTAATGTGAAGTAAATAAACTTAACATTAACTTAACAAAAAAGCTCCTAAGAGCTTTTTACCATATTCCAAGAAGATGTTGCATGAATAAACTCATACAAGCAATACATATCCAACAAATATAACCTAAAATAATTGGTTTACCACCATTTTTAATCAATTTAATAACATTTGTATTTAAACCAATAGCCACCATTGCTAGAACAATAAAGAATTTGCTTAATTCTTTAAAGGGTGTAAAGAAATCAGCAGAGACTCCCATTTTACATAACGGTTACATGCGATGCAGGGATTTGGAGTTCTTCCTTTCAGATATTCTGCTGTAAAATAATCCATGACATTCTTTTTGAATTCCTGCTTAAAATTCATGACGTAATACGGAATTTCCAGACGGTCTGCCACTCTTCTGGCATCATCAACGGCGCTCAGTCCACAGCATCCACCGTTTTTTTCCTGTGTAAATTCATCCTCATCCTGCCAGATCTGCATGGTGACACCGATCACATCATATCCCTGCTTCTTTAATAAATACGCTGCAACGGAAGAATCCACGCCTCCCGACATTCCTACTACTACTTTTTTTGCCATAGTTTACCTCTTTTCCCGCCATAAAAAAATTATGAGAAACCCATTTTTATGAGCTTCTCATAACATAACATGTCTGTATTTATTTTGCAACCGTTTAGGTTGTGGTATTATAGATCTCACCTGTCGTATAATTGTATGTATACATGCCTGACTTATTGTAAGTATTGGCTTTCTCTGCCTCACTCTTCGCATAACTCTCGATCATGCCTGCCTGAACCGAGGTCTGATAACCAAATCCGCCTGTCGTATGGAACAGGGATTTTACCGTGTTCATATCGGCTTTCTTAAATGCTGTCTCATCAATGGAAAGCTTATTGTCGGTTCCGATCGTGATTCCGACCGTACTGAGCATGTTGGAATTTGCCTTTGTCAGATTGACCATGGACTTTGTACTTCTTAAGATGCTGTTGGTATTAGAATCCCCACCCTCTTTTAACATCTTGTTGTAGCTGTCCACAAAATCACTGACCGCCTTGTAAATCTTGTCTGTATCATACTCATAAGATACTTTTCCATCTTTATCTGTCGTCTGTTTCTTTGTAAACAGAGATTTATCTCCGTTTGTTCTCAGTGTCTCAGATGCTTTCTTCAAATCATCTGCAGCGCTCTCGATATTTGCAAGTGTCTTCGAAGAATCTTTGGAAGTCGATGTAGCAGCAGACACAGACGAAGATGATGAATCATCCGATGCCGCCTTTTTGTAATAAGCCTTCATCAGCTTTGTGTAACTTCCATTCCGGATCGTAGCATAGTCAGAATAATTAATGCCAAGTAAATCTGATGTTCCAAACATTGTACTTGTATTCGTCCTTCCTGAATTCAGGCTGGAAAACAGTACGCCGATGGAAGATGAATCATATCCTGAAATTGTTGCCATATTTCTCACTCCTTTGATCAGCAGTCATCCGTGTAAAACAATATCGCTGTGTAATCATGCATTTCCTCTCATGATTACCTTCTTTAATTGTTACATCGTCATTTTAGCTTCATTTTATTAGTTTTTCAAGACCATTTCTGTAGTTTTGCACAAAAATTTATAATTATTCAACAATTGTTCATACTTTATTCACATATTACTGTTACAATAAACTCATAAATGAAACGGAAATAAGTTTTTAATACTTGATAAATTTTTTCATAATAGCCCAGGCGCCTTTGGTGTCTGGGCACTCCTCATTTCAGAGGTCTTTTCAGATGGCAGAATGCCATCTGTTTTTATATATTCTCAATCTGCCAGTCAATTGGTTCCACACCATTCGCCTGCAAAAATTCATTCGCCTTGCTGAAATGCCTGCATCCGAAAAATCCCCGGTACGCAGACAGTGGGCTTGGATGCGGTGCTGTCAAAATCAGATGCTTTGGATTGGTCAGCATCGGAATCTTGCTCTGTGCCGGTCTTCCCCACAGCATGTATACAATCGGTCTGTCCTGTGCATTCACAGCCTGGATGATTGCATCCGTAAACTGTTCCCAGCCATGTCCCTGATGGGAGTTTGCCTGATGTGCACGCACAGTCAGTACTGTATTTAACAAAAGCACACCCTGATCTGCCCATTTTTTCAGATATCCATTATTCGGGATATAACAGCCGAGATCATCATGCAGTTCCTTATAGATATTCTGTAAGGAAGGCGGTATTTCTTTCTGCTCCGGTAATACGGAAAAAGATAATCCGTGCGCCTGATTTACATTATGATATGGATCCTGCCCAAGCAAAAGCACTTTCACCTTGCTTAACGGTGTAAAATGCATTGCATTAAAAATATCGTCCGCCGGTGGATAAATCACCGCTTTACTGTATTCATCGCGGACAAACTGATATAACTCTCTATAATATGGCTTTTTGAATTCACCTTGGATTTCATCCAGCCAGTCATTTGTGATCATTGACATTTTTGTTACCTTCTTAGAATTTCTCCTGTACTACTGCATTTGTCCGGGACAGCCAGCCGGCTGTTGTCTGATGTTTCAGCGCCGCACCGGAACTCCCCGGCCTGCAAGATAATCTTTCAGATCAGCGATTTCCAGCTCTTTATAATGGAACAGAGAAGCTGCTAACGCTGCGTCTGCTTTTCCTTCCGTCAGCGCATCATAAAAATGCTCTTTTGTTCCGGCTCCACCGGATGCGATTACCGGAATGGATACATTTTCAGCGATCATTCTGGTGAGTTCCAGATCATAACCGGCTTTTGTGCCATCACAGTCCATGCTGGTCAGCAAAATCTCCCCCGCACCCAGTCTGTCTGCTTTCATCGCCCATTCAACAGCATCCATGCCAACATCGATACGACCGCCATTTTTATAAATATTCCAACCGGAACCATCTTCTCTTCGTCTTGCATCAATGGCTACAACCACACACTGACTTCCAAATTTATCTGCGGCCTCACTGATCAGATTCGGGTTATTGATGGCAGATGAGTTGATGGAGATCTTATCTGCTCCCTCGCGAAGCAACGCCTTAAAATCATCTACCGTGCGGATTCCTCCACCCACGGTAAACGGGATAAATACCTTTTCTGCGACCTTTCGCACCATATCGACCACAGTCTCCCGCGCATCAGACGTTGCTGTGATGTCTAAAAATACTAATTCATCTGCTCCTGCCTTATCATACGCTGCCGCAATTTCTACCGGATCACCTGCATCTCTTAAGTTAACAAAATTAACACCTTTTACCACGCGTCCCTGATTTACATCGAGACATGGAATGATTCTTTTTGTAAACATTGACGTCCTCCTACAATTTTGCAAAGTTAGAAAGTATCTGTAATCCTACTGTTCCACTTTTTTCCGGATGGAACTGACATGCAAAAATATTATCTTTTTCCACAGACGCATGAATATGTGTGCTGTACTCGATGGTTGCTTTGACAATTGACTCTTCTCTGGCTTTTAAATAATAGGAATGAACAAAATAAACAAATGGATTGCCATTCAGATTTTCAAACAGTCGTCCATTGTTCTGCAGATCCAGCGAATTCCATCCAATATTTGGAATTTTCAGTCCTTCCTGTTCCGGGATCCGGAGGATTTCTCCATCCAACAGATGTAACCCTTCCACTCCATCAGACTCTTCACTTCCTTCAAACAAAAGCTGTAATCCCAGACAGATTCCCAAAAATGGTTTCTGTTCTGCCGCCACTTCATGAATGACCTTATCAAGTTCAAACTTCTTCAACTGACTCATGGCATCTCCGAAAGATCCAACACCCGGAAGGATCACTTTGTCTGCCTTTTTGATCTCATGAAAAGCTCTTGTGATCACGCACTCCTGCCCAAGAAACTGTAACGCCTTTTCTACGCTTTTTAAATTTCCTGCATCATAGTCAATGATTGCTATCATTCTGTCACCTCTGATAAGCCTGCCTTCTCTAATACTTTATAAATTTCTCTGGAATAAGTCTCTTTATTGGACAGTGCATACATGGTTCTTGCATCCTCTGCTGTCAATCCAAAATCCTGCTGTAATGCTGTCTCTGCTGCACTTTCAATCTTATCAAACTCGCCCCTGCATCCATAAGTCTCTGCATCCTGCAGATACCTGTCATATCGCTGCACCGTGCGGATCAGAGAATCCAGAGCCATATCGTAAACCTCTGCATCCATCATGCTCTCGTAAGCTTCATACTCTGCTGAAACCATAGCTGTAATACGATATTTCTCATAGGTATCCGTGTCTTTTTCCTTTACTTTCTCCCCTGCCACAGCCTGAAAAGCATCCGAATATCTTCCTTCTGCAAATGCCTGGTCTGCATCTGCAAAACTGTTTGAATATCCAAGTAAATGTGTGCCTGCCAGAACAAGTACCAGAATGGATGCTGCCATCACAAAAACGAGGATCACCGGCACTTTTGGAAGCGGCGGTGTGTTATCCGGTTCTGCCGGTGGCTTTGGTTTCTTCTCTTTCTTTGGTTTTACTTTTTTCTCTTTCGGCTGCTTTGGTGCTTTTTCTTTCTTCTTTTTCTCTTTTTTCTTTTTTTCTTTTTTGCCCTTCTTATCATCGTCCGAAGAACCTTCTAACTCTTTTAAGATGTCCATATCATCCATAGACATCTCAGTAACTGCAGGTTCAGCCTGCATTCCGGAAATTTCTTCCTCATCTGGTTCATCATCACCGAACAGTAATTTAGACAGCTTTGCCAGAAATCCCTGTTTCTTCGGCTTCTTTTCTTCTTTTACCTCGTCATCCGGCTGCACTTCTGCTTTTGCATTGTCTGCCTCCGGTATTTCGGAATCTTCGCCTGTTCCACTCAGAATCCTCATTAATTCATCATCTTCATCTGATACCGCTTTTTCGTTTTCCGTTTCTGGATTATCCAGTCCAAAATCATCAATTCCGATATCATCGATTGCCAGATCATCAATTCCATCCTCACTGGCATCCTCATCATTTTTTACTTCGGCAGTATCCTCTTTCTGCCCTGCTGTTTTCTCCACTGCTGATGTTTCCATCTCTGCTGTATCATTTGCTGCTTTCTGATTCACGCTCTCCATGATCTGGTCAATATCATCAAGCATCGGCTGTGTTGCTTTTGTCACACCCTGTGAACTTTCGTCCCTGTCTAATTCTTGCTCGAACTGTTTTAAAAATTCATCGGGATCATTATCTTTCCGGAGTTCCTGTTCAAACTGATCCATAAACAGATCATTGGAATCCGGAATATCAATTGTCTCTCTTGTACTCTTCTGTGGCATTTGTTCTTTACTCTCAATTTCTTCTGGATTTACAGGATCACTGTCATTTAAATCAGATCTGCCATCGACGGCATTTAATAACTGATCCAGGTAATTTTCTGATTCATTCATGGTAATATTCTCCTGCTATTGATTTCTTTGTAACTATCATATATTTATTTTTCGATTATAGTAAATCAGGGATGTGAAAAAACTCACACCCCTTTTTCTGACTTAATCTACGCTCTTATCGATCAGATTGTCAATTGCCTCTACCAGCATACCGATCTCCGGCTTTGTCAACTGGGCATCTGCTCCTAACTGTTCTCCCTTTTTGCGCATCTCCTCATTCACAAGAGATGAAAAAATAATAAGTGGTATCTTCTTGATCTCATCATCTGATTTGCAGAGTTTTGTCAATCTGTGTCCATCCATAAGAGGCATCTCAATATCTGTGATGATACAGTGTACGTCCTGACGGACTGTTCCTTTATTCTTGAACTCAGTCAGCTTATCCCACGCCTCCTGTCCGTTCATTGTCATGATCAGATTCGTGTATCCTGATTTTTTCAGACACTCTGAGATCATTTTTCCAAGCAGTGGGGAATCCTCTGCAATGAGGATTGGAGAATCGCTTCTGTCTCTGGCTGTTCTCTCCTCCACATCTGATACTTTCAGTCCGGTTTCCGGGCTGATGTCCGTAACTATCTTTTCAAAATCAAGGATCACCACTAATTTTCCTTCCAGCTTGATAACCCCTGTTGCAGCACTCTTATCTTCCGTGTTGATCGTAGAATCCGGTTTAATGATGTCCTCCCATGATACTCTGTGGATACCGATCACTTCATCTACATGGAATGCAATGTTTAATTTATTAAAGTTTGTGATAATGAATAAGCCCTTTTTCTCGGATGGTTCCATTCCCAGACACTTTTTCAGGTCAATAACCGTCATCATCGTATCACGCGGCATAAAAATTCCTTCCACACAAGGATGTGCATTTGGAACCGGTGTTACCTGCTGATAGGTAAGGATCTCTCTGATCTTTGCCACGTTGATTCCATAATAATTGTCACCTAACGTAAATTCCAGAACTTCTAATTCATTTGTACCTGACTCTAAAAGAATATTTGTATCCATTGTGTCTTCCTCCCACGTATATGTTCTCTTGTTTTTTAATTCGATTGGTCTTCATAATATATGAACCTCAGTCCGCAGTGCACGCCAGAAAAATCAGAGATTTTCCTGGCTGTCGGGCATTCGCCCTATCACTCTCGATATATACAGACCTCACCATGCAAGCATGTCCGGTCTGTATATTCTCGATTGGCACTGCTCATTGCTTACGCACATTATATCATAACTCTTCCTGTTTTTACAATTTTATTTCATAAGTTGTGTCATCTCTTGTCACATGGAGCACAATATCAGAAACTTCTGTCACGGAATCCGGTATCTCAAATAAAAGAACCGCTGATTTTGTTTCTCCCGCCGGGATCTCATCATCATAAGTTGAAAAATCCGTTGTCATGATCGTTGTATAAGCAGAAACCTGCGTACTCTCTGCTCCATCCGCAGAATAATCCGCTGTAAACTTTACCTTTGAAGTGAGATTATCCAGAGTAATACCCTCTTCTGTAGGATTGGTCATATCGATTTCAAGTGCCATAAACTGTTTTCCATTCGAGGCTCTTACATCAAGCACTTCCGACTCTGTATAGTTTCCGGCAAGGCTTACTCCTCCATAGGCAACTTCCAGTCCATCCGCTCCAAATACATCCTCCAGCGTATTTCCGGCTGGTGTCTCATCCATTATTTCTGTGCCATCCACACTCTCACTGCCTGTGACAGTTTCTTCCGGCTCTGTTTCTTCCACGCTCTGATCCACATAGACCAGACCATCCTTCTGATATGAATTATGCTTGGAAACAACGTGTACTGCATAATTGACGATCTGACTTTCCTCTGCCTCTGTGAGATCATATGCTTTCGTTCCACATCCTGTCAGCAAAAGCATACCTGTCAGACATAAGATTCCTTCTATCTTTTTTCTTCTCATACTGTATCATCCTCCGCCTGTCCGGAACCAATCCCTGTTTTTTCCGTGTCAAGTTCGAACCAGAATTCTACGCCATCTTCATGATTTAACACGCCACATTCCCTGTGAAATGACTCCATGATTGCCTTTACGATAGAAAGTCCTATTCCACTTCCACCATATTCCCTCGTTCTTGCCTTGTCCACTTTATAAAACTTGATCCAGACATTATCAAGATCTTCTTCCGGAATCTGTTTTCCGGTATTGAATACACTCACCCGGACAACACTGTCTTTTCTTGTGTACCAGATTCTGATCTTCTTATCAAATTCTGCATGGTGGATCGCATTGCTCAGATAATTTGTCACAACCTCTTCCACCTTGAATTCATCTCCCCATGCATCCATCGGTCCGCTCTCATCAAATGTGACCGAGATATCATTCTGCTCTAATAAAATAGAAGATGAATTAATAATTCCATGGATCAGTTCTGTCAGATTAAAGCGCTCCATAGGAACAACTTCATTTCCAAACTCTAACTGGTTTAAAGTCAGAAGTTTTTTGACCATCTGATTCATTTTATCCGCCTCGTCCATGATCACTTCACAGTAGAAATCACGGCTCTGTGCATCATCATTGATACACTCCTGCAATCCCTCTGCATAACCCTGGATCAACGCCAGCGGTGTCTTCAGCTCATGAGATACATTGGATAGAAACTCCTTGCGCATCTCATCGATTTCTGTTTTTTTCTCAATATCCTGTTTTAATTCGTTATTTGCACTCTTAAGTTCTGAGATTGTGCTTTCAAGCGCACATGACAACCGGTTAAAATGTTCACCGAGTTCATCTATCTCATTTTTTCTGTGTCCTTTGGAAACATACTTGGCATCAAAATCAAGTTCTGTCATTCTTTTTGATATGTCCGTGAGTTCTGAGATCGGTGTTGTTATCCTCTTAGACACAAACACTGTGACAATCGCACTGATCGCAATTGCCAGAACGCCCACGTAAACCAGAAACTGATTTGAAATTTTTGCACTCTCACGGATACTCTCCACTGCGGTACGCATCAGGATCAGATTTCCATTGGAAAGTGTTCCATAAAGAACCATGTACTCAGATGATAACCTTGTATCTGTCTGTTTCTGTATGACGTAATTGTCTGATCTCTGTAAGATCTCGGTCTGGTTTCTGTCATCACCAAACAAAATATTCATAAATTCCATCAGAATGACCTGATTGTCATTCACCGACGACCTCACGATCGCACGGTTGGAACTGATGATCATAACTGCAATATTACCATTGGCACACAGATTGTCAAAAGTGACATCAAACTCACTGGAATTCAGTTCACCTGTCTCACTGGCACCGTTGATCACATCATATCCGTCGATCAGCGAATCCTGCTTATTCAACATATAATATTTTTCCAAAAAGGAAGTATTGATAAACCAGCATAACATAATCGTCCCTGCTACAAGTCCGACTAATATCACTGCAAGTTCGCGGGTCAGTGACCCTTTTTTATCTCTTTTCATATTATGACAACCATCCTGTAATGTCAATCAGTTTTGCAAATAATCGGCAATGTCCTACTCCACTATAAACTTGTAGCCAACACCCCAGATTGTCTTGATATACTCCCCTTTTTCCCCGATTTTGGCACGGAGTTTTTTGACATGTGTGTCAATTGTCCTTGCATCTCCAAAGTAATCATAATTCCACACGTTGTTCAATATCTTTTCACGGGATAGTGCAATTCCCTGATTCTCCATAAAATAGTCCAGCAGTTCAAATTCTTTAATACTTAATTCGATTGGTCTGCCATCCACGGTCACAAGATGCGCCGTCTTATCCAGTTTAATACCGCCCGCCTCAACAAATTTTTCATCATTTCCGGCAGTCAGTCCGCTTCTGCGAAGCAGTGCATTTACCCTTGCCACAAGAATTTTCGGTGAAAATGGTTTGGAAATATATTCGTCCACTCCAAGTTCAAATCCGGTCAGTTCATCGCTCTCATCGCTTTTTGCAGTCAGCATAATGATCGGAACTTTGGATGTTTCACGCACTTCACGGCAGACATCCCATCCGTTGATCTTTGGCATCATGACGTCTAAAATAATCAGTGCGATATTCTTTTCTTTATAAAATATATCCAGTGCCTCCTCACCGTCTCCGGCCTCCAGCACCTCATAGTCTTCCCTCACCAAAAAGTCGCGGACCAGTTTACGCATCCTGCTCTCATCATCTACTACAAGAATCTTTAATCTCTCCATATCGTCCTCCGGTTACGTCTGTTCTCTGTTAAAAATATCACGATTTTATGGCTAATCTGTGAAATCTGTCTGTTCTGTATCCACCTGGATCCCAAGTTCCTGTTCTTTTTCGCTCACTGCCTTTTCCCGCTCCGTCAGTTCCTGCTCCCAGGATGCATAACGGTTTAAAAGTTTCGACTGATAGTCCACGATCGTCGGACTGTCGCTCGTCAGTGTCATGGCAAACATTGCCACAACGCACACCACAAGGATTGCATTCACGCACAGGGAAATCTTCAATTTCCCGGAGGACTCTGTCTCTAATGCCTTCCTGTCGATCTTTGCAAGCTTTTTTTCACGCTGTCTCGCCCTGACCGCCCGCACACGTTCCTTCTGTGCGATCTCACGCTTCTGCTTTTTTAAGCTTGCCTCAAGTCTCGGATGTGTGACCGGAATCGGCAGGATATCTTCATTTTTGATAAAAGGAATTGTCGTCAGGTATTCCTGCAGATCCTTTAAGTAACTGTATCCGACTGCTGTTTCAAACAGTTTCTGTCCGATCATTTTGTTATAAACCTGCAATATGACCTCCGGATCATTCATATCGGTCTTGGTCTTGATATATCTGATCCCCTCGATTTCCTTTTTCGCCTGTTCTGCTTCATCCTTATTTTCAAAAGAAAATCCACCAACGCTCACTCTCTGCGTATTTTCCGGCATTTGTTCTTCCTCCGTTCCATTTACACTTCCTAAGCACATGTTATTTTTATTATAAAAAATAACTTTACAGTTTGCAAGTTTTATCCGTGCAGATATAGAATACTCTCCTCCGGGATAGCGAGATACTGCGGCATTTTTTCCTGATATTCTTTCTGCCAGCTTTCTTTCGGGATTTTCCACCAGACATCATGTTCGAAAACAACCACCAGTTCAAAAGGATCGTCGAGGATCTTTCCGTTTTGGCACTCCACCAGATTTTCACGCTGTCCGTTCTCCGGCAGTCTTAAATAATGTGCGCGGATGCCGATATGTGTCGTATTTTCCGGGATCATGCCCTTTACGCAGACCGTTGTATTCCAGTTTGACAGAACCATTGTATGGTCGTCCACTCTCTCGATTTTTTCAATATTTTTGCAGCCTGTCAGCTTCGCAGCCGCCGGTGTGCCGGGATTTTTAAAAATTTCTTTTGTGGCGCCAAATCCCGCCTGTCTGCCATCCTCCACGATCAGCATATGTTCACAGAAGCGGTAGATCTCATCGCGGCTGTGCGTCACCATCAGAATGTCTTTGTCATAACCGGACAAAAGTTCTAACAGCTCCAACTGCAGTTTTTCTTTCAAAAATGCGTCAAGCGCAGAGAAAGGCTCATCCAGCATCAAAACCTCCGGGTCTGACGCAAGGATTCTTGCCAGCGCCACACGCTGCTGCTGCCCGCCGGATAATTTCCCCGGATAAGAGTATTTTAACTCTGTCACATGCAGCAGTTCCATATAATCTGCCGTCTGCCTTTTTATCTCCTCCGCAGTCATTTTCTGACCGGGACGATATTTGAAACCAGCCGCAATATTCTCCTCCACCGTCATGTTCGGAAACAGTGCATAATTCTGGAATAAATAGCCGACATGTCTGTCCTGCACGCGCAGATTGATTTTTTTGCCGGAATCAAACAATACCCTGCCATTCAAAACAATTTTTCCACGATCCGGTGTCTCAATACCGGCAATGCATTTTAACGTCATGCTCTTGCCACAGCCGGACGCACCGAGGATTCCGGTGATCCCCTGTTTTCCTTCGGTATCAAAAGAAACAGACAACACTTTGTCATTTAGTTTTTTTTCGATCTCCACCTGTAAACTCATCTTTTCTTCTCTCCACGCAGATTCATTCCTGCCACGATGAGCAGGGAAAAAGCAACAATGATCAACACGTATTTTCCTGCGGTATCCATATCCCCGGCCGCCACCTCAGAATAAATGGCGAGTGGCAGTGTCCTTGTTTTTCCTGCAATATTTCCGGCGATCATCGCAGTCGCTCCGAATTCGCCGAGCCCTCTTGTGAATGCGAGCACGCCGCCGGAGAGGATTCCCGGTCTTGCCTGTGGCAAAATAATTTTCCAGAAAATGGTGCGTTCACTCATGCCAAGCGTTCTGCCCGCATAGATCAGATTTGCATCGACCTGCTCGATCGCACCTCTCGCCGAGCGGTACATCAGTGGAAATGAGATCACGACGGCCGCCAGAACGGTTGCCTGCCAGCTGAACACGATTTTATAATGAAATACTTTTTCTAAAAAGATACCGGCCGGTCTTTTTGCTCCAAACAGATAAAGCAAAAAAAAGCCCGCTACGGTCGGAGGCAGTACGAGCGGCAGTGTCAGCAATCCATCCAGCCATGCTTTTGCTTTTGTGGAACGGACGGACACAACGCCCCGTGCTGCCCAAAGCCCCAGAAAAAATGTGATGATGATCGATACGACCGATGTTTTTAACGAGATCCATACCGGAGAAAGATCCATTTTTATGCCTCCTGAATTACTATCCTGTCTTATTCCTGTGCGTTGACAGAAAATCCTGCCGCCTTGAATACGTCTAGCGCTTCACCGGACTGTAAAAACTCCATGAATGCATCTGCTGCGTCTTTGTTCTTTGTTTCTTTTAACTCTGCCACCGGATAAATGACTTTGGAAACACTTCCCTCCGGTGCTTCTGCCACAACCGAAACCTTGTCAGTCATGGAAGCTGCATCTGTTGCGTAAACGATCCCGGCGTCTGCACTTCCCTCAGCCACCCAGTTTAATACCTCTGTCACGTTAGTTCCAAGACTTAATTTACCTTCCACACTGCTCCAGAGATCCAGATTTTCCAATGCCTCTTTGCCGTACTGTCCTGCCGGAACACTCTCCGGATCACCGATTGCGATCATATCTGCATTCACGATGTCCTCAAAAGAAGTATAACCGCTCTCTTTTCCTGCCGGAACGATCAGAACGATTTTATTTTCCAGAAGATCCACAGATGCATCCTCTGCGATATAGCCCTCCTCCTGCAATGCCTCCATCTGTTTTAACGCTGCGGAAAAGAAGATGTCCACATCTGCGCCAGCCTCGATCTGTGACTGTAATTTTCCGGAACTGTCATAAGTCCCTTCAATGGATACTTCCGGGTACTGTTCCTCAAACATTGGGATCAGATGCTCTGTAAAAGATTTTTCCAGACTTGCGGCTGCCGCCAGTGTGATCGTTCCCTGAATGTCTGCATTCTGTGCTGCATCAGATGCTTCTGTTGTCACAGTTTCCTCTGTGCTTTCATTCTGTGCCGGAGCATCTGTGTTTGTATCTGCTCCTTTATTGCTGCCACAGGCTGCAAGTCCTGCGGTCATAGCTGTCAGTAATAGAACTGCTGTCAACTTTTTCATCATTTTTCCACATCTTTCTTCTGATTGTTTTTATATAAAACTGCAAATTATTTGCAAATTTATGATTCTTTTATTTTCCCGCACAATTTCCGGTATTTCCCTTTAAAATATCAATTCCATGCGTCAGTGCACCGATCGCATATTCCAGACACTCTCTTACCGCCTTCGGGCTTCCCGGGAGGTTGACGATCAATGCCTCTTTCCGGATTCCCGACACGCCTCTGGAGAGCATCGCCCTCGGCGTGATCTGCAGGGAATAATAGCGCATGGCTTCTGAGATTCCCGGTGTTTCGCGTTCAACTGCACGCATGGTTGCCTCCGGCGTATTGTCTCTTTTGGAAAAACCTGTTCCGCCTGTCGTTAAAATCAGATCCGCTTTATCTTCATCCGAAAGTTCACACAACAGTGCTGTCAGCGTGTCTCCATCATCCGGGATGATTTTTTTTAAAACTACCTCATAGCCCTCTTTTCCCACAATTTCTTCGACCGCCGCTCCGCTCGCATCCTCCCGCTCTCCCTTAGAAGCGGTATCGCTTAACGTGATGACTGCCGCTCGGTACTGCACATGAAATTCATCCCCGACACTGATCTTTCCGCCGTGAAGCACTTTCGCAAACACGCCGTTCGTCGGCATGATGCACTCTCCCATTTTCTGAAAAATTTCACAGCCGTGATGACATTCTTTTCCTATCTGCGTTAATTCCAGCACCACATCCTTGCACGTAAACCTTGTCCCAATCGGGAACTTTGTAAAATCATAGCCGCTCACGACGAGATTTTCTCCGAAAGCCCCATCTGTAACCTCTGCACCACGCGCCTTAAATGCGGCGATCGTTTCCTCTGATAATAAGGAAATCTGCCTGTGCCAGTTTCCTGCATGGGCATCTCCCTCAATGCCCCAGTTTTCCACAAATACTGCGGATTCTATATTTTTCTTCTGTGTGCCACGCTTTTCACTGATGCACACAGCCCTTACTTTTCCCATTAAAAAAACCAGCCTTTCCCACAACCTGCAAAGATTGTGTTTCTGTATAACATCTGTAAAACGAACTTCGTCTGTGCACGAAATTTTCTATACTATCCTCCAATTTCAGACATTCCTCTGTGTTCTGTCTGCTCCGTTTCATTCATTTCCCCAAAATGATGGCACTTCGGTTTTTGTGTGATAGTCATTTCAATCTGCGCTTTTAACTCTGCATCCGAAACGCCGTCTCTTAACAGCGTACGCAGATCCATTCCTGTCTCATATTGCAGACATGGTTTTAAAAAACCGTCCGCTGTCATGCGGACACGATTACATCCACTGCAGAATTTATGGGAAATTGCACTGATAAATCCAATTTTTCCTTCAAATCCATCAATTTTCCTATAATGTGCCGGTCCGCTTCCAAGTTTTTCCACGCACGGTCTAATCGTCCCATAAGTCTCACAGAGTATCTGCTTTACCTCTGCTTCTTTTAATGTATGTTTTTCTTTTCCCTGACCGATCGGCATCAGTTCGATGAAACGGACATTTATGCTGCCTTTTGCAAGTTCTGCCAGTGCAAGCAGTTCCTCTCTGGTCTGGTGCATCAGCACACAATTCACTTTTACAGAGATCCCTGCCTGTTTTTGCGCCTTTCGCATTCCCCGCAGCACTGCTTCCAGATTACCGTCAGAGGAATTCCTGTCCACATGACATCCTCCTGTGAGGGAATTGTAATGTTCCGGGTTTAATGTATCCAGACTGATATTTACACCATCAAGTCCCGCTTTTACAAGACCATCCAGCTGTTGTTCCAAAAAGATCCCGTTCGTCGTCAGTGTCACTTTTTCCATGCCACATTCTTCTTTCAGCCTGAAAATAAGTTCATCGACATGTTCCCTCACCAGAGGCTCACCCCCGGTCAGCTTTACATTTTTGATCCCGAGACTCCGGTAAATTCCCGCAAGTTTTACGATCTCGTCATAAGTCAGAAGTTCTTCCTGTCCCAGATACGTCTTACACGTCTGCGGCATACAATAAACACAGCGCAGATTACAGCGGTCTGTGACCGAAATGCGGATATAGTCGATATTGCGGCTGTATTGATCTAACATTGTTCTCTTTCCTTACTTCGCTCAAAAAGTCCGGATTTTCCACCGTCTTTTTTTTCTAAATGGACGTCAAAAATTTCCATTGCACGGTCCATTGCCTTGCACATGTCGTAAATCGTGAGAAGTGCCACATTCACGCCCATCAGTGCCTCCATCTCTACTCCGGTTTTTCCGGAAACTTTGACCGTGCACAATGCCCTTATGATATTTTCCGCTTCGTTTACCTCAAAATCAACGGTGCATTTATTCAGGCAGAGCGGATGACACATTGGGATCAGATTTGACGTCTGTTTTGTTCCCATAATGCCTGCAACACGCGCTACGGTCAGCACGTCGCCTTTTTTTGCCGTGTGGTTGACGATCGCAGACATCACTGCGTCATTCACACGGATCTTGCCGCTCGCCACCGCAATGCGCTCTGTGATCTCTTTTCCGGAGACATCCACCATCACGGCATTGCCATTCTCATCAAAATGATTCCATTCCATTGTTTCTATCCCTGCCTTATCCGTTCCTTCCTGCTATCATCCCGTCTTTTTCAAAAAAATTCTTCCACTTAAACTTTTCCAAAAGAACAGTCCGGGAATCTGCACTCTGCACATCCAAGACATAAGCCACCATGTCCCAGCACATAAAAATCTTCCGCTTTCACCGGGATCCCGGCTGCGATCCTCGGCAGCATAATGTCGAAAATAGTGCTCTTTGCGTACATCACGCAGCCCGGCAGTCCCATGACCGGCGTTCCGTCCTCAAAATATCCGAGCAGAAACATAGCTCCCGGCAGCACCGGTGCACCGTAGGTAACAATCTGCGCTCCCGAACGCTTAATTGCTCCCGGTGTGCGGTCGTCCGGATCAACGCTCATGCCTCCGGTGCATAAGATCATATCCACACCTTTTGCTTTGTACTCTGCTATTTTTTCCGTGATAAGCGCCTCGTCATCCCCCGGATAACAATGCTCTACCGTCTCAATGCCATAGGCTTTCAGTTTCTCAATGACCACATCGGAAAAAGTATCCCGGATCAGACCTTTTGCCACCTCACCGCCCGTCGTGATGAGCGCCGCCGTCTTTAATTTATAAGGAAGCACATTGACAAGCGGCTCTTTGCCCGCACACCGTTTTGCTGCTTCCATTTTCTCTTTCTCAATGATCAGTGGGATAATTCTGGTTGCCGCAAGCTTCGCCCCCTTTTTCACCGGGGTGTAGGAATGTCTCGTTGCGATCATCATCTCACCAAGTGAATTGACTGCCAGGAGTTTTTCCACATTGATTGTTAAAATTCCGTCAATGTCCGAGGTCAGCTCGATTTTCCCCTCTTTCGGCTGGGAGGCATGCATATGTTCTCCCTGACAGATCTCACGCAGGATCTCTGCCGCCTCATCCTCATGAAGCATGTTTTCGTTCTTCTCCCACACATAGAGATTTTCTTTTCCCATGGATAATAACACCGGGATATCCTCTTCTGTCACAATATGCCCCTTGCGGAATCTCGCGTCTTTCGTGACACCCTTTATGATCTGCGTCATGTCATGACATAAAACATGACCGACGGCTTCCTCTGTTTTGATTAATTTCATTGTTTTTCCTCTTATTTTGTCTTGGCGTTCGGGTAAATGCGCGCCATCTTTGCGTCATCATAATGCTCATCCATGTACACCTGCCAGTTCTGCGTCGCTTCCACCTGTCTGCCTCTCTCATCATAGCGTATTAACGCCATGCAGGACACCACAACATTGCAGCACATAAATACGATCAGCATCCATGTCACTGTCTTACCGATCACAACAGGAATTTTTTCTATCAATCCTGAAATTTTCGGATACAGAATCTTAAACCACACAACGGCTGCGATTCCCCAGAAAAAGCAGTACAACAGGTTAATCCTTCCGCCGAGGTTAAACGGCATCCAGCTGTAATCCCAGAATACTTTTCCAAATACCAGCTCCGTGAATACACTGCACAGATACTCGTAAGCACCGCCTAAAAAAGTGCCTGTCCAGAACAGAAATCCGTCACTTCTGTCCTTATATTTATATAACATTGCCGTCACCATTGCAATCGCAAGTCCCCACACGATACTGAATGGTCCCCACACCACACTGCTGCGGCTCATCCACACCCCTGCTGTGATGCGGCAGAAAATTGTCTCCGTGATATCTCCCAGGAATGCTCCCACAAAAAATAACATCACGATTTTATAAAAATCACAGCCCTTTGCAAAAACGGTTTTATCCTTTGTGACCTTTTCCACAAAGCTTGCCTTCGGGTAGGCTTTTGTCATTCGTTTTTCAATCGATCCTGCAATCTTATTGCCAAGCCTGATGCGGAAACGATCGATTTTGTTATTTGCTTCCAGCCACTTCTCTGGGTGTCTGCTCTTTCCTGTCACAAGCAGATAGGAGGCGAGTACATCCACCACAAGCACACCGATCAGCACCAGCAGAACAATATGTACCAAAAGCTGTGGCAGTATCGCAAGCAATCGGAATACCCACCGGTTGGCATACTTCACCACAACATAACCCAATGCACCTTTTATCAGGGAAACCGGGAGACAGATGTAACCGTCTAAGTTCCATTTACTCTTACTATAATCCCACCAGCGTTTATGATAAAACCTCTCAATTAACTTTCCAGCGACGAACTCTGTAACTGCTGCATACAGGGATGCAAATAAAAAGAGCCATAGCCCGGTCAGTTCCTGCAAGCCCACAGACATTGCAACAGCTCCCACACCGTACAGGATACATAACGGGCCATTTACCAGCCCACGGTTGGAAAATTTCCGATGCATAAATGTTGCCGCGGCTGTCTCTAACACCCAGCCCGCAAAAGAATATATAAAAAATAGCCACAATAAATCATATCCGGTAAACTGTATCATTCGTATGTCCTCTTTCTGATTTTTCTTCTATATAAACATAGATATTTTTCTCGAATACACTCTTAGATTATATAGAAGCCACCGCTTTTCTTCAAGTAAATTTAAAAAGCCTTTGCAGAAAATTCTTTCCACAAAGGCTTTTCAATCACTTAAATTTGATAATTATCTTCTTACTCTTTTTTTCGCATAACAGAATGCTGTAATCGCGCAGCCGGCAAATAATACCCATAATACTGCCATACTGCCGTTATCCCCTGTTTTTGGAGAAGATGTCACGGTCTCTTCTGTTGCAGAAGCTGTATTGTCCGTCTCTGTTGCCTGACTCTGTGCTGGTTCTGCTGTTGTTGTCGGATTTGTCACAGAGCTTCCCGGTGTCGTCGGATTTGCTTGCGTTGTCGGATTTTCCGGTGTTGTCGGGTTTCCCGGTGTCGTGCTTGTATCGTCTGCTTCCGCAAAAATGAATGTACTAAAATGAGTTACTGTGAAAGTAATGGTACGGCTATTAAGATCATATGAATATCCATTTCCATTCGAAAAATTCTCATTGACTGTACCGTCAGCATTCATATGTAAAATAACAAGTTTACTGATATCGATTCCCCTTGGAACAGGGATTGTAATTGTAACCGGAACTGCAAGTCCAGAAGCTGCTGTACTTACATTTGTCAGTGTAATTCCGAGTGGAATTGCATTTTTGTATTTGCTGTCCAATGTGGCAACATCCGCTTCTTTGGTAATCTTTAATCCGACATTTGATACCCCGTCATCTGCATTCAATGCTGCACCCAAAACTTTAATATTTGCTGTATCAATATAAGCTTTTACATCCTCAGAAACATCATTTGCAACCGTAATTCCAGACATTTTCTCAATTGCTTCTACCGTTGCACGCGTATCACTGTTTGTCTGCATTGCTGTTCTAAGAGTTGCTGTATCAGTTTCTTTCAATCCATCTCTTAATGCTTTGGCAATCTCTGCTTTTTTTGTCTCGTCTGCTTCATTATAGATTTTATTTAAAGTATCTGCATCTGCTTTCTCTACTGAATCCACGCCTGCTTGAGTTAATACATCTTTTAATGTATTGTCAACCTCTTCACTGGACGATGTAGTATCATAAATATCCGTAAATACTTCGTCACTATTTAAATAGTTATCGATATCGTCACTTTTCACAACAAGTCCAGCTTTATAATATTTATAGTCTTTTATTTCATTCTTAAGATCCATGCTACAAGTATAATTTCCAATCGAAGTTATACAAGTATTATTACTTCGTGACCATTGTTCCTTATCATTACTTCTATATATTGTTGCTGCAATGCGTTTTCCCATCAATTGAGAATTTTTATCTACTCCCGGAATCGTCAAAATACCTTTTTCCCATTTCACTGTAGAAATATTTATTGGATCCAATTTTGCTGTAGGTTTTGTATAATTATATGTCACTGTATTTACTTTTGTGGTAACAACACCATTTTTAACAATGAAATACTTAACTGCATGGTCTCCTGACTCTCTAATCCGATCTGATATATCAGCCTGTGCTTCTCCATTTGTAAAAGAACAGTCTGCTATTTCATACCATCCACTAGTCCCGAAACATCCATATATATATATTGTTCCTGATCCAGATTGATTACTTGAATCTTTTACGATAATCTTTCCATTTTTCGCTTCAGCAGATACATCATCTAATGTTCCATTTACATATTCAATACTCTCAGCATCATCCTCAAGTAGTCTGTCATAAAATGTCGAATTATATTCTTGACTACAAATCAAGTCACCCTCTGCACTGATTAATGCCACATATAATGTTTCAGATTCCTTTCCTGAAACTTTCACTTCTACCTGTCGATTTTTTTGCTCAGTTGTCTCCTTTGCAAGATTAAATAATTCATCCCTTGTATAATTATATTCATTCCTATTATACACATAATAAGCAATATACGCATTTTCTTCACTCGTAGTAATCTGATAGTTAAAAGCATTCTCTCCAATATCATATGATATCGGTTTGATTTCAACCTTACCACCTATCGTCTCTGCCTTTGTCAGTACCTGTGTCGGCAGCATTGTCACTATTAAAACAACTGCCATGCAGAGTGCCAACACATTCCACTTCATTCGTCTTTTCCTCATAACTTTGTATCTCCTTTATCTTTGATTGTGATACAGCAACAAAATCAAACCCCTTGTCCTATTTTCCAAAATAATGGTTATAATTTTATTAACTGCTCGGTACGTTCGTCTTATTATGTAAAAGACGAACCTTTTTCCTTAAAACATATTTACACACTTAGCTTTCTGTTTTAATGTCGCATGAACATATAAATCCATGGTAATCTGTGTGGAAGAATGCCCTAAAATAGAGGAAACTGTTTTACACTCAACCCCACTCTCAAGACACGAAGACGCAAACCCATGACGCAGCGAATGAAAATTATAATCAGAAAGATTACAGTGCTTTAAAATGGTTTTAAAATGTTTCTGCACATTCCGGGGTTCCGTACAACGTGTGGTTCCTGTCAGGAAATAACAATCCTCCGATTTTCTTTTTTCTTTCAAACAGTTTTCCAAAAAATCAGGAATCGGTATCGTTCTTATCGATGAAAACGATTTTGGAGTTCGGATATATAGCATTGTTTTTGGAAGTCCTTTCCTGTAATTATCATTTTGAATCCGCGATACAGTCCTTTTTATCTCAAATATTCCCGTGTCCAGATGAATATCTGCCCATTTCAATCCACACAATTCACCAATTCTGATACCTGTGCTTCGGCACAACAGAATCCCAAGTGCATATGTGTCATTTTTCTGTAATAAATATTCTTTGATACATGCACTTTCGTCCTCAAGCAGTACTTTAGATTCCAAACGGTGAACGGTAAGATAACAGTGATGTATCATTTCCTCATAATTGTCGTTTTGCACTGCATTTTTTCTTAGAATCGTTTTCAAAACACGCAGCGCAGAATAAATGGTACTATCCGCATATTCTCTTTCCTGCAAATCCAAAACCAATTGTTCGAGGTATGCCTTTTTCAATTTCATGACATCAATTTCCCCTAATTTCGGTTCAATGAGCTTTCTGATCAGATAACAGTAATTTGCGTACGTACTCTTTTTAATTTTTGCTTTTTGCTGTATCAACCAATTTTCACACATTTCTTCTGTCTTTAAATCATTGTTCATAGTTCCTCGTTTCCGCATTGTTCCTTATTTTTTTGTTGAAACACAATGCAATTACAAATTATAAAAGGTTGTTACATCTCTTGCTTTTTGAATCAAAATATGCTAGATTGGATAAGAAAAGGTTCGTCTTTTACATAAAAAGACGAACCTTTTTCATATGGAATGCTTCCTCTTTAGAGTAAGCTGCCTTATAATATTTCTCGCTGATCAGGGCATCATAGACATTCGCAAGCAAAACAAGCTGCGCTGACATGGTTGCAAACTTTTCCGCAACAATTCTTGTGTATCCCTTCACACGCCAGATGTGCTCACCGCTTTCTAAGTTCCGGTACTCAACAATCGTACAAGCCGATCAAAAAAATAAGGAAACCCCTGATTTTAAAGGTTTCCTTAAAAAAATAGAGCGGGTGATGGGAATCGAACCCACGTATCCAGCTTGGAAGGCTGGTGTTCT